>Ga0163144_10026671_pt1 | contig 11223 bp, 8 predicted proteins | sample OliLak19BULKMAT1_FD_123175 | JGI IMG/M metagenome (GOLD analysis project Ga0163144, IMG submission 123175) | Freshwater microbial mat bacterial communities from Lake Vanda, McMurdo Dry Valleys, Antarctica - Oligotrophic Lake LV.19.BULKMAT1 | ecosystem: Environmental > Aquatic > Freshwater > Lake... | reverse complement strand
TGTGGTTATTTGTGAGGATGAAACCCTGACAACCTATCGCCTAGAACCCTATACTGCGCTTATCGCGAAGGTGGTTACAGACCATCAACCCAAGATGGTTATTGCCGTAGGTACAAGCATTGGGCGTGAACTAATGGCAACAGTAGCTGCAGAAACCGATAGCGGACTCATTAGCGAAGCCAGTGATGTAACGCTAGACGGTGATAAAGTAGTGGTGTCACGCCCTGCTTATTCTGGCAAGATATTGGCAAAAGTAGCATTGGGGGGTGAAGGCACCAAGTTTGTGCTTATTCGCTCTCGTGCCTTTAAGCCTAATGCCAAAGATGCGTCTCGTAAGTCGGATGTGGCAAGCGTGCCTGCGGTGCTTGGCGAAGCCGACATCACCACCAAAGTGGAATCGTATCAAGCCGAAGAAAATAAGGTCAATCTAACAGAAGCTGCCATTATTGTGTCGGCGGGGCGTGGGATTGCCAATAATCCTGCATCAGCCCCCGCAGGTGTTCCTGATGCAACTGTCTGGAAAGCACAACAAGGCTTTGAAACGGTTATTAAGCCTTTGGCGGATACACTAGGGGCAGCCGTTGGCGCAAGCCGTGCTGCGGTTGACGCGGGCTACATTTCGTACGACCATCAGGTGGGGCAAACGGGAAAGAACGTTAACCCCGATTTGTACATTGCAGCAGGCATTAGTGGCGCAATCCAGCACCAAGCAGGCATGCGTGGTAGCAAGATGATTGTTGCTATTAACAAGGACGCTGATGCGCCTATCTTTAAGCTGGCGCGTTACGCCATTGTGGGCGATATTTATGAAATAATCCCGGCGCTTACAGAAGCCCTCAAGAAACGTTTGGGCAAATAAAACGCACAAAGGGGCGGTACTTAGCTGCCCCTTTTGTTCAACTATCACAATTTGAGCTTCCCCGATTTGTTTATTTCTTGCATTTTTAACCCTTTAATGAATTTTATTATAGTGTATCTTAGTTTATAGCCTTTATGCGCTATACTATAGCGTGTTGGGTGTTGTGAACTTTTTACAACACAACACCATTTTTGTTGACATTTAACCAAGATGAGCGGTGCAAATGGATTTAGCAATTCTTGTTTTCGTACCCTTCGCCTTAGCGGTTTTGCAAGCCACCCCATTCTATCGTGATGTGCCGTATATGGTGCGAACATGGGTTAATGTGGGTGTGCTGGGCATCATTTTTTTTGCGTTGCTTGGCTACTTTCCGTTCATTCAAGAGGCGGGTCTTTCACAAGGGGCAGTAACGCGCCTTATTGAATGGGTTCCAGAATTAAGTCTGTCGCTGTCATGGTACTTGGATGGGCTATCACTTCTTTTTGGGCTTATCATTACGGGCATTGGCGCAGGCATTTTCTTATACACGGGCTACTACTTCGATGATGCCGAAGAAGGTACACGCTTTTCGATGTGGCTGATGGGTTTTGCTGGCGCAATGTTGGGTGTGGTGCTAGCGGGTAACCTGTTAAGTATGTTTATCCTGTGGGAACTTACGTCTGTTACGTCCTTTATGCTCATTGGCTTTAAGGGCGCAAAAGACCCTGCTGCCCGATGGGGAGCGCAACAAGCCTTTTTGATTACGGGCGGTGGCGCGCTGGCATTAGTGCTTGGGATTGTGCTTTTAGGCAATATGACGGGGACAATTTTAGGAACGGGTGCTTTCTCATTCGAGCTATCCGACATTCTAAACGCAGACCCCGAAAGTTTTGTGCTACATCCTTTTTACGCTGTGGCAACTGTCCTTATTATGATAGGTGCATTTACTAAGAGCGCACAATTTCCCTTCCACTTTTGGCTTCCAAATGCCATGAGTGCGCCGACCCCTGCCAGTGCTTATTTGCACTCTGCCACAATGGTGAAGGCGGGCATTTATTTGTTGGCACGCTTGTATCCCCCGTTGCATAATGACCTGTTGTGGACGATGGGCTTGGTACTCATTGGCGTAACCACTATGCTAATTGGAGCATGGTTTGCACTCTCTAAGCGTGACTTAAAGGGTGTTCTTGCCTATTTAACCGTCAGTACGCTGGGCGCAATTGTCGCGCTTTTGGGCTTGCCTAACTATGAAGGCATGAAGGCTGCAATGCTGATGATTGTGGCGCACGCCCTCTATAAAGCTCCCTTGTTCTTGTCTGTTGGGACAATTGAACATAACACAGGTACGCGCAACCTAGATGAACTGGGTAACTTACGTGCCTATATGCCCCGTTTAACGTGGGTGGTGGGTATTTCTGTGCTTTCGATGGCAGGCTTATTCCCGTTGTTTGGGTTTGTCGCAAAAGAACTGCTCATTGACGGATTTTTGCATTGGGAAGTGGGTATTTCTGGCGCGATGTTGGCATTGGTTGTGTTTTCTGCCATTCTCACTGTGACGGCGGGCTTGATTTTGTTTTGGGAAGCCTTCTTCCAAGCCCCCAAACACGAAATTCACTATCATGAGTCGTCTACTTGGTTAGATGCTACCCCCATAATTTTGGCAGCGTGTTCGGTTGTATTTAGTGGTTTGGTTATCGCTGGGGTGTTTTTTCAGCCTTTGCTGCAAACCATTATTCCAAAAGAAGTCAACCTATATTTCTTTCCGCCCGATGGTTTCTTAAACCCCGCCTTCCAATTAAGTACACTCGCGTTGGTGATAGGCTTTTTGCTGTTTGTGTCGCGTGATTATTGGATTCGGTTTATGGGCTTGCCCATCCCCGAAGGAACAAAGACATTTAAGCAAATTCTTAACTTCATCGATTTTATTGGTAACCAAGTAGTTAAAAGCCAAAATGGTCAAATTCGTTACTACTTGGTGATTATCTTTGCCGTGTTGGCAATTGTTCTTACGGTGGGTGGTAACTTAGGCTTCTTGTTAAGCGAGTCCTTGGCACGTATCACGTTTACAGAGCCTTCTGGCGAAGCTGTACTTAAGGGTGTGATTTTGGTTTTGGCGTGCGCGGCGGCTTTCTATAGTGTGATTGTACGTAATCACCTGAATGCAACGCTGTCGATGGGCTTGGTGGGCTATGCCATTGGCGTGATTTTCTTGCTAGAACCCGCCCCTGATGTTGCGCTGGTGCAATTTTTAGTGGAAACCCTACTTACGATTTTAACGATTCTCATCTTAGGACGCATTAGCCGTTCTCAACGTGAAACGGTGATGAAGCAATTGTGGGAAGGTCGTTTGCGCTTTCACAGCGTTAAGGGTGGCTCTAAGGCAGTTAGTTTGGGTGTGATGCGTGATGTGATAATTGCCAGTGCTGTGGGTGCTGTGGTCTTTATCTTTACGTTGACGGCACTCGTCACGCGCCCTCAAGTGAATGTGGCAAATGAAGTGGCTTTTTGTAATGACAATTCACTAGATGTCATTGACTCGACAACACGTAATTCAATTGTCATTTACCACATTTGCAATGCGGAAAGCCAGCTTGGCGTTACAGATATTGTGGGTGCAATCGTGACTGACTATCGTGCGATGGACACGCTGATTGAAATTAGTGTGTTTGCCGTAGCAGCGTTGGGCGTTCTAACATTACTTTCACGGGGTCTTAATGTCCAAAGCCCCTTTAGCCCACGCTCTAAAAAAGAGGCGTATCCCGAAGAATTTGATGTCGATACGATGGAACAGCTAGAGGATGCACGAGACATTTCTACGCCGTTTACGCGGCTTGTGGCGCGAATTGTGTTGTTACTCGGGTTCTTGGTGGCGTTCTCGCATATTAACTTTGGGGGTTCTGCGCCCGGTGATGGCTTTACAGCAGGCGCGTTCTTAGGCTTGGCAACTGCGTTGTGGTATGTGGTGTTTGGCTATAAAGTGGCAAAAGACCGCTTGAAAGCGTTTGCGCCCCACCGCTTGTTACGCATTGGCTTGGTGGTTGCCATTGTTAATGCCAGCTTACCCATGTTACTAAGTGGGTCGTTCTTAGGCTATGTGAATTACGGCAAAATGCTAGGGATTGATACGCTATTAAGCGATTTTGGTCTAAAGCTAAGCTCGACACTGGTTTATGAAACTGCCATCTTCCTTGTGGTGTTTGGGGGCTTCCTAGCCATTATAGAAGCCATTGCCCACCCCGCAGAAGCAGGCGACTTTGGAAAAGAAGAACAAGACATCAAGACCAGCGAAGAAGGAATATAAACCATGTTAGACATTTTAACAGCATTGGCGGTTGGCTTTCTGTTTGCGGTGGGGGTGTTTCAGCTTTTAAGACGAGACCTGATTAAGGCGGCTTTAGGCTTTTCACTTTTGTTTAATGCCATTAACTTGTTCATCCTTGCTGCGGGGCTATTTGATGGGCGTGCTGCCCCATACACGACCAATGTTGAAAATGGTCAAACCCCTAGTGACCCGCTGGTACAAGCTCTAATTCTTACGGCGATTGTGGTGAGTTTTGGGTCTTATTCGCTCTTGGTGGGCATGGTAAACATTATCTCTCGGCGATTTAACACAGTAGATTCTGATAAACTGACTGAATTACAGAAATAACAGGCAGAGGCAAGCATGGATAACAGCAACGGGCTGGTTTTAATAACTGTATTTTCCACCTTTTTGGGTGCAGTTATTGCTTTAATTTTTGCGGGAAGAAACACAACACAACGCTGGGTTGGTTTTGTGGCAAGCCTTACTGCGTGGGGTTCAAGCCTTGCGCTTCTCATCCTAGCTACAGAGGGTACGCCCCAAGTATACCGCTTTGGGGGGTATGATGCGCCGTTCGGCATCATCTTAGTTGCTGATTCGCTCTCGGCATTGTTTGGCGTGATGGCTTCAACCGTGATGTTGGCGGGCTTTATCTACAGTATTCACTGTAAAGATAAGTGTGTGGAGTATCCCGCGTTTTTGCCCCTCTTTTTGTTTATGCAAACGGGCTTAAGTGGGTGCTTTTACACGGGCGACTTGTTTACATTCTTTGTGTTTATGGAAATTATGGTGTTGTCCTCTGTGTCATTGGTGGCTATCTCGGATGACAGGCTTGGGCTAGAGGCAGCGTTTAAGTATTTGTTCATTAGTGCGATTGGCACGCTGCTTTTGCTCTTGGGCATTAGTGCCATGTATGCTACTTTTGGCACGCTAAACCTTGCAGATATGGCGCGTCAACTTGAAACAGGTGACCGTCCGCTATTGGCAACAGGGGCAGCTATCTTTTTAACGAGTGCATACTTGCTAAAGAGTGCTGTGTTTCCGTTTCACTTTTGGCAACCCGATTTTCATACCACCGCACCAACACCCGTTCACGCGGTGCTATCATCGGTGGTGGTAAAGGTAGGAATTTACGGCATCATTCGCCTTATCACACTGCTCTTTGAAAATGAAGCTCCACAAATTCGCTCGGTGCTTTTGGTGCTAGGGATTGTGGGTATCTTCTTTGGGGGCTGGGGCGCATTAAGCACATACAATGGTAAACGCCTTTTAGCCTATTCTACGATTGGGCAAGTGGGCTTTATTTTGGTGGGTATTGGCTGGGGGAGCGCACTCGCTCTTACGGCAGCCATTATTTATGCTTTCAACCATGCGTTCATCAAGTCGGCGTTGCTGATGGTGATGGGGCTAATTAGTAGCCGTACTTCTCCTAAAACAGCCGACTTTAAGCATATTGAGGGCTTGGGGCCCAAGCTACCCCCTATTGTGGGCGTTTTGTGGTTTTTGGGCGGGATGTCGCTGGCAGGTATTCCCCCGCTGAACGGTTTTATTAGCAAATTAGCGATTGTTCAAAGTGGCGTTGAAGTGATGGCATGGGTTCCCCTATTTTTAGCGGTATTCTCGGGTTTTCTTACACTGATGTATATGTTCCGCACGTGGCAGTATGTGTTTCAGACGAAATTGGAAAAAACAGTCGTTAAGGTTAAGGGTTTTACAGAGGGTGATAGCGTGCTTGCGCCCGTTTTGCTCATCAGCATTTGTGTGTTTTTGGGCTTGTATGCTCGCCCGTTGGTTTACCTTGCAGAAGTGGCTGTGGAACAAATTAGCCAACCCCACATCTATATTAACGCTGTAAGGCTGTTTGGAGGAGGTTAAACATGGTTCAAGCCTTTTTGCTCGCATTTCCTATGGCGGCTGTTTGGATGATTTTTTCTAGACAAATTACCTTGCAATCTTTTTTTGTGGGCTTCGTCTTTGGCTTCATCACCATTTTTTTCTTGCGCCGAAGCGATGCCCTACACGATAGTACGTTTATTCGCCCCCAAACCTTTTTAAGCCAGTTAATTGGGTTAGTATCGTACGTGGCTAGATTGCTGTTTGATATTTATGTCAGTGGTTTTGATGTTGCGCGACGCGTTGTATCAAAGGACATAAAATCTGCTATTAATCCCAGCTTTGTCCGTATTCCTATTAGCGACCCTAGTCACAACAGCCTTATTTCTGCGCTCTCTGCCCATAGCATTACCATTACGCCCGGTACGCTTGTTGTAGAGTTTGAAAAAGAAGGCGAATACGAAGCCTATATGCTGGTTCACGTTTTAGACACGCGCCTATATGAGGGTGACACCCTTGAAAAAGAACAAATAGAGCGTGTGAAAAAAATCAACACGATTTTAGGAAGTGAAAGCCGATGAACTCAACAGTCCTTCTTGTTCTTAACTTTAGCCTGCTGATTATGGTGTTCTTGCTTCCGTTTTCCTTCCTGCGGGTATGGATTGGGCGAGGCGCAGCCGACCGTATGCTTGCCCTAGAAGCAACGTCGGCAGTTCTTATTTGTATTGTCATTCTGCTTTCGTTGATAGAGGGTACAGATACGACACTAGACGTGGGCATCATTTTATCGGCATTAGGGTTTGCTGGCACAATGAGCATTGCTCGGTATATTTCTGAGGGAAGGGTGTTCTAAGATGACTATCTTTGAAGCTGCGGGATGTGTGTTTATCATGTTTGGTGTGATATTTAGTGTGCTAGGGATTGTGGGGGTTATCCGCTTGCCCGATACCTATACGCGCTTACACGCTAGTGGTAAAACAAGCACATTGGGCATTGGCTTTTTGTGCATTGGTGCTGCCATACTACAGCCTAGCTTTACGTTTAAGCTATTGACACTGATTTTGTTCATTACGTTTTCGGGGCCCGTGGCTTCTCACGCGATTGCTGCTGCCGCATACCGTAGTAAAAACTTATCTCCGTCACAAACTCTGCCCGATTCTGGCATTGTTGCCACACAAGAATCGTCCCCTTCAGGCGAAATTCACTAAAACACAGAGGGTCTAGCATACCAGACCCTCTGTGCTGTTTCTTTACAGATACAGTGTTGCTTCTACGACATTTTCGGCATTAGGCACAAGTTCAAAACCTAATTGTTTACCCAATGCAAGCATACTGGTGTTTTCGGGTAGGATATAACCTGTGATAGAGTGCAAGTTTTCATCGCGCCCAATTTCAATAAGCCGACGTAGTAACTCTTTGCCAAGCCCCAACCGTTGGTAACGGTCACTGACGATAATCCCAAACTCGGCATCTGCGCCCGTGTGTGACTTGGTAAGTCGAGCAATGCCTGCCATTTCTTTTTCGCCTGTGCGTGGGTTGGTGCGTTGCGCAATGAGTGCCATTTCGCGGTCATAGTCAATAAAGACCAATCGTGAGAGGCGTTCATGGTCTACACGCTGGCGCAGGCTGATAGGCGTAAAGAAGCGTAGCTTTACAGTACGTTCTGATAGCGTTTCGTGGAAAGTAACCATCAAAGGCTCATCTTCGGGGCGAACAGGGCGAACGAGGAACTCGGTTTCTTTGTCCTCGTCAGACTTCCAGAGCGAGCTGTATTGGATGGGGTACGGGCGAATAGCGGGTTGTGGTAGGTCTTCGGGCTTGGTGGTATTGGGGTGAAGTACCACGCGCCCATCCAGTGCCATAATGGTTGTTTCGGAAACCATGAGGGGATTAATGTCACATTCGGCAATCCAAGGTTGCTCTACAATCATTTGGCTAAAGCGCACCATAATTTGCTGTAGTTGCTCAAGGTCAACGCTTTTGCGACCACGAATCCCATGAAGGGCGGGATAAATTTTTGTTTGTTCCATCATGCGCCGTGCTAATGTAGTGTTCAGCGGAGGCAAGGCTAGTGAACGGTCCTTAAAGATTTCTACCAGCGTTCCACCCGTTCCAAAGAGCAATACGGGTCCAAATTGTGTGTCTACACTGCTCCCTATAATTAGTTCATAGCCATCTTTGATGTTCACCATCGGTTGCACAGATACGCCATGAAAGTGTTCTGCCCCTTTAAGTCGCGTCACATTGTCTAGGATAAGGGCATAGGCATCTCTAACGGCATGGGCATCCCCTAAGTTAAGTTGTACCCCGCCTACGTCCATTTTGTGGGTAATGGTTTCGCTATTCAGCTTAACGACCACAGGATAACCGATTGCTTCGGCGGCTGTCACGGCTTCATCAGGATTAGAGGCAATTTCTATTGGGGTGATAGGGATTTTATATGCGCCAATAATCGCTTTAGATTCGGCTTCGGTCAGGATGGTGCGCCCCTCTGATTGCACTTTGCTGATGATGGATTGTACTTTAGCGCGGTCGGGTTGGTCATTGTCGTTATAGGTCATAACAGGCGTTTCGTATAAGCTACGCAAGTTATAGGCATATCTCCACATATAGTTAAACATGCGAACTGCTGTATCAGGATAGGCAAAGGTGGGAATGTTGGCGCGGTTCAAAATTTTGACACCTGCTTCCACGTTTGCACCCCCCATCCAGCTTGCAATAACGGGCTTGCCCTCAATTTGTGCATAAGGCTTAAGTGCTTCGGCGGTTTGTGTGGGGTCGGTCATGTCTTGCGGGGTTAAAATGACCAATAACCCATCGGCTTCAGGGTCTTTGGCAGCAATTTCTAGGGCTTTTGCATAGCGTTCTGGTTCGGCATCCCCCAAAATGTCTATGGGGTTATTATGACTCCATGCGCTAGGCAAAAAGCTGCTTAGTTCTTTCATGGTGGCTTCGCTAATGTCAGTAAGTTCACCACCGCCATTAATGAGGGTATCTGTGGCGAGTACGCCAGGACCCCCTGCATTGGTTACAATGGAAAGCCGTCTGCCTTTGGGGCGCGGTTGCTTTGCCAAAATTTCTGCCATATAAAACACATCACTGATGTTATCTACACGCAAAATGCCAGAACGTCTAAACGCGGCATCTAGTACTTCATCGCTACCTGTGAGTGAACCCGTGTGTGAGGCGGCAGCAGCGGCAGCTTGGGCAGTGCGCCCCGCTTTAATGACAATAATGGGCTTCTTAAGAGCGACTTCACGCGCAGCAGACAAGAACGAGCGTGCATTCCCTACTGATTCCATGTAAATGACAATGGCTTGTGTTTGGGGGTCATCGCCCAAGTAGTAAATAAGGTCACCCCAGTTAATGTCTAACATAGAGCCAATGGAGATAAACGCGCTGAAACCCACGTTTTCTTCAAAAGACCAGTCCAGAACGGCGGTACAAATTGCCCCAGATTGGCTGATGAATGCGACATTGCCGTGACGCGCCATCGAGCCTGCGAAAGTGGCGTTCATGCCATAAAATGGCAACATCACCCCAAGGCAATTGGGTCCAATGATACGCATTTTGCCTTTGGCTTTTTCTAAAATTTGGCGTTCTAGCTCTACGCCTTCTTCGCCCACTTCTTTGAAGCCCGCAGAAATGATGATTGCGCCTTCTACACCTTTGGCAATACACTCATCAATAATGCTTGGCACCGTTTGTGCGGGGGTTACAATAACGGCAAGGTCAATGGGTACAGGGATTGCCCCAACGGTGGGGTAAGTTTGAATCCCTAGCACGTTGGGGCGTTTGGGGTTTACAGGAAATATGGTGCCACCAAAAGGATTTGTGATGAGGTTTTTGATGATGGTACGTCCTACACTGCCAACTTTCTCGGTTGCGCCAATAACAGCAACGTTTTGTGGGCGGAAGATTTTGTCTAGCGATGGGGCTTGAACGCGAGTTTTAGCTTGTGTCATACCATAGACCTTTCTATAACGAATCACGCTTAATTATAACCATTGTTAAGCGCATAAACACCCTGCTAATCATCATGTGATGAGCATTATGTTTTGCGCCGATGCCCCCAAAGTGAGGGCGAGGTCTTTTTATTATACCGCGTTGTGAGCTGAAAAAACGGGCGTATTGCCCAGCGTTTTAGGTGTCTTTAGAGGATTCTTTTAAGAGCTGTGCTTTACGGGCTTCAAAGAGCTTGAATGCTTCTTCCTCTGATTTTGCAAAGCGGATGCTGTTGGCATAAACCTTAGAGATTTTACTAACGGCGCGGTCAAGAGAAAGCCACATATTGTTTAAGGTAACGATAACCGCAAGGTCTGCGTTATCTGTCAGTAGCCGAGACAGATTCGATAGGTGTGATACTGCCCCACGTGGAATGTGCTTGCCTGCGATGTCATCCGAAGTAATGCCTAAAACGAAAATTATATGAGGTTTTGCCTTTGCCATTGCCTCACCATACTTATGGGCAGCATAAACCTCATCCCAAGTCCATCTACCCGAAAAATCGTAAACCAAAACGACTTCTTCGTCATCATACCAGCGTGTAGAAACTGTCATTGATAATGCCTCATCATTTACTCTAAAAAGCGTATTATAAAAGATAATACAAAACCTGCAAATGAATTTTTGCATTAAGGCGTGTTAGAATTTAGGCGATATACTCACACGACATCAGGAGATTTTATTTATGAAACCGTCAATGATTGTGCATGGGGGCGCATGGGAATGGTCGGATAGCCATGACGACCCCAAAGCGAAGTCCATGCGTGAGGCTGTGCTGGCAGGCTGGCAAGCCTTGCAAAAAGGGGCAAGCGCGTTGGATGCCGTAGAGCAAGCCGTGATGGTGCTGGAGGATGCGCCTTTATTTGATGCAGGCACAGGAAGCCACCTTAACGCCGATGGCTACGTTGAAATGGACGCGATTGTTATAGATGGTACAACGCTGAATTTTGGGGCAGTCGCTAGTGTACAGCGCGTACGGTATCCTGTAAGTCTTGCGCGTGCCGTGATGGAACGCACACCCCATAATTTGTTTGTGGGGGCGGGTGCAGATGCGCTGGCAAAGCAACTGGGTATTGATATTATCCCGAATGTGATGCTGGTTACCCCGCAAGAACTAGAAAACTTTTTGAAGAAAGATGCGAGCGGCGCATCTGATACGGTGGGGGCAATTGCGCTAGATGTGCGTGGTAATATCGCTGCGGCAACTTCTACAGGGGGGACACCGCTAAAAATGGCGGGGCGCGTG
>Ga0163144_10026670_pt1 | contig 11223 bp, 8 predicted proteins | sample OliLak19BULKMAT1_FD_123175 | JGI IMG/M metagenome (GOLD analysis project Ga0163144, IMG submission 123175) | Freshwater microbial mat bacterial communities from Lake Vanda, McMurdo Dry Valleys, Antarctica - Oligotrophic Lake LV.19.BULKMAT1 | ecosystem: Environmental > Aquatic > Freshwater > Lake... | reverse complement strand
GGGAAACTTATTCTCAAAAAACAAATGTCATTCAATGCAGGAAATACCTCTTTCAACATGGATGCACGAAACTTAAGTGCCGGAGCATATATCCTCCGGGCAAAAGGGGAAAGCTTTTCAAAAACAGAAAAAATAATCAAAACAAATAAATAAGTACGTTATGCGCACAAACATCCTATTTGCAGTTGCAATTGCATCATCAGTGGTAACCACACAAACTATTGCGCAGGCTCCTGCCACCGCAGCTAAAATGATCGAGAAGGTGACCAAAAAGCCGGGAGAGATTATTATTCCCTATGAAAAATGGGTACTGCCTAATGGATTAACGCTGGTGATCCACGAAGATCATTCCGATCCGATTGTTTATACCGATGTTACCTACCATGTAGGATCCAACCGCGAGCAAGTGGGCCGTTCGGGATTTGCTCACTTTTTCGAGCACATGATGTTCCAGGGGTCTGATAACGTTGCGGATGAAGAGCATTTTAAAACTGTTTCTGAATCCGGAGGAACCCTCAACGGAACCACCAACTTTGACCGCACCAATTATTTTGAAACTACTCCTTCCAATTACCTGGAAAGAATGATGTGGCTGGAAGCTGACCGCATGGGATTTTTACTGGATGCCGTTACGCAGCCTAAATTTGAAGTGCAGCGTGCCACTGTAAAAAATGAACGCGGGCAAAATTTTGACAACCGTCCTTACGGATTGGTTTTAGAAAAAACATTAGAGGGCCTCTTTCCGTACGGACACCCTTACTCCTGGAGTACCATCGGATACATCGAAGACCTTAACCGGGTGGATGTAGGAGACTTGAAACGATTTTTCATGCGCTGGTACGGACCTAACAATGCAACGCTCACTGTAGCGGGTGATGTTACACCTTCTGAAGTGGTTAAGCTTGCTGAAAAATATTTTGGCCCCATTCCAAAAGGCCCGGAAGTGAAAAACCTGGACAAAAAAATTCCCGTGCTGGATAAGGACAGATATATTTCGTACGAAGACAATATCCGCATGCCGCTGCTACATATCACTTACCCTTCTGTTCCTGCCAACGATAAGGACGAAGCCGCATTAGAAGCGCTCTGTTCCGTTCTTTCAGAAGATAAAAATTCGATCTTCTACCAGAACTTTGTGAAAAAGCAAGTTGCCTACGATGCAGGTGTAAGCAATTATTCTGCCGAAGTGGCGGGAATGCTTTTTATATCTGTACGCGCCAATCCTGAAAAATCTCTTAGCTACATAGATTCACTCGTTCGTGCATCGTTGGTTGAATTTGAAAAACGTGGAGTGAATGATGAGGATCTGAAAAAATACAAAGCAAACTACGAAACCAATATAATCAAGACGCTTAGCAGCGTACAGGGAAAAGGATCAAACCTGGCTGCATACCAGACCTTCACAGGAAATCCAAATTACATTAAAGTGGATTGGGAGCGGAATATGAAGGTTACCAAAGAAGATGTAATGCGGGTGTATAACCAATACATTAAAAACAAACCCGCTGTATACCTGAGCGTGGTTCCCAAAGGACAAGCTAATACCATAGCAAAGCCTAATAATTATGAGATTCCCAAGCGCAGTGCGGATGACGGAAAGGAAAGTGCTGAATACAAAAACCTTTCCTACACCAAGCCAAAAGATGCTTTTGACAGAAGCAAAAAACCTGGAGGTGGAGCAAACCCTGTTGTTAAAGTTCCTGATTACTGGACAGAAAATTTTCCGAACGGATTAAAAGCCATCGGAATGAAGAACGATGAGATCCCTACAGTGAACGTTACTCTTTCCATGGAGATAGGGCACCGATCGGATGAATTGGGAAAAGCGGGATTAGCTTATTTAACTTCCGCCCTCATGAACGAAGCAACTGCTTTGCATACCTCTGAAGAGATCAGCGAAATGCTGAGTGCATTGGGAAGCAGCGTTGATATCAGCGCAAACGATGAGGAGATCAACGTGAGTATTTTTTCGCTCACTAAAAATTTGGATGCTACGCTGAAAATCGCCAATGAAGTGTTGTTTCAGCCTAAGTTCGATAAAGGTGATTTTGACCGCCTCAAATCTGAACAACTGCAGACTATCAATAATCAATCTACCCAACCTACTGTAATTGCAAGTAACGTATACAGAAAGGTGCTTTACGGGAAAGATCATATTCTTTCTACTCCGGTGATTGGCAGCAAAGAATCCCTTGCAGCAATAACATTAGAGGATGTAAAGAAGTTTTATTCCGCTAATTTTTCTCCTTCAGTGTCAAAAGTGGTAGTGGTAGGAGATGTAAACAAGGAATCTGTTCTTCCAAAGCTGGCCTTCCTTAAATCATGGTCTGCGAAACCTGTTACACAGGCAAAACAACCTGTTACACCTTCTATAGAAAAGACTAAAATTTATTTTGTAAATAAAGAAAATGCTCCCCAATCCGAAGTGCGCATTGGCTACATTGCAATGCCATATGATGCTACCGGAGAATATTTCAAAACTTATCTTAGCAACTTTGTGTTGGGCGGGGCATTCAACAGTCGTATCAACATCAACCTGCGTGAAACAAAAGGATGGACCTACGGGGCAAGAGCAGGCTTCAGCGGCTCAAAGTATGCAGGGCCTTTCACGGCATCTGGTGGAATAAAAGGCGATGCTACCGACAGCTCCATTGTTGAGTTCATAAAAGAAATGAAAATGTATGCTGAATCAGGCATCAAAGAAGACGAAGTGGCATTCATGAAAAGTTCGATAGGCCAACAGGACGCCCTAAAATATGAAACTGCGGGCCAGAAAGCAGGATTCATTAAGCGCATTCTTGATTATAATCTTCCAAAGGATTTCGTTGACCAGCAACAAACGATCATTAAGAACATTACCAAAAAAGATATTGACGCGCTTGCAAAAAAACACCTCAAGTATAACAATATGGCTATTGTTATCGTAGGCAATAAGGCAAAAGTATTCGATCGCGTAAAAGCCCTTGGTTACGATGTTGTGGAGCTGGATGCGGACGGGAATCAGTTGTAGTAAATCGCACCCCATCGCAACCTTTCCCTTCGGGGAAAGAGTTGCGCGCTCCATCTTCTCCCCCTTTGGGGGAGATAAGAGAGGGGGGTGGTCTTTTTTATCTTTTCCTCCTGAAAAACTCCGTGATTAATTTCCCGCATTCCTCAGAAAGAATACCTGAAACTACTTTTGTTTTCGGATGAATAATCTGCGGGTTTAGCACGCTGTATCCCCGCTTTTCATCTTTAGCTCCGTAAACTATCTTTCCTAATTGCGTCCAGAATCCCGCTCCGGCACACATGGGGCATGGTTCAATGGTAACGTATAGCGTGCATTCATTTAAGTACTTGCTTCCTATTTGTGAAGAAGCGGACGTAAACGCTTGCATCTCTGCGTGGGCGGTTGCATCGGTGAGCCGTTCCGATAAATTATGTGCACGGGCAATAATTTTATTGTCGCAAACTATTACGGCACCCACAGGAACTTCATCCAGCTCAAAAGCTTTGCGGGCTTCTTTAAGCGCCTCCTGCATAAAATACAGATCATCCTTTTCCATTCCAGCGAATGTACGAACGAAACCAATTAATATAACGAAGCGTGTCCCCCTGAGAGGGGGTTGGGGGAGGACTTGCTGCCAGCTTCATATAACATACATTTGTAAATGAAAATAAATTGGTCCTGCAAACCATACAAAGAACTTACAACCGAAGAACTATATGATATCTTTCGTTTGAGAATTTCAGTTTTTGTTGTGGAGCAGAATTGCCCTTATCAGGATGCTGATGGAAAAGATCAGAAGTCTCTGCATGTACAAGGCCGCCTCATCCCCGGCCCTTCTCCCAAGGGAGAAGGGAGTTTGATCGCCTACGCCAGAATCGTTCTGCCATGCGTTTCATACAAAGAAATTTCCATTGGCAGGGTTGTAACATCCAAGGAAGTCCGGAGAACAGGAGCAGGAAAACTGCTGATGGAAAAGACAATGGAATACATCCAGAAAGAATTTGGCAAAGTACCGATACGCATAGGAGCACAAGCATACCTTCAGAAATTCTATGAGGAATTTGGTTTTGTAAGAGAGGGGGATGAATATCTGGAAGATGGAATTCCACATATTATACTGCTCATCACACCTTAATACATGTTCGACCCCTACGGGGTCGCATATGAATAGAATACATTTTTCTACCAACATACGACCCCTACCGGGTCGAACCACAGAATAGCAATTTGCTTACCTTCGCCATTCAAATTTAATATATGCTTCGTACACATACATGCGGTGAACTCACAATAAAAAATGCCGGCCAAACCGTTACAATTTGCGGATGGCTTGCCCGTTCCCGCGACCTGGGCGGCATGACGTTTATTGATCTGCGTGACAGGTACGGGATCACCCAACTGGTGTTCAACATGGATACCAACAAAGAGTTGTGCGAGCAGGCAAGAAAACTAGGCCGAGAATTTGTCTTGAAAGCAACCGGAAAAGTTACCGAACGTTCCAGCAAGAATCTAAAAATACCTACTGGCGAGATCGAGATCATGATAGATGCACTGGAAATACTGAATGAATCCAAAACTCCTCCCTTCACCATTGAGGACGATACAGACGGAGGCGATGAGCTCAGAATGAAATATCGGTATTTAGATCTTCGAAGAAATTCTGTTAAGCATAATTTACTACAACGTCACAAAACCGGACAAGCAGTAAGAGAATATTTTGATGCGAATGGTTTTGCGGATGTGGAAACTCCTTTCCTCATCAAATCAACTCCCGAAGGAGCCAGGGATTTCGTAGTCCCATCCCGATTGAACCCCGGAGAATTTTATGCCTTGCCGCAGTCGCCACAAACATTTAAACAGCTGCTGATGGTTTCGGGATTTGACAGGTATTACCAGATCGTGCGTTGCTTCCGGGATGAAGATCTGAGAGCAGACAGACAACCTGAATTTACGCAAATAGATTGCGAAATGAGTTTTGTAGACCAGGAAGATGTGATGAGCATGTTCGAAGGAATGGTGAAGCATGTTTTCAAAAAAGTGCGTGGGCTTGAATTGCCAAAATTCTCCCGCATGACCTATGCCGATGCCATGAAATATTACGGAGTGGATAAGCCGGATATACGCTTTGAAATGAAGATTGTGGACCTCACCCTCGATCCCCGAGCTTCGCTCCCACCCCTCGCTTCAGGCTCGGTTGTCCAAGGAGAGGGTGGCAACAGCCTCGTGCGCGGCAAAGGCTTCAAAGTATATGACGATGCTGAATTAGTAGGAGGAATTTGTGCCAAAGGCTGTGCCGAATACACCCGCAAGCAGCTTGACGAGCTCACAGAATGGGTTAAGCGCCCTCAAATTGGCGCAGGAGGATTGGGATATATTAAATGCAATGCAGACGGAACATTAAAATCTTCCTTCGATAAATTCTTTGATGAAGCGGCTCTGAAAAAAATTGCCGAAAAATTTTCAGCAAAAGCAGGCGACCTAATCCTAATTCTTGCAGGTGCAGAAGTCAAAACCCGGAAAGCGCTGGGGGAACTTCGCCTGGAAATGGGGAATAAGCTGGGATTGCGGGATAAAAATAAATTTGAATGCCTGTGGGTGGTAGATTTTCCATTACTGGAATGGAACGAAGGAGAACAGCGCTGGTTTGCTATGCACCATCCGTTCACCTCACCACACAAAGAAGATATCGGGCTGTTTAACTCCCTCCCCTTTGGACAACCAAAGGTTGCGAGCGAAGCTCACGGGGGTGGGGCCTCCCCACGTGCAAATGCATATGATATTGTGATCAATGGTGTGGAAGTGGGTGGCGGTTCTATCCGCATTCACAACAAAGACTTACAGCAGCAGATGTTCAAAGTTTTGGGATTGACAAAAGAAGAAACAGAACAAAAATTCAGCTTCATCCTGAATGCCTTTGAATTTGGAGCGCCTCCACATGGCGGGATCGCATTTGGATTTGACCGCCTTTGTTCTATGGTCATCAACAACGAGGATTATATACGCGATTATATTGCTTTCCCGAAAAATAATTCAGGACGGGATGTGATGCTGGATTCTCCTTCACAAATAGATGAAAAGCAGAAGAAAGAACTGGGATTGAAGTAGTATTTCTTTGTAAATTTGTACCGTCCAGTTTGGATTTCAACCTGAAACTTTGAACCTTTAACCCTCAACTAAAGAATGTGCGGCATTGTAGCATACATCGGAACTAAAGAAGCATACCCTATTCTTATTAAGGGCCTGCATCGCCTGGAATACAGAGGCTATGACAGCGCGGGAGTTGCTATATTGAATTCAAAGCTGCATGTATATAAATGCAAAGGGAAGGTTTCGGACCTGGAACACTATGTGGCAAAAAAAGATACTCATGGCCACATCGGCATAGGGCACACCCGCTGGGCAACGCATGGCCCCCCCAATGATGTGAATGCGCATCCTCATTATTCCCAGACAAAAAATTTAGTGATCATTCATAACGGCATCATTGAGAATTACGCACCGTTAAAGAAAGAGATGCAGAAGCGCGGGCATAAATTCCTGAGCGATACAGATACCGAAGTTCTGGTTCACCTCATTGAAGACATTCAAAAAAATGAAAAGGTGGACCTTGCAGAAGCTGTGCGCCAAGCGCTGAATGAGGTAGTTGGAGCGTATGCGATCGTAGTAATGGCTAAAGATAATCCGGATGAACTCATTGCGGCAAAAAAATCCAGCCCTTTAGTTATTGGAATCGGGAAAGGAGAATATTTTGTTGCATCGGATGCAACACCTATCGTTGAATACACGAAAGATGTTGTTTACCTCGAAGACGAGCACGTAGCCGTAATCCCGCGCAAAGGAAAATTACAGATCAAGACCATACTTAATAAAGTAAAGACACCTTACATACAAACTCTGGAACTAAAGTTGGAAGCGCTGGAGAAAGGCGGTTATCCACATTTCATGCTTAAGGAAATATATGAACAGCCACGCTCTATCCACGACAGCATGCGCGGACGTTTGGTTGCGAAGGAAGGAAAAGTGAACCTGGGAGGAATTAAAGATTACGAGCAGAAGATGATCAATGCCAAGCGGATCATTTTTGTTGCCTGCGGAACATCATGGCATGCAGGCTTAGTGGGAGAATATTTATTTGAAGACCTGGCACGTATTCCTGTCGAAGTAGAATATGCTTCGGAGTTCCGCTATAGAAATCCGATCATTGGTGAAGACGATGTGGTAATTGCCATTTCCCAATCCGGAGAAACTGCAGATACGCTTGCCGCCATTGAGCTTGCAAAATCAAAAGGTGCTACCATCATTGGTATTTGCAATGTGGTAGGTTCTACCATTCCGCGTACTTCACACGCAGGATCCTACACACACGCAGGGCCTGAGATAGGTGTAGCTTCTACAAAAGCATTCACTGCTCAAATTACAGTGCTTATGCTCATGGCGCTTCGCATTGCTAAAAAGAGAGGCACCATTTCTGTATCACGATATTATGCATTGATAAATGAATTGGATGCGATTCCTTCAAAAGTTGAAAAAGTGCTTAAGAAGAATGATGAAATAAAAAAACTCGCTAAGAGATTTAAAGATGTTCATCATTTCCTGTATTTGGGAAGAGGATATGCTTTTCCTGTTGCGCTGGAAGGTGCCCTTAAACTGAAGGAGATTTCTTATATACATGCTGAAGGATACCCTGCGGCAGAAATGAAACATGGCCCCATCGCCTTAATAGACGAGAATATGCCTGTGGTGGTGATCGCTACTAAAGGTGCTTCCTACGAAAAGGTAATGAGCAACATTCAGGAAGTGAAAGCACGCAAAGGAAAGGTCATCGCTATTGTAACAGAAAGAGATAAGTCCGCAAAGCAGTATGCGGATTACGTGATCGAAATACCGGAGACCGATGAAATTTTGGTGCCGCTTATTTCCGTAGTTCCTCTCCAGCTCCTCGCCTATCACATTGCCGTGATGCGCGGTTGTAACGTGGATCAACCCAGAAACCTGGCGAAGAGTGTTACGGTGGAATAAAGACAAAAAACTATGTGTTTATGGAAAAAGTTGAGAAAGTCCTCTCTCAGGCAAAAAGCGGCAAAACTACTGAGCATTCCAAAGTTGTTGAACGCTTCAGAAAAAGATGGTCAAAATAGCTTGGACTGATCTTGCCGCGCAAGATTTACTTTGAAAACACAAACATTCGGGAATTAATTGAAGGAAATTATAGAATGGTTTATTTCTTGAAAAGCAAACAAGAAATAAGTATTCTCCGGATCCATCATGCGGCAAGATTGTTAAAGTAATTTTCCTCTATATTTGCTCTAATGAAAATTTCTTACAACTGGCTTAAACAATATATTGCGCTGGATATCTCTGCCGAGAAGACCGGGGAACTTTTAACCGACTGCGGCCTAGAAGTGGAAAGTGTAGAGAAACACGAGACCGTGAAAGGCGGGCTGGAAGGATGTGTTGTAGGAGAAGTAAAGACCAAAGAAAAACATCCGGATGCAGATCGCTTAAGCGTTACAACCGTTGATATAGGGACTGGCACACTGCTCAATATTGTATGCGGTGCAGCAAACGTTGCAGCAGGGCAAAAGGTGGTTGTGGCCACTGTTGGAACTACTATCTACCCTGTTAAAGGAGAATCCATAACACTCAAAAAAGCAAAGATACGCGGAGCCGCTTCCGAAGGAATGATCTGTGCAGAGGATGAAGTAGGCTTGGGAGAATCACATGACGGCATCATGGTGCTTGATCCTTCTGCAAAAATTGGCACACCCGCAAAAGAATATTTCTCCGCCATAAGCGGATCCGCCTCAGGCGGAAAGATCTACGAAGAAGATCATTTAATAGAGATCGGCCTTACTCCCAATCGCGGGGATGCGGCTTCACACATTGGAGTTGCAAAAGACCTTTATGCAGTTTTAAACTGGAAGCTTGCAGAAAATAAATATGCATTGAATATTCCTTCCGTTGAAGAATTTTTTGTGGAGAATAATAAACTGAAGATTGATGTTGTTGTAGAAGATAAAGATACTTGTCCGCGTTACTCCGGAGTAACTATTACAGGTGTAACAGTGAAAGAATCTCCTGACTGGCTGAAGAAAAGACTGCAATCCATAGGATTAAAACCGATCAATAACATTGTGGATGCAACTAACTTTGCACTTCACGAACTTGGGCAGCCGCTTCATGCATTTGATGCAGATAAGATTGCCGGCAATAAAGTAATTGTGAAAAAGCTTGATGCAGGAACAAAATTTACAACCCTGGATGGGATCGAACGCACGCTCACAGCAGACGACCTGATGATCTGTTCTGCGAATGAACCTATGTGTATCGCAGGAGTTTTTGGCGGATTAAAATCGGGGGTTAGCAGCGAAACGAAGAATATTTTCCTGGAGAGCGCTTACTTCTCCCCTGTTTCCATCCGTAAAACATCCAAAAAGCACCTGCTTAAAACAGATGCTTCCTTCCGTTTTGAAAGAGGTGCGGACCCCAACATTACGGTGTATGCACTGCAGCGCGCTGCCTTGCTTATTAAAGAAGTGGCAGGAGGAACCATCTCTTCGGATGTTGTGGATATTTATCCAACACCGATCGAAGAAAAAAAAATCTCTTTTTCCTTTGACCGCTGCAACCGCCTTATCGGGAAACAGATAGAGCCTGCACAAATAAAACGCATCCTTCAATTATTGCATATAGAAATTGTTAACGAGGGCGGAGAAACTTTGCTTCTTTCCGTCCCCACCAATAAATCAGATGTAACGATTGAAGAAGACATTATAGAAGAAGTGCTCAGGATCTATGGATGCAACAATATTGATTTTCCTGTATCCGTTCGGTCATCCTTGTCTTATGTTTCAAAACCTGATACTGAAAAATTACGCAATACCATTTCAGATCAACTATGTGGAAGTGGTTTCACGGAAATAATGTCGAACTCACTTATCAATGCAAATTACCTTGAACTGATCCCATCAATAAAAGGAAATGAAGTTGAATTATTAAACCCTCTTAGTCCGGAACTCAGTATCCTCCGCCCCACCCTGCTCTTCAGCGGATTGGAAGCGATCGCATACAATCAAAACAGGAAAAATGCGGATTTGAAATTATTTGAATTCGGAAAAGTCTATACTTTATCAGCATCCCCTCCAAAGGAAAAAGGTGGAACATCCTACTCCGAAGAAAATCACCTGGCATTATTCCTGTGCGGATCTAAAAAAGAAGAAAGCTGGACCTCACAACAGGGAAGCATTGACTTTTTTCACATGAAAGCATTTGTAGATAATATCTTATCTCGTCTGGGCATTGAGGCAGAACAAACTTCCGAGATGAGTTCCGAAATACTTTCGTCCGGATTATCCTATGAAAACAAAAAGAAAAAAATTGTTGAGTTTGGTTTTGCAAAAAAGTCCTTCCTGAAAAAATTCGACATTAAACAAGAAGTATTTTATGCTGATTTTAATTGGAACCTTGTGATCGAATTGTCTAAAAAACATGCCGTTCGCTACAAAGAAATTTCAAAGTTTCCGGAAGTAAGGCGCGATCTTGCACTCGTGGTTGACAAGAATATCAAATACGAGATCCTGGAATCCCTGGCCTTTCAAACCGAAAAAAATCTTCTGAAAAATGTCAATCTATTTGATGTGTACGAAGGCGACAAGATCGAGAAAGGCAAAAAATCGTATGCGCTTAGCTTTATTCTGCAAGATCAAAATGCCACACTTACCGATCAGGAAGTAGATAAAGTGATACAGAATCTGATGAAAACCTACCAGGAGAAGGCGGGAGCGATAATACGCTCCTAAAGATCAAATATAATTTCTGGAAGAATAGTGCGAAGAATGCCTTGCAAAATGTTCGCAATGGCGAGTATCTGAAAAATCCAATCTTTCCACTTTATTGAAGGGCACAATGCCTGCGTGCCTGTTAAGCTTTTCAAACAATAGGCGGTTCAAGGGAACAGCGTTCACAACCGTTCGTGCCACATTTCTTAAATATCTCTTTGCTGTCTTGGAAGGTGAAAGAGGTTGTGCCATGTATTGTTTTTTAAAACTGGTCAAAGGTAAATATCAAAAAAGGAAAGTCAATTATTTTTAAAAATAGTTTTCAACGTGCTTATGTAAAAAAAATAAAATTGAATTATACCGATGCCTCATATCTTTTAGTCCAACTATAATTTGTACTTGATCGGCATTATACCAAATGTTATGGACTAATATATAATCAGTAATGGTATTATC
>Ga0163144_10026669_pt1 | contig 11223 bp, 8 predicted proteins | sample OliLak19BULKMAT1_FD_123175 | JGI IMG/M metagenome (GOLD analysis project Ga0163144, IMG submission 123175) | Freshwater microbial mat bacterial communities from Lake Vanda, McMurdo Dry Valleys, Antarctica - Oligotrophic Lake LV.19.BULKMAT1 | ecosystem: Environmental > Aquatic > Freshwater > Lake... | reverse complement strand
TGGAGGCGCTTAATTCACGGTTCTCTTCAGGCGTCGCCACGGGAACAGGTTTTTCGGGCGGGGCTTCAATGACCGGACGCGCACGCGCCGGACGTTCAGCGGGTTTATGTTCCGGGCGCTCATGGGCATGCGCCGCTACGGCTTGCTTGCGTGTTACGCTGCTCATGCGCTGCGAGCACACATCGAAGAAAGCCTGCCAGTCATAGCGAAGATCATAGACCATGCAGAAATCGGGGTTCTCCTGCCCGACATCGTTATACGCCAGCGGATCATCCATATACAGGTAACGCAGCTGGAAAATCAGCTTATCAAGAATGCTGGCTTCCAAGCGGTGGGAGAGCACAATGATGCTGTAATCGGTCAGCAGGAAAATAGTGCCTTCGTAACTTTTCAGAAGATCGTGAATCAGATTGATGGCGATTTTAATCTGGTATTCGCTCTTATATTCTTCCAGCAACTCCGATAAATGAAAATGCACCGCCTGCCACGTGCCTGCCTGAGAGCGTATCTCAGCCAGCATCTGCATCAGCTTCACTTCCGACGGCCTGTTTACTAACTGTAATGCCATATCCTGTCCTATTTGCTGATGATACGTTTTGCTACGAAGGATTCAAGCGATGATGTATCCGTGCGTATATCTCCGCTAAGCGGCGTACCTGAATATTGAATGGTCATGGTCGGAATCGTATCGGACGACATGGACGGGAACTGGAACATGGTGGTCATATCCAGCGTCCACGGCACCATTTTCAATTCGCCCATCAGGTTACCGATAATATTCTCCGTGCGCAGGCCGATACCCGGCGTGCGTATCATTCCGCCCTTTACGTTCAGATGCCCGTCCACGGAGAATAAGGTCGCCCCGTTGGTAAAGGCACGGTTCACGCTGTTGAGCACGTCGGACGCCGTTCGGGACACGGCAACCGCATCAACGACGCCCTGCATATTCAGTCCCTGAACATAGATGTTGCGGCCAATGACGACCACTTTTCCTTCTGCCTGCGATACCCATGACAGGAGGTTGACGCCGGACGTGCTGATGGTAGCGCTGACGCTGATCTGGCCGTTGACATTTTCACGCTTGGATAGCGCCTTGAGCGCTTCCTGGAACCGCGCATCAACAATGGTGAAGCTCACCGAGAAGCCCGGAACCTTGCCGCCGTAAAGCGAACCCAGAATGCTGCACTGCCCGCCCCAATAGGAGAAGCTGAAAGTTTTAAACGTAACGAGATCTTTGCCGAATTTGGCCTTGAGCTTCAGGTTCCCCAGCATGAGTTCCTTATGGGTCATTTTGCCGACGCTCAGATCCAGTTCGCCGCTGAAGCCGTTCAGCCAGCTCATATCAATCAACTCTTCAGACCAGCGTTTGGTATTCTCACCAATATTGGTGATATCCCGCGAGCCTTTTTTCCTCACAATATCTTCCAGGCCGCTAGCCGGACGCGGCGGTTCCAACTCTTCGTTCGCGGCAATCTGGAATATCTGCGCTTGCGGCTCGATTTCGAGTTTTTTCACCGGTTCCGGGCTCGCCGCTTTGGGTGACTCGGCAGGCGATTCAGGGGACGCCGGTAGAGCAGGACTTGCTGCCACAGGACTTTCCGGCGGCGTGCTCTCTGCTGCTTCCGGTTTTTTTACTTCCGTCACAGACTCAGGCTTTGCGGCCTCGGCGACAGGGCTTTCAGCCGGTTTGGATTCTGGCGAAGCAGCGGGCGATTCCGGTGAAGTCACCGGGGATTCGGGTGAGGTCGCAGGCGATTCGGGGGAAGCTGCGGGAGATTCTGACGGAGTTGCCGGTGATTCTTTTACATCGGTCGGAGATTCCGGAATCGCTGAACCGTCAGCAGGGCTTTCAGCAGGTGATTCGACAGGACTTTCGTTTACCGGCTCCGTTGGTTTGGGCGTAGGCTCGACGTGGAAATAATTGGTATTGAGCTCAGCGGTAGCCAGCTTCAGGTTCAGCGACGGCTGCTCACCGTTGACATTCAGCTTGAAATTACCTTTGGTAATATCGGTCGGAAAAATAAAATTGATGTCATATATGCCGAGATCGCCGGTCTTGGCATAAAGACGGAAAGAAGCGTTATCGCCCTTGCGGTCAAGGAACGTAAAGTTCTCGACCGCTACCTTAAAGTCGATCGCGGTCTGGAGTTTTTTGAGCCAGCCAAAGCTCATGCTTTTGTCGAATTTCAGGAAGAAGTCATGCTGTTGGCCTGATGCTTCCTGACGCTGACGCCAGATATCGCGGAAATAATCAAAGTCGATATTTTTGAGTTTTACATCTGCTTCTACGCGCGGGCTGCTGTCGAAATACGCCACAAGACCGCCGTTTAAGTGCAGGTCACCCAGCTTCACATCCGCTTCCGACATACGAAGCTGCTCGGAGGATACGAACATATTTGCATGCGCAAAAAACTCGCCAAAGCCGGTTTCAGGAAGATCGGCGGCGGTATCGTCAAACACTGTCAACATCTGGCGCAGCGATTTTCCTTCCGTTTCCATCGTGCCTTCAAAGCGCAGCAGGTTGGCAGTGGACGGTGAGATAATGCCAAACAGGGTCAGTGACGATTCACCGGGAAGCGCGACGTTGAACTGGTTGACCGTGATCGAGCCCTCGCCCATATGCGCGGATAATACGGCATCCTTCCATATCTGCGGCCCGAGATATAATTGCTCGGCCACCAGATTCAGGGTAAGGTCGAGCGCCTCGGGTAGCGGGTTTTCGGGAGTTTCATTGATTTCGCGGTAAATCTTGCTGACTTCTGATTCATTGCGCAGGAACGCCGCCGTCAGCATCTGGTTCCACTGATCGAAATTGATGGCGGAGAATTTCATATCGATAGCAAGTTTGGCCTGCCAGTCTTCCCATGTCAGATGCACTTTCCCGGCACCCGCGGAATTAAGGCCTTCCATTATGAAGCCATTCATTTCCACATTCATGCCCTGCTGGTTCCAGTCGCTCGATATCTTGAGCGGCAACAGAATTTTTTCACTGGATTTTTTGGTGAACTGATTGGTCACCTGCTTGAACAGCGCCTCTTCTTCCGGCACCATCGGTTTCAGCCATGACGGTGCATCCTCCAGATCAAGTACCATTGAGCCTTTGACCGCCGGCAGTTCGCCCGACAGATTCAGCTCACCTTCCAGCTTCAAGGAATCCTTGTTGCCTGAACTCAGGGCAAATTTGAACGGCATGTTACCGCTGGTCGCATCGAGCGCTGCGGTTGAGCTCATGTTGAATGTCAGATCGTGCCCGGCGACACGGAAAGCCCCAACGCCATAAGGCTGCCCTCCCAGATTGACCGACATGGTGACATTCTCAACGGTCGTCGTCTTATCGGTGCGGGTATCACGGTAGAGAATTTTACCGTTATGCACCTCCAGCGTGATGGCGCTGCCGGACGAATTGAACGCCTTGACGAGGTCGGCATTGATCCAGTCCCAGTTGATAAGTTTCTCTTCCGTGCGCGTAAGCTCCAGCACGGGACGGTCAAATGCAATGCTTGAAATCTTCAGATCCTGAGAGAATGCGGACATGAGCGGCACGCGAATGCTGATCATATCTACCGTAGCCGCCGGTGCCGGAAGGTCGCTGTCCGGATCGCGCAATTCAAGGCCGGGAATGAACAAGGTTGGAACGGGCAACAATGAGACGGTGGCAGTCCCTTTCAGGGTTACCTGGCGCTTGGTGTGCTCCTGAATGATATTGATCACCTGTTCGCTGTAATTGCGCGTGTCGATAAACCCCTGCGCAACCAGCACGACACCCAGCACAAAAAGCACCGCAATGCCCGCGGCGACGGCGATCTTTAACTGCTTAAGTGGAGTAGCGTGATTCTTCTTGGCTGCCATGGCGTAAGTCTAGGATTAAAATGATAATTTTTTACTAACTACCTGCGGATCATGAAGATGCCCTGCTCGCCAAATACGTTGGCAAACAGCCCTTTATTGCTAAAAGTGGAAGGAACACCCTGATTCGTAACATAAAGCCGCTTCTCAATCGTGAGTCCAAGCCCCTCGCAGAGGTTTACGAAATCCGTGATGGTGCAGAAATGGATGTTCGGCGTGTCGTACCATTGGTAGCTCAGCGTTTTCGTCACCGGCATGCAGCCGACGAGCGCAAGGTAAACACGATTCTTCCAGTGTCCGAAATTAGGTACCGATACGATAGCATGACGTGCAATGCGTACCATATGCTCCAGCACCTCATGCGGACGGCGCAATGTCTGCAACGTTTGACTCAGCACTGCATAATCATACGCCTGGTCGGGATAAAATTCCAGATCGGCGTCGGCATCGCCCTGAATAACGGAAAGGCCGCGGGCAATAGAGCGGTTTACGCCGCTCTGGCTCAGCTCGATGCCGCGCCCGGATACTTTTTTGCTGTGTTGTAAAAATGCGAGAAGATCGCCGTCGCCACAACCGATATCAAGCAGGGAAGTATCAGGCTCCACCATGTCGGCAATAGCCTGTAAATCCGGACGAAGCAATTGTTTATTATCCATTTATTGCAAACCTGACCTTCATGTTCAGTATGTCACGCCCTAGGGTAGCCTAAGCCGTGGATACTATGCAATATCCATCACCAAAAATAGTTGTTTTGTAATAAAAAATTATCAGATATGTGTTACCGTTAATTAATATTAATTTATGGCAGGTGGTTCCATGGGTGATGATTTAACTGGCAGGCCCGTAAGCAGGAGAGATGCACTTCTTACAGGGGGTGCCGCAGTACTGGCTGCCCTCTCCGAGGGGTGCAGGCACGTCACCAAACCAGCTCCGCAAGGTGCAAATCCTGTAACACCTCCGCCCAAAGGCGGGTTTAACTGGGAAGAATACCGGACACTGGAACGTGGCGCATCCGTTCCTGAATTTGTCATGTGCCCGCCGACCAAGCTGCACCCCTTCAATAACAGCGCCGACGTAAAGCACTGGCAGTGGCTCACCGATGCCATCCGCAAAATCGGCGGCAAAGTAACCGCCATGCAAGGCGGCCAGCCAAAAACCGGTTATGGCGAGGTATGGACACGCGATCCGGTGTTGGTATTTCCTCAGGAAAAAGTGTTTTTCATGGGCACCTACCCTGAAACCGGCCATCTGGATATAAACAGGAAAATTGGAGAAGAAGCTAAAGTAATCGCAGAGAAGCTGGAACGCCTTGGCTTCAAAAAATATGTGCTGCCTCATCCTTCCGTCGATGGCGGCGAGGTGATTGTCGATAGCAAGAAGCGCATGGTATTCATCGGCTATGAAGGCGATATCAATTCAGGTTACAATGTAAACCGCTGGAAAACCGCCAATGCCATGCAGGCGGAAACGGGTTATAAAATCGTACCGGTGCAGCGCGATCGCGGCACCAACCCGCTTGCCAAAGAAGCCGATTTTTATCATCTCGATTGCGGTATGGGCAAACTCCCCAATGGCGAATATCTCGTAAGTGAAAGCGCCGTCACCCCGCAATCCATGGATGATTTGCAAAGAAAACTGGGAAGCAACCTGATTGTCGTTCGGGATAGGTTGGATAAAAATGCCGGCGGTTCTTCCGCCGAGGCAGTCCGGTTAGGAAAGAACGCGCACGGTATGGCGTATAATTTTATCGGTGTGGGACAAACGCTGATCATGCCCTATTGCAGCCGCGAACTTGAAGGCATACTGGAGCGCCATAAATATAAGGTGATTACACCGGAAAAGCTTGGCCTGCCAGAAGGTTGTTGGAAATTCAGCAATGGCTCCGTACATTGTGCCACCCAGCAGACATCTGAAAAACTTGATCTCAACCATCCGGACCGCGCCCTCTTCCAAATCCAGAAGGAACTAAGCAGCCAGAAAGTTCTTCTCGACTGGAGCTCGCTGGGAATGCAGCGCAGCAGGTAGGGTTACTCTACCCCGTACAGCGCCGCTGAGCCGTTGACGAATCCGGTAATTGTGGCATCGAATTCCGGCAGATCGAGCAGGAAGGAATCATGCCCCTTGTCGCTTTCGATTTCGGTAAAGCTGACATTGGCCGCCACTGCGTTCAGTGCGCGCACCAGATTGCGGCTTTCCACCGAGGAATAAAGCCAGTCGCTACTGAAGGACACCACACAGTAACGCACTTTTGTACCGGCAAAAACCTCGCTTAATTTGAACCGCCCACCGCGTGTCAGATCAAAATAGCTGGCCGAACGCGTGAGGTATAAATAGGAATTGGCATCAAAGCGCTCGACAAAGCTCTGCCCCTGATGGCGCAGGTAGCTCTCGATGCTGAAATCGGCGTCAAAACCATAGGTGAACTCCTCGCGGTTCTGGAGATTGCGGCCAAATTTTTCCTGCAGCATGGTCTCGGACAGATAGGTGACATGCGCCGCCATGCGGGCTACCGACAAGCCTTTAGCCGGATATTTGCGCTGCGAGGTATAATCGCCGTCGCACCAGTCGGGATCGGCCATGATCGCCTGACGGCCAATTTCATGAAAGGCGATGTTCTGCGCCGACTGGCGTGATGCCGTGGCTATCGGCGCTGCGGCAAAGACCCGCTCGGGAAAGCGCGTCGCCCAGTCCAGCACCTGCATCCCGCCCAGCGAACCGCCGATGACGGCGAATAGTTTTTCTATCCCGAGATGATCGACCAGAAGCGCCTGCGCCCGCACCATATCGCCGATGGTAATAAAGGGGAATGACAGGCCGTATGTCTTGCCGGTAGCGCTATTGATTTCCTTTGGGCCGAAAGACCCCATGCAACTGCCGATGATATTGGCGCAGATGACAAAGAAACGGTTGGTGTCGATGGGCTTGCCCGGCCCGACCATGCGATCCCACCAGCCGCTTTTGCCGGTAACCGGATGCGTGCCGCATACATACTGGTCGCCCGACAGGGCGTGGCAAATCAGAATGGCGTTGTTACGCTTGGCATTCAGCGTGCCATAGGTCTGAAAAGCCAGTGAAAAATTGGAAATGCTGACGCCGCATTCGAGCGTAAACGGCTCGTCGCGCGCAAGCGTCACGATCTCGCCGATCTCAACTTCCCGGTAACTGGCACCAAAACATGATTTAACCATAAGCCGTTATGTGTATGGCAATGACAGGATACGGTCAAGATGTTGGCGCGGGCCGGAACCGAAGTCCGCCTTGAATATACAAAAACCATCGCATACTATAGGATTTTCAATAATTTCACTTGCCGGAACGGCGTTGCCTGTAGTATCAGTTTTGCCCCATATTTATTTGGCTTTTTCACATTGATAGCAGTGGTGTTTTTCGTACCGACATGACCCAAAAAGATACTCACGATCGCAATGAAACGGAATTAGCCGGTTATCGCAGGCAGATCGACGATCTCGACAACCAGTTGATCGCCCTGCTGAAGGAACGTATCGGCATTGTCTCCAGGGTAGGCGAAATGAAGCGCCGCACCGCCCCCGGCCGCTGCCCGATACGCCCCGCGCGCGAAGCGGAAATGATCCGCCGCGTCATGCATGAATTTGAAGGCAGCCCGTTCTTCCCTGCCGCCGCTGCCGCACTCTGGCGTATCATCATCGGCGCCTCGACCTCGGTGGAATCGACGCTCTCCTTGTCGGTATTCACCCCGGACCGCGATAATGATTTTTACTGGATGGCGCGCGAATATTTCGGGCCGTTCACCCCCATCGTCAAGCAGCCGCATATCAAACGTGTCATCGGCGATGTCATTGACGGCAAGGCTGCGGTGGGCATTGTACCCATGCTGCGCAGCTCCGACACCACCTTCTGGTGGACTAATATGGTGGAACAGGGCAATGATGCCCCGAAGATTTTTGCGCGCATTCCCTTCGTCTGCAACGGCACGCCGGGACGCGACGCACCGTCCGCACTGGCGATTGCACGCCTTACTCCGGAAGCATCGGGTGACGACCACTCGCTGCTCGTGCTGGAAGCCGACCATAATGTCAGCCAGCACCGTATGCAGAACGCCTTTGCCCATGTGAAGCTGGAAAGCAGCTGGATCAATATCGCGACACTAAGCCCCAGCACCCGCCACCATTTGATCGAGCTTAAAGGCTTCATCACCGCCGAACACCCTGCCATTCAGGCGTTGTTTGCCGTACTCGGGTCATCCATACTGCATTATAGCTTCCTTGGCTCATACGCCGTACCCATCATTCTCAACAAAAACCAAAGCCCCCATGCACACAACCCCTCGTTCCATGCCACAGGATCAGGCCAGAAATAATATGGCTGCACAAAAACCTGTTCCCAATGCAGGCATTATGGATATTGCCCCCTATGTCGGCGGCAAATCAAAATCCAGGCCCGGCATCAAGGTCGTCAAATTATCATCCAACGAAACCCCGCTGGGCGCGAGCCCGGAAGCTGCCAAAGCTTTTGCGGAAAGCGCGGCCAACCTGCATCGCTATCCGGACGGTAGCGCTTTGTTGCTGCGTGAAGCTATCAGTGACGTGCACGGCATGCCGTCAGAGCGTATTGTGTGCGGCGCCGGTTCGGATGAGCTGATCGGCCTGCTCATCAACGCCTATACCGGCCCCGGTGATGAAGTGCTGTATAGCGAGCACGGTTTCCTGATGTATAAAATTTACGCGCAGGCGGCGGGGGCTACGCCGGTTACTGCGCCGGAAAAAAACCTGCGCACCGACGTGGATGCTATTCTGGCAAAGGTGAGTGCGCGCACCAAAATCGTGTTCATCGCCAACCCCAATAATCCTACCGGCAGCTATATCACCAGCGCGGAACTGAAACGCCTGCATGACGGATTGCCGCCGCATGTGATTCTCGCCATCGACGCCGCCTATAGCGAATACGCTACCGACCTGCCGGATTATACCAGTGGGCAGGAACTGGTCGATACGTCCGACAATGCAGTTATGCTGCGCACTTTTTCCAAGATATACGGATTGTCGGCATTACGACTCGGCTGGGCCTATGCCCCTGCGCCTATCGTGGATGTGCTGAACCGTATCCGCGGCCCGTTCAACGTTTCCGCTCCGGCCATTGCCGCAGGCGCTGCCGCCGTGCGCGACACCAGCTTCACCGAATATACCCGCCAATTCAACGCGCACTGGCTCGAATGGATCAGCAATGACATTACCAAGCTCGGGCTGAAAGTATATCCGAGTATCGCCAACTTCATCCTTGTTGAATTTCCGCAAGGCGCACACAGCGCGGCTAACGCCAACCTGTTCATGATGGAGCTTGGGCTTATTCCACGCGAAGTCGGCAATTACGGTTTGCCGAATTGCCTGCGTATCAGCATCGGGCTGGAAGAAGATAACAAGGCAGTTGTAAAAGCGCTTGCCGATTTTCTGAAGTCATAACACCGTGGCTGCATCTCCGCTCTTTGCTCGCATCACTATTATCGGCCTCGGGCTGATCGGCAGTTCGGTGGCGCGGGCGGCGCGGGCGCATCATCTTGCCGCTTCCATTTCCGGCTACGACCATAATGAAGTGACGCTTGCCTTTGCCCGTAAGGGCGGGTTTATCGACCTCGCCACTTCCGATCTGAAGGCCGCCGTCAAAGACAGTAAACTGATCGTGCTGGCAACACCGCCTTCGACGCTGGGCGACATCGCCGAAGCAATCGCGCCGTACCTGCGGCCGGGCTGCATTGTCATGGATGTGTGCTCCGTCAAACAGGCCGCCATCGCCGCTATCGCACCGCATATTCCCGACGGCGTACATTTCATGCCTGCCCATCCGATTGCGGGCAGCGAACATTCCGGTGTTAGCGCCGGGCGCGCCGATCTGTTTGACCGCAAGCGCGTTATCGTCACCCCGTCCGACCCCGCGCTGGAAGAACAGATTCTCCAGCAGGTCACGTCTTTCTGGAAAGGCATGGGCGCCCGCATGGAAGCGATGCCCCCGCACCTGCATGACATGATTTATGCCTATGTATCGCACCTGCCGCAATTGCTGGCTTTTGCCGCAGGAACCGTTCTCGAAAACGAAACTGATGAGCAAAGTGACGTGCTGACAAAATTTCTAAGACTCAGCGCATCCAACCCGGATATGTGGATCGATATTTTCCTGCTCAATAAAGACAATATCCTCAAAGCACTCGACCGCTATCTCGATGCCGTCCTCCATATTCTCAAGGAATTTTCCGATGCTCCCGAAGGCACCGTCAGCGAGTCTGATGAGAAGCTGGCGCGCACCGCCCTCTTCCCGCGCATCGCCGCATCCTGCCTGATTACGACGGTGATGGAAGCCGAGAAGAAAGCGGGATTTCCGCTGGCGCGCTATGCCGGAACCGGTTTTGCCGACTTCACCTATCCCGCCAGCCAGCCGCCGGAAGGCGATATTGAAAGCATCTCCAACCAGTATCAGGTGGTGGCAGTAGTGCTGCGCGACTATATTGCGCAACTTAAAGCGCTACGCGCTGCGATTGATTCGGGCGACGCCGATAATACCGAAAAAGCGCTGGTTACTGTTCAATAGCGTTTAGTAAATCCAGCACCTGCGCATGGTCATGCGTGTAGGCATGATAGGGAAATCCCTGGTAATGCGTGTGGGTGTAGTCTGGATGATCCTTGGCCGATTCGCCGAATAGAATCGCCGTGCAGCCGGTATTCATGGCGCATTCAAGGTCAATATCGCTGTCGCCAATAAACCAGACATCGCTGCCCGACTGGATATGGCTTTTATCAAACGTCAGGTGCACCGGATCGGCATGCGGCTTATCGCGCCTGGCATCGTCGGATCCTATGATACTCTGGAAATACGGCCCCCAGCCGATATGCTCCACCTCCTGCCGCAGCGTCGGGCCTTTTTTATTGCTGACGACACCGCAGAATAATCCCATCTCTTTAATGCGCTTCAGCACATCGTGCGATAGCGGGAGCGGATGAAGTTTACCTAAATGATGGGCGCGGTAATGCTGCTGGTAGATTTCGCCCGCTTTTTCCCAGTCGTCGCCAAACAACGCGGGAAATGCATCGCGCATGGATTTACGCACTTTGGCCTTGGTTTCTTCCAGCGTCCACGGCTCCTGCCCCATGGCTATGAAGGTGGCCACCATCGCTTCGTGAATCACCGGCCAGGTATTGACCAGCGTATTGTCCCAATCGAATAAAATCGCGCGCGGCGCAGGCAGTGACATATTATATGAACTTTCCGGTCTGTTTAAAAATATGGGTATCGTACAGGGCCTGCAATTTCTGCGTCACCGGCCCCGGCCTGCCTTTGCCGATGACCATATCATCGACCTTCACCACCGGCAGCACGTTAGCGCTGGTTGACGTGAGGAAAGCTTCTGCC
>Ga0163144_10026668_pt1 | contig 11223 bp, 11 predicted proteins | sample OliLak19BULKMAT1_FD_123175 | JGI IMG/M metagenome (GOLD analysis project Ga0163144, IMG submission 123175) | Freshwater microbial mat bacterial communities from Lake Vanda, McMurdo Dry Valleys, Antarctica - Oligotrophic Lake LV.19.BULKMAT1 | ecosystem: Environmental > Aquatic > Freshwater >... | reverse complement strand
TAGGCAAAAGTGTGCAAGGGAGATTTTGAATAAACATAAATTTTTAATAAAGTTCATACTTCTCGAGCAACTTACGATTCCCCTCAACTTGATAGCGCAATAATTCAGAATAAATACCAGGACGATTCGCAAGATCCTGAGGAGAACCTTGTTCAACAATCTCCCCACCATCCAAAACAATAACCTTGGTAACATCCTGTATTGTAGAAAATCTATGTGCAATAACAATAGTCAGTCTATCCTTCATTAAATTCTCAAGTCCCTGCTGAACCTCTTGCTCGCTCCGAGCATCAAGCGAACTAGTCGCTTCATCCAATATCAATATCGGAGAGTTTTTCATGATCGCCCGAGCAATCTGTATTCTCTGCTTTTGTCCACCAGAAAGTTTTACCCCTCGTTCACCAATTTCAGAATTCAAACCCTTTGGCAAATTCATAACAAATCCGTAAGCATTCGCAAGTTTCAAAGCCTCAACAACTTTTTCCTCAGTAACATCTGACAAACCATACGCAACGTTTTCCTTTATAGTCGAACTAAAAAGCTCATTATCTTGAAAAACCAATGCAATATTATTTCTCACAAAATGTGTATCAATATCGCGATACGATTTCCCAGAAAGCAAAATTTCACCGCGACTAATATCGTAAAATTTCATAATCAAATTAATAATCGTAGTCTTCCCGGCGCCACTAGCGCCAACTAGAGCAACACTCTCACCAGAATCAATTTCAAAAGAAACATCTTTCAATACAGCTCTATCTTTCTCATACTCAAAAGCCACATTTTTAAACTCAATTTTTGGACTAACAGCAATATCGGTTCGCTTTGCAGAATCAAGCTGCTCAGTCGAAACTAAATCCAAAACTTCAAAATACTCTTTTGATCCGCTCTCAGCCATTTGTATCTGCGTCAAGATAAATGACATCGCAAAAAGAGGCATCCGCGCAGCAGCGATTAATTGCAAAACCAAAACCATCTCTCCAATTGTTAAAGAACCAGTATATGCGTTATAGAAAACTAAAATATTTATTCCAAGTAAAATTACTTGCAATGAAAAATTTCGCCAAAAATCAAACACATGAAATGTTTGGCTTTGCTTGGCGTAAATCAAATTCGATTCAGACAAATTAACAGAAACCAAATCAAATTCACTTTTTTGAGTATTAAAACTTTTAACAACCTTGATATTCCCAATCACTTCACTGATTCGTCCTCTGGTAAAATCCTCAATCTTGTTCTTCTTCTCCTCCTGTTCGCCCCATTTTTTAGTCGAATAATAGCTTATAGAAAGATAAACAGGGAACAAAATAAACGTCAAAAGCGCAATCCAAATATTATAATAAGCCAAAAAAATTACTGTAAAAACACTTTGCAAAAAAGTCGGCAAAATAAAATTTGTCGACGTATTCATAAATTGATAGATCGACATGATCCCGCGAGATAGCTGGTTAACAATTTTTCCAGAAATCTCTGAATCAAAATATGTCTGAGGCAAAGTCAAAACTTTTTTGTAAAAAGTCTCAGTCAAAAACTTTCGTAATTTCCCTGCAAAATGATCTCCTACTCTATCAGTTATTGCGGTAATCAAAACATTCAAAGCACCAAGCAGAAATCCCAATCCAATAAACAAAACCAAACGGTCAAAATTCCCAGTCTTATTTTGTACTTGGCTAACAATCTCATCAACTACATTTTTGCTAATTACAGGGATAGATAATTCCATCGCAGCAGTAATCACAATCATTAAAGCGATAATTCCAACCAATCCATACAAAGGCCTAGCTAGCCTTACAATTCGTCCAATATTTTTCATACTTAAGCATTATATACTCATCTAGCTCACCTTTGCAATTTTTACCCCCATCTCATTGCGAGCAAGCAAAGCAATCTGTATAATCCAAAGTATATGAAAAAGCGCATCCTCACAGGAGACAGGCCAACAGGCAAGCTCCATCTCGGACATTTCGTCGGCTCTCTCCAAAATCGCGTTAAATTACAACACGAATACGACACATATATAATGGTAGCTGACGTACAAGCTCTAACCGACAATTTCGACAATCCACAAAAGGTCCACGACAATGTCAAAGAAGTTGTGATGGACAATCTATCGGTAGGACTCGATCCTGAAAATGTCACAATATTTATCCAGTCAATGATTCCACAAATTGCAGAATTAACAATTTTCTACGCAAATCTAGTTACAGTCGCGCGTCTAGGCCACAATCCAACAGTAAAGTCCGAAATGAAAGAAAAAGGAATGGAAGAATCAGTGCCACTTGGATTCTTTATGTATCCTGTCTCTCAAGCCGCTGATATCACATTTATCGGAGCAGACCTCGTCCCTGTTGGCCGAGACCAAGCTCCAATGATCGAACAAACCCAAGAAATTGTTGATAAATTCAACGCTATCTATGGCCAAACATTAAATAGGCCAGATGGCTACTACGGTGAAATCGGAAGACTGGTCGGAACAGATGGCAACGCCAAAATGAGCAAATCCCTTGGAAACTGCATCTACCTTTCTGATTCCAAAGAAGAAGTAGAAAAGAAAGTCAAAAGCATGTATACCGACCCCAATCGTCTAAAAGCCACAGATCCAGGAAAAGTAGAAGGTAATCCAGTTTTTATCTACCACGACGCTTTCAATACAAACAAAGAAGAAATAGCTGAGCTCAAAGATCGATATCAAAAAGGAACAGTCGGTGACGTAGAAGTAAAACAAAAATTAACAATTGCAATCAATACCTTCCTAGAACCAATCCGCGAGCGCCGCAACTATTTCCAGACTCATCCAAATGAAGTCAGCGATATCATCAACGAAGGCACAAAAAAAACACTTATAGAAGCCGAGAAAATAATGAACAAAGTCCGCGAAGCGATGAAAATTAATTATTAAAAGGTATTAAAAGCCATGTATAAACCTAAACCAATCTCATCTTCACTTTTAATAACCCCTTCCTTTTTCGCTGGCACTACTCGTATTGGTGATATGTTTGGACAATTAAACACATATAACTATTCAAAAACCGGATACGATTCAGACAGGAAAGCTCTCAGTAGGGATTGGAAAATAGTTGGTAAAGAAATATCAAAAGCCATAACAAATTTCAAAAAAAATGCAAAATGAAATTGAAAAAATTGACAATCAAGACAATGATTCAGACTACGAGACAGAATATTTTGTAGGTCCACTTCCCCATCCTGAAGTTTTAAAAAAATACGAACAGATACTCCCTGGAGCAGCCGATAGAATTATTAAATTAGCAGAACATCAACTCGCACACAGACAAGACATCGAAAAACAAATCATAAAATCAAATATTGAAAGCGAAAAACGAGGAATCAATTTTGCATTTCTATTAGCGATAGTATTAATGCTAATTGGTGCATTACTTGTTTACGAAAGAAAAGATACCGCTGGATATTTCGCGCTTTTCGGTCCGCTGATATATCAAGGCATTAGTTTTTTCATAAAAAAATCAAACGACAAAAAAGAATTAGAGAAAAAAGACCAAGAAATAGATCAAGACACTAACCAACAAATTAAATAAGCTGTATTATAAATAGATGCAAGAAAAGTATTATAAATTATCTATACTTCTAATCACGACAATATTTCTTGCTGGATGTACTACCAAAATACAAAATTCAAATCTCCCAACAAAACCAATACCTTCACCTACACAAGTACAAACTACAACAGAAACATCTTTTGTCGAACGCTTCGCTTCACCTGACAAAAACTACGAAACGCTAAGTATAATTACAGAAAAATCACAGATCTATAAAGATAAGCAGGTCAACTTTATTCCAGGATCAAATAACATATGGCTATTCAATTCCAAATCACAGGAGTATACACAAATAACAGAACATCTAGATAATGTTGCTCGCGACAACATATATTGGACAAAAGATAACAACTTAATTTTTACAGAAGGTGAATCAAACGTATCAAAATTTGACCCAAAAACTCTCAAGAAAAAAACCATTCTTGGAAAATTATCACCACAGGGTAAATGTGTCGATACTTGCGGATATCAAAGTGATTTCATAACCAGTCCCTTAAAAAAATATTACATCAAAATAATTTCTGGAATTAACTCGAACAACACGCCAATCGAATGGGTTAATATTGAAACTGAAAAAACCGGAAAAATCGACGGACAATATTCAATCGATGCAGAAGCAATAATATTTAAAAGTGAAAACCAATTCACTGTTTCGGCCAAAATAATAAAGGAGTCAGCAGTATACGGTGATTTAATTGTCGGTAAAACCAAAAATCTCCAAGTTACCATGGAATAAAGTCTAAAAAATTTCCCTAGTTCAGATTTGCTCTCTCCACCACTCCAAACTATCTGAAAGAGTCTGATCAAGTGAAATCTCGGTTTTCCAACCAGTCAATTTGTTAAATTTCTCTTGGTTACCGTACAAAATTGGCATTTCTGTCGGTCGAATTTTAGAATTATCGACCGTATGTTCAATCTTAATTTTCGACATACCAATCAATTTCTCCACAATTTCAGAAACTTTCGTCGCCTGTCCCGAGCAAATATTATACCTCTCTCCAGTTTTCCCATTCTCCAAAAGCAAACCATAAGCACGCGCAAAATCTCGTACATCAGAATAATCTCGTGAAACACTCAAATTCCCCGTCAACAATACCGGCTCCTTTTTACCTTCTTCAATTTCTACAATTTGCTTACAAACATCCGGAATTATAAATCCCTCTTTTTGACCAGGACCAACATGGGAAAACAAAACAGCGTAAACAATATCCAAACCATACGCTCGCACATACATTTTTGCCAAATAGTATTGCGAAACTTTTGATATCGCATACGGATTAACTGGATTAAATTTTGCGTCCTCAGATAAAGGAAGTTGGTCCTCAGTCACTAGCCCATACTCTTCAGACGACCCAGCGACAATTATTCTTGGCATATATCCACGATCATCATTCATCAATCCACGAACAACTTCAAACAAATTAATCGTTCCAATAACATTTGCTTGGAAAGTTTCTTGAGGTTCTTTAAATGAATGTCCTGGTTTTGACTGAGCAGCCAAATGAAAAATCGCATCAGGCTTCACCTCCGCAATCGTTCTATACAGCTCCTTCAAATCAAGCAGATCACCCTTCAAAATTACAACATCATTTTTCAATTCACTCTTTCCACTTCGCGACAATCCATATATCGAATAATCCTGTTTTTGAAGTTCATTGACCAAATGCGTCCCGACAAAACCATTAATTCCAGTAATTAATATCTTTTTCATAAAATCTTTATTTTACCAAATTCAAGCAAACCCAATAAAATCTGTCCGACACTCGGCGTAGAAACAACTTCTCCCGATCGAATTTTTGCAATCACATCGATGTAATTCATTTTTACAACTTCAATTTCTTCGCTCTCATCGAAGTGCTGACCACTTGTTTCAGTTAATCCAGTAACCAAATACCAATGCGAGTTATTTACGCTCTTTGTTGGATTCTCGGCGAACACTCCCAACTCTTTCCAATTTGATCCTTCATATCCAGTCTCTTCTTGCAGTTCACGTTTTGCACAAGCGAGTGGATTTTCACTTTCATTCATCATCCCAGCAGGTAGCTCCAAAGTAAAATCACCAACACCATGCTTATATTGCTTTACCATCAAAATATCGCCATTCTCAAAAATTGAAATCATCTGGACGTAATTACCGCGCAATCCCAAAAAGTAATCATCCATTATCTTACCATTCGGAAGCTTAACTGTATCCTTACGAACTTTATACCATCTCTCATCTAAGGCCATTTCTGATTTGATTAGTTCCCACTTTTTCATACTATTTAAACCTCTCCAAATCCGCATCAACCATCATTTTAATCAAATCTTCAAAACTAGTCTTTGGCTCCCAGCCCAACTCTTTCTTCGCCAAACTATAATCCCCTTTCAACTCTTTAATCTCAGTCGGACGGTGCAACTTTTGATTTGAAATCACATGATCCTCCCAATTTAATCCAACATGTTCAAAAGCAATCCTGCAAGCTTCTTTGATCGAATGTGTCGTATTTGTTCCAATAACGTAATCCTTTGGCTTATCTTGTTGCATCATCAACCACATTGCTTCAACATACTCCTTAGCGTATCCCCAATCCCTCTGCGCATCCAACCAACCCATATGTAGTTTCCCCTCACTATCAACAAGAGGCTCACCAATTTCATTTAGTGGAGGAGTTTTTACGCCATTTTTAATACAAGCAGCACCAGCAGTAATTTTTCGAGTTACAAAATGCAAACTTCGTCTAGGACTCTCATGATTAAACAAAATCCCGCCACAAGCAAACATTCCATAGGATTCTCGGTAGCAACGAATCATCATGTGAGCATACGCTTTTGCAATCCCATAAGGATTATTCGCATCAATTGGCGTATCCTCTGTTGCACTATCTGCTTGAATATTCCCAAATATTTCACGACTAGTCGCTTGATAGACCTTTGCATGCGGAACAAATTTATGCACAGCTTCAAAAACACGAACAGGCCCTAAAGCAGTTATTTCACCAGTATAAATCGGATGCGACCAAGAATCAGCAGGCACAGACTGCGCAGCAATATTATAAACTTCATCTGGCTCGTATCGACGAATCACATGTTCAATACTAGCGTAATCAAGCAAATCTGCAGCTTCAATTTTAATTTTTCCATACAAATGTTTAATATTTGGCTGGTCATAATTCGTCGACCTGCGAATCGTTCCAGTAACCTCATATCCTTTACTAAGCAACAACTCTGCCAAATACGAACCATCCTGTGACGAAACCCCAAAAATAACAGCTTTTTTTGCCATAAAATATCCTCGCTTAATACTACAATACCCATCATGCTACGAAAAAAACCAACCACTGTCAAACTAATTATCTAGAAAATTGTAATACGGCGAGGTATATAACTAATTACGTCTTCTACGGAATTATCTGGGATATCCGGGAACCACTTCTTTTCTATATGGCTAAGTCATATATATTCCATTCATTTCTCATAAACGGCAGCGCACGCACGCGTTCCAGAATAGTTCTTCTTGGTTTTTTTTGAGGAATTAGTTTTGCCAGTTCCAAAACAATAGATGGGTCTAACTGGGGCTTATCGCTTTTATCATAAGCACGCATGTAATCAAGTCTACCAGTCTTGTTCCATTTAATAGACTATTTGGCTTTGAATACTCGGAAATAGAATTAACCACTTCTTCTCGTGTAAGAATTACATTACCAAGGCTATCAACAATCTCTTGTGATTGTAAGCCGGACGAGCTAGCAGTAGGTTTTGTATCTGGTGTTAGCACATTTATTTCTTGATGAATATTTTGCGGTTTAATATAAAAAAAAGCCGATGCAACAACTACAAAAATCATGAAAAAGATAAGGACAGTTTTGTGTTTCATGTATTTATCGTAGCATCTATAAAAGTACGCTAACAAGTACCTTAATTCATACTAATGTTTGAGACCAATAACGTCTTCTTTGGTGCCCTTTTATTTGAACTCTTTGTTCCTTGGATTCAGAAAATTATAATTGCATACTAAGAGCCTAGAAATACCGTCACAAACTCTAAAATCTATACAAAGCTTCTTTAATAGTAACCGAAACCAACTTTAACGAATCTGTCACTTTTTTACTCAAATTGATAACCAATTACTAACTCTTCAAGCCATTCGAATATATTTCTAGAACACTTACACTAACTCTCCTGCGAATTGATATAAAACCAATCATATACACGACTTCACTATTCTCAAAATCCATAAACTCACGACTCCCGTGGGGCACTCTTGATCGCTCCACCAGATCATCATACTCACCATCAACATCTGGAGTAACAATCTCAAAATATTTTTTCAATTGAATATCATCGGTTCGATCAATTTTTTTAGTATCAACAAAAACACTCTCATCGACCAAGATATCAGGCTTACCTGGATACCAACCACATTCTGGACAAGAATGATACGTTACATACCTTTCAGCCTTAGCACTCCAACAACAATTTTTTATAACTTTCTGAAAATAATCAACAATCTTCCCTCGACATTCGATTAGACAATCTTTTAAACTAGTATTTTCATCATCATCTTCGACAATTTCCCCTTTTTCATTTAATTTAAACCTTTTAGACTTAGAAACGGTTGGGCACAATCCACCTTTGATTCTCTCACGCGTCGCATTAACAAATGCATTTTCCACTTTTTCTCTTTCTTTTACAGAAAATTTACGTCCACTTTTAGCCTCTTCTTGATCAGTCATGTATTTTGCATACATTCTCTCACCCTTTTCACTCATCAGTATAAGATTTTCTTTTAAAAGCATTTCAACTTCCACGCCTTGTCCAGAAGCCAAAATACAATAGTACCTCCACATATATTCTTTGGACAAATCTCCAAACAGCTTATCAGCAACCTCTTTGCTCTGAAGTCTCACACTCCTGTGCCATTTTGTTGCCGAATATGAAAAGTATGACAAATAGTCAAACAGATATGTATCATTGTTCAAATTCTGATCAATTCTCTCGACAATTTTTCGACTATCTCCATCACCATTTTTTATTTCAACAGGTACACTCAATATATCTACATGATTTGAAAAAATTCCCAATTGCTTGACAGCTTCACTATTCAAACTATTTTCAGTACTACTCTCCATCATCAGTTTTCGCAAACGCCATTTAGGCCTATATGTAAAAACAGTAGTTCCGTCAAGCAAAACTGTTTGTTCATCCATTCGCGAAGCCGCATAAACGCGAGTATGACTTAATTTTTTAAACCAAGTCACACCATAACCCATTTTGCGAGCATATCGACTCGCTGGTGGAGATGGACTAACAGACAAAATTATCGAAGGCTCATCGGACGAAAAAATATCTTCAGCTTTACTTACTAGCACATTCATGAGTTTTTTTTCAAGTTCATCTCTTACTCTCAAATTATCAAAATTAGAAGAATATTTCGGATCACTAGCACTTTTTGCTTTAATAAATTTTTCTGTACTTACTCTAAAGTCTTCTCGACGCCATGCATCCTCCCAGCTTTCACCCTCATGGAGATCTGGAACATACATTACAATTTTAAATTTTTGGCTATCTTCTGGAGGATTAGGGTGTCTTATCACTTTATAACAAAAATTAGTATTCTTGCCCCAAGCGTACTCAGAAAAAGTAGTTTTAGAATTTTCGAGTCCTTCTGCAATCTCATTAAACATAAAGCGGCGACCAGAGCACACTTCTGCAAAACGTTCTCTCTCTCGTTCAAGATTAAAAACTCTCCACATACTAGTCTTAAATTTCTTCTGAATTTCTTCGTTACTCAACTGTCTATCAAATAATTTATGACTCTGAATTTTCAACGCAACCTGAAGCTCTTCATCACTATATCCAAAAAGCTTTTTTATATTTTCCTCACCAAGAGTCAAAAGCAAATATTCAACACCAGAAAGATTTTCGGAGTTTCGCAATTCGCGAATTGGGGCAGCAATATAGTCAGTAGTCGGAGCTACTAAGTATTCGGTCTCAGCCTTTTTTTTTCTCTCAAGTACTAATGCCTCTGTCACAAAAAAACCTCCAACCAAAAGTAAATAAAATTTACCCAAGCGGAGGTTAAAAATCAAAAACGTTTTAGTTGTATAAACTGGTCACTGCAATCTGGCAACTAAATAAAGTCCTGCTCGGGAAAAACTTCTTGATCGTTTTCTGGCTTATCCCTCGAATTGTCATCCTGAACTAGTTTCAGGATCTTGTTTTCCAAGGACTTACAGTAGCGGCACTGCCCCGGACTTCAACCGGTGTTACCGAAACAAAAAGTATAGATAGAGTTAAACAAAATTAACAAAAAAAAACAACCGTCAATTTAATTTAGATAAAAAAATTCAAGACTCATCATAAACTCTGGAAACGTTTTTGTATTGTCCAAAATCTCTCATTAATTCACGTAGATTTGAATTACTTCCGTATTGATGTCCTAAAGCAACATACAATTCTGGCAATGGCTCCGCCTTATTATTCCGATCAACTCTACTAAAAGCGTTTGCAACTAAAATATGTCGAAGCGGCAATGGTGTTACTCTCCAAATCCTTGTAGCAGCATTCCAATGATCTCTAGAAAATTTACAAAAATAATCAAAAAAAAATCCTCCGTCTAATGGAAGATTTCGTTGAAGTATTTCTGAGTTTCGCATATTAATTCGTAAACACTACCGCATTCGGTAGTTGCCTTCCGGGTCCAATTTTGTACCCATTAAAATATATTGCAGCAGAACCACCACCATCAAGATTCATGGCATACATAGCACCAAGAGATTGATAAACATACGCAAGCTCCCCAATCGTAGCACTCCTAGCACAAACAGCCCACAAAGTTTTATCACGGTATCCAATTCCACACCTCACACCCTTTGCCCCACCATCAGCAGCCGATATTCCACCGTTATGAACAAGTGTTGGATAATTTGAAATCACACCATTTGCGCTAGTATCTCGCCCGTATCCCAGCGCCTGAGTATAGTAGTGAGCCCCGTCGTTATAAAAACTAATTAAAGGATTTACGCTAAATTTATTTTGATCAGAATTTAAATATTTTTTCGAGCGATAATCAAACACCAAAAAATTAAACGAATTTTTCGTACTCGCACACTGCGCGTAGTCTGCAGGACAAAAATACGTTCCGTTTATTCCAGCAATACCACCATTTTCCGCAACATACGACTGCAAAGGTTTCAAAGTACAATCAGCACTACAATCATTCTCACTAGACGTAAACGTTTTCACCTTAACTCGGCTCATATCAACTGTCAAAATATCAGAAAGTATAGCGCCACGCGAAGTGTTAACAATTTTGCGTTCATAAGTCACACCGCCCACAGATTGTGCCGCAACAGGCGCAGCTACAGATACGCTCACCAAAGCTTTTTTATCGGCATCAACTTTTATTTTCAACAATTTATCCAAAATTTGATCGATCCGCCCGACAGATTCTTCCACTTTCGGATAATCTTTCTTTTCTAGATCAGCGCTTGCAGTAGCAATATCAGCAGAAACAGTAGCAACGTTTACTCCACGTTTTTTGTAATCTTCAAATTTTATTTCAAGATTAATTAAAGAAGCGCTATAGCTTGCATATTTTGAATCATCACTATCCTGAAGTTCTGAAGCTTTTGCAAAAACATCCTCACTAACCAAAAGCATATCG
>Ga0163144_10026667_pt1 | contig 11224 bp, 9 predicted proteins | sample OliLak19BULKMAT1_FD_123175 | JGI IMG/M metagenome (GOLD analysis project Ga0163144, IMG submission 123175) | Freshwater microbial mat bacterial communities from Lake Vanda, McMurdo Dry Valleys, Antarctica - Oligotrophic Lake LV.19.BULKMAT1 | ecosystem: Environmental > Aquatic > Freshwater > Lake... | reverse complement strand
GGACGGCACGCGCAGGGCTGGCTTCGATGTGCGCTGGAAGCTGGATTCGCGCTGGTCGCTCGAAAGCGAGATGCTGAGCCAGCGCAGCCTCGAGACCGCCGCGCAGCGGCAGCTCGCAGCCGCTGCGTTGCGCTTTGAGGAGGATGCCACGAGCGTCGGCTTCGGCCTGCGCCATGTGGTCGACGACGTGCCGATCCAGGACCGGCAACGTTCGGACCAGGCCTTCCTGGCCGGCGCAGTCGACGTGCTCGACCGACGCGTGACGCTGCGTGCCGCGGCCGACGCGACGCTCGGCGGTCGCGACCAGAGCATCGACTACCCGGCGCGCACGCTGCTCGGCGCCGACTGGCACCTGCGCGACGATATCGACCTGTTCGTCGAGTCGGAACATGCGCGCGGCGAATTGCTGCAGTCCGACATGACCCAGGTCGGCGTGCGCGCCCGCCCCTGGGAGCGGACCCAGGTGCTCTCGTCGGTCAGCCAGCAGATCACCGAGGACGGGCCGCGCAGCTTCGCGAATCTCGGCCTGACCCAGGGGTTCCGGCTGACGGAACGCTGGACGTTCGACGTCGGCCTCGACCAGAGCAACACCCTGCGCGGCGCGCCGCTGCAGCCGCTGATCTCGGCGCAGCAGCCGCTCGCCTCCGGCTCGACCGGATCGGGCGCTGCCACCGAAGATTTCCTCTCGACCTTCGTGGGCACGCAGTACCACGACGAGCGCTGGACACTGACCAGCCGCGCCGAGCGACGCACTGCCGACAGCGGCGAGCGCTGGACCTTCAGCGGCGGCTGGTACCGCGAGCAGTCCGCCGGACATTCCCTGTCGCTGGCCCTGCAGCACCTGGACGAGACGCTGCGTGGCGAGCGGAGCGCCGAGACCCGCACCGAGCTGCGCTTCGCCTGGGCCTGGCGGCCTGCGGATTCGGCGTGGATCGTGTTCAACCGCACCGACCTGGAGCGCGAGCGCCGCATTGCGGCGCTGCGTCTCGAGGAGACGCTGCGCTGGGTCAACAACACGCATGCGAACTGGCAGTGGCGCAAGGACCAGCAACTCGGCCTGCAGCTCGGCCTGCGGCGCGTCCTCGGCACTTTCGACGAACAGCGCCTGCGCGGCACTTCGGTGCTGCTCGGAGCCGACTACCGCCTCGACCTGCCGTGGCAGGCCTTCGGCCGGGCCCTCGACCTCGGCCTGCATGGGGCGCGGCTCGAGTCGCGCGAGGCCGGCGTCGTGCGTCACGGCCTTGGTTTCGACGTCGGAATCACGCCGGCCGCCAATGTCTGGCTGTCGGTGGGCTACAACATCGTCGGCTTCGACGACGCCGATTTCAGCGCCAGCCGCCACACGTCCCGCGGGCCGTACATCGCGGTGCGGATCAAGGCCGATCAGGACACCTTCAAGGATTTGCGGCTCGACAGCCTGCGCGCGCCACGCTAGCGTCGCGCACTTCATGCAGGACTACGACGATATCTTCGGCGCCGAGGGGCCGCTGGCGCGCTCGCTGACCGGGTTCACGTCCCGGCCCTCCCAGATGGAAATGGCGGGGCGTGTCGCCGAGGCGCTGCAGCAGCGCAGCAACCTGATCGTCGAGGCGGGCACCGGCACCGGCAAGACCTTCGCCTACCTCGTGCCGGCGCTGCTGTCGAATGCCCGGGTGCTGATCTCCACCGGCACGCGCACCCTGCAGGACCAGCTGTTCGCGAAGGACGTGCCACTGGTCGCCGCGGCGCTCGGCGCGCCGGCGCGCATCGCGCTGCTGAAGGGTCGCTCCAACTACCTCTGCCGCCACCGCCTGATGCGCGGCGGTGTGCAGCGTTCCCTCGACGGCCTTGCGCCGCGGGATCCGCTGCGCGCGCGGATCGAGGCCTGGGCCGAGATCACCAAGTCCGGCGACCTCGCCGAGGTGCCGGGGCTGGCCGAGGGGCATCCGCTCTGGCCGCAGGTGACCTCGACGCGCGAGAACTGCCTCGGCCAGCGCTGCGACGAATATGCGCGCTGCCATGTCGTCGCCGCGCGCCGCGACGCCCAGGAAGCCGACGTCGTCGTGATCAACCACCACCTGCTGCTCGCCGACCTCGCGCTGAAGGAAGACGGCTTCGGCGACCTGCTCGGCAGCAGCGACGCGATCATCCTCGACGAGGCCCACCAGCTCCCCGACCTCGCCACCCAGTTCTTCGGCGAGCATCTCGGCAGCCGGCAGGTCGAGAACCTGCTCGCGGACTGTCGCGCCGCACTGCTGCGCGCCGGGCTGTCCCCGGCCGGTTTCGCGCCCGCGCTGCACGCGGTCGAGGCCGCGGTCAGCGCGCTGCTCGCCGTGCTGCCGCGCGGACTGCCGTCGATGCGCTGGGAAGACAGCGGCGCGGAGCTCGAATCCTTCTCGCTCGGACTCGCCGCGTCACTGCGCGGGCTTGGTGCCGCGCTCGAGTCCGGCGCCGCGGAGGCCGAGGTGGTGCAGGCCGGCGAGCGTGCCAGCGAGTTCGGCGCCGCGCTCGAGCGGATCGCGCTCTGCGGCGAAGAGGAGGGCGCTCGCACGGTCGAGTCGACGGGGCGCAGCTTCTCGCTCGGGCTGCTGCCGTTCGACATCGCGCCGCGCTTCGCGGCGCTGGTCGCTGCGCGCCGCGCCGCGTGGGTGTTCACCTCGGCCACGCTGTCGGTCGGCGAAGACTTTTCGCATTTCGCTTCGCGCCTCGGGCTCCAGGACGCGCCCACGCTGCGGATTCCGAGTCCGTTCGACTACCAGACCCAGGCGCTGCTCTACCTGCCTTCGGGCATGCCCGATCCGTCGAGTTCCGCGTTCGTCGAGGCCGTGGTCGAGGCGAGCATGCCGTTGCTGGATGCCGCTGGCGGGGGCGCGTTCCTGCTGTTCACCAGCCATCGGGCGCTGGCCCGTGCCGCCGCACTGCTGCGCGAGCGCTGGGAATGGGCGGCCGACCTGCCGGTGCTGGTGCAGGGCGAGAGTCCGCGCGAGCGCCTGCTGCAGCAGTTTCGGGAGCACGGCAATGCCGTGCTGCTCGGAACCTCCAGCTTCTGGGAGGGCGTCGACGTCAAGGGCGAGGCGCTGCGCCTGGTGGTGATCGAGAAGCTGCCGTTCGCTTCTCCCGAGGATCCGCTGGTGAAGTCGCGCATCGACTTCCTGCGCCGTCACGGCGGCAACCCGTTCAAGGAATACCAGTTGCCCGAGGCGGTGCTGGCGCTGAAGCAGGGCTGCGGCCGGCTGATCCGCAGCGAAGAGGATCGCGGCCTGGTCGCGATCTGCGATCCGCGCCTGGTCGAGAAGAGCTACGGCAAGGTGTTCCGCGCCAGCCTGCCTGCGATGCCCTGGACGCGGGATCCGGGTGAAGCCACCCGGTTCCTGGAGCGGCTCGCACCACGCGGTTCGCCGCTCGCCGGCGCATCCCGCCCATGAAGCTGCTCGCGATCGAGACCGCCACCGAGGCCTGCTCGGCGGCGCTGCTGGTCGATGGCGTCATCGCCGTGCGCCACGAGGAGATGGCGCGCGGCCACGCCGAGCGCATCCTGCCGATGATCGACGAACTGCTGCAGGAAGCGGCGCTGTCGCTGCGCCAGCTCGATGCGATCGCCTTCGGCCGGGGCCCCGGTGGTTTCACCGGCCTGCGCCTGGCGGCCAGCCTGGCGCAGGGCCTCGCGTTCGGTGCCGGCCTGCGGGTGGTCCCGGTCTCGACTCTGCGAGCGGTCGCGCAGGCTGCGCTCGATCGTGACAGTGGCGCCGAGGGCGTGCTGGTGTGCAACGACGCTCGGATGCACGAGGTCTATTGGGCGAGTTTCCGCCGTGGTGCTGCAGGGCTGGCCGAGGCCGTTTCCGTGGAACGCGTCGGGGCAGCCGATTCTGTGGCGCTGGCAGGCCCGCTCGAGGGGCTGGCCGTGGTCGGCGCCGGGCGCGGGTTCGCCGCCTACCCGCAACTTGCGGGCGTGCCTCTCGTTTCGGCGGGAGCGGTTCTGGCGCTGCGTGCCGTGCACGCCGATTTGCTGCCTTCGGCCGCCGCGATCGCGCGCCTGGCCATGCCGGAATGGCAGGCCGGCCGCACGGTCGCGGCGCACGAAGCGTTGCCGATCTATGTCCGCGACGACGTCGCGCGGCCCGCCGCAGCGCGTTGAACAGCACAAGCGTGCCTGCGGGCAGCGTGGACGCACGATTGCAACGCGTTCGGCACAGCAGTTCATCAATCTGCAATACACTCGGAATGTAATACGCGCGTCAAAGCGGGACGTGTGGCAATGGCGGCAGGCAAGCAGATCCTGGTGATCGAGGACGAGCGTCCGATCCGCGAGATGATCGCGTTCGGGCTGCGCCGTGCCGGCTTCGAGGTGCGCGAGGCCGAAGACTGCCGCAGTGCCCGCGTGGAGCTCGCCGACCGGCGTCCCGACCTGCTGCTGGTCGACTGGATGTTGCCCGACATGAGCGGTCTCGAACTGACCCGCCAGCTCAAGCGCGAGCGCGAAACACGCGAGTTGCCGATCATCCTGCTGACTGCCCGCGCCGAAGAGCCCGACAAGATCTCGGGGCTCGATGGCGGCGCCGACGACTACGTCACCAAGCCGTTTTCACCGCGCGAACTCGTTTCCCGGATCAATGCGGTGCTGCGCCGCGCCGCGCCGCAGGGCGAGGGCGAAGTGGTCCAGTTCGACGGCCTGCGGCTCGACCAGGCGAGCCACCGCGTGCTGGCCGGCGAGCGCCCGGTCGCGCTCGGGCCGACCGAGTACCGCATGCTCGAATTCTTCATGACCCACCCGGAACGCGTCTATTCGCGCGAACAGCTGCTCGACCGCGTCTGGGGTGGCAACGTGTACGTCGAGGAACGCACGATCGACGTGCACATCCGCCGGCTGCGCAAGGCACTGGAGGAATTCGGGTACGATCGCCTGATCCAGACCGTGCGGGGGGCCGGCTACCGGTTCTCGACACGCGTGGAGTGAACCGCGCCGGCCCTGCATGTCGCCGCGGCTGCGTCAGGAGCAAGGACGGTCGATGAACGAGACCCTGGACGGGTGGTTACACGCGCTGGCGCGGCTCGCGCCTGCCGTCATCGTCGGCGCATTGCTGGGCTGGTTCGTCGGCAGCTTCTGGGCGGGGCTCGCCGGCACGCTGGCGGCCTATCTCGGCTTCCAGCTCTACCAGCTCAATCGGCTCGACTACTGGCTGCGCAATCGCAGCCGCCTCGATCCGCCTGATCCCGGCGGCCTGTGGGGCGACGTCGTCGTGCAGGTGGTGCGACTGCACCGCCGCAAGAAATTCCACAAGCAGCGCGTGTTGCGCCTGTTCCGCGAGCTGCGCCGATCCACCGCCTCGATGCCCGATGGCGTGATCCTGCTGAACGCGGAGGATGAGATCCTGTGGTTCAACCGCAAGGCCATCGAGCTGCTCGGCCTGCGTCGCAAGACGGATTTCGGCATCCGGATCGAGAACCTGGTGCGCCACCCGAACCTGTCGCGTTACCTCGAGACGGGCGAGTTCGCAGCGCCGGTGGTGATCCGCCCGAAAGTCGCCGAGGACCACTGGTTGTCCTTCCAGGCCGTGCCGTACGGCGCCGGCCAGCGGCTGCTGCTCGTCCGCGACGTGTCGCGCGAGACCCGTCTCGAGACGATGCGCAAGGATTTCGTCGCCAACGCCTCGCACGAACTGCGCTCGCCGCTGACGGTGATCGCCGGCTACCTCGAGACCCTCGCCGGCGATCCCGGGGTCCCGGCGGAGCTGGCCGCGCCGCTGCAGGAAATGCGTCGCCAGTCCGAGCGGATGACGACCATCATCCGGGACCTGCTCGAGCTGTCGCGGCTCGAGGCCAGCGACGAGCAGGTGGCGGGCGAGCCGGTCGACGTGGCGAGCCTGATGGCGACCCTGCGCAAGGACGTGCTCGGGCGGCCGCAGCATCCGGCGGACGTGCGACTCCTGGTCGAGTCCGACGCGCGGCTGCTGGGCGATCCGGGGCTGCTGCACTCGGCGTTCGCCAACCTGGTCGACAATGCGGCGAAGTACTCGCCCGCCGCGGGCAGCGTGACCCTGCGCTGGTGGAGCGATGCCGCCGGCGGGCACCTCTCGGTGTCTGACGCGGGTCCCGGCATCCCTTCCGAGCACCTGCCGCGGCTGACCGAACGTTTTTACCGGATCGATTCGGGCCGCGCGCGTGCGACCGGCGGGTCCGGTCTCGGGCTGGCGATCGTCAAGCACGTGCTGCAGCGACACGGCGCCGAGCTCGAGGTGATTAGCGCAGCCGGCAAGGGCAGCACCTTCACCTGCCACTTCCCGCAAGAACGCCTGATGCCGCCGGGCGCGCTGCGTATCAGCGCCTGATGCCGGACGCGCGTCGCAATCGGCGCGAGCGGCGTCGCATTGGCGTTGAACACTCGCTATTCTCACTGTACTGAATCCCAAGGCCTGGCCTGGAAGCTCGCATGGAAACCGCAGACCTTTCCCACCACATCTCGCGCCGCTTCAACGAAGACCTCGAGCGAGTGCGCGGCAAGGTGCTGTCGATGGGCGGTTTCGTCGAGCAGCAGCTCGCCAAGGCGGTGACGGCGCTGGTGGACGGCGACAGCCTGCTTGGCGAGGCGGTCGCGCGCGACGACTACCACGTCAACAGCATGGAAGTCTCGATCGACGAGGAGTGCTCGCGCATCCTCGCGACGCGCTCGCCCACGGCGGGCGACCTGCGGGTGATCGTGGCGATCATCAAGGGGATCACCGACCTGGAACGCATGGGCGACGAGTGCGAGAAGATCGGCAACATCGCCTCGCGGCTCGCCACCCAGGAGCGCCCCGCCGACAAGTATCGCGAGGTCAAGCACCTCGGGCGCATCGTGCAGGACATGGTCCACGACGCCCTCGATGCCTTTGCACGGATGGACGCCGAAGCGGCCCTCCAGGTGGCTCGCCAGGACCGCTTGGTCGACGAGGAGTACGAGTCGATCCAGCGCCAGTCGATCACGTTCATGATGGAAGACCCGCGGACGATCCGTCGCGCGCTCGACGTGATGTGGGTGGTGCGGGCGCTCGAGCGCATCGGTGACCACGCCAAGAACATGTGCGAGTACGTGATCTACATGGTCCACGGCAAGGACATCCGCCACATCCGGCTCGAGGACGTCGAGTCAGAGCTCGGCGTCGGCCGTTCGCGCAACTGAGCCATGCGCCGATGCTGAGCCGTCGGTGGGTCAATCTCGGGGGTTGCGCCGCCTGCCTGGCGATGCTCGGCTACGCCCTGTATGCGCAGCACGGGCTCGGACTCGAGCCGTGTCCGCTCTGCATGTTCCAGCGGGTCGGCGTCGGCATGCTCGGCGTCGCTTTCCTGGTAGCCGGGCTGCACGCTCCGGCGTCGCGTGGCGGCGCGCGCTTCTACGCCGTGCTGATCGGCCTGGTCGCGGCCTTCCCGGCCTACGTCGCTGGACGCCACGTCTACATCCAGTCGCTGCCGGAGGGCTCGGTGCCCTCCTGCGGCGCCACGCTGGACTACATGCTCGAGGTGTTCCCGCTGTTCGAGGTGGTGCGCAAGGTGCTCACCGGAGGCGGGGAGTGCGCCAAGATCGACTGGAGCCTGCTGGGGCTGTCGATGCCGGGCTGGGTGCTGGTCGCTGTGGTGGTGCTGGGCGTCACCGGCGTGTACTGGAACTGGGGCTCCCGAGGCTCTCGGGATTCGCAGGTTTCGGTTGCAAGATCCTGAGCTGTAACACGATATTCACCTGATCGTCACTGCGCTTTCATGCCCGCGGTCGATGCTTGGCGCAATTCTCCCATGCGCCGGTGATCCTTGCGATTCGAGCCCGCCGCTGCCTTGTCCGCCTGTCTCCCGGCCTCCCAAGCCTGGATCAATGGATGTCCGCCACGGTTTGCCGGGCGCAGGTCGCCGGACCACCCGCGCCGGTGCTGGCGGTCGCTGGCCCACGGCTGGCGTGCGGGCAGCCCAGCTTGGTTGCCCCGCCTAGCTGATCCATCGACCGGAGTCCGAGTCGTAAAGGGTCGTCCGTGGAGTAATAAAATCCAGTATGAACAGGAATTTAGATGACTAAATTCATGCGGATACTGATGATTACGGATGTCTACTTTCCACGCGTGAACGGAGTCTCGACCTCGATCCAGACTTTTCGCACCGATCTGGTCGCCGCCGGCCATCGCTGCGTGCTCGTGGCGCCAGCCTATCCGGCCGACCATGCCGAAGACGGCGGCGCGATGATCCGGATCCACTCCCGCGCCGTGCCGCGCGACCCCGAAGACCGGTTGTTCTCCCGTTCGCGCCTGCTCGCCCTGACGGAGCAGCTGCAGCGCGAGCGCTTCGATCTGGTACACGTCCAGACCCCGTTCGTCGCGCACTACGCCGGCGTGGAACTCGCCCGCCGGCTCGGCCTGCCGGTCGTCGAGAGCTATCACACCTACTTCGAGCACTACTTCCAGCACTACGTGCCGGCGCTGCCGCCGCGTCTGCTGCAGTTGCTCGCGCGCCGCTTCACGCGCTCGCAATGCAGGCAGGTCGATGCGGTGATCTCACCGTCCCGGCAGATGGCCGACGCGTTGCGCGAGTACGGGGTGAGCACCCCGATCGAGGTGCTGCCCACGGGCCTGCCGGCCGACCGGTTCGTGGCCGGCGATGGCGCGCGATTCCGGGCCCGGCACGGTATCGCCGCAGGGCGCCCGGTGGCGCTGTTCCTCGGCCGCGTCGCCCACGAGAAGAACATCGATTTCCTGGTGCGGATGCTCGGCCGGCTGCGCGAACGCGTGCCCGACGTGCTGCTGGTCATCGCGGGAGAGGGTCCTGCGCAGGCGCATTGCCGCGCACTGGTCGATTCACTTGGCCTCGCCGGGAACGTGCTGTTCGTCGGCTACCTGGACCGTCGCAACGGCCTTGGCGACTGCTACCGGGCGGCCGACGTGTTCGTGTTCGCGTCGCGTACCGAGACCCAGGGGCTGGTGCTGCTGGAGGCGATGGCCCAGGGCACGCCGGCGGTTTCCACGGCCGTCATGGGCACGGTGGACGTGCTCGCAGGCGCCCAGGGCGCCGTGGTCGTGCCCGAGGACGAGACGGCATTCGCCGCGGCGGTCGCCACGGTGCTCGGCGATCCGGCGCGGCGCGCGGAGTTGTCCGCGCACGCCATCCAGGATGCACGCAACTGGTCTTCGCGCCTGATGGCCGACCGGCTGGTCGCACTCTATGCCGCAGTGATCGCCCGTCGCGCCGCGGGCTGTTCGCCCGCCCTGCAGAGCCAGGTGGCATGAGCACGCCGGCGCATTGGTTCCTGCGCGTCGACCTGGCGGAACGCCGCTTGTGCATCTTGGCCACGGCGGTCGCGCGGCGGCGCGCGCCACGCACGCTGTTCCGGGTGGTCAGCCGTCTCGGCGACGGGATCGTCTGGTACCTGCTGATGGCCGCGATGCCGTTGCTGCTCGGGCGGCCGGGGCTCGCGGTCGCGGCGCAGATGCTGGTCACCGGCGCGGTGGGCCTCGCGACCTACAAGCTGCTGAAACGGCGCCTCGTGCGCGAGCGACCCTTCATCGGCCTGGCGGGCATCGAATGCGCGATGGCGCCGCTCGATCGTTACAGCTTTCCGTCCGGGCACACGCTGCACGCCACCTGCTTCACGGTGCTCGCCGTCGCCCACGTGCCGGGCCTGGCGCCGCTGCTGCTGCCATTCGCGCTGCTGGTCGCGATGTCGCGGGTGGTCCTGGGGCTGCACTATCCGACCGACGTGCTCGCCGGCGCCCTGCTCGGCGCGCTGCTCGCCGGCGCCAGCCTCTCGATCGCGGGTTGAGTCCGCCCGCGCGCCCGATCAGATCATCCCGATCAGGCCATCAAGCGGCGCAGCACGCCCAGATACAGCGAATGCAGGATGTCGATCTCCTCGACCCGCACGCACTCGTTGACCTTGTGGATCGTCGGATTGCAGACGCCGAGCTCGACCACCTGCGCGCCCATCGGCGCGATGAAGCGCCCGTCGGAGGTGCCGCCGCCTGTGGAGAGCTTCGGAGCCACGCCAGTGACTTCGCGGATCGCCGCGGCCGCCGCATCGGAGAGCGGGCCGGGAGGGGTGTAGAACGGCTCGCCCGACACATACCACTCGAGCGTGAAGCGGATCCCGTGGCGCCTGAGGATGCCCTCGACCACTTCTCGCAGACCGTCGAGGGTCTGCACCGGCGAATAGCGCAGATTGAAGCGCGCCTTCAGTTCGCCAGGGATGACGTTCGGTGCACCAGTGCCGGCGTTCAGGTTCGAGATCTGGAATGTGGTGGGCTGGAAGAACTCGTTGCCCTGGTCCCAGACGCGTGCGGTCAGCTCGGCGAGCGCGGGCGCCAAAGCGTGCACCGGATTCTCGGCCAGCTGGGGATAGGCGACGTGGCCCTGCACGCCGTGGACGGTCAGGCGACCGGAGAGGGAGCCGCGCCGGCCGATCTTGATCGTGTCGCCAATGCGCTGCTCGCTGGAGGGCTCGCCGACGACGCACCAGTCGATGTGCTGCTGGCGGGCAGCCAGCGTCTCGACGACCTTCTTGGTGCCGTCGACCGACGGGCCTTCCTCGTCGCTGGTGATCAGGTAGGCGATCGTGCCGGAGTGGGCTGGGCGCTCGGCGACGAAGGCCTCGGTGGCGGTGATCATCGCGGCGAGGCCGCTCTTCATGTCGGCCGCGCCGCGCCCGTAGAGCACGCCGTCGCGGATCGTCGGCGTGAACGGGTCGGTGCGCCATTCCTCGAGAGGGCCGGTCGGCACGACGTCCGTGTGACCGGCGAAGCACAGCACCGGACGGCCGTGGCCACGCTTCGCCCAGAGGTTATCCACGCTGCCGTAGCGCAGCATCTCGACTTCGAATCCACACGCGGCGAGGCGCCGGCCCATCACTTCCTGGCACCCGGCATCGACCGGCGTGACCGAGTTCCGGGCGATCAGGTCCTGGGTGAGCTCGAGCGTCGCGGACATCTTTACGGTCATCCACCTGCGTCATTGAAGGCTGCGGGTTTATAGGGCGCGAGCGCATCGAGCGCAAGAGTTTTTCTGCCGATCAGAGGGTTACGCTGTTTCTCGGCCGCTGAAACATTTATGAAATATTGTCGTCCTATCGTGCATTCCGACATATCAGGAGTCCAGAACCGTGAACTTCCAGAATCCGTTGCGGCCGCAGGCCATCGTCGCGTTCGCGGCCGCGCTCACGCTTACGCTGGCCAACGGCGTCGCCAGCGCCCAGGCGGCCCGTGATTTCATCAACGTCGTCGGATCCTCGACGGTCTATCCG
>Ga0163144_10026666_pt1 | contig 11224 bp, 13 predicted proteins | sample OliLak19BULKMAT1_FD_123175 | JGI IMG/M metagenome (GOLD analysis project Ga0163144, IMG submission 123175) | Freshwater microbial mat bacterial communities from Lake Vanda, McMurdo Dry Valleys, Antarctica - Oligotrophic Lake LV.19.BULKMAT1 | ecosystem: Environmental > Aquatic > Freshwater >... | reverse complement strand
CCTACTTCAAATGCTCTCATTTCTGATCAGCATCCTAATTTCGAACCTGTCTTTCGTCTCCGCTGGTCTTGCCTTCCTGACAAAAGAGATATTAACAGCACCATATTTTTCTGCAAGAGTGATTCTGAAAAGTTTTGAAATCTTTTTTCACTTCGTGCGCAAAGAGATTCAAATCAACGACTTAGATCAGCCCTGAGTCGCGCAGAATTTCGCGCGCAAGAGTCTTACAATGCCGCGGGCATCATCAACAGCCGTATGAGCAACGTCGTCCTTCAATCCGGCGCGCTCATAGCAGGTTTTCGTATCTGGAAGGGACTTGTCCGTCATCGGGTTCCAGAAGAGTATGGCGGGGTCGATAACCCGATGAGAGAAAAAGATTTCGTCCATATGGGGTAACTTGTTGAGAAATCTTGAATCGAAGCTGGCGAAGTTCTTGCCGGCGGGATTGATTCTCTCTTTGGGGGCGTATCCATTGCGCCGGAAGAAATCCATCAAGAAAAGGTGGATGTTATCCGCTGCAATGTAGTCGTAGTCTGGGGCGCGCGTCGCGATGCGCTCGAAAATTTTTGAATGCATCGCCATGGCCCGAGGTTGGCCAGAGTACACTGGAGCATGTACATAGCAATGAAACGTAGGAAGAGATGCGATCGGCTTTAGATTTGCCAAATCATCGAGAATTATTCCGATCTCGATGATTTGGCAAGTTTCGGGTAAAATCTTTGATGCTCAAGGGTGCTTTGCAGTTCGGGCAAAGAGAGAGCGGAGCGCTCATGAACGTAGTCCGGCGGAAGATAGGCTTGTCTTCGCGGCCGGTAATTTGTATCTGCTCGCCGCAGGTATGTATGAAGAGTCCGCAATATTTGATTTTCGTCATACCTACCTCCCGCCAGTGAACTTTACGGAGAGGGATATGGAAGTCAATGGCTAAAGTGCATAAAAAAAGGGGGCTGGAATTTCCAGCCCCTTTTGTTCAGTTTGTTTCTTACTTTACTTCACTTCAGCGCGCAGCAATCCAACCGAACCAAGACGTCCGCCGTCGTACATGTTGCGGACGACCGCGGCCCAGCGCTGAGGAGCCGCTGTTGCGCGACCAGCGACAAGATCAACCGTGATCTCGTTCTTCCCAGCGAAGTCCAACTGGAACTTCTTTGCTTTAGTTCCGCCGATGACCCGAGTCAGCGCATCCGGCAGGGCGACACAAAGGACGTCTCCCATCTGGTATCCGCTGGTTAGCTTCACCGTCAACGTAACTGGAGCGCCGGCCTTGAACGACTTCGTCGAACCATGCTTGTCTTTCACATCTAGCGTCAATTGGACGCCAGCGTTCATTTCATCGAAGCGGATCTTGCTCAACCGCGTGATGCGGATCGCGCAAGCTCCCTTGTCCGGAGCCTTGACCTTGCTGATGCTCTTTAAGTCGAGAGCTTTCTCGATCGTCATTTCTTTTCCGTCGACGATGATCTTGCTTCCCAAGCCCGGAACGATGCCTGCCTTCTGCATTCCGTGAACCATGTGCATGTACGCCAATGACTCGTAGCTGCCGTGGAACGCACCGCCGAGGGTTCCGCCCATTGCCTTAGCAACGGCATTCGCCAACTTGATGCCGAGGTCGATCTGATTGTTCTTGAAGAGGACGGCCGCGCAGAACGCTGCCTCCGACTTCGGCTTGTAGTTCCAATACCCGCCGCCGGACTTGTCGGTCAGCCCTTGGATTTCCTTTTCGACATCCGCAGAGTTGATCGCGCGATTCTTTCGGCCGTAGTAAATGGCCTCCATGTCGCCTTGGGAGTTGTCCGCACCAGCGCGGCCATGCTCGTTGTAATGATCGACGCCCTTGATCGCCAGAACGTCCTTGCCCATCTCGATCATGCTTTGAATAGCTGCATACGTTTCCGATGGCAGCTTCGCCGATTCAAGCAGAACTCCGAGGTTTCCGACGCGGCGAGCGGCAGCCGAGGACCATTCTTGTACGATCTCACGATCTGGGTAGGACGCGAAGCCCTTGCCCGGCTTGTGCATCGCCTTCAAACGTCTTGCGCCCTTGATGATGGCCTGAAACGCCTGTTCCTTAGAAGCGCTATCATCGCCAACCATCGCGGCGACGCATGCTGCTGAGACCGCTGAGGATGTCTGCTCGCAGCAGTAATGCTCGAAATCCGTACAGACGCTTACAGCGAGCTTCAACTCTGATTGCATGCCCGGCAGGACTTTAACGGACATTGCGCCGTCGTCGCCGTCGATGTCGTAGGCTTCGCCGGCCTTCAGAATTCTGAGTTCCTGACCGAGGACTGTTTCTTCGCCGGGACATTCAACGACTCTCACAACCTTGTCGAGTTCGTTGTTGTCTTCATCCAACATTACGATTTCATGAACGCCCGGAACTGCGTTCCACGTACAGCGAACATTCTCGCCTTCTTGGGTAAAGATCTTCGAACCAGCCTTCTCCTCGCTGCCGTCAACCGTAATGCGGTACTTCTTGGTTTTCGGAGCGCGGACGCCGACTGCGACAGCGGCAACGCCATCTTCCGGATGCGCGTACTGCGGAAGCATCGGCTCGATGTACATCTCCTTCTCGACCATCAAAGATGTTTCCGCCTCTGCCCAATCGCCATTGCTGACGGCGAAAGCAGTGATGTCGTAGGAACCGATGGTATCAGGAAGCTGGATCTTGACTACCTGCTCCTTGTTGACTTCCAGAAGGCCGCTGTAAATCAAATCGACTTCCATCTCTCGCGCTACTGCCGGTTGAGCGGCAACGGCGACTCCTGAATGAGCAACCTGCGCTGAACCCGAATAGCCCGAATAGCCAGATACACCTGAGACTCCTCGTGCTCCGGAGACTCCAGAAAAACCGCCCTTGAAACTGGCAAGTTCGACCATGCCTTTCATCTTCAAGCCTTTGGTTCCACCGCCTTTAGTAGCGTCCATCATCATCATTGGTTTTGCATCGAAGACATCGCTTACGCGATTTACAAACATGTCTGCTTCTGGAGCGGCAAAGCCGAATCCTTCTTCCGCACCAAACTCTGGAGCCGCCATCGGAGCAGCCGCCGCGAACATTATTTGAGCGCCTGCGCCCCGTGCCGCGCCGCGCATAATTCCTCGGTCCATGCCGCGCGCCCGCATGTTGATTCTTTGTGCTACGCATGACGCGCATTGGCACTGGCCATCATTCTTCTCAGCAACTTCACCAGATTTCAGAGAGCCGATAGCCGCGCTGATCCAGCGCTTGAGCATGCTGGCCGTACCCGTTCTTGCGGAATCCTGAACGCGCATGCGCTTGTCTGCGACGCGCAGCAGGACGCTTGCTTTCTCTTTTGTCTTGATCTTGATTTCGAGCAACTGTCCCGGTTCCAGACGAGCCGGAGCCTTTACCGATATCTGCAATTTGGAAGGCTGGACAACAACGGCATGGCCTTCCCATGGCTTGTCGTTCACAAGGCCGCCGATATGTACCGAAGCAAGAGCGGAGGCAAATTCGATCTTGTACCCCTTGCCCTTCTTGACGGAGCCGATGTCGTGGACCTGTGTCGTTCCGAGAACCGGCTCGCGGACGATGACTATCAACTGTTCAATATCGGCAGCAAAGGTCAATTCGATCTTCTTGGAAATTACTTCGTCGAGAATTACCGGCGTATTCCCGAGGCTGCCTTCCGCGATATGGAGACCGCGCTCTTGGATCGAGTTCTGAGTAGCGATCAGAGATACCGTCCGCTGTTTTCCAAGGGACGAAATGACCGTATCTTCGCGCTCGGATTGTCGGGTTCCCGGCAAAGGTACGCCAGCGATTAGATCCGGATCATCTTTGCTGCTGACGCGGAGAGACATCGCTGCTTCGCCTTGAGGCTTGAACTGGACCGTCGCCAGACCTTCATGGAATTCGACGCTCTTCTGCTCAACTTGGACGCCATTGGAGAGGACGGTGATTTCCGCCTTACCCATAAACGGCGCACCGAAAGACATCGCTTCGACCGTCGCGAAGAGGGCTGCGTCGTCTTTGCGCAGGTTCGCCAAGGTCGCAACAAACGGTGCGAGAGAGTATCGAGCCGCTTGAAAGGTACAAGTCGCTTCCGATTCGTCGACAGTAACTTTGTAGCTTCCGGATGCAGCGGTAGCGACTCGCGTTACTCCGCAACCGTTTGAGTCGAGTTTTACTTCCAAAGTATCGATTGGTGCTCCATCGAGCGTAACCGCGACCTTGCGGGTCGTACCGGCCGCGCTAGGATCGAACAAGAAGAGTTGGGCGACGTCGTTGCCTTCCTTATAGACATCTTTGTCGGCAACGATGATGGCCATGTCGCGGAGTACTGCGGAACCTGAGGCCGTACATCCCAAAAGCTCAAACTCGTCTTCGGTAATCGGGATGACGATGTCCTTGATCGGCTCCAGCTTTTTCTTCTGACCGTAGATCAGCTTGAAGAGTTTCTTGCCGACTTCTTCTGGAAGAGCGGTCATGAAGGCGAAGGCCGCGCCGGTCTTCAAGTTCGATTCAATGAGGCTGTACTCGTCCTGATTCTTGATCTTGATTTCGACTTTGCCCGATGGTGTTTTGATGTGCTTTCTTACGTTCACGATTACTTCCTCCACAATTTGTTGCGGAGCCGTCATGGCTTCCGCTTCTGTTTCTTCTTCGATCTTTACATTTTGCTCGACGAAGAGTTTGATGTCTTGCGCATTTATGCCGAGAGCGACTCCCAAGTGCAATGCAGATTCGACATCCTTGATCTTCCGACTTATTTGTTCGATGCTGTTGTCGCGGATTTGAAGAAGCCTGATCGCGACAAACTGACTGACGTACTGTTCGTTGTATTTGGCCTCGCGCCCGGACACTATTGGCTTATCGAGAATCCCTTGGGCATGGTAGTAACGAACGACTCGTTCATCGACTTCCAAGTACCGCGGAGGGAACAGGCCGGTATCGAGCTTTGAAGCAAGATACTGACTTGTTACTTCGATGAATGCCTTTCTGTTGAACTCTTTCATCTTCACCACGCTCCTTTACCTCAACATCATACATCGCAATACTGACAGTAGATGTCGACTCCTGCTGGTTTTCAATCTACATATCCTGTAACCCCTTTGTCCTGAGCATTTTAGACTCGAAGAAATTTTTAAAGATTTTCAGTATGTGTCGCACTATTCAAAGTGAAGTAGTACTTTTCCTAAAAGTTCACGAGTAGGTTATAAGGGCCGATGCGTCTTAGTGCAAGCTAAATCCGGCAAGCATCCGTATCATTCCATTGGAGGAACTTATGGATCAACAAAACCCGTCCCCTGCCATGGTTGAAAAGCTAACGAAGCTCAATGGCTACAGGACACAATTCGACAAGCTATTGAAAGAGTACCCTGTAGTTATCGCCTTGCCTTACGTCAAAGGAGAGAGCGCGGCCGAACTGGTTGGAAAGTACCAACGGACGAATGAATTGGACTCTATTTTTCACAAGGTCTACGGCAAGCATTTTACCGCGGACGAAGTTCTGGATCTAATCGCGTTCTACAAGACGCCGGCAGGAAAGAAACTCGTCGGACATGATGAGGCAGTGCGCTTGGAGCTACGCGAGGCCGCGCTGAAGCTCGCGACAGAGATCGCCATAGATATTGTAAAGGGGAATATAAAAAAGCGGAAGGAAGATGACGGCCAAGAAAATCCCGGCAGATTTTTAATTTGACAAGCACTCAGTGAAGGATTAGTATTCTTGTTGATGGCGTACCAGACTGGCGCGCAACCAATGGAGATCCTTTCAATGAGCAAACTTTATTCTTTCAACGGCCAGCTTGTTACGCTTTCGCGAGAGCAGGTCGTCGATCATATTTATGCGGCAGAGAAGAAAACCCGCACCGACAAATTCAAGTACATCGACCAGCAGGCGTTCAACAGCCAAGTTGAAGAGATCAAGACCTCGTGGCCCGAGAACTACAAGGAAGCCATCAAGACCAAGGCTCGCGAGATTGCTGGTCAGGGAAATCCAATTACTCCAACCATCATCCGCCGAGCCATCGTTGCCTTCGGCGTCCTTCTCGCTGCCGACAGGGCGAAAGTATCAACCAAGCAGGTCGAGTCTGAGCTTCGCTACGTCAGCGGAGAGATCGCCTTGGCAAGCCTCTTTCGCCGCGCTCCCGACGCCGGGGCAGCGTCTCTCTTCAGCCGGAAGTATCAAGACAACGGCAAGTCCATTCGGGTCAAGCCGGCTACTTCGCCGAAGAACATCGTTGTCAACATATCCGAAGCGACGGCCCCTGATTCGGCAGATCGCTACGTCTTGGCCCTGTTCGTCGAAGAATTGCAGAGTTCGCTCCTGCTTGGTTATGCGACAAAAGAAGACGTGGTCAAGGCAAAAACAGAGAATCTCGCTTACTACATTCCTCTGGAGGCGCTGCGGCCCATGTCAGCGCTGTACTTGGAGAGCGGCCTGACCGAAATTCCGGTTGGAATCTCATTCGAGTCCATTCCAGCGCTCCAGCAGATTCCGATCCCTGCTAAGATCCAAGACATGAAGAAGGGTCAGTCAAAAGACGAATTCGACTTCTTCGCCTCGGTCGGATTGAAGCCAGCGGCCCCGGCCGTAGCTGTCGCCGCGCCGGACTCGGCGATCACAGATCTTTGACAATTCCTACATTGTGAAGAAAAACCGCGGGGCGCTGAAAAGCGCCCCGTTTGTTTTAACCCATTGATCCTTAACGAGTTCTGCAACGAGTCAGGTGCGAGCGTTGGTCATCTTGGTAAATTTTTACCAAATATGCCTTGAAACGAAACAGCTTCATGCGTATAAGTTACTCATTGAAAAAGACCGTGAAGGCACAGTGAAGTTGAAAGACAAGGAACCAAAATGGGCCTTAAGATTGCGCCGAACGCTGAGAAGACACATAAGCGCAAAACCAGAGGGACGATCAGAGAATGGATCTCGGCCCGCCCCGACTACAATCCGACACAGCATCAGGTCATGGTCAACGATGAGAAGTACGATGAGGCTCATCTCGACCTGCCGCTAGGTCCGCTTGACCGCATAAAAATCATTGCTAAGAGTTAGCTCCGCTCCGAAAACCGACATTCGGAATGGCGCAGAATCCATCGCAGGTTACCGCCTGTCGATGGATTCTTATTTTATGAAGGATTGACCGGCGTTGCTGGATAAAGAGTCTCCAGCAGGTCTCTGCTCCTTTGGCACATCTTCGAAATCACTCATTATGAACCCCGTATAATCCAAATATAGCAAGGAGAATATAACTATGTCAACAGCTATGGCAACAGTCATGTCCATCGGTGATCCTGCTAATGAGAGAATCTCTTAGAATTCCAATTAGTGAACCGTATAATGGTGAACTGGTACAGGATCTTTGCCTTCAGCATTTCGGAGGGTTCTTCTGCCAGACAGCGGGAATGTCTGTAATCCTCTCAGACATTATTTCGCAGAAAGTAAAGCATGTAGGGGTGCGATGCGAATGTTGTAATTTTTGCGAATCCGTTGGCGAGATAGATACGGGCCACTCGCTTTCCCCTGAGCCTTACTTGATTGTTCGCAAATGGGCAATGCTGCCTAACAAAAATGCTCTCGAAGAGAGCGATGACAGATGGGATCAAATCTAATGGCTTTCAAACTGCTCAGTTGCTCAGATACTCATCTCGCCTTGCCGCCAAAGCTCGATGAAACCGACGCTACCGCTTGGCTTCATGCCGGCGACGTTTACGACCGTTGTCACAGTACCAAAGGACAGAAAGGGGTAAAGCCTCAGAAGCTCCTTGAATGGTTCGACGAAAGAAAGCTGCCAGTATACGCTGTAAAAGGAAACCATGATTGCAGCTTCGACATGCCATTCTTCGACAAGTGCCAGAATGCGACCGGCCGCTGCTACGAAGCGGCTCCCGGACTGTTAATCATCGGGATCGGCTGGTCTGGCGGCGCTTACTACGATCTTCCGACTAATCGCGAAATCAAGGAAGTCATTGAGCAGACAAGACGCGAGTACACATTGAAGTCTAAGACCGGAGACAAGGTCGTAATTCTGACCCATTATCCTCCTTGGGCCGAAGGCATGTATGATTACGGTGGAGACATTGAAGGGTGGATGTACGAATCCATCATGGAACTCTCCAACGAAGTTAAAGCCGTTGCTGTTATCCAAGGACACGTTCACGACTTGTTCGGGACGCAGCAGGTTCGAGCGGGCGAAGACTTCGAAACTTTGATCGTCTCTCCGGGTCCATGTGGCGGAGTATTAACGATAGATGAGGCTGGCGTAAAGTTCTCGGGCGGATCGCTAGATCCAGAGTTCTTCATCAAAGAAGACGCCGAGGAAGAGGAAAAAGAAGAATGAAAATTGTCTTATTTTGGGGCTGGATGCATGCGCTTTGGATTAAGAGATCACTCCCCGAAGATCATCCTTGGAAGACGATGACCTTCGAGGAGTATATTCAAACAGCGGATGCGGCGCGGATCGAATTGAGTCTGAGTTTTTGGGGGCTTTTCATCCTGCTGACCGGCTGGTGTTGGCTAAGCTGGTTTTAAACAACCGGACAGTATTTCTTTGAATTCCAATTCTGTCATGACCGTATCTACTCCATCGACTTTTTTGATCTTTTCGATCTGACTCTTTTCCGCGAGTCCGACGATGATGCCGGAAACTGGAAGGAACAGAATGATTTCCATTCCTGCCTGATCTACTCTAACCTCCCTAATTTTTTTGTCTCCAGCATTCCCTTCTGTAACGGCTACGAGCAGATTGACTTTCATTCTTAACCCCGCCTGTTGTTTTTTCATTCATTTTGTTGCACTGTTAACAGTCTTACTTGGATTTTTCTCTTCTGCAACGAATTTATCCAAATTTTCTACGGTTAAATATTTCGCAATGGTCGATGGGATGGCAAATTCACTATCGTTCGCACCTTTCCGGCGCAATGTTCGGTCTTCGTTAAGGTTCTTGTAGATGAGGTAGAGCCGGCAAGCCTGAAGTTTATCGCTTACCGTCAAGGCATTCTTCTCAAAACGGCCCTTCCTGTCGGCCATCCAATCGAAGATGTAGCGATTGAGGAACTTTTCTTCTGTTTCTCCGCTGTCCGTATCGGCAGTCTCGACCATGGATTTCCACTTCTTTTCGAAGCTCTCCTTGTCCTTGGTCGTTCCGTGCTTGACGATGTAGCTCGTCGCGGCGTCGATATATTTATCGACATCCTCAGCTTTGCCGGGCATCGCAAACAGACACATAATCAACAACAAAAAGCATGTTTTCATGGGGACCTCAAGGGGTTCGAGAGCCAAATTGCTTCACCGCATAATACGCCCAGTCCGTGCAATGTCAAGCATTTTCCCATTTGTATAATCACTTCTCGTTGGAGGACTCGATGAAAGAAACGAAAGAGTTGATCGACGTCATTGAAGCCCTTGCTCGCGCGGCCAGCGTCTCATCCAGAGACGAAGAAGTATGTAAGGACCTACGCAGGCGATTCGATGAGAAGTTCGAGGCCCTCATTGAGGCAAGAGTAAAGAACGCAGTCGATGCAGTCGTCAATCAGAGAATTGAATCATACATACAAAAAGTTCTGTTTGACGATGGCAAGTAAATCAGATGCCGAAAGTCGACACTGATCTAATCAAGCGTCTCAAGAAGACGAAGGCCAGCAACAAGCAAGGTTTAGTTCAAGCCTTAGAAAGAGCATTCGACATGGCAAGAAACAACAGTGTGATCGAAGACGAAGATGGTGATTTCGATCCGGAGCAGCAGTTTGTTCAGTGGACAACGTCAGACGGAAAGGCTTTCTTTCCTGCCTCGCGCAGCGTTCAGAAGCTCGAACCCGGCCTGTACGAAGTTCATAACAGCCAACAAGGTATTTTCTTCAACCAAGTAGCTGTTGGAACAGAAGGACTTCTTCGTTTCCCCGAGACGGCGTCTCAGAAGGTTGTCGCCGAGATCGAGACGTTTTGGGAACGCGAGGAACTATTCAAAAAGCACAATCTCGCTTTCAAACGCGGAATCCTGCTCTACGGCCCTCCGGGCAGCGGTAAGACATGCACGATCAAGCTCGCCATCAATGATGTCATCAAACGCCACGGCATCGTCATCAAGTTTACCCGGCCGGAAGTTTTCGCGGAAGGCATGCGAATTCTCCGTCAGATCCAAAGTTCGACGCCGGTAATCGTCCTGATGGAAGACATCGACTCGATTCTTGAACACTACTGTGAATCGGACGTCATCAACATTCTCGACGGCGTCGACATGATCGAGAAGGTTGTCTTCTTGGCTACAACTAACTACCCGGAAAAGCTGGGCGCTCGCATCCTGAATCGCCCGAGCCGATTCGACAAGAGGTTCAAGATCGGAATGCCGAACGAAGCCAGCCGCCGGATCTACCTGCGCAGCTTGATGACAGCGAAGAAGGAAATCGACCTCGAACGCTGGGTCAAGGATACCGAGAACTTCTCGGTCGCGCATCTCAAGGAACTGTTCGTTGCGGTCGTCTTCTTGGGCGACGAGTACAGCAACGCGCTGGATACCCTGAAGAACATGGGTCAGCACATCTCGTCAGAACATGACGGGGACAAGATGGGCCTCGAAGTCGAGAGTGACGACGAGTAAGCAATACGAGTAACTGAGTAGGTGAACTTTGCAGTCTGGGGCGGGTCATGTGACCCGCCTCAGACTTGCTGAAACTGGGGGAAGTAAAAATGAAATTAAATGGAATCGTATTTGGATTGCTACTGTTTACGCTACAAGCGTTTGCAGCCGCGCCAAAGATGGCAATCTCGTCGCCGAGTGGTGGAGAAGCCTATATTGTTGGGCAACCTCAACAATTGATTTACAGCGGAAAAACAAAGTTCAAATCTTTGACAGTAGAGATCACCCAAGATGACGGGTTGACTTGGAGATTGCTCGGAACCATCGACAACAAGGTCAAAGATAAGAGCAAGCGCAACCAGTTCGTCTGGTTTGTAAACGGAGTACCTTCAACGCTATGCAAAGTACGAATGACTGGCGTTAAGGGGTCCAAGAAGAAACCGAAGTCATTTTCGGTTAATTCCGGCTTGTTCGTCATCGCAGCCGATATTGACGATAACGGCAACCTCTTGACCGGACCTAAGGGAGATCCCGGAACTGGAATAATCGGACCCGTAGGCCCCGCCGGAGCGACCGGAGCAGATGGTGCAGATGGTGCAGATGGTGCAGACGGAGCACCGGGAATCGCCGGGAATGACGGAGCGCCGGGTCTTAACGGAAGCGACGGAGAAAAGGG
>Ga0163144_10026665_pt1 | contig 11224 bp, 8 predicted proteins | sample OliLak19BULKMAT1_FD_123175 | JGI IMG/M metagenome (GOLD analysis project Ga0163144, IMG submission 123175) | Freshwater microbial mat bacterial communities from Lake Vanda, McMurdo Dry Valleys, Antarctica - Oligotrophic Lake LV.19.BULKMAT1 | ecosystem: Environmental > Aquatic > Freshwater > Lake... | reverse complement strand
CTTCTAAGCCACCTGCTCGGTGGATTGCTAGATTACGAAACCCCTAAGTGTTTGATAGTAAAGATCTTAGACTAAAAAAACCTTGAATATCATCATTCTACTTCGTCTCCCGTAACTCCTTGTGAATCAAGGGCTTCCGAGCACAACGTTTTGATGAACCCAAACAAAACATCAAGAACCTCATCCCTCTGACACAATTCTATCAGATCTTTTCGAAAATCTCGAGAGTACAAACCAGAGGCCGCCGCGTTAAAAGCAAGAGGCATCACGATTGCGTCTTTTATTAGGTCAGCAATATCAAAAACCAAGCCCCCTCTTCGGGTCTTCCCGTGTAGGAGAGGAAGTGCGAAGCTCACCCCGAGGCCATGTAGCGCCACCGAAGCATACCCATAAGCTATATAATTTCCATGGTCAAGAAACGAGTTTGCTTGTTCTTCCCAGTCGCCTTCTATCTTCTTCTGTCCTGGCTTTCTTGCAAAAGGCATGTCATAACCCTGTGCTAGCAGCTTGTATAGCTGTTTTGCCCAGCGGGCCTCCGCGAGTAACAGTGTTTGGCTCGTCGTTGCTTGCTCAATATCTTTCTCAAAACGCTGGACTATGTCGTCGGGCAACCGAATATCGTGCGCCGCGAGAAACACTTGCTTCGCCCAGTACAGCCGGACCAGCCGAATGCGTTCTTTGAGGAGCATTTTCGCACCAGCTAAGCGAGCCTTTTCGTCTAACCACATTTTCATCCATGACTGCATGTATTCTGTCGGGCGATATTCACTCTGTGTTGGCAGAAAAACAATATCGGTTGCGACGAAAAGAGGCGACCCCCCAGACCCGCAGAAGCCAATCATGACATTGGATTCCGCGAGCCGGCGAACCGCAGCGTCTGTAATGGAGGACCCCTTTCCTAACAAAACAAACGCCGTATTCTTTTCTGGAATATTAAACAGAGACTCTCGACCCTTCTCTGCTTGAGTCAGATATACGACACGCTCCCCGTCTTGCTGTACGCGGACATGCTCAAGATACAGAACGTTAGCCCGCTTTGATAACATCACGGGTTGAGATGATGCGTGGTCCCGAAATTTTCCAGATCCAGATTTCTTCACGGAATCGACGGAAGCGTAAATGGACTTTCTGCTGATGACAAGCCGTACGCGGTCGGTCGAATTCGGCCGAGGGTGCTGGTGTGTATGTGTTTCTGAACGATCAAGGAGAAGCGCTGACCAGTGCTCGTGCTTTGAAGCACGAAGTAGCTTATATCACTTTTTCGAGTCAGCGCAAGTCTTCTTTTGCGGAGCTGTCCGTGTTCTACTCCCGTTTTCCTGTCAGATTTCAGGGACGGCACGCGAAAACGACGGTACTCAATCCACGTACAAACTGATGTCTCTTCCACCGAAGCTATCTGCGATATATCGGTATACCCCTTCCACCAAGAGATGGAGTTGAGGTGAGCGGTCAATTTTTTCAGGTCCTCTTCCCCCTCGGAAAAAACCGCTAGACGATTTTCGCTTGGCAAGACACTGAGTGCGTACGTGTTTGGTGTCGCCACAAAGACTCGGTGAAGTCTCGCGACGCACTCAGTGCGAATAAGCGACGTATCAACCTCTGCGTGTACTTGGGGCGTGATAACTACATAAAAGAATGTTCGCATGTTACTTATCACCGCCCGAGAAGACTCCTCCCCGAACAAGACAGGCCAATACAAAAAGTCCTTCTTCCGTTGATGGGTCAAGACTTGGAAGTTTTTTCAGCAACGCGAAGCCAGACGCATTTCCAGTCCGGAAAAATTTTTGGGCATCTAAGCTCGCTCCGTTCGGCTCCACGGGAAGGGGGCTTCCGAGTACCGAGTATTCAGGATACCAGGTATCGATGGTTCGGAGCGCATTTCCAATCTTCTGATCTCGGAGGGCCGCTTGGCCGAGGAGTTTTGGTTGGCGAGCGTCTTGGTTGGCCGCGACGCTTCCGACGAAATACAAAGGTCGAGAAAATCCTTTCTCCTTGTCTTCCAAATAGTTCTGTGAGGGAAACACCTCTACGGAGCCCCCCCCGAACGAGACATGGGCTTCGATCGTCAGTGTTGCGTCCCGCTCGCCTCTCATGCCACGAGCGATCACGGCCGCGACTGCCACCTCCTCTAGACTGGGGTTATCAAAATGGCGGAGCGGCACATCAAACGAATTAAACTCAGCAACAATCGTTCGCCCATCTGCAGCGAACACTTTCGTGGTCATCTCTTCAGCGGCCATGCGATTGCGCCATGCGAATCGACCGTTCGCGATATTTCTCGCGTACCGCTCAGCCAACAGCTCAATAGCATTACCATTTTTAGCTCTTTCGGTGAAAGCAGAAACTGCTCCTCTCATTTCCCCGACAGACTCTGCCGTGTCGTTCTTTCCTGGGGCGCACGCAAAAAGTGATTGGCTTACGTCAAGAAATCTGACGTGATAAGAGATTCCGAGCGTACAGGCATCAGGCGAAAGCTTCGCAGAGTCTGTTGTTTGAATATTAGACACCTCATTTTTGGCAGCAGACCCAGCAGAAGCACTCGCTGATACACTTGAGTTCGCTGTGTTTTGCGTGCCTCGAATCCCGTGCCGCATTACGAGCAATGGCGTTCGTGAACCATCGCGAAGGATATTCCAGAACAAGCCGTCGGAGAGCACCATCCCGCGCTGGAAAGAAAGTACTCCCGGAAGTTTTTTGAAGGAAGACATTTTAAGAAAGGAAGAGGTTAAACTACAGAGATGCGTCATCTACTGCTTGAGTTACAACAAAAACATCTGATCGCACCCATCGAGCAGACCACAGGAAAAAAGGCTGCTTTTCAAGTGCGGGGGAGCGAAGAGATACATACTGAATCATTCCAACCAAAGGTTCCGCCACCGCATGCGCATACCCTTCTCTGGCACCAGGTCGGCTCGTTGCCTCAGACAGAAACGCATACCCAAGGCACGCTGGGGCAATCCACGTATTTCCTTCTTTCGGAGTTCCAAGAGCATCACGCATTTGGCCGACGAGCCCCTCGCTGGCGCCTGCTTTTACAACAAGAAGATCTTTTCGTTCAGTTACAACAAACCCCCCACCATGTTTTTGCCGCACCTCGTAGCAAATGTCTGTCAAGGACATTTCACTTGGGTCTTCTGTGCTGATTTTACCCACTGACGTAATGCTGCCGCCCGCAAATTTCATAGTCGAGATAGTCTCTGATACATCTTCGACGGAACAGCTGCCTGTAATAGATAGGACGAGGGTGATGTCAAGATGTCCGGTAGCCGTTGGCTGAAGAGAGAGCGCTTGCTGGTTCTTTGAAGAGTAATCTCTCTTGGGGTCGTTTGTGAACGTATACGCTGCTGCACGGCGCTGCTGCGGGTGAAAAACTTTATTGACCTCCTCGCCCAAGAGTTGTCTTCCGTGGTGAATGAGTACTACCCCGTCGACTGTAAAATTATGCTTTCGACCCAGGGCATGCGCAAACAAGACGGCAGCGACGACAGGAGCCCCCCCGAGCAGCCAGCCTGTGCTTTGAATATTTGCGGATTGAATACGCATTCGGGGTACGATTAGATATGTATCACTCATCACGGTGCCTCCCACGCCAGATCTTCAACGATCCCTTCTAGGCTAGAGCGGGCTTGTGTATCAAACGAAAACAATGAAACAGACTTGCCGTCAACTCTCCTCGACTCTTTAAGAAGAGCCTCGGTGAAATCGACTCCGAACGCTCGCACCCAAGATTTGTGTGCCGATGGGCCAGTCGGACCGAGGTCTCGCTCGCGAGGATCGATGGCTCCCCGAAGACTCCACGGAACCCCCTCGCTCACAAGGCGCTTGAATTCATTCGATGATTCTTGCGGGAGAAACTTCTCATGATCAAGCAAATAGGCTCGAGACTGCACAGCTTCTGCCCATACGTCATGGACAAGGCCCTCTAGGTGCTGCCGCTCTTTTTCTCGATTCGTCATTGTTGAGTGGATCGTGCCTTCTCTGTGAATTTCATCAAGAAAAAGTCGATACGCTAAAAGCTTTTTGCGAGAGAATCGAAACTGTATTCCTTGGTGATACATGGCCTGCGCCGTCACGATCCCGGCATCTCTCGTCGGTGCATCAGCAAGCACTGGAAAGTGCATGCTCCGCACGAGATTCCCGATATTCTGTGGGTTGGACCCACCGATTCCTTGGAAGGCTCTTCTGATTTTCCTCCGGGAAACGGCGCTGGTTACCCCGGACTCCCGCAAAGCGGTACGCTCCTCGTCGACCGCTTTGTTGTGCTCTGGAATTTGACCTGTCGTGCTGTCAAGCAAGTAAAAACAGAGCGCGGTAGGAGTAATCGGGGTGACCGAGACATATCCACCGTCCGCGCCGGGGCATGGAAGCAAGATCTGACGTACCCGCGGATCGACTTCTTGAAGGCCAACTGTTGCACCGTGTGTTGCGACAGAGGCGAGGGCCTGATAGACAAACTCTTTTTGAGACGTGGATGCCAGTGTTGCTAAGTCTTTTTGAAGAACGAGAGCATTGATCTGCTTTACAACCGTTGCGAGGTCGCCGCTATTACTGACATAATCAAGATGAAGAGTCACTTCCTCGTTCAGAAGCGTTCGAGCACTAATGTAAGGAAGAGCCAGCTTGTCTTGTGCTGAAAGGCGAACGCCGCCGGCTGCAGCATTTGAGTGTACAGTCTTTACGCTCGCATGGACCAGCTCTTGGCAGACTGCTTGATACCGAGTTAATGGGTAGTCTACCCATTTTTGAGGAGGGAGTGTCGGCGCCATATGATATGGAGAGAGGGAGTAACAAAAACATCAGGAAAGCTGCAATACGAAAACAACCACACACCAACACGGACAGGCACACATGTCAAACACCGGCATCGAACAGGCCCGTAGTGGCAAACTCCAACCACAAAAGAGAAAGGTTGCTCTCCTTGGGAGCCTTTGAAACACAAACTTAATAGTTGCAGGAAAATCATCGATTTTTGTTTTAAGCTCGGTAAACTCCGAAAGAGGGGTCACACAAGAAATTCACAGTCTCCGCCGACTCCCCCATATATAAAGCCAGTGAGACACTAGCACCTTCTTCTGTTTGGAGCCCGGCGCGTGCCGACCAGACGGCGAGATCTGTTAGTGGTATTGAAAGCCATGCTTGACTACAAGCGATGACACTAGGGGCCATGCGCAAATTTTTTCTTGAAGACAGCTCTGGTGTCCAACGAAATCTGTTTGATTTACCGGGGGGATGAAGAATCTTTTGAAGAAATCCTCCATCCCAGACCCCGTCGTTGAATGCGACAACCCATTCTGATGTACCGCCGACGCTTTCTCTTACCGGTGTGTCCCGATACATTTCTGAGACCCAAAGTCCAGACTGAGGGGCCCGAGAGAAAAACCCTTTCTCGTGGTCTGTCCACTTTCTTATTTGTGTTTGAATACTTTCATCATCTGCTGCTGAGAACTGCACCCTCGAGTTTAATCGTAGCGCTGCAGTCACGGTGACGCGGCCATTCACCCAGGGAAGAAGATCGTGAAGATTGTGCGTTCCGTATCCGCTCTTGGATGCGCGAGCATTTCGTTTTTCATAACCCGGTCTCGAAAAAACGAGGTGGTTTGGTTGGTTTGTGTCTTGATTTTGACAGTACCGGAGATTAAATTGCGGAATAACAACATTCGGCTCTGTTACCGCCGTCAGCCGGTGTCGGTTAATGCGTCCACTCGCCTGCACAATCGACTGAGAGCTCGATGCGTCGATAATACCCCAGTCAAAATCATGGTCGCGCCCAATTTCTTCAACCGGAGTCGCAACAACAATCAGTAACAAGTTCTCACCCGAGACCCTTTTAGCTAGGTCACCGATACCCCTGTCTGACTGCAGTGTATGATCTCCCGCCGTTCTGTCCAGAAGCGTATCAAGCCTTTGTTCAATGTGGAAGCGCTGAATTCTAAACAAATTACTGTGATAACAGGCCACACGAGCCTCCGGAATTCGCGCGGCAAGCTCGCGTGCTACTCTAATGGCTGTCTTTATATTGGCGACACGAACCAATCCAACAGAAATTTTCTTTCCCGACGCTTTGTGAGTCCACGCATGTCTTTGGTGAAGAGCCTTCGCTGAAGAGGTGGCACTTTGTATCCATGTTTCGACCCAAGTATCGCGAGCCGCGCTAGGACTCTCTCGAATCTCCGTCAGCGAAGGACTCTCCGCGAGCCGCGCGATAGGCTGGCAAGCGGCGGAATCGATGAGCTTTTTGGCACGGGTCGAGAAAGCTTCGGTAAAATCTACTTCTCCTGTCTCAAAAGAATCCATGGATTGAATGAAAGACTCTTCTGGCGAATCATCAATAAATGATAGAAGATATTTGGGGCCGAGATTCAATTCTTCCCCTCGAGCCTCTGACCGGGTCCTGTTTGAAACAGAAGCCTGCTCCCCCCTCTCAAAAATGTATTCTTTTTCTTGGTCCAATATAGGGCCAAGACCCTCAGTCTTCTGTGATTGAAAAGAATGAAGCGCCTCTCTCATGGCTACTCCGGACAAGAAGGCTTGATGAATTGTTTGCGCGACTATTAAAGAGATTGTCGCTGACGAACAAACGACGTTCTTGCCAAAAAAGGCAACTAATTGGACAATGCGGCTCACAGCCACGAGAGCTTTCGGTTCATAGCTGTCAACTTCATCAAGAACCAAATCTGACGTCATGAGTCGGCAAAACGACTTAACGTATTGCCCTTGAGACTGAGGGCTCGCGGCGGCGCTTAAAAAGTCGATAGTAGAAACCAGCAACGGCGCCCCGACAACGGCTCGCTCACGGCGATCTCGAAAGAGCGGAGCAATCCAGTCAGGGAGATCGTATTCTCCCCCAGATGTTTCGATAGTGTAATCCGCCCCTCTCTCTTCATCGTCCACCGAAAACGCTGAAAGACCACTACCCCTCTCTTCTTCATCGGCGGGTGAATCCTCGGTACAACTTGTATGTTTTCCACCATCCCCGACTTCATTCTTTGATAGCTCGTCTGCGTGTAACGCGCCAGTTAAACTCTTGAGTGAGAACAAGTGAGCTGCGACCTTGTCCCCAATAATTGTCGCCATTTCGCTAGATGGTATACCAAATCCAGTCTGAAGTGCATGCCCCGTCTGCAACGTTAATGTCCGCAAATTTAGCGCTACAACAATTCTCGGCGCACATTCTGACAAGCTGCATAGCGCACGGATATTCATTCGTGTCTTTCCAGAACCAGTGCCCGCCATATTAAAAACGAGGGCTGGAGCTCCTGCAAATTTCGCGCGTGCGGCCTCTAACGCTTGGGCAGCTCTGTTTTGCCACACGAACCGTGATGTTCTCTTGCTGGGCGATTGTATACGACGAACCGTCTCTTCGGAAAGTCCAGAGAATGCATTTTCAGCACCATTCTGGCTACTAAAAGGTTGTGTTGCTTGCGCGAAACGCCAGAACGCGCTTCCCGCAGTGCTCGATACATTTTCTAGATGCCAGTCGAGAGATTGGTTTAAAACCCTGCTCTCAGTCTTCAAATCAAAGCGAGTGTTGGCGTACAGAGTGGAGCCCGAAGAACTTTTCTCATTAGCCTGCTGCGTCCGGTCTCTTGCGGATACTGTGTGGTCTGCGAAGATAAGCGCTGCCCTCGTATAGAGCCACAACGCCTGCCAAAAGAGTGAAGACTCTTCCCCGCTCATCGCAACGGCACGAGACTCTAACTCTAGATATTTCTTCACAAGATCTTGACTTACGAGTCCTCCCGGCGTTACCTGTGCTCCCTGTTTTACAGTCGCCTGAATAAGCCTATTCTTTTCAGAGGGGCTGTTCGTTAGAATATACGAATTATTCTCTACTTCTTTTGAAAGTAGACCGTGGTGGGTACAGACTAAAAGGTCGATCACCTCTACCGCAGACGAGAGTCCTGCTAGTGATCCTCTTGGGTGAGCGGCAACCTTTCTGAGGTTGAGGGTCATTTGAGCTTGCTCGCTCGAAAGTCGAAAATCCTTCCACGCCTCTTCCCACAACGATTGCCACTCTTGCTCGGTGCTCTGGCTCAAAGACACCTTATCTCTGGTACTGTCTTTTTGTCTTATATTTTGAAGAATCTTAAGAGAGATCCATTCATGTCGAATTACGTCTTTAATCCGAGCGTTTGAGTCGGCCCTCAATTTTGACTGGAAATGGGCGGAACCTTTTCCGAAATCATGCGCGAGGCCGGAAGCCCGAACTATTAAGCCTCCCAATCGAACCCAATCTAGGGTTGGCTGCTTTTCAAGAGAAGCCTTGCGTGACGAAATTGGAAACTGACCCTCCGGACCAAACGCCTTTTTGGAGCCGACGACCCAAAGGAGTCGCATTCGCCGCGTCCCCTCATTTTGATAGCAGGCAATAGCAGTGTTTCTGCTTGAGCCCTTCTTTAAAGCGACCTTCAACGAATCTAAACCCTCTTGAGTGATCGGAGTTGCCCATGTTCTTTCTCCGACCCGTGCAGCAAAACTATCCGCAATTTTGCGAGTGCGCACAAGAGCAGAATTTTTGCACTGCGACACAAGTAAAATGTGCATTGATTTATTGCACCGGGCAATTCAGGAGGATTGGCGAGTAATCTAGGCTGTAATGCCCCTAATTATAGGAGGCCATAAGACGCCTCCGCTCCACTCCTCCAACTTTTGATAAATAGCCGATATCGCTCCACGGACTCTCTGGGCGCTTTACGGCCTTGCGTGCTGAGCCGGCGCCCATGCCAGAAGGTGCCCCGGGCCCGACTTGGACGGGCTGCCCTGTTCGATTGAAACGTTCTTCTAGCGCATCTTTAGAAGAACCCTTGACTTGATCAGAAAATATGCCGGCCGGTCTCTCCCCTTGTTCTGTGAGACTTCCTGGCACATCGATGCTACGTTATCTAGCGCCCACGCTGATGCGGGTTCGCGGGATCGGGGGCGGAGCACCAATCGGTCCGAAGATAAATCGTGAGGTGCCGGGAACATGCGGCACGAATGGTACATTGACGAGAGAGACGGGGCTCGCGTCCCAGAGAGCAGAATCGACAGGAATGGCGAGGGTTCGAATTACCGCGAGGCGAATCTCCCGGTTCGGGTCTTCAAGGTACGGCCGAAGCATCTCTTGCGGAATTCCGCCTCGGGCGGCAATCCGCGCAAAGACATTCGGCGTGCGAACGTGTAAGTCGCCACCACAAGAGGCAAGAGCCTGCCACGCTCGCCAGAGCACCATCGGATGAATCGTCCGATCACTCACGCGGCGTTCAAGCATTTGAAGACCTGACGCGAGAGACCCGGGAAACATGGAGTGAAACGCGCCCAAAATCGACGAAAATTCCCACCATGGCTTCTGTCCCTCGTGGCTCTCTTCCCAGTGGGCGAACGGTACTTGATGCGGATGGTCTGCCGGTAGATAATCTTCGTTTTCACCGCGAGCCGGGTGAATCGCACCAGAGAAGAGCCACGCCACGACCTCCTGTCGGTCTGATTCAGGGACAGAAGCGGCGAGGCGCGGCAATACGGCGTCGAGCACCACAGGGTTCATCGCGGGGTGGGATCCGATCGCGTATGACCGACGAACGGTCTGCCACGACTTCGGGAAGGTCAGTCGTTCGAGGTCCGCTGGCGCGAGGTCCCATCCGATAGTCGCACCCCGTGATGCTCCACCCGCGGGAGAGCTCTCTATGCTGCGACCGCGACGACGGTCTACCTCTTCCAACCAATTGGCGATGCGAATTCTGACTTCAGAGAGGGGGATCTGTTCAGATGGCATCCTCCATCATACCCAGTGCGAACACGAGGGCGATTGCCGAGGCAGTACGCACCTGTCACAAGAAGCGGTGCGCTCCCCGGAGCAATCTCTTCTGCGTCGTAGTGTGTTTTGGAAGCTGTGGATCCGCGAGGTGCCGGGGCGGACTGGGGAACAACCGCGCACGCCTAAAAGACGGCTCTTTTGTGCCCAGCGAGGTTACGCGAGGTGCCGGGGAGGAGCAGAATCGGCGACTGGAGTGTTTGGGGGGGCACGATGCTGGGCCATGCTTCGAATGGCGTATTCCCGTACCTTGCGATCTGGAGCCTCGAGCAGGCGCCGAAGTGTCGCCTGGGGGAGCGGCGTGAGTGGGAAGCGGCCTCGCTCGATCCATCTCGTGAGCCACCTCGGAGCATGCCCCCCAGCGCACTGCGTCACATACAACTCTGCCCAGTGCGCCGATTGTGTTATTGGGCATTCTTCGTGTTCCTCAAAGAGACAAAAGGTCTCATCAGAGAAGCTGGCGTTGCGGTCGTGGCGTCCCCACTCAATCATGACTGATTCGACCGCGAGCCAGATGCGCGGCGTGAGCCATTTGAAAACATTGGCCGCCTGACCTCGCGTCATCTCGGGACTCGCATATCGGATCGGCCAAGCTGGTGTCCGAGTCAAACTCACACTATCAAGGAGTATCTCGCCGAGGAGTGGTTGGCTTGTCCTCGAATCGGGGCGCGCATTTTTCGTGCGCAGTTCTTCCCGATGGATATCCCACCATGCGGCGACCGCGTCGCAGGCGGTCGCCGGCGGCGTCATTGATTCCAACACGATCCGCAAAAGGCGCGCGGCCTCAAGTGGCGGGACGGTCCCTGAGCGGATGAGCCGCTCGCTGACAACGTGCCAGAGAGACTCCTTCAGCGATTTTTGCTGTTGCAAAGAATTCTTCAATCCTTGCGATACCTCTATTGCCCATGTTTCCCACTCCGATATATTCGTGGTGGTGGGCGGCGACAAATCGTCTATCGCCATTTTGTACTCTGCCGTGCCGGGGAGGCACCGCACGCCACTCAGCAATTCATCGAGCAAGTCGATCCGCGCCATGCCTGACCCCAATGCGAGGGGTTCGTTTATCGGTCGTGTTCGTGCATTGGCATAGGCTGGACTCAATAAAAACTCAGGCCATCCCCAGATCTTGTCCGGAGAAATCAAGCCACGCCATCCACTCACCGTCGGAGCATCCGCCATCGTGGCGAGAAGCTGGTGGCGCAGCTCGCTGCGGTGCGCCGCGGTCGCCCCGTCCTCCTGCCCGCTGTCCGCATTGGCTATCTCCACACCGAGACGCACATGAAATCCGTGCACACGCTCCTCTTTCGAGATGTTGCGGAGAGAGATTTCTTGATATGCTGCTTCCGTCGGGGGATTAGCGGGCGTCGCCTCCGTCATCCACCGCGTCGCGAGGCGGGCCCATGACATCTTTCCGTGTGTGAGCAACCACGGAAG
>Ga0163144_10026663_pt1 | contig 11224 bp, 10 predicted proteins | sample OliLak19BULKMAT1_FD_123175 | JGI IMG/M metagenome (GOLD analysis project Ga0163144, IMG submission 123175) | Freshwater microbial mat bacterial communities from Lake Vanda, McMurdo Dry Valleys, Antarctica - Oligotrophic Lake LV.19.BULKMAT1 | ecosystem: Environmental > Aquatic > Freshwater >... | reverse complement strand
TGGCCCAGATGGGCGGCCTGCAGTCGGTGGCGCGCGAGCTCGGCGTCAGCGAATCGCAGGCCGCGAGTGGCGCCGCGGCGCTGCTGCCCGCGATCCTCGGCGGATTCAAGAAACAGGCCCAGGCGCAGCCCGCGGGGCTCGGTGGCCTCGGCGAGCTGCTCAAGGGTTCTCGGCGGCGGCGGGCTGCTCGATGACGTGATGAGTCCGCAGCCGACCAACGTCAACCGCGGCAACGACGTGCTCGGCCAGATCTTCGGCTCGCGCGACGTCAGCCGCGCGGTGGCGCAGAATGCATCCGGCTCGAGCGGCCTCGACCCCGCGCTGCTGAAGAAGATGCTGCCGATTCTCGCGATGCTGGCCGCCGGCTACATGGCGAAGCAGCATAGCGGCGGCGGCGTCGCGGCAAGCGTGCAGTCTGCAGGCGGCGGGCTCGGCGGGCTGCTGGGCGGCCTGTTCGGCGGCGGCGATGCCGGCGCGGTGTCCGGGCTCGCCTCGATGCTCGACATGAACGGCGACGGCAACCCGCTCGATGACATCATCGGCATGGCCGGCAAGCTGATGCGTTGACGAACCCGCGGCCGTTAATCACGGCCGCTGCTGCAGCGGCCGGATCGGACGGCCGGAGATCACGACAGATGGCGCTCGGCGCGACGCTCTACAGCTTCACGGTCACGCTGAACGATGCCGATCGCGGCGTCTACGAGTCGCTCGACTTTCGTGTTGCGCGCCATCCGTCGGAGACCGCCGAATACCTGCTGACGCGCATGCTGGCCTGGTGCCTCGAGTACACCGAGGGGCTGGAATTCTCCAGGGGCGGGCTGTCGGACCCGGATTTGCCGGCGCTTGCGGTGCGCGACCTGACGGGGGCGCTGCAGGCCTGGATCGAGGTCGGCGCGCCCGAGCCGGCGCGCCTGCACAAGGCCAGCAAGGCGGCGCGCCGCGTCGCCGTCTACACCCATCGCGAGGTCAGTCCGCTGCTCGCGAGGCTCGCGGCCGAGCCGCCGCATCGCGCCGCGGAGATCGCGATCTACGCCGTCGATCGCGCGCTGCTCGCGGCGCTGGCGGCGCGACTCGAACGGCGGATGGCCTTCGATCTCTCGGTCTCGGAGGGGCACCTGTACCTGACGCTGGCCGACCTGACGCTCGATGGCGCAGTCGCGCGGCACAGGATTGAAGCCGCCTAGCGCGGCCGAGGTCAGACGAAGCGTTCGAACTCCGCGAGCGCCGGCCGCGGCGGGCGCTGGGCCGCCGGCAGATCGCCGAGCAGCGTGAAATCGGCGAAGTCGAATCCCGGCCCGACGGAGCAGCCCACCAGCGCATGGTCGCCGACCGGTCGCGCGGCCTGCCAGAAGCCCGCGGGCACGACATGCATCCGCGCAGCGGCATCGGCGCCGAGCTGGACGACGGACGGCGCGCTGCCGTCCGGCGCGAACGTCAGCAGTTCGAGCGGCGCGCCTTCGTAGTGATGCCAGGCCTCGTCCGAGCTCACGCGATGCCAGCGGCTGATCTCCCCTCCCGCGAGCAGGAAGAAGATCGTTGTCAGCCCGCTGCGCACCGCGCCGTCCGACTCGCGTCGCACGCATGCCGTCGAACGAAACGTCTCTCGATACCAGCCGCCTTCAGGATGGCGCTGCAGCTGCAGCGTGTCGATCAGCGCTTTCACGCGGGCATGCATGACTCAGGCTCTCCGTTGCGCAACCGGCAGCGGCCGGCGCCGCGTCCCTCATGCGCCGCCCTGCAGCTCCCGCCAGAGCAGCAGCGCCGCCGCCACGATCATCAGCGCCGCGAACACGCGCTGCAACAGCGGCCCGGACAGGCGCGGCGCGGCGAGCCGGCTGGCGAACATGCCGAGCAGCGCCCCGGCGACGAACGGGCCCGCCACGGCGAGCGGCAACGCGCCGCTCCCCTGTGCAAACACCCAGGCCGCGGCCGCGCTGGCGCTGACGATCGTGATGGTCATCAGCGACGTGGCGACGCTGGCCTGCATCGAGAGCTCCGTGACCGCGCGCAGCGTCGGCACGATCACGAATCCGGCGCCGACGCCGAGCGCGCCCGAGAGAACGCCCGTGGCGGCGCCCGCTGCCCCGAGAACCGCCGCGCAGGAGCGAGTCCAGCGCAGCCGTTGGGTCACGACATCGACCCGGCAGACCGCTGCACCGCGCGCCGCCGACGGCGCGGGATCGCCGCGCACGATCGCGGTGTCGGCGGGCATCGTCGACGCCTGGCGCAGCAGGCGCAGGGCCACCAGAAGCATCACCATCACGAATGCCACCATCAGGATTCGTTGCGGCAGCCGCGCGGCGAGCGCAATGCCGAGCGGGGCCGTGAGGCTGCCGAGCACGCCGGCGAGCAGGGCGGCGCGGCGCGCGATCAGGCCGCTGCGCCAGCCACTCACCGTGCCGAACGCCGCCGCGGCGCAGACCGCCAGCAGCGCGACCGGCGTCGCCTGCGACAAGGACCAGCCGAGCCCGAATACCAGCAGCGGTACGGCAAAGATCGATCCCCCCGCGCCGGTGAGGCCGAGTACGATCCCGACGAGGCTGCCGAGCAAGGCTGCGAGCATGAGGGGAAGCATATGCCGGGTGTGTCGCCTGTTGTTGAGGGCTTTTACGACCCCGATACCGCCACCGTCACCTACGTGATCCGCGATCCCGGCGGTGACGCCTGCGCTATCATCGACCCGGTGCTCGACTACGATCCGAAGGCTGCGCGCACCTCGACCCACTCCGCCGAGCGCGTGCTCGAGCACTTGCGCAGCGAGGGCCTGCGCGCGGCGTGGATCCTCGAGACGCACGTGCACGCCGATCACCTGAGTGGCGCAGCCCACCTGAAGGAGGCGCTCGGCGCCCCGGTCGGCATCGGGGCTCGGGTGATCGAGGTGCAGCGGCATTTCGCGCCGCTGTTCGATCTGGACCCTGCGTTTCCGGTCGATGGCTCGCAGTTCGACCGACTGTTCGTCGACGGCGAGCGTTTCGCGCTCGGCGCGCTCGAGGTCGAGGTGATGGCCACGCCCGGCCACACCGCTGCCTGCGTCAGCTATCGCTGCGGCGACTGCGTGTTCGTCGGCGACACGCTGTTCATGCCGGACTACGGTGCGGCGCGCGCCGATTTTCCGGGCGGTGACGCGCGGACGCTGTATCGCTCGATCCGTCGCCTGCTGTCGCTGTCACCCGCGACGCGCCTCTTTACCGGCCACGACTACCGCCCCGGCGGCCGCGAGCCGCGCTGGGAGAGCACGGTCGCGCAGCAGCGCGCCGACAATCCGCTGGCGAACGATCGCATCGGCGAGGAGGAGTTCGTCGCGAAGCGGCAGGCCCGCGACCGAGAACTCGCGGCGCCGGTGCTGATCCTGCCCGCGTTGCAGGTGAACATCCGCGCCGGGCGATTGCCCGATCAGGCGCGGAACGGCATCCGCTATCTCAAGCTGCCGCTCGATCGCCTCGGGCGCGCCTGACGCGCCCCACGCGCTTCGCCGCGCGCCCGGCGATCGCGCCGGGCGACGCTTGCGGCAAGCCCTCAGGGCCCGGCGCTGAACCCCGGAACCTCCGTCGGCGTGCTGGTGCCGGTGGTCGGCAGCGTCGTATTGCCGAGCTGGTCGCCGGCGTTGTCGCCCCAGGAGAGCAGGCGCCCGTCGCTGCGCAGCGCGAGGCCGAAGCTGCGCCCACCGACCGAGGCGGCGAGTGCATTCGCGACGGCGTTGACCGGCGCGAACGCGGCGCGCGCGGTCGTGGTGCCGTTGCCGAGCGAGCCGGTCTCGTTCGAACCCGAAGCCTGCAGCACGCCGTCGGCGCCGACGAACAACAGGATGCGGTCGGCGGACGAGCCGTCGACGACGGCGCTGATCACGCCGGTCGGGACTGGCACGTCGTTGGTGGTGGCGGCGCCGAGGCCGAGCTGACCGTCGCTGTTCTCGCCCCAGGCGAGGCCGACGCGACGGCGCGTGATCGCGAGCGAGACGTCGCCGCCGGCGCGGATGCGCACCACGTCGCTGGCCGCGCTCTGCACCGGGAAGCGCGTCGCCGCGAAGCCGCCGTTGCCGAGCTGGCCGGCGGCGTTGCCGCCCCAGCCCCAGACGGTGCCGTCGCTGCGCAGCACGATCACGTGATCGTTGCCTGCGGCCACGGCGGTGGCGCCGGAGATGTCCGACACGCTGACCGGCAGCAGCGACGAGAAGCGTGTGCCGTCGCCGAGCTGGCCGACGGTGTTCAGGCCCCAGGCGTAGACGCTGCCGTCGTCGAGCAGCGCGATCGAGAAATCGCGGCCGGCGGCGATCGCCACTGCGGCGCGCGGCAGCGTCACCCTGGTCGGGGTCGCCCGGCTCGCCTGGTCGTTGAGGCCGAGCTGGCCGGAGGTGTTGCGGCCCCAGGCATAGACGTCGCCGGTGGCGCTCAGCAGCAGCGCATGGTTGCCGCCCGCCGCGACCTTCGCGGCCGAGACGCCCGCCGGCAGGGTGACGGTGCTCGGCGTGTCGGAGGCCGCGCCGCCCGTGCCGTCACCACGCTGGCCGTCGGTCGCATAGCCCCAGGCCGAGACGCTGCCGTTGCTGCGCCGGATTACGGTGAACGCCTCGGCCGCGGTCGCGCCGCGCGACGCGGCGAGATCCGCGAACGCGGTGGTCGGGGCGGCAACCGCCGCAGCGATCACGCGCAGCGCCGCGGTGGCGGAGGTCGCGCTGCCCTGCGCGTTGGTGGCGGTGACCGAGAACAGCGCACCGTCGTCGCCGGGGAGCAGTATCGGCGTGACGTAGCGGGCCGCGGTGGCGCCCGCGATCGGCATGCCGTTGCGCAGCCACTGGTACTGCAGGTTGCCGCCGGTCGCGACCACGCCGAACACCGCGCGCTCACCGATCGCGGCGCGCTGCGGCAGCGGCGGTGTGGCGACTGCGGGCGTCGAGGTGACGGTGAGCGTCACGTCGGCGCTGCTGACGATGCCCGCGCCATTGCCGATGTCGACGGAGTAGACCGCACCGTCGTCGCCGGCCACGGTGGCGGGTGTCGTGTAGTTCGCCGAGGTGGCACCCGCGACTGCGACGCCGTTGCGGCGCCACTGGTACGTCGGCGTGATGCCGCTTGCGGTCACGCTGAACGCGGCGGTCGCGCCGACCGCGATCGTCTGCGCCACCGGCTGCGTCGTGACGGCCGGCGGCCCGAGCACGGTCAGCGTCGCGTCGCTGCTGGTGACCGTGTCCCTGTCGTTGCGGACCACGACCGAGTACTTCGCGCCGTTGTCGTCCGCGATCACGACGGGGACCGTGTAGACGGCAGCGGTGGCGCCCGGGATCGCCACGCCGTTGCGCCGCCACTGGAAGATCAGCGGACCCTTGCCGCCGACGCCGATGTCGAACGTCGCGGTGCCAGTCAGGAAGGCCGACCGGTCGCGCGGCTGCTGGTTGATCGTGGGAGCATCGGGGCCGCCGGAAGTGAGGCAGCCGGCGAGCGGCAGCGAGAGCAGGATGGCGAGGCTCGTGGCGGCCCGGGCCCAGCGCGACGGGTTCAGAAAGGTCGACATGAAAAACTCCCCGTGGGCCCCGGCCGGTCCGCTCGAAGGGCGGAAGGACGGCCGCGGCTCGTGCTCTGACCGCTCGTAGACGGCCTGGTTCTCGGGACGGCGGGATTATCCCGCCAGCCGGGCAGGACAATAGCCGGACACCTGCGGCGGCGCCATTCTTGACAAGGAAAGACCGGCCCCCGGCGCAGGGCTTACTTCGCCAGGCGCCGCGTCGCGATGCGGGTGGCGAGCGTGACTCCGCCGAGCCCCCAGGCCAGCAGCACCGCGGCATGCAGCAGCGGCTGCTCGAGCGGCCGGCCGAGGGTGATCGCGCGCACCAGGTCGATGCCGTGCGACAGCGGCAGCAGCCCGCCGACGAACTGCACCGCCGCAGGCAGCGAGTCGCGCGGGAAGAACACGCCGGAGAGGAACATCATCGGCGTGATCACCAGCGTGAAGTAGTAGGTGAACATGTCGTAGGAGCGCGCCAGCGTCGTCACCACCAGCGCGATGCCGGCGAAGCAGATCCCGATCAGCATCACCACCGGCAGCGCCGCGAGCGGCGCGAAGCCGCGCACCACGCCGAGTGCATACATCACCAGCAGGATCGCACTGCCCGAGAGCAGCGACTTGCAGCCGGCCCACAGCCATTCGCCGAGCACCACGTCGCGCACCGTCATCGGCGCCTGCAGGATGCCTTCCCAGGTGCGCTGCACCGCGAGCCGCGAATACGCCGACCAGAGCGCCTCGAACGAGGCGCTATTCATCGTGCTGTAGCAGAGCATGCCGCCGGCGAGGAAGTTGACGTACGGGATGCCCTGGATCTGCGGCAGGAACTTGCCGAGGCCATAGCCGAGACCCACCAGGAAGATCAGCGGATCGACCAGGTTGCCGACCAGCGACGAGAACATCAGCTTGCGCCAAACGAGGAAGTTGCGGCGCACGACGTAGAGCGGACGGAACGCTCGCCGCTCGGCGGGGGCGGCGCCGAGGCCTCCCGGCAGGCTGCGCCGCGCGCGCGTCGCCTGCGCAGGTGGGACCGTGGCGGCGCCCTCAGTCACGGATGTCGCGCCCCGTCAGCTTGATGAACACGTCCTCGAGGTTCGCGACGCGCTGCAGTGCCCGCAAGCCGGGCCAGCGATCGAGCGTCGCGAGCAGCGGCGCGGCATCGAGCGCGTAGCAGAACGCGGTCTCGCCCGCGACTTCGATGCGCCCCGAGGCGGCACGACCCTCGGCTTCGGCCCACTCGCGCACGCCATCGCCGTAGACCTCGACCACCTGCGGCTCGATCTCGCGCTCGATCAGGTTGCGCGGCGTGTCGAGCGCGATCAACTCGCCGCGATCCATGATGCCGACGCGGCGGCACAGCCGCTCCGCCTCGTCCATGAAGTGCGTCGTCAGGATCAGCGTCTTGCCGGCGGCGAGCAGCGACTTCAGCCGGTCCCAGACGAGATGGCGCGCCTGCGGATCGAGCCCGGTGGTCGGCTCGTCCATGAAGATCACCTGCGGGTCGTTCACCAGCGCGCGCGCGATCGTCAGGCGGCGCTTCATGCCGCCGGAGAGCGCGTCGATCTTCGCCCCGGCCTTGTCGGAGAGCCCTGCGAACTCGAGCAGCCGTGGCACGTTCGCCCGTGCCTGCGCGCCCGGGATGCCGAAATAGCGCGCGAACACCACCAGGTTTTCGGTGACGGTGAAGTCGGGATCGAGGTTGTCGAACTGCGGCACGACGCCGACGCGATAGCGCGCCTCGCGCGCCGCCCGCGGCACCGGCATCCCCGCCAGCTCGACGCTGCCCGAGTCGGGTGCGGTGAGGCCGAGGCAGCAGCGCAGCGTGGTGGTCTTGCCGGCGCCGTTCGGCCCGAGCAGGCCGAAGCATTCGCCGGCCGGCACCTCGAAGCTCACGCCGCGCACCGCCGGCGTGCTGGCGTACGACTTGCGCAGATCCCGCACCGCGAGCATCGCGGTGGATGGCACGGCCTCGGGGTTCAAGAGCCGAAGCGCTCGCCGCCGCTTTCGAGCCAGGCTGATTCTTCCGGCGTCGGCGTGCGTTCGAGCACCGCGTTGCGATGCGGGAAGCGGCCGAAGCGCGCGATGATCTCGCGATGGCGGCGCGCGTAGTCGAGCGTACCGGCGAGCGGCTCGCGCCAGGCCGCGGGCGATTCCTGCAGCAGCCGCCGATATGCGGCGACCGATTCGTCGTGCACCTCGAGCGTCTCGCTGTGCTGCAACGGCATGTAGAAGAACACGCGCCGCGGCGGGTCGAGCGTTGCGTCGGCGGCCTTCTGCATGCCGTCGAGCGTCAGCGCCGCGGCGCGATCGTCGCTCGCGAACGCGCGCGGCGTGCCGCGATGGATGTGGCGCGGGAACTGGTCGAGCAGCAGGATCAGCGCGAGCCGCTGGCGCGGGCTGTCGGCCCAGCTCTCGAGCGCGCCCGCCGCGGCGCGCGCCGCGAGCGTGCCGAACTGCGCCGTGATCGTGGCATCGCGGGCCGCACGCGCCGCGGGCTCGTCGCCGCCGAACCAGGTCGGCATCTGCGCCTGGAACGACGCCGGCGTCAGGGGCTCGCTGCCGAACCAGAACTCGAGCACCGCGCGGGAGTGATCCATCGCTCGAAGGATACCAGCCGTGCGCCGCCGCCGGCCGGCGCTTGCCGCTGCGGCATCGCCGACGCTGCGTAGCCGACGCCACCGAGCGGTGATAGCTTGTGCCGGTCGCACGGTATGCCAGGGAGCAGGTAATGAAGGACTTCAACCCCGATCGACGCCGGTTCCTCGGCGCCGCGGCCGGCACCGCTGGCGTGCTGAGCGTCGTGGTGGCGCTGCCCGGTCTCGTTCCGCCGGCGCAGGCCGCCGCCGCTGCCGCAGCAGCGGCCGCCGCGCCGGCAGGCAATGCGGTGAGCCTGCTGCCGCAGATCACGATCAGCCCAACGGGTGCCGTCAGCCTGTTCTCGCCGACCACCGAAATGGGGCAAGGCACGCACACCGCGCATGCCGCGATCATTGCCGACGAACTCGGGGTCGACCTGTCCCGGGTCTCGATCGAGACGCCCGAGCCCGCCGATCCGTTCCGCCGTACCGGCGCGAACGGCCAGCCGGGCGCGATGAGTTCGGGCGGCAGCATGGGCGTGCGCTACTGGATGGACGGCCTGCGCAAGGCCGCGGCGCAGGCCCGCGAGATGCTGGTCGCGGCCGCAGCGGCGCGGCTCGGCGTGCCGGCCGACGCGCTGACCGTAGAGGACGGCGTCGTGCTCCATGGCGCCTCGAAGCGGCGCATTGACTACGGCGAGCTGGTCGCCGACGCGGCGAAGCTGGTGCCGCCGGACGCGCCGACGCTGCGTCCGGCGAGTTCGCGCCGCTACGTCGGCTCGGCCGCGCTGCGCCGGCTCGACGTGCCGGCGAAGGTCGATGGCAGCAGCGTCTTCAGCGCGGACTTCCGTCTTCCCGGGATGGTCTTCGCCTGCGCGCGGCTCGCGCCGGTGCGTGGCGCCGCCGTGGTGCGGCTCGAGCGTGCCTCGGTCGCGAGGCTGCCCGGCGTGCTCGAGGTGGTCGAGTTTCCTGGCGGCGTCGCGGTGGTCGCGAAGACGCAGTGGCAGGCGATGCGCGCGGCCGAAGCGCTGGAAGTGCAGTTCAGCGCGACCCCCGGCGACGCGCTCGATTCCGCCGCGATCGCCGCGCAGCTGCGCGCCGCGCTCGAGGCGCCGACCCGCGCCATCGCCCGGGACGACGGCGATTTCGCGGCAGTGCGTGCCGCCGCTGTGCGTCTCGTCAGCGCCGACTACGAAGTGCCCTACCTCGCGCATGCGCCGATGGAGCCGTGGAGCTGCACCGTCGAGCGCGACGCGGCAGGCAGCTGGCATCTTTGGGCGCCGACGCAGGCCCAGGATCGCGCCCGCTCGGCCGCGGCGCGTACGCTCGAAGTGCCGCCCGCGCAGGTGCGCCTGCACACCCTGATGCCCGGCGGCGGCTTCGGCCGCCGTCTGCACGACGACGGCATCGCCGGCGCGGTGCTCGCCTCGAAGGCGCTCGGCGGCCGCGCGGTGAAGTTCTTCTGGACGCGCGAGGCGGAGTTCCTCGCCGTCGCCGGGCGGCCCTGTGCGATGGCGCGCCTGACCGCCGCGCTCGATCCCGCGGGCCGCGTGGTCGGCCTGCACGTGCGCGCCGCTGGCCCGTCGATGCAGCGCTCGTTCACACCGATGACGCCGCCCGACCTCGACACTTTCGTCGACGGCCAGGCGCTGCAGAACCAGGCCGAGTCACGCTACCGCGTCGGCGCACACCGCCTCGACTACGTCATGCGCCACAACCACGTGCCCACCGCGCCCTGGCGCTCGGTCGGCGCGACCCAGAATGCGTTCTTCCTCGAGTCCTTCATCGACGAGATCGCGCGCGCGACGGAGAAGGATCCGCTCACGTTGCGGCGCGAGCTGCTCGCGCACGACGCGCGGGCGCTGAAGGTCGTGGATACGGCGGCCGAAAAGGCCGGCTGGGGCGTGGCCGGCCGCGGCACTGCGCAGCGGCCGCTCCCGCCCGGCCATGCGCTCGGGCTCGCCTATTTCGAGTGCTACGGCTCGCTGACCGCGCACGTCGCCGAAGTCTCGCTCGGCGAGGGCGGGCTGCCGCGCGTGCACCGCGTCGTCTGCGCGATCGACTGCGGCCAGGTCGTCACGCCCGATGGCGCGCGCGCGCAGGTCGAGGGCGGCATCATCCAGGGTCTCTCGGCGGCGATGTTCGAGGCCGTCACGATCGCCGGCGGCGCCGCGGTCGAACGCAACTTCGACCGCTACCGCCTGCTGCGGATCAACGAGGCGCCGCGCGTCGAAGTGCACTTGATCGAGTCGGGCGAGAAGATCGGCGGCATCGGCGAACCGGGCCTGCCGCCGATCTCGGCGGCCGTCGCCAATGCGATCGCGCGGCTCGACGGCACGCGCGTGCGTCAGTTGCCGCTGGTCGTCGGGCTGGAGCGCGCGCGCCGCAAGGCGTGACCTCGCCGCGCCATGACCAGCAGCGGTCGCCCGGCAGCGGGCGCTCAGGGCGTTGTGGTGCGCTCGAACAGCTCCACCAGCAGCCCGTTCGGCGCCAGCACCGTCGCGATGTTCACCTTGCCGAAGCGCGGGTCGTCGATCTTCATCGGCCCCGCGACGCGCGTCACCCGCTGCGCCGCGGCGCGCTTCAGCACTTCATCGAGGCTGCGCACCGGGAAGCTCCAGGCGGCGAGGCCGCGATTCGGCGGCCGCGGCGCGACGCCGGTCGAGGGCTTGCGATCGGCGGGCTCGTATTCCACCAGGCCGAGGTTGCCGGTGTGCGCGCCTTTCGCGTGCAGCGTCACGTAGCGAAAGCGCGGCGAGAACACGGTCCACTCGCGGCTGGTGCGGCGCTCGAGGTCGAGCACCCCGGTGAAGAAGCGTTCCATCGCTGCCGCGTCCGCGACGATCAGGCTCGAATAGCTCGGGCCGCCGAGGCCGGTGGCCGGATCGATCGAGCCGGTGGCGCGCATGCCGCCGCCGCGCTGCATCAGCACCAGCCGCGTGTTGTCGGCGATCTCGTAGCTCGCCTCGATGACCGGATACTCGGAGCCGTCGCGCCGCTGCAGCGGATACTCGTTGACGGCCGGCAGCGTGCGCTTGAAGCCGAGCGCGACGATCCGCGGGTCCACCGCGCGCACGTCGCTCATCGCGAAGCCGAGCGCGTATGGGCCGGTCTCCTCGCGGTCGTAGCTGCGACGCATCACCGGTGTGTCG
>Ga0163144_10026661_pt1 | contig 11225 bp, 14 predicted proteins | sample OliLak19BULKMAT1_FD_123175 | JGI IMG/M metagenome (GOLD analysis project Ga0163144, IMG submission 123175) | Freshwater microbial mat bacterial communities from Lake Vanda, McMurdo Dry Valleys, Antarctica - Oligotrophic Lake LV.19.BULKMAT1 | ecosystem: Environmental > Aquatic > Freshwater >... | reverse complement strand
TGGTAGCTGGGGGCGGACTTGAACCGCCGACCCCGGCATTATGAGTGCCGTGCTCTAACCAGCTGAGCTACCCAGCCATGGGTGCGCGCTATTAAGCGGCGGGGCCGGGACCTGTCAAGAAAAGCGCCTTATGAAGCCGCCGCCCAGGACGCGACTGCCGGTCGCGGCGTCGTAGACCACGCAGGCCTGACCAGGCGACACCCCCATCTCGGGCTCGACGAAGCGGACCTGGGCTCCCTCGCCCGATAGCTCGATCTCGGCCGTGCGCAGCGCCTGGCTGGAGCGCAGCCGCACCTGCACGGGCAGGGCCCCCTCGAATACCGGACCGATCCAGTTCAGGTCGTAGAGAGCCATCTCCGTCCGGCCGAGCGCCGTGCGCGGGCCCACGACGACGCGACGTGCTTCGGGATCGAGTCGCACGACGTAAAGCCGGTCGTTGTCGGTGCCGTCGCGGTCGCCCAGCGCCAAGCCACGGCGCTGGCCCACGGTGAAATGCACGATGCCGTCGTGGCGGCCGACCACGCGGCCCTGCAGGTCGACGATCTCGCCGGGTTCGACCGCCTCGGGCCGGAGCTTCTGCACGACAGCGGCATAGTCGCCGCCCGGCACAAAGCAGATGTCCTGGCTGTCGGGCTTCTCGGCCACCGGCAGGTCGAAGCGCTCGGCCAGAGCCCGCGTCTCGCTCTTGGGCAGATGGCCGAGCGGAAAGCGCAAATAGTCGAGCTGCTCCTGCGTCGTGCCGAACAGGAAGTAGCTCTGGTCGCGCGCCGGATCGGCACCGCGATGCAGCTCCGCTCCCGCCTCGCCTCGCAGGCGCTGGACATAGTGGCCGGTCGCCAGCGCCTCGGCGCCAAGCTCGCGCGCGGTCTTGAGCATGTCGCGGAACTTCACGGTGCGGTTGCAGGCGATGCAGGGCACCGGCGTTTCTCCGCGAACATAGGCGTCAGCGAAGGAGTCCATCACCTCCGTACGGAAGCGGCTTTCGTAGTCGAGCACGTAATGCGGGATGGCGAGGCGCTCGGCGACCTGGCGGGCATCTTGGATGTCCTGGCCGGCGCAGCAGGCGCCCTTCTTGCCATTAGCGATGCCGTGGTCGTAGAGCTGCAGGGTTACACCGACAACGTCGTAACCCTGCTCCTTCAGGAGCGCTGCCGTGACCGACGAATCGACGCCGCCCGACATCGCGACGACCACACGCGTGTCGCCGGGCGCCTTGTCGATATCGAGGGAATTCCGGGCCATGATGGGGCCTATATAGGCGCCGCCCCCCAGTCCCGCCAGCGGGGCCCGCCAGCTAGTCGCGTCGCGGGGTGGTGTCGCGGACCGCCTTGGCGACGCCGCTGTTGTTGTAGACGATCTGGACACGATCGCCCATCTGGACGTCGCCATCGTCGTACTGAGCGACCTTCACCTGCTGCCCGTCGTCCTTCTGAACCGTCACCTCGATGCCGCGCCTTGAACTGCCGCGATCGACGGCCGTGCCGGCAATGGCACCGCCAACGGCGCCCAGGAGTCCGCCGACCAGCGCGCCGCCCACCGAGTTGGTAGTGGCGGCGCCGATAGCCGCGCCGCCTGCGGCACCCAAGCCACCGCCGATCAGGGTGCCGTCGCTCACGCCAGAGCCGCTGCCGCCGCGAACCGGCACTTCACGGATGGCCATCACCCGGCCGGTTTCACCGCGATAGCTGCCCTGTGCCGAGGTATTGACCACACCGGGCTGCATCGCGCCGCTGCTGCCGGTGCAGGCGCCGACGCTGGCGGCCAAGGCTACCGGTACCAGAAGGCTCAAAAGCCGCTTGCCGAACATCGCGAAAATCCCTCTCTCGAACAAAACCTAGGTAAAAAGAAACGCCGAGCCTCAGTCGGGGTTCCGCGACCCGTCGCGGACGACCTTGGCCACGCCCTGCCGGTCCTGCACGATCTGGACACGGTCGCCGAGCTGCACATCGCCGTCGTCACGCTGGGCAACGGTGACCTTCTGGCCGTCGTCGCGCTGGACCACCACCTCGATGCCACGGCCGCTGCCGCGCTGGCCATCCATGATGCTGCCGGCGATAGCGCCGCCGACGGCGCCGAGAAGCGCGCCGACCAGGCCGCCGCCGACTGAATTGCTGGTGATGCCGCCGAGGAGGCCACCGCCCGCGGCGCCAATCATGCCGCCCATCAGGGCGCCATTTCCCGAGCCGCCGCCCTGGCCCCTGATGCCGACTTCACGGATCGATACCACCCGCCCCTGGCCGCCCGGCATGACAGTAGAACCACTGGATGCCGCCGGTCCGGCGGCGGAGGTATTGACGATGCCCGGTTGAACCCCGCCGGACTCGCAGGCGGCCAGCCCGGCTGCCAGCGCCAGCGGCAGCAGCGTAAGACGCACCCACTTCCCGATCATGACGGCCTCCCGAAGAGCCCTATTCGCCGGTATTTTCGACCAAATTACGGCGTGCGGCTAGTCGCGTTCCTCGATCCAGGCGGCCTGGATGGCCTCCAGGATCTTCTCGTTGGAACGGTTGGGATCGTCCTCAAACCCAGGCAGTTCCATCACCCAGCGATGCAGGTCGGTAAACCGCAGGTTGACGTTGTCGATGTCAGCATGGCGTTCCTCGAGCTCTATCGCGATATCGTGAACGTCGGTCCAGCGCAGCTTGCGCGCCATCAGCCTCTCCTACTTGTCGACCATCATGTTGCGGGTCGCCGCCGGCAGGCGCACCACCAGCCCGTCCAGCGCCTCGCTCATCAGGATCTGGCAACCCAGGCGCGAGGTATGGGTCAGGCCGAAGGCGAGGTCGAGCATGTCCTCCTCGTCCTCGCTAGCCGGCGCCAGCTTCTCGAACCATTCCTTCTCGACGACGACATGGCAGGTCGAGCAGGCGAGAGAACCCTCGCACGCCCCCTCGATTTCGATGTGATTGCGGTGGGCGATCTCGAGCACCGACAGGCCGATCGGCGCATCGACTTCCTTGCGCGACCCGTCTTTGAGGATGAACGTCAATTTCGGCATAAAGTGCTCCGCTACTCCCCAACTCTGCTTTCCAGATCGCCGACCGACAGGCCCGCCAGTGCCTCGCGAATGCCGCGGTCCATGCGCCGCTCGGCGAAGGGCTTGGACAAAGCCTCCAGCGCTTCGGCTGCGGCATTGATGGCGTCGCGGTCGTCGCCGGCGATTGCCGCTTCGACACGGGCTCGGCCCTCGTCGACGGCGGCACGCTCCTCGATCGTGAGCAGCGCACCGTCCTTGGCGAGCGCGGCGTCGAGCGCCAGCAGGTTGCGCCGCGCCTCGACCCGCGCTTCGGCAAGGAGCCGTTGCATCATATCGGTCTCGGCATTGTCGAGACTGTCGTAGAGCATGTCGGCCATATCCTCATGGCTGAGCCCGTAAGACGGCTTGACCTCGATACGCTGCGCCACGCCGGTCGTGCGTTCCTCAGCCGAGACGGCGAGAAGTCCGTCGGCGTCGACGGCGAAGGAGACGCGAATCCGCGCAGCACCTGCCGTCATCGGCGGAATGCCCGAGAGTTCGAAGCGCGCCAGGCTGCGGCAGTCAGCCACCATCTCGCGTTCGCCCTGCACCACGTGGATCGCCATGGCCGTCTGGCCGTCCTGGTAGGTGGTGAAGTCCTGCGCCAGCTGGACCGGGATCGGCGTGTTGCGCGGCACGACCTTCTCGACGATGCCGCCCATGGTTTCCAATCCCAGCGACAGCGGCGTGACGTCGAGCAGCAGCGTGTCGCCGCCGCCGGTCAGTGCCTCGGCCTGGAGTGCGGCGCCCAGCGCCACGACTTCGTCGGGATCGATGTCGGTCAATGCCGGCTTGCCGATCATGCCGGCCACTTCCATCCGCACCAGCGGCAGGCGGGTCGAGCCACCGACCAGCACCACGCCCTGCACGTCGGACACGGACATGCCGGCATCGGTCAGCACGTTGGCCGCGATATCGAGCGTCCGCGCGACGGAGGCCTCGATCATGGCTTCGAATTCGGCACGCGCGAGCGCATGGAAGGACGGCATGCCGGCGATTTCGAGGCGGCCCGATGTCTGGTCGCGATCCGAGAGCTGCTCTTTCATCTGCCGTGCAAGCGTGAGTGCCGTCTTGACCGCGGCCTCGTCGATCTGATCGGCAAGCCCGTCGCGCTTTCGTTCGGCCAGCATGCGCTCGGCGATGGCGCGGTCGAAATCGTCGCCGCCAAGAGCCGCGTCGCCGCCGGTTGCCAGGACCTGGAACACGCCCTTCTCCAGCCGCAGCAGGGAGAAGTCGAAAGTGCCGCCGCCCAGGTCGTAGACCGCGTAGAGACCTTCCGAGCCCTTATCGAGACCATAGGCCAGCGCCGCGGCCGTCGGCTCGTTGACGAGGCGCAGCACTTCGAGGCCGGCGACCCGCGCGGCATCGCGGGTGGCGGTGCGGGCGGCATCGTCAAAGTAAGCAGGCACGGTGATCACCGCGCGCTCGACCGGCTTGTCGAGCGCGGCTTCGGCGCGGGCGCGCAAGGATTTCAGGATCTCGGCGGAAATCTCGACCGGCGAGCGTGCCTTGCCGCCGATCCGCAATTTCACCATGTCGGTCTGGCCGCTGCCCGGCTCGATCTCATAGGGCAGGACGCCGGCCACTGTATGAAGATCGGCCGCGCCCCGGCCCATCAGGCGCTTGATCGAGGCCACGGCATTGCGCGGTTCGCGCGCCATCAAGAGACGCGCCTCTTCACCCACCAGCACGCCGCCAGCATCGGGATAGGCCACGATCGAGGGCACCAGCGCCTTGCCGGTCTCGTCATGCAGGGCCGCCGGCACGCCCTCGCGCGCGATGGCGACCACCGAGTTGGTCGTGCCGAGATCGATGCCGACGGCAAGCGACGCTTCGCCGGCATGCGGCAGCGGCGTTTCACCCGGCTCGTGGATTTCCAGCAGACTCATGCCTTCACTCGTTGCAGATTTGTGCGCCTGGCGCGCGCCTCCTCGGCGAACTTGTCGAGGTAGCGCAGGCGAAGGAGCGCCTTTCTGATGGCGGCGTTGTCATGGCGCAAGAACAAAGTCCCGAGACCGTTTAGCGCCTGCTGCACGTCCTGCCGCGCAAGTGCTGCCAATGCATCGACCGCTTCAGGCGTGGCCGCCTCATGCAGCGCCTCGCGGGCTTCCAGGGCCTCCATCAGGAGGTCGGGATCGTCGATGGTCTTGCCGTCGCCCGGCAGTTCGACGCCGTTCAGTTCGGCAAGATAGAAAGCCCGCGACAGCGGATCCTTCAGGATGCGATAGGCGTCGTTCAGTCCTGCCGCTTCGGTCGACGCGCGTGCCCGCTCTTCGGGCGGGCGGGCGACGAAGCGATCCGGATGCCATTGCCGTTGGGCCGCGAAATAGACCCGGTCGAGCGTCGCGGGCTCCAGTTCGAGCGCCGCCGGCAAACCCAGCCGCGCAAAGTGATCCATGGCTCTACTTCAGACGTGGAAGGATTCGCCGCAGCCGCAGCGGCCCTTCTCGTTCGGATTCGTGAACACGAAACCCGACTTCAGCTTCTCCTCGACATAATCCATCTCGGTGCCGATCAGGAACAGCGAGGCCTTGGGATCGATCAACAGCTTCACGCCGCCGGTTTCCACGACCTCGTCCATCGGCTGCTGGGCATCGGCGAACTCAAGCGTGTAGCTCATCCCCGAACAGCCCTTCGTGCGCACGCCGATGCGGATCCCGGCGGTCGGTTTGCCGCGGCCGTCGATCAGCGCCTTGACGCGCTCGGCGGCAGCCGGCGTGACCGACATCACCTGCGGACGCGGCCGGCGGACGCGCGGCGCGGCGGGTGCAGGAGCCGGTGTCGCCGCGGCGACGGCGGGCGGGGACGTTTCGGTCGTGCTCATGACGCTCTGCTCCGAAATCTTCGACTATCTACTTGGGGCTGCCTACTTGGCAGCTTCCTGGGGTTCGTCCTTCTTGCCGGCCTTGGCGCGATAGTCGGCGATCGCCGCCTTGATCGCGTCCTCGGCCAGCACCGAGCAATGGATCTTCACCGGCGGCAACGCCAGATGGCGCGCGATATCGGTGTTCTTGATCGTCTCGGCCTCGTCGATGGTCTTGCCCTTGACCCACTCGGTGACGAGCGAGCTGGACGCGATCGCCGAGCCGCAGCCGAAGGTCTTGAACTTGGCATCCTCGATCAGCCCGTCGGCGCCGACCTTGATCTGCAACTTCATGACGTCGCCGCAGGCCGGCGCACCGACCAGACCGGTGCCGACATCCTCGGCATTCTTGTCGAGCGAGCCGATGTTGCGGGGGTTCTCGTAGTGGTCGAGCAGCTTCTCGCTGTATGCCATGACACTCTCCTCAAAATCTTACGTCAAACCTTCGACGGGCCCAGTGGCTAATAGCTAGTGGGCGGCCCATTCGATGGACTTGATGTCGATTCCCTCTTGGGACATTTCCCAGAGCGGGCTCATTTCGCGCAGTTTGGTGACGTGATGCACCAGCTCTTCGACGGCGGTGTCGACCTCATGCTCGGTCGTGAACCGGCCGAGGCCGATCCGCAGCGACGTGTGCGCCATCTCCTCTTCGACGCCGAGCGCGCGCAGCACGTAGCTGGGCTCGAGCGAGGCCGAGGTGCAGGCCGAGCCTGAAGACACCGACAGGTTCTTGATGCCCATCATCAGCGACTCGCCTTCGACATGGGCGAAGCTGATGTTGAGGTTGCCGGGAATGCGCTGTTCGAGGTCGCCGTTGACGTAGATCTCCGCCAGCTTGGCGTTCAGCCCCTTCAGCATGCGGTCGCGCAGCTTGGTGAGGCGCACGGCCTCCCCGTCCATTTCCTTCATGCAGATCTCGGCGGCTTCGCCAAGACCGACGCAGAGCGGCGTCGGCAGCGTGCCCGAGCGGAAACCGCGCTCCTGACCGCCACCCACGATCATCGCGACCAGCCGCACGCGTGGCTTGCGACGGACGTAAAGCGCGCCGATTCCCTTCGGGCCGTAGATCTTGTGGCCGGAGATGCTCATGAGGTCGATGTTCATCGCCTCGACGTCGAGCGCGATCTTGCCGGCGGCCTGGGCTGCGTCGGTGTGAAAGAAGGCACCCTTCTCGCGGCAGATCTTGCCGATCTCAGCCAATGGCTGGATGACGCCGATCTCGTTGTTCACGGCCATGATCGAGACGAGGACCGTCTTGTCGGTGACGGCCGCACGCAATTCCTCGAGGTCGACGAGCCCGTCCTTCTTCACCGGCAGATAGGTGACGTCGAAGCCCTGCTGCTCGAGGTGGCGGCAGGTGTCGAGGACGCACTTGTGCTCTGTGACCGTGGTGACGATGTGGTTGCGCCGGTCCTTGTAGAACTCGGCGACGCCCCTGATCGCGAGATTGTTCGACTCGGTGGCGCCCGAGGTGAAGATCACTTCCTTCTCGTCGGCGCCGATCAGTTTGGCGACCTGGCCACGCGCCTTCTCGACGCCTTCCTCGGCTTCCCAGCCGTAGCTGTGGCTGCGCGATCCGGGATTGCCGAACTTGTAGGTGAAGTAAGGCATCATCGCTTCCAGGACGCGCGGGTCCATCGGCGTCGTGGCCTGGTAGTCGAGGTAGATCGGCTGGTCGTTGCGCCGGATCTGGGCAATGGCGGTCATGCTAACCCCTTGAAAATCCTAGGCCGCACGGGCTTGGGCAATACCCGAGTGTCCCACTCGGATATATAGGTCCCGCCACGCGGCAATCAAGCGTTCGATATCCTCCGAAACGGTATTCCAGCCGAAGCTGATTCTAAGCGCCGTCTCGGCTTCAGCAGGTTCCACGCCCATGGCCAGTAATACCGCCGAACGTGTCACCTTGCCCGAAGAGCAGGCTGCACCTGCCGACACGCAAATGCCGGCCAGATCCAAGGCCATGACCTGGGTTTCCGCCCGCACGCCCGGCATCGAAATGCAGGTCGTATTGGGCAAACGATCGGCGCCCGCGCCATGGACACGGGCCGCCGGTGCGATCTCGAGCAGCGCCGTCTCCAGCCGATTGCGCCATTCGGTCGTCGCCAATCCGCTGTTCGCTTCGCTCGCCGCGGCACCGAAGCCCGAAATCCCGGCCAGGTTTTCCGTCCCGGCGCGACGATTGAATTCCTGTCCACCGCCGAGACGATCCGGCACGAAGGGAGCGCCATTGCGCACGATCAACGCGCCGACGCCTGCCGGGCCGCCCAGCTTGTGGGCCGACAGGCTGAGGTAATCGACGCCCAGGCCGCGCAAATCGACGGGCACCTTGCCCGCGCCCTGCACGGCGTCGCAATGCACCAGCGCGCCGGCGGCATGCGCCACGCGCACCACATCGGCGATCGGCTGCAGCACACCTGTCTCGTTGTTGGCGAACATCACCGACACCAAAGCGGGTTCGGCGGACCCCGCCAGACTCTTCTCAAGAACGCCAAGGTCGATGATGCCGTTGCCATCGACCGGCATGATTTCCATGCCGCGGGCTGCCTTCAGCACGCTGTCATGCTCGACGGCCGAGACCAGCACGCGCTTGCGGCCTGCCCCGACGAGGGCCGAATTGTTGGCTTCCGTGCCGCCCGAGGTGAAGACGACCTCGGTCGGCCGCGCACCGATCAGCGTCGCCACCTGCCGGCGCGCGGCATCGACGCGCGCGCGCGCCGTTCGACCGGACCGATGCACAGACGACGGATTGCCGCCGGCCTGCAGCGCCTCGACCATGGCGTCGAACGCCGCCGGCCGCAGCGGGCTGGTGGCGTTGTGGTCGAGATACGCGAACGCGGACATGGAGACGGCCTTAGCTCGCAGCGGCCATCGTATCGGACTTGGCGGCCGGGCTCGGTGCTTCGACCAGCCGGGTGCTGATCTTGCGATCCAGCACGTCGAGCAAGGTCACCGAACTCAGGAAGGCATGAATCTGGTTGCCCAGTTCCTCCCACAGGTCGTGGGTCAGGCACTTGCTGCGATCCGCCCGGCAGCCCGCTTCCCCCATTTCGGTGCAGCGCGTGGCGCTGATGGGCTCATCGACCGCCAGAATGATTTCGGACACGCGGGTCTCGGCAGAGCCGCGCGCCAGGCGATAACCACCGCCGGGACCGCGCACGCTCTTAACCAGGCCGGCGCGCCGCAGCCGGGCAAAAAGCTGCTCCAGATATGACAGCGAGATTTCCTGCCGGGTCGCGATCTCCGACAAAGACACAGGTTTGGCCTGGGCGTGACGGGCCAAATCGACCATTGCCATGACGGCGTAACGTCCTTTGGTGCTGAGCTTCACAGCATCCTCCTCGTACCGGCGCCTGCCGGTCGTCGTTACCGAATGCCTAAAGGTCTTGAAAACCAAGGCATTACTAAGATATTCCAACCCCCAACACGGGAACTGGGGAAAAACCAACTCGCCGGGTAGGACTTAGTTAATCCGAGTAGTTTGGTCAAGTATCAAGATTCCCCTATAAGACAGCGCGTCTTTTGCCCCTTCGGAGGGGTCAAATGGGCGATTAACCGGAGCCTCCATGCCTGATGTGATGTTTACCGGACCCGAGGGTCGCCTTGAGGGCCGCTATCACCAGAGCAAGGAAGAGCACGCCCCGATTGCACTAATCCTGCATCCCCACCCGCAGTACGGCGGGACGATGAACCACAAGGTCGTCTTTTCGCTGTTCCACGTCTTCGTGAACCGGGGCTTTTCCGTCCTGCGCTTCAATACCCGCGGTGTCGGCCGCAGCCAGGGTCGTTTCGACAACGGCATGGGCGAATTGAGTGACGCCGCTGCCGCCCTGGACTGGCTGCAGAGCATGAACGCCGACGCCAAATCTTGCTGGATCGCCGGCTACTCGTTCGGCGCCTGGATCGGCATGCAGCTGCTGATGCGCCGTCCCGAAATCGACTGCTTCATCTCGGTGTCGCCGCCGGCCAACTCCTACGATTTCACCTTCCTCGCACCCTGCCCCGCATCCGGCCTGATCGTGGGCGCGGAAAAGGACGAGGTCGTGCCGCTGGCCGACATTCAGAAGCTGGTGGCGCGGCTGTCGTTGCAGAAGGGCATCACCGTCGAGTCGCGCACCGTGAAGGGCGCCAACCACTTCTTCCACGACTCGCTCGACAAGCTCGCGGTCGATGTCGACAAGTACGTCGCCAAGAGCCTGCTCACGCCGCCGGGCCGCGCGACGAGCAACAAGGAACCTTAAAGCCTACGGCAGATGCAGTGTGCCGCCGGTCAGTGGCTGCGGCGCACCCGTCGTCGTCGGAAAGGTGAGCGGCAGGCCGCGCAGCGAGCGCACCGCCAGAAACCCGAAAGCCTGCGCCTCCAACCCATCGCCGTCCCAACCGAGATCGGCCGCGGTCACGACCTTGCCGCGCGTCTCCTCGGCGATCGCCCGCAACAGGGTCGGGTTGCGCGCGCCACCGCCGCAGATCACCCATTGCACCACGGGCGCGGGGAAATGCCGGGCCGCGAGGGCCAACGCGCGCGCAGTGCCGGCGGTCAGCGTGGCGGCGCCATCGGCGGCCCCCAGCCCTTCCGCCCAGGCATCGCTGAAGTCGCCGCGGTCGAGTGACTTGGGTGGAATGCGCGCAAAGAAGCGATGCTCGCTGAAATGCTCCAGCCGCGTGCGGTCGACGTTGCCTGTCGCGGCCAGCACGCCGTCCTTGTCGTAGCGCTGGCCGGCACGGCGCATGCACCAGTCGTCGATCGGGCCGTTGCCTGGCCCGGTATCGAACGCCAGGAGCGACTCGTCGGCGCCAACCCACGTCACATTGGCCACTCCGCCGACATTCACCACGGCGAGCGGTCGCGGCAGGTCCGCCGCAAGCGCCGCATGATAGACCGGCACCAGCGGTGCCCCCTGCCCGCCCGCTGCCACGTCGGCGCCGCGCAGGTCGTTGACCACGCGCACGCCCAATGAGCGTGCCAGCGCCGCACCGTTGCCGATCTGCCAGGTGAAGCGCCTCTCCGGCCGATGCGTGATCGTCTGGCCGTGAAAACCCACGAGGTCGATGTTCGAAAGCGCAATGCCCTGTTCAACCGACCAGCGCTGCACGGCCACCGCGTGCGCCTCCGTCACGGCCCGCTCCGCGGCGCGGGTAACGTCGGAGGGAAGCTCGGCGCCGAAGGCCGCGCGAATCAGACGCCGCACATCGTCGGCATAGGGCACGGTGAGGCACGGGCCGAGGGAGGCGATGCGCTCGCCGTCCGTCTCGATCAGCGCCACGTCGACGCCGTCGACCGAGGTGCCGCTCATCAGGCCAAGGGTGCGCAGGGGAGATGAAGGCATGGCGGGAATGTGTTACACC
>Ga0163144_10026660_pt1 | contig 11225 bp, 7 predicted proteins | sample OliLak19BULKMAT1_FD_123175 | JGI IMG/M metagenome (GOLD analysis project Ga0163144, IMG submission 123175) | Freshwater microbial mat bacterial communities from Lake Vanda, McMurdo Dry Valleys, Antarctica - Oligotrophic Lake LV.19.BULKMAT1 | ecosystem: Environmental > Aquatic > Freshwater > Lake... | reverse complement strand
GCAGGCCGTCCACAGCCGCACGATGGCCCAAAGCCTGCACGCCGCGGGCGTTCGCGGCAGTTACGCCCGGCTGCTCCTCTCGCCCCCCGCCGCGGTGTTCAAGCAACTCATCCTCAAGCGGGCGTTCCTGGATGGCTGGCCCGGCTGGCTGGCCGCGGCCAGCACAGGGGCAGCATCGCTGATGAAGCACGCAATGCTCATCGAGCAGGAACGCCGAGCGAACGCCACAGATTAACTCGCGGTTCGCACCCCGTTCGCTTGCACTCCCCGCCAAACCCAAGGTATTCTGATACCAGAGAGATACAGCGCGCCGGAAACGCGCTGTGGCAACAGGAGGAGAGACCCCGATGACCCATTGCCGTCTAGCCGTGCGCCCGTGTTCCGCGAGCGTGTTGTTGCTGATCGCAGGCGCGAGCCTTGGCCTGTCGGCCACATCCGCGCTCGGGCAGCGCCTCATCACCAACGATGGCGGCTGGGTTGCGCCCGGCATGGAGTTCGGCTCGACGACCGACAGCGGCGACAGCGACTGGGGCCAGAACCGCAACTTCACCGGCGGCGCGGCGGTTCTCCGCACCAGCGGCTTTGCGAACGAAGACCGGGACGCCGCGAACACGCCCGACTTTGTCCGCAATCGACTCGGCACCTACACGCGCACGTTCGAACTCTCCGCCGCCGCGGGCTTCAACGGCGACATCGTGGTGCCCATGCTCATCGACGGCACAATCCAGTTCGCGGGCGTCGGCAACATCTCGAACCTCGCGGGCTTCAGTTGGCAGGTCGGCCTCTATCGAGAGGCCACGGCGGGCGCGGGCGACTGGGTGTTCCAAGGCTCCGAGGCGATGGTCCCCGGCCCCTGGGCCGCCGCTGGCGGCAACGTGAACCTCTCGCGCACCAACGTTGCGAGGTTCGCGAACAACCCGGGCGGTGCCCGGCAGTACCAACTCCGCGCCGACTGGTCGTTTGACGCCAGCGCCCAGGGAGCGATCCCCGGCGTGCCGGGCACGGGCGGGCTCAACAGCCGCGTCGACTTTGACTTCCGCACCGCGGCCAGCGATCGCGGCGTGGTCGCCTCGCTCTCCGCCGAGCCGACGGCCTACAACGGCAACACGCGCGAGGCGCTGAGCGTGACCGTCGCGCGCGCGGACTTCAACGATGTCAAGGGACGCAACGCGCGCGTCGGCATCGTCGAGGTCGCCGATGTCGCCACCAACCATGTCGACCTGCCCGCCGCCCGCCTCACAATCCTCAACGGCCCGGGCGTAAATCGCTACGACAACGACGAGCACGCGACATCCGTCGCCAGCATCATCGGCGGGGCCAACGCCAACTCCGGGCGCGCCGGCATGGCCCCCGAGTCGGTGATGACCGCGGCCTCGATCATCGACCACGGCGGCTCCCTCAACGCCGCCAACGCCATCATCACCGCCTGGGGAGCGGGGATGCCCGGCGTCATCAACTATTCCGCCTCCTCACCCGGCACGACGCATCTGCAACTCGACACGCTCCTCGCGGCCAACGACAACGTGACGTGGGTCTCGGCCGGCGGCAACTTCGCCCTGGGCGGCGCGGGGGCGGGCGCCATCGGCACCGTGCCGCGCCCGAACGCGGCGTACAACAACATCGCCGTCGGCGCGCTCGAGTCCAACTTCACCACGCCCACGGATTTCTCCAGCACCACCGGCTCGGGCAACTTCCCCAACAAGCCCGATGTCATGGCCCCCGGCGAGTATGTGCTGACCGCTTCGGTGCGAGACATCGACAACGGCGGCACCCGCAACGACTACGCGCGCTCGTTCATGGGCGCAACCTGGGGCCGGGCGCTCGACGCCAGCGCCATCGCACCCGACACGGGCCGGATCGCCGGCACCTCCTTCTCCGCGCCGCACGTCACCGGCATGGTCGCCCTCCTGCACGAGTACTCCGACATCCGCGGGTTTGACGCAACGTCCAAGGACCACCGCGTGATGAAGGCCCTTGTCGTCGGCGGAGCCAAGACCGCCGGCCTGCGGGATCGCGCGGGGAACGCTTGGAACCAGGGCCTCACCGCCGGCACCAGCCCCAACACCCCCGGCGCCAACCACCTCGTCGTCACCCGCTCCTACGACCCCAACCTCGGCGGCGGCTTGGCCAGCGCGACAGGCTCCCTGCACATGTACCGCGGCGGGGAGGCCCGCATCGCCGACAACAACACCGATCACAACCTCAAGATCGATCTGCGCGACGGATCGACCACCCAACTCCGCTCCTTCTGGGACCTCGAAACCGTCTCCGGCATGGACGACCAGTCCGAGGGCACGGTTGATTACTTCCTCGGCGGCACGCTCGTGGTGATCAACGACATCCCGCAGTATGTCACGCCCCCGACATTCAGCCTCCGCGCGGCCCTCACATGGGACCGCGAGGTGAGCGCGGGTCTCTACGACCCGCTCGCCAACCTCGAACTCGAGATGTGGATCGACGGGTACAACGAGGGGAACCTGCCGGGCTTTGACCCGTTCAACGCCGATGACGACATCCGCGTGGCCCGCACCTCCAACGCGAATGAGAACGTCAAACTGATGGACCTTTCGTTCACCTTCTCGCTCTCGCTGAACGACCCCGTTCTTCCGAATGGTTACAGCCCCAACTTCTATCTCCAGGTGCGCAACTTCGCGGACATCGACGTCACCTACGGCCTCGCGGTCTCGCTCATCCCCGTTCCCGCCCCGGGCGCGCTGGGCCTGCTGACCGCGGCGGGCGTGTTGTGCATGGGCCGCCGAAGGCGGTAAGCGCTTGAACTCGTGACCAACCCCCCAACGGGCTCGGGCCTTCCCGGGTCCGTTGTGTTTTTGCCCGGCACGAGGTATGGTTGAACATGGCGTCGCGCTGTCGGGTCGGCCGATAGAGCAGGCGATCGGAGCAGGAATTGCGAAATCAAATCGGTTCGGCGTATGTTGCCGCCGCCGCGGCCTTGGTGTTCGCCCGGGTTGCCGCGCCGCTCGCCTCGGCCCAGGCTCCGCCCGACTATGGCTTCTCGTGGAACACCATCACGCACCCGGGCAACCCGGCGTTCCCCGGCGACCCGGACCCGCCGCCGGACAGGCCCCAGCACTTGGCGATCGGCCGCGGCTCGGTGAACTACGAGTACCGGATGGCCAACACCGAACTCTCGATCGCCGACTGGACGGAGTTTGTCAACACGTTCGCCGTTCAGGGAGATTTCCCGACGGAGTTGTTCGGCTCGGTCGCGTTCACGCGCAGCACGCCGTTGAACATCGTGACCGATGGCGGCTACAACGGGCCGGGGCGGCGCTACCGCTACGACGCGTGGAGGGCGGACAACCCGCTCTTCGGCGGCATCCGCTGGCGGGACGCCGCGCTTTACTGCAACTGGCTGAACAACGGCAAGTCCAGCGACCCGGCCTCGCTGTGGGGCGGGGCGTACGACACCAGCACCTGGGACTCCGACGGCCCGCCCTACACCGATGCGCTCACGCACGAGCCGGGCGCGCAGTTCTGGATCCCGACGCAGGATGAGTGGATGAAGGCGGCGTTCTGGGACCCGCAGAACCCGACCTTGGGCGGCTGGTGGCGTTACCTCAACGCTTCGGACGAGCCGCCGATCACTGGGATGCCGGGCGAGCCGGGGGCGACGACCAGCGCGGGCCTGACCACCGCGCCGAACTTCAATCCCCAGGACATCCCGCTCGGCGCGTACCCCTTGGCGCTCTCGCCCTGAGGCTTGCTCGACACCGCGAGCGGAAATCGGGAGTGGCTGGAAGAAGACTTGTACGGCGAACACTACTCGCGCGGTGCGCACGGCACCGGAGTTGGGTGGGGACTCGACCAGTCGCATGTCTCCGCAATAGGGGGGGGCGATCCAACGGGACGATTCTACAGTTTTCGGCTCGCTTCCGCGGTCCCCGCTCCCGGCACAAGCGCTCTATTTTTGATACTCTGGCTCTTGGGGGGAAACTCTCGCCGGAGGATCCAATTATGACGTCACGATTCGGGCTTGAAGTCTTGCTGTCCTGCGCGATGGCAAGCCCAGTGTTTGCTGCTCTGCCTCGTCTGGTCGTTCAGGAACGCGACTCTTCGGGAACGCTGATTGCCACGACCTACGACGATACTCCCGCGACAATCGAGTCGGCGATCAACCTTCTTGACGCCACAGCGCGGGTCAACATCTTCATGGAGTACGCCAGTCCGTCGGACACTGCGGTGCCCGTTGGCTTCATGGACTTCAATCCGGGTAGCAGTCCGCAAGGTCAGATCAGTTTCGTTGTCGGTGAGGGCGCTTTCGACGCCAGCGATACAGAGGTGTCATTGGGAAATGCCATGCGATGCTCGACATGGCGGGGCTTCACCGCACCGACCGGTGTCGATTGCCGCCTGTATGGACGCCTCAACGGCGACCTCATTGGCAGCGGCACCTCGGGGTTCACCAACGACACATTTCTGAACGTTGACACGCTCAGCTTTCTTGTAATTGACGGCCAGCTCAATGCGCGCGTCAATATCTCTGCGCCCGCGTCGACGTTCTTCGCCGTCCATGCGGGATTAGTGGGACAACACGGGCGCATCGAGCTTCAGTCTGGGACCATCAATCGAGTTCGCGTTGTGGGCGATGTAAATCAGCCGTCGGCATCGGGCGTCGCCTCAATCTCGGCAGGTGCGGGCAACATCAACCTCGTCGATGTTGGCGGCTCGCTCCGCGGCGATGTGATTTGCCGCGGCACAGCCGGCAGTTCGACGCAGGGCCGGATCGCCCAGATCATTGTCGGCGACCACATCGGGCGAACGTTCACAAGCAACTCCGCCGGCGACCCCGAGAGCGCGACCGCCTTTCCCTACCTCAACCCCGGTGTCCTGAACGGCGCTGTGCTGTGCATAGAGGCGACCAACGGCATCAATCTTGTCGAAGCCGACACGATGACGTGTCTCATCGAGAGCGACCGGCAGCCGAGCGGACCCGATGCGACAGGCAAACTTGAATCCGTCGTGACGCGCACCGGCTCTTTCAAGGGGCTGCTCCAGGTCCAGGGCCTCCAGGACAACGACTCTGGCACGGGGGGAGCATCCGTGGACATCGCCGGAGACTTCCGCGGCAGGGTCCGCATGGACCCACCGAGCGAAGAGGATGGCGCGTTCATCGGCCTGTTCAAAGTCCGAAGCAGCCTGCTACCGCTGACACTGACGGACAGCATGAGCAACACCGCTGTGCAGAAGGCTTTCGTGCTGTAAGCGAACGCTCTCCAAGGCCAAGTGATCGTCAACGCAAATGACTCGAGCGTGGCATGGTCCGCGGACGTGGAGGTTGGCAGCACCACGCTCTCCCAAACCGATGGGGTGTATTCCACGCCCTCTGCGGTCCTTGGCGGCGGCGCGGTCGGGCTCGCACCATTCGCGTTCTACCCGACGGACTGCGCGCCAGTGCATGAGGACTTTGACGATGCACCGCTCTATACCGATTTCCTCGATGAGTAAGCGGTGCCGATCATCATCCGGTGGTACGGTCCCGTCAAACTCCCGACCGGGTATGGTCTGGCCTCGATGCTCAAAGTCGAGTGCCGAAACCCGCACGAGGGTGGTGAGTGCCAGTGGATCGACCAGACGGTGGTATTCAGCCTTGTTCTGCATCCTTTCGGCGACGATCGGGCGATCGGACTTGCCGGGCCGGGCGTCCCGAAAGATGGGTTGTACCGCCTCCGCTGGATCGAGCCCGATGAGGCAAGGCTCTTGTGCGCGGAGGTTGAGGGCGAGCCACCTGTCGGGCTCTTCCCGGCTGACGGCTGCTCCACCTCGGGCGGGGCATATCTGTTCCGCATCGAGGCAGACTGCAACAACAACGGAAACGCTGACTTTGCGGACATTGCCACAGACGGCTCGATCGACGATGACCCTCTCAACGGCATCATCGACATCTGCCAGTCCGACTCCTGCCCCTGCGATTGGGACGGCAGCAGTCATGTGAACGTGCCCGACATCTTCGCATTCCTGAGCGACTGGTTTGCGGAAGTCCCGGCTGCGCGCTGCTTCGGAGGCACCTGCGGCGTGCCCGACATCTTCGCGTTCCTCTCCTGCTGGTTCGCTGCCGATCCGCTTGATCCGTGCTGAACAAGGCTCGGACCCCGGACGAAAGGTGTTGATTGAGAACATCGGCGGCACGAACGTCCTGCGGGTTGGTTGCCCGCCCGATATCATCGCCCCGTGAGCGATTCTCCACCGCCCCCACCCCCCCAAGCACCCTCCCAGGCCGGCACGCCCGCCTCGATCGGTCCCTACCGCGTCGAGCGCGAAGTCGGCCGCGGCGGCATGGGCGTCGTCTATCTCGCGCGCGACCCGCGCCTCGACCGGCCCGTCGCCATCAAGGTCCTGCCCGACGCATTCGCCGCTGACCCCGCGCGCCTGGCGCGCTTCGAGCGCGAGGCCCGGACCCTCGCCGCGCTCAACCACCAGAACGTCGCCGCGATCTACGGGCTTGAGGAGCACGACCACCGGCGCGTGCTGGTGCTGGAGTTCGTCCCCGGCGCAACGCTGGGGCGACTGCTGGAGCGCGGGCCCCTGCCCGTCGATGAGGCCCTCCGCATCGCCGTGCAGATCGCTGAGGGCCTGGAGGCCGCGCACGACCGCGGCGTGGTCCACCGCGACCTCAAGCCCGAGAACATCAAGGTCACGCCCGAGGGGATCGCCAAGATTCTCGACTTCGGCCTCGCCACCGCCGCGCCCACCCATGACGGCTCGCTCTCCACCGCCGCGAGTTCACCCGGCCTGACCCAGCAGGGCATGGTCATCGGAACGCCGGGCTACATGTCCCCCGAGCAGGCCCGCGGCCTGTTCACCGATAAGCGCACCGACATCTGGGCGCTCGGCTGCGTTCTGTTTGAGTGCCTCTCGGGCGCGAAGGCCTTCCCCGGCGAGACCGCCACCGATGCGCTCGCGGCGGTGCTCGATCGCGAGCCCGATTACACGCTCCTCCCACCGGTCACGCCCGCGCGCGTTCGCGAGATGCTGCGCAAGTGCCTCTCCAAGGATGCCCGCCGGCGCACGCGCGATGCGGGCGATGCGCGGATCGACCTTGAAGAAGCCTTGGAGCAGCCCCAGTCGGGCTGGTTCCGCGCGCCGGGCGAACGCGCATCGGAAGAAAACGCCCGCCCGCGCCCCGTCGCACGCCTGTCAATGGTCCTGCCAGCCGGGCGCGAAGTGGCGAACCTCGCGCGGGGCGCGCTGGCCGTTGCGCCCGATGGCTCGGCGGTGGTGTACGTCTCGGGCCACGCGCCCGACACGCACCTGCTGGTGCGCCGCATCGACGATGCCGAGGCGCGCCCCATCCCCGGCACGCTCGGCGCCGAGTCCCCGACGTTCAGCCCCGATGGCACGCGCCTCGCGTTCTTCGCCGATGGCCGCCTCAAGCGCGTCGCGCTGGCGGGCGGCGCGCCCGTGCCGCTCGCCCCCGCGCCGCGTCCGCAGGGCGCGTGCTGGGCCGCGGACGAGTGCATCTACTTCGTTGCCGACTGGCAGAAGGCGGTGCTGCGCGTCCATGCCGGGGGCGGCGGCGCGGGCGTGCTTCAGCGCGAAGGGATCGAGGCCGTCGCCGAGCCCGACCTCGCGGGCGGTGAACTCGCGCTTCTTTGCCCGGAAGTCCTGCCCGGCGGGCGGCACCTGCTCTGCGCCGCCTACGGCGGGCGCGCGGGCGTTCAGGGCGCGGCCGCGCTCGACGATGCCGCGATCGTCGCCATCGACCTGCGCACGCTCCAGCGCAAGCCCCTCATCCACGCGGGCGCAAACCCGCGCTTCTGCCCCTCGGGCCACCTTCTGTTCACGCGCAACGGCTCGCTCTTCGCCGCCCCCTTCGACCCCGAGCGGCTCGAGGTCCTCGGCACGCCCGCGGAGGTCGTTCGCGGCGTGCTGGGCAACGCGCTGGGCGGCTCCGCGCACCTGAGTGTCTCGGCCGAGGGCTCGCTTGCGTACGCGCCCGGTACGCTGACGCGCGTCGAGCACACGATCCTGCTGGCCTCCCGCGCCGGCGGCGAGCCGACCCCCGCGATCCCCGCGCGCGGGCCGTTCGTCGCGCCCGCCCTCGCTCCCGTGGGGCGCAGGCGCATCGCGCTCCAGGTCCTCGGACCCACCGATCAACTCTGGGTCCACGACATGGACGGCGGGAGCGCGATCCAACTCACCTTCCACGCCGACAACTCCTGTCCGGTCTGGACGCCCGACGGCCTGTCCATCGCCTTCCGGTCAAACATGGGCGGGCGGCCCGAAATCTACCGGATGCCCGCCGACGGCTCGGGCGCGCCCGAACTCCTGCTCGGCGCAGATGGCGCGCCGGTGCCCACCGGCTTCTCGCCCGATGGCGCACTGCTCCTGTTCACCAAGGCCCGCGCCTCGGGCGGCACGGAGATATGGTCGGTGAAGACCGACGATCACTCCGCCGTGCGCCCGATGGTGCAGATCGCGGCGGGCGCTTGGGGCGGCACCATCTCCCCCGATGGCCGCTTCCTCGCCTTCGTCTCCGATCAGACCGGTCGCGCGGAGGTCTATGTCCAGCCAATGGCCGCGGCGGGCGCGCCCAACCCGCAGCGATGGCAGGTCACCCACGATGGAGGCCACGCGCCGGTGTGGTCGCGCGCCGGGGGCGAGTTGTTCTACCGCTCGGGCGAGCAGGTGATCTGCGCCCGCGTCGCGGTCGAGCCCTCGTTCCAACTCGGCAAGCCGCGACAGGTCGCGCATGGCGCGTTCCTCACGCCCACCGCGCTGTCGGGCAACTACGATGCAACCCCCGACGGCCAGGCAGTGCTGCTGCTCCGGTCCGAGCACGACACGCAGCCAGCGATGGAGGTCCGTGTCATCCTCAACTGGTTCGACGAACTGCGCAAACTGTCGCCCCACCCGCAGCAGGTGAAGATCTCGCCGTCATCGAGAATCGTCCCCCCGCGCCCGAGTTACAACAGCAGCGCGGGCACGCTCGCCTGAGCCGCGTCCACCCCTCCCGCGCTTATCGCCTCGGCCTTGCCGGCAGCACCCGTCCGCGTGCCCGCCTCCGCGCCGTGCGCCACGCCCGTGAAGCGGTACACCCGGTCAAGCCGCGGCCCCATCCGGCACAGCAACTCGTGCGCGATCGTGCCCCCCGCGCTCGCCAGCGCGGGCAGGTGGTTGGGCGCGCCAGGGTCCATCCCCACCAGTTCGACCTCCGTCCCGGCCAGCCGCAGGCCCGCGCGACCCGGAATGATGTAGTTTTCAGGCAGTTCCGTGACATCCACGGTGATCTGGTCCATGCTCACCCGCCCCACGATCGGCGCGAAGAGCGGCTTGTCCGCGCCGCTGAGCGACCCCGTGTCCGTGCCGTGGATGCTCCGTCGGTCCCACACCCGCCCCGTGAAGCCGACCACGCCCGGCCCGCCCCGCACCGACCCGCCAAGTGATCGCGGGTAGCCATCGGCATACCCCACTGGGATCATCGCGATCCGCGTCGCACGCCCGTCCGCGCGCCGGGGCGCACGCCACGTCGAGCCATACCCCACCGGCCACCCTGCGGGGATCTCCTGCACATGCGAGACCGTGGTTGTCCAGCGCACCGCAGGCTCCATCGCCGCGGCTTCTGTCGCAAACTCCATCCCCGCAAGGCCGTCACCTGTTGCCCCCCACACCGCGCCGCCCACCATGCCGAACAGCGCCTCGCCGATGCGCACCATGCTCCCGTGGAACCGGCGCGACCGGAACGCACCGCAGGTGTTCGCCGCGTGCAGCGCAAGCCCGGCGCTCTCGCCCGCCCTCAGCATCGGGCCCACTCGATCGGCGAACGCGCGGAACTGCCGCCACTGCTCGGCGGTGAACTCCGGGTCGTCGCCGGGAGCGGCAAAGTGCGTCATCAGCCCGGCGAGCCGGACCCGCGCCGATGCCTGCACGCGCTCGACGATCTTCGCCGCGCCGTCGGCGCGTTCCCCGCCGCGCGACAGGCCGGTGTCCAGTTGCACATGCACGGGCATGTGCAGCCCCAGCCGACCAGCCAGTTCGCTCACCCCCGCGAGTTGGTCAAGGTCGTGCAGCACCAGGTGCAGCCGCCCCGCCGCCGCCGCCCGATACAGCGGGTCTGACCGCTCCACGCCCGCCACTGGCATCAGCACCAGCACCGGCGCCTCGGGCACGGACTCGAACAGCGTCCGCGCCTCATCGAGGTTGTACACCGCGAACATCTTCGCACCCGCCGCCGCCAGCCGCTTGGCGATCCGCGGCGCGCCCATCCCGTACGCGTCCTGCTTCAGCACTGCGCACACGCCCACGCCACCGATCGTCCTGTCCGGCAGGGGGCCGACGATCCTCGCGACCCGCGCGTAGTTCCGCTCGATCGCTCCGAGGTCGATCTCAACGCGACTGGTGGACACACAGCCTCCGGCGGACGGGGGAACGCACGCGGGCGCGACGATCTGCCGCGAAAAACCCGCTCTCCTTGTATCGACCCTCGGCAATCCCTAAGATCATCGGCGATTCCCGGATCGCGGCGGGCCTGATGCTACGCCGCGATGGACCCTTTCAAACGCGATCCCCCGCACACGCATGATGTCTGATACAGATCACCCGACCGGCCATGACCACCGTCCCGAAGGTTCCTCCATTGGCGGGCCCGCGCCCGGCGGCGGCGACTCCGGTGGGGGGGCCGGTGGGGGAGCCGGCGGCGATCAAGGCCCAAGACGCCGCAGGCGCCGGCGCGGGCGCACCGGGGGGGGCGGCGCGGAGGGTGGCGGAGGCGGTGGGCACGATGGAAGCCAGGGTCGCGACGAGCAGCATGGGGGGGGTGGCGGTGGCGGTGGTGGGGGGAGCGGGGCCGGCCTGACCGCAGGGAACCGACTCCGCAACGTCCGCGCCGCCGCGCCGCCGCCGCCGCCCAAGGAGGGTCAGGACGAGATATTCGACCGCTCCAAGCAGTTCGCCGACCTTGGTTTGCGCGAAGACGTCCTCCGCGGCATCACCGAGGCCGGATACTTCTTCCCGACCTACATCCAGGCACGCATCATCCCGCTGATCCTCAGCGGGCGGGACGTCCTGGGCCAGGCCAAGACCGGCACCGGAAAGACCGCAGCGTTCGGCCTGCCCATGCTCTCACGCATCACCAAGGGCACGCCCTTCCAGGCGATTGTCCTCGTGCCGACGCGAGAGTTGGCCCTCCAGGTCGCCGCGGACCTCGCCGAACTCGGGCGATATTCCGACCTGTCCATCCTGCCGGTCTACGGCGGGCAGAACATCTC
>Ga0163144_10026658_pt1 | contig 11226 bp, 9 predicted proteins | sample OliLak19BULKMAT1_FD_123175 | JGI IMG/M metagenome (GOLD analysis project Ga0163144, IMG submission 123175) | Freshwater microbial mat bacterial communities from Lake Vanda, McMurdo Dry Valleys, Antarctica - Oligotrophic Lake LV.19.BULKMAT1 | ecosystem: Environmental > Aquatic > Freshwater > Lake... | reverse complement strand
TCGCGCGGCAGGAAGGGTCGGTCCGGATGAGCGACGAGTCAGTCATCGACTGGATCGCCCAGAACGGTCATGGCGGTTCGATGATTGGTCGTTATGGGCAATGGCTGGGCGTGGTGCCGGGTTGGGTGCTGACCGATGAAAAGGGTGTGACCCGCGGGCGCTGTATCGAAACCCGGCAGGACCCGGCAGAGGCACCGCGCTTTTGCGGCATCCTGCAGGGCGACTGGGGTTATTCAACCTTCTTCCGCACCGAAGTGACGGCCTCATTGGGCGACAAGCTGGCCGCGACCGGCCTCCTAATGCTGTGTGTCATGCTCCTGATGGTGCCGGCGTCTCTGATCATCGGCGTGGTTGCCGGCATGCGCGAAGGCAGCCGGACGGACCGGGTCCTCTCCACCTTTTCCATCGCCTCGACGGCAACGCCGGAATATGTCTCGGGCGTGATCCTGATCGCGCTTCTGGCCTCTCCGGTGACCGGCCTCTCACCGCTTCTGGCAGACTGGGGCTGGATCGAGGGCCGGACCCTGTTTCAGGGCGCGGCCTCACCCGACAAGATCACCTTCTGGAGCTTCACCCTGCCGGTCGTGACCATAGCACTTTACGGCATCGGCTATATCGCCCGGATGACCCGCGCCTCGATGACCGAGGTGATGACCGCGCAATACATCCGCACCGCCCGGCTGAAGGGCGTCGGCTTTCGCCAGGTGGTGATGAAGCATGCGCTCAGGAACGCACTGATCGCGCCCTTCACCGTGATCATGCTGCAGTTCCCCTGGCTTTTGAACGGCGTCGTCATTGTGGAGACCTTGTTCAACTACAAGGGCTTCGGCTGGACGCTGGTGCAGGCAGCGGGCAACAACGACATCAACCTTCTGCTCAGCTGTTCGGTCGTGGCGGTGTTCGTGGTGCTGGTGACCCAGCTTATCTCGGACGTCGGCTACGTGTTCCTGAACCCGCGCATCCGGCTTAGTTAGGGAACCGCCATGGACGAACTTCTTTCCTGGGGCGGCATCTTCGGACGGATCGTGGCGCAGTTCCTGCCGGTCTGGATCGCGGTCGCCGTAACCTTCGCGCTCTCTCTCACTTTCAAGCGGCGGCTCGGACTTTACGGCAAGCTGTTCGACAGCCCGGTCGGCATGATCGGCTTCGGCATCGTGATTTTCTGGGTCTTCACGGCGCTTTTCGCCGACATGGTGATCACGCACGACCCGCTTGCCCAGTTCTCCGGCATGAAGAACGTAACCCCCGGCACCCCGCTTGCCGGGGCCGAGGCGGGCGATTTCGGCTGGTTCCTGTTCGGCGGCGACCACCTTGCGCGCGACGTCTTCAGCCGGATGGTGATGGGTGCGCGGGTGGTCCTGTCGATCGCCCCCGCCGCCACCCTGTTTGCCTTCATGGTCGGGATCACGCTTGGGGTTCCTGCAGGCTATTTCGGCGGGCGGCTCGACACCGGGCTTTCGTTCGTTGCGAACCTCGTCCTTGCTTTCCCGGTCATCCTCCTCTTCTACCTGCTCGTCACGCCCGAGATCGTCGATCACCAGGTCCTGCTTTTCGGCTCGCTCCTGTCCACCAGCGCCGAAGCGGCCTGCACGGCCTACGCCTCTGTTCCCCTGACCGCGCCGCAGTGTCTGCGTCTCTCGATACCCGAGATGATGGCCGCGACGCTGTTCATCTTCCCGATCATCTTCCTGTCGATCCTGCTGAATGCACGGTTCTTCACTGATCCGGTCAAGCGCAACCTCTATGTCGGCGCGGTTCTGGTGATCGGCCTCTGGGCCTATTCCGGCCTTGCCTTCAACCGGGACCCGCTGGGCGTCTGGTCGATGGAGCCGAACCTTCTCAACGTTTTCGTCTCGGTCGTGTTCGTGAACGCGCCCACCGTGTTCCGGATCGTGCGGGGCATCGTGATGGACCTCAAGGCGCGCGATTATGTGGCAGCGGGCCAGACAAGGGGCGAAGGGCCATGGTACATCATGCTGTGGGAGATTCTGCCCAACGCGCGCGGACCGCTGATCGTCGACTTCTGCCTGCGGATCGGCTATACGACCATCCTTCTCGGCACGCTCGGTTTCTTCGGCCTTGGCGTGGCACCCGACAGCCCGGACTGGGGCTCCACCATCGATGACGGCCGCAAGACGCTCAGCCTCTTTCCGCATGCCGCCATCGTCCCTGCCCTTGCGCTGATGAGCCTTGTCCTCGGCCTCAACCTTCTGGCCGACGGCTTGCGCGAAGAAAGCCTGAGGGACTGACCCCATGCACCTTCCCGCATCATTCTTCGTCTGAAAATATCCCACGGGGGTCCGGGGGTGTGAAACCCCCGGTCCCGCCCTCAACAGCGAGGCCGCCATGCCAGATCCGATCAGCGATTGGGACCCCTCGAAGCCGATCCTCGAGATCGAACATCTCTCGATCAGCTTCTTCACGCGCCTGCGCGAGATTCCGGCGGTGATGGACTTTTCCTGCACGGTGATGCCGGGCGAGGCGATGGGGCTGGTCGGCGAATCTGGTTGTGGCAAATCGACCGTCGCGCTCGCCGTGATGCGAGAGCTGGGCAAGAACGGCAAGATCGTCGCCGGGTCGATCAAGTTCAAGGGCCGCGACCTAACGCATATGGGCGATGACGAACTTCAACACATTCGCGGTTCGGAAATCGCGATGATCTATCAGGAACCGATGGCGTCCCTCAACCCGGCGATGAAGATCGGCGCGCAGCTGGCGGAAGTGCCGATGATCCATTTCGGAATGGCCGCCGACAAGGCCTGGGCTCAGGCGCGCCAGATCGTGGCTGACGTGCGGCTGCCCGACCCCGACCGCATCATCAATGCCTATCCGCACCAGCTTTCAGGCGGCCAGCAGCAGCGCATCGTGATCGCGATGGCGCTGATGGCGCAGCCTGCACTGCTGATCCTCGATGAACCCACCACAGCGCTTGACGTGACGGTGGAGGCGGGGATCGTCGATCTGGTCAAGGAGTTGGGCAAGAAGTACGGCACCTCGATGCTGTTCATCAGCCACAACCTTGGCCTGATCATGGATGTCTGCGACCGAATCTGCGTGATGTATTCCGGCGAGGCGGTAGAGACCGGCAACGTTGTCGAGGTGTTCGACAAGATGCGCCATCCCTATACCCAGGCCCTGTTCCGCTCGATCCCGCTGCCGGGGGCCGACAAGAACTCCCGCCCGCTCATCTCCATTCCGGGCAACTTCCCCTTGCCGCACGAACGCCCGCCCGGCTGCAACTTCGGCCCGCGCTGCGATTATTTCCAGGCCGGGCGCTGCGATGCGACCGAGGTGCGGATGGACGCCATTCCCGGCGACGACCGGCATGCCAGCCGCTGCCTGCGCTGGCAGGAGATTGACTGGGAAGCCCCTCCTGCCGCCCGTGCAGTCAAGGAAAAATCCCCCATCGGCCGGGTTGTGCTGAAGATGGAGGATCTGAAGAAATATTACGCCGTCTCCTCCGGGGCCTTTGGCGGCGGGGCGAAGAAGGTCGTGAAGGCCAACGAAACCCTCAGCTTCGAGGCGCGTGAGGGTGAAACGCTGGCCATTGTCGGCGAATCCGGTTGCGGCAAGTCGACCTTTGCCAAGGTCCTGATGGGTCTGGAAACCGCGACCAGCGGAAGCATCATGCTGTTCGACGAAAACGTGCAGTCGACGCCGATCCAGAAGCGCAACACCGATACCGTCAGCCAGGTGCAGATGGTGTTCCAGAACCCGTTCGACACGCTCAATCCGTCGATGTCGGTCGGGCGGCAGATCATCCGGGCGCTGGAGATCTTCAAACACGGCAAGTCGGACGCCGAACGTCAGGCGCGGATGCTGCAACTGCTTGACCTCGTGAAGCTGCCGCGCGCCTTTGCCGACCGGATGCCGCGTCAGCTGTCGGGCGGTCAAAAGCAACGCGTCGGCATCGCCCGCGCCTTTGCCGGTGGGGCCAAGGTGGTGGTCGCCGATGAGCCGGTGTCGGCCCTTGACGTCAGCGTGCAGGCGGCTGTCACCGACCTTCTGATGGACATCCAGCGCGAGAACAAGACGACCCTCCTGTTCATCAGCCATGACCTTTCCATCGTTCGCTACCTCGCCGACCGGGTGATGGTGATGTATCTCGGCCATGTGGTCGAGATGGGAAGCACCGACCAGGTGTTCCAGCCGCCCTACCACCCCTATACCGAGGCGCTGCTGTCCGCCGTTCCGATTGCCGACACCAAGGTGATCCGCAAGCGCATCGTGCTGGAAGGCGACATCCCCTCGGCGATGAACCCGCCGCCGGGGTGCCCGTTCCAGACCCGCTGCCGGTGGAAAAGCCAGGTGCCGGACGGCCTTTGCGAGGTCGAAATGCCGCCAGTACAGGAACTTCCGGGGGGGCATCAGATCAAGTGCCATCTCTCGAGCAAGGTGCTGGCCGAGATGGAGCCGGTGATCAAGATCGCAGCGCAGTAGCGCCGAATCTGCCAGCCATTCCCGGATTGCATGGCTGCCATGCAAAGACTTGGGCGTCCGTAGTGGCAGCGTTGGGTGTATCTGCCGCAGGCGCAGGGATGCTGCGCCATTGCAGGGAGCGTTCACGCCCATAGCGGCGGTTCTGCCAGGACAGCAAGACACGCGGCGCAGTTTCAGCGTCGGCCCCAAACCCCAAGTGACATCATGAACACCGATCAGGCGGCTTCCCCAGCCCCCGCAGATCAGCCCCCTCCCCGCGTTGATGAGGCTGCTCTCGATATTGCGGACTACCTGCGCGACGAAGCGGAGGAGCCGGTAACCCTGCCAAAGCAGCAGTCCTTTGCGGCGCTTCTGATCGGTGCCGTCGGCGTGGTCTACGGCGATATCGGAACCAGTCCCATCTATGCCTTTCGGGAGGCGCTGCATCCAGTGCTGCAGGATGGCCTGGCCGGACGGGCAGAGGTGCTGGGTCTCTTGTCCCTGCTGATCTGGACGCTGATTCTGATCGTGTCGCTCAAATACGTGGCGTTCCTCTTGCGGCTCGACAACCGGGGCGAAGGCGGGGTTCTGGCGCTGTATACTTTGGTGCGGCTGGCGATCGGGCGCCGCTCGGTGCCGGTTCTGGCGCTGGCGATCATCGGGGCGGCGCTGTTCTTCGGCGATGCGGCGATAACGCCGGCAATCTCGGTGCTTTCGGCGGTTGAGGGGATGGGGCTGGTGCTGCCCAGCCTCACCGATTGGGTGGTGCCAATCACGGTTGGCATTCTCTTGGCGCTGTTCCTGATCCAGCGGCAGGGAACCAAGACCATCGCCGGTGCGTTCGGGCCGATCACGGCAGTCTGGTTTCTGACCCTCGCCGGGCTTGGGGTTTGGCATATGGCGGCCAACCCCGAGGTGCTGAGCGCGTTCAACCCCACCTGGGCCGTCCGCTTTCTGCTGGAGCATAAGCTGATCGCCTTTACCGTACTTGGTGCGGTGTTCCTGGCCGTCACCGGGGCAGAGGCGCTTTACGCCGACCTTGGCCACTTTGGCCGCAAACCGATCATCGCGGCCTGGATCGTGCTGATCTTTCCCGCCCTGGTGCTGAACTACCTTGGTCAGGGCGCCTTGGTGCTGACCCACCCCGAGGCACTGTCGAACCCGTTCTTCGGCATGGCGTCGCCCGAGTTGCTTCCCCTCCTCGTCATCCTTGCCACGGCGGCGACAGTGATTGCGGCGCAAGCGGTGATTTCGGGTGCGTTCTCGATGGGACGGGCGGCGATCCAGCTTGGGCTGTTGCCGCGCCTGACGATCCGGCACACGGCGGCGGATCAAAGCGGGCAAATCTACATTGCGGCGATCAATTGGCTGTTGCTGGCTGGCGTCCTTTGGCTCGTCCTCGGATTCGGCTCGTCTGCGGCGCTCGCCTCGGCTTACGGCATCGCGGTGACCGGAACGATGCTGATCACCACGGCACTGGCCTGCCTGTACCTCATTCACGCCCGAATCCTGCCCAAGGCGCTGGCACTGCTGCTGGTCGGGCCGATCTTCGCGCTTGAGGCGGTATTCCTCGCCTCGAACTTGACCAAGGTTTTCGATGGCGGCTTCGTGCCGCTTGGCATAGCCTTGGTTCTGGGGCTGGTCATGTGGGCCTGGTGGCGCGGGACGCAGGGCGTGCTCGCCAAGGCGCACAAGACCATGGTGCCGCTGGACAGTTTCGTCCGGTCGATGACCAAGACCTCGGCCCATATCGTGCCGGGAACGGCGTTCTTCCTCAGCCCCGACCCGGGAGTGGTGCCCTCGGCGCTCCTGCACAACCTCAAGCACAACCGAGTGCTGCATCAGCAGACCATCATCCTGACCATAGAAACCCTGCGCACACCGCTGGCCGAACCGGGCGAGCGGGCGGAGTATCAGGCAATGGGTGAGCGTTTTGGCCGTCTGACTCTGCGTTTCGGCTTCATGGAAACTCCGAACGTGTCGCGCGCCATGGGACAGGCCCGCAAGGTCGGGCTTCGGTTCGATGTGATGCGGTCAAGCTTCTTTCTGGGGCGCCGCCGTCCGGTCGTGACCGGCCCCTTGACCGCAAAGCGGGTGCTGGACCGGATCTACGCGCTGCTGACCCGCTTTTCTGCCGATCCGACCGACTTCTACCACCTGCCCCGTGACAGGGTGGTAGAGCTGGGGGAACGTGTGGCCGTCTGAACCTAGCCGAGGATCGCCTTCACGTAATCCTCGGTCTCGGCATAGGGCGGGATGCCGTCATGGGCCTCGACCGCAGCGGGACCGGCGTTGTAGGCGGCAAGCGCCAGCTTCCAGGTGCCGAACTTATCATACATCCGCCGCAGGTAGCGCGCGCCGCCATCCAGGTTTTCTTCCGGGTCGGCGATATCGACCCCAAGGTCGGCGGCGGTTTCAGGCATCAGCTGCGCCAGACCAGTCGCGCCCTTGTGCGACACTGCCCCGGGGTTCCAGCCGGATTCCCGCTGCACAAGCCGCAGGAACAGGTCTTCCGGCACGCCATGCTTGCGCGCGGCTTCCTTGGCAAGTTCCAGATACTCACCCTTATAGTTGCCGTTGTAGGCGGGGCTGGCAGCGATTTCCGTTTCGCCCTGCTTGTATTTCGGCGTCAGCTTGACTGACCCGCTGTATTGTTTGGCGAGCTTTTCGTCGATCAGCCGCGACTGGGAGTCAAAGATGGCCATGCGCGACTTGGTCGATCCGCTGAGTTTCAGCCCCTCGGCCAAAGCAACACCGGTTCCCCAAGCGATCAAAATGCCGCCGATGGCCAGGTTCGCTGCGACCCGAAGGGTTTTTCGACCAATCAATTGCAATCCATGCGCCCCAGACATTTCTTTCTCGGCGCGACTATAGCCGCTTTGCAGCAGTTTTCCAGCGGGTTTCCCTGACCCCGTTCCAGGAGCGTAGCACCAGAAAGGCGGGTTCCTGCCAATCTCTGGCGACCGAAGCCGAGTTGCGGCGTGCCTCGGCCTCGGTATAGGCTTCGTTAACCATAGGGCGGCAATGGTGTAGCACGGGTAAGAAGCAGGGAGAATCACATGGCAGGGTCTGTTAACAAGGTCATCATCGTCGGCAACCTTGGCCGCGACCCCGAGGTGCGCAGTTTTCAAAACGGCGGCAAGGTGGTCAACCTCAACATCGCCACGTCGGAATCCTGGCGTGACAAGCAATCAGGCGAACGGAAAGAACGGACCGAATGGCACCGCGTCTCCATCCTGAACGAGAATTTGGCGAAGGTGGCGGAGCAGTATCTGAAGAAAGGCTCCAAGGTCTATATCGAGGGTCAGCTGGAAACCCGGAAATGGCAGGACCAGTCCGGGGTCGAAAAATTCACCACCGAAATCGTGCTGCGGCCCTATCGCGGGGAATTGACACTGCTGGACGGGCGCGACGGCGGGTCGGGTGGCGGTTCTGGTGGCGGCTCGGTGGGTTACGATGACCGTGGTGGCTATGACGACATGGGTGGTCAGGGCGGCGGGGCATCCTCCGGGCGTGGCGGCGGCTTTGGCGGCGGTGCGCCTGCTGGCGGGGCCGGCGGTCGCGCAGACATGGATGACGAAATTCCGTTCTGACACCGCTGCTCTGGACCTTGCCTGCGAAATCCCTATATAATTGCTCAAGATACCGTTGAGTGAGGACTTCGCGATGCAGGATCAGGTCGAGGGCACGCCGCTGATCAAACCCTCCAGCACTGACCATCCGCTCTATCCGCAGATCGTGGAAGCTTGCCGCACGGTGTTTGACCCGGAAATTCCGGTCAACATCTATGATCTTGGCCTGGTCTACACCATAGACATCGGGGCGGAGGCAGAGGTGAACATCACCATGACGCTGACCGCCCCTGGCTGCCCGGTCGCCGGCGAAATGCCCGGTTGGGTCGCCGACGCGGTGGAGCCTTTGCCTGGTGTGAAGCAGGTGGAGGTCCAGATGACCTTCGACCCGCCCTGGGGCATGGACATGATGTCGGACGAAGCGAAGCTCGAACTGGGCTTCATGTAAGCGTTCAGTCCCGTCGTGCTTGAATCTGTGACCGGCTCAGCTTAGTTTTGTCGGATAACAAGGATAGAGACCATGTTCGGCATTCCCGGCAAAGCCGCCGTTACCCTGACCCCCGCCGCCACCGACCAGATCGCGCGTCTGATGGAACGTCAGGGTTCCTCCGGTCTGCGGATCGGCGTCAAGAAGGGTGGCTGCGCGGGCATGGAATACACCATGGACTACGTGAACGCCGTCAACCCGCTGGACGAAGTGGTCGAACAGGACGGTGCCCGGGTGATGATCGCGCCAATGGCGCAGATGTTCCTGATCGGCACCGAGATCGACTATGAAACCACGCTTCTGGAGGCGAAATTCACCTTTCGCAATCCGAACGTTGCCGAGGAGTGCGGCTGCGGCGAATCGATCAAGTTCAAGGATGCGCCGGCGGCGTGACCTCGGTCCAAGTCCGTAGGGGGCATTCCGCCCCCTCGCCGTTCCGGCTCACCCGCTGAGGATATTTCTGCAGATAGGAAGGGCCAAGGCTTTCGCTTTGCCGGGCGAGGAGCTAGGCCTTTGCAGTGCGGAACGGGGGGACTGATGCAGAAGCTCGCAGCCGGAAACTGGAAGATGAACGGCATGACCGCCGCACTAGCCGAAGTGTCGGCGCTGGCAGGGGCAGTGCCTGACCCGGCCTGCGAGGTTCTTCTCTGTCCGCCCGCGACCCTGATCGCGGCGATGTCCGTCCTCGCGCGCGGCTCGGCCGTGATGGTTGGTGGGCAGGACTGTCATCCAAACGTCTCGGGCGCGCATACCGGCGACATTTCGGCCGCGATGCTGCGTGACGCCGGGGCGAGCCATGTGATCGTCGGCCATTCCGAACGCCGCGCCAACCATGGGGAGACCGACGCCCTAGTGCGTGCGAAGGCCGAAGCGGCACAGGCCGCCGGGATGATCGCCATCGTCTGCATTGGAGAGACTGAGGCGGAGCGCGATGCAGGCCGCACGCTGGAGGTGATCGGCACCCAGCTTGACGGATCGGTTCCGCCAACCGCAACGGCGGCAAATCTGGTCATCGCCTATGAGCCGGTTTGGGCCATCGGCACTGGCCGCACCCCGAGCCTGGCCGAAATTGCCGAGGTTCACGCTTTTTTGCGCGGTCGCTTGCAGGGGCTGATTGGCACGGAAGCCGGGGGCGTGAGATTGCTCTATGGCGGGTCGGTGAAACCTTCGAACGCGGCCGAGATCTTTGCCGTGCCCCATGTCAACGGGGCACTTGTCGGCGGTGCCAGCCTGAAAGCCAGCGATTTCGGCGCAATTGTCGCAGCACTTTCGGCCTGACGGTCCGGCGAGCCAATCCGACGACATGGGGCGTCGCTGACAGGCCAGCCCCGCTCCTGACGCTCCCGATAGGGTCCCCATATGACCGCCCTAACCCCCAGCCTGCGCCGGTCGCTGATCGTGGCGAACCTGATCTGCCTTGCCTCCATGGTAATCTGGGCGGCGGGACTGCCCGCGGCGGACCTTATCGTCCCCCACGCACCCCCGATCGCTCTGACCGCAGGGCGCGCAGGTCTTGCCGCGATTGTCCTTATGGCCGTCTCGTGGGCGGTTGAGGGCGGGGCTGCGGTCCGCACGGCAGACTGGCTCACCGCGACGGCGGTCGGGCTCGTCACATTGGGACTGGCCTCGTTCTTCGTCATTCTCGCCTTGCAGTGGAGCGATCCGGTAACCGTCGCCATCGTCACCGCTATCATGCCGGTGGCGGGGATCGTCCTTGAATGCTTTGCCGACCGCCGCCCCTTCACCCGCGCGCTGGCACTGGGTCTGGTCCTGTCGGTAGCGGGCGGATTGATCGCCGTCAGCGGGACGGAGGGCAGCTTCGACTTCGGCGCCGGGGTGCTGGCGGCGCTGGCGTCGGTCCTCTGTTATACGTGGGGCAGCCGGGCTACGGTGCGGGCGCTGCCCGATCTGACCGCCCTGGGGCGCAGCGCGGTCACGGTGACGGGGTGCGCCGGTATCACCCTGATCGCTGCGGTTGGCGATGGCCTGCTGCGCGACGCCTGGCCCGACTGGGGTGCAATCGGCCTGCCGGAGTTTGGGGCACTTGCGATTTTCGGTATCGGGTCGATGGCCGTCAGCCAATTGTTGTGGATCATCTCGGTCGGGCGGATCGGGATTGGTGCTGCCTCGATGCATTCCAACGCGGTGCCGTTCTATGTGATGCTGATGATCTTTGCCCTTGGCGGCCCGTGGAACTGGCTGCAGACCCTTGGCGCGGTGGTTGTGGTCGTGGGGGCGATGGTGGCACAAGGCCTGATCGGAAACCGCGCGCCATGAAGCGCCTGCAGCAATCGCCCACAGAGCCAGCCTTTGTGCAAGACCCCTACCCGTTCTACGAGGTGGCGCGAAAGGCCGGTCCGTTCTTTCACTGGCAGGACTATGATCTCGTTTGCACCGGCAGTGCGGCGGCGGTGAACGCAATCTTCCGCGACCGCCGTTTTGGCCGGGTTCCGGTTACCCCTCCGGTGATCCCGCCACATCTGGCCCCGTTCTACGCGGTCGAAGCGCATTCGATGCTAGAGTTGGAGCCGCCGCGCCACACACGACTGCGGAGCATGGTGCTGCGCGCCTTCACGTCCCGCCGGATCGCAGCGCTGGGGCCCGAGATCACCGCCCTTGCAAATGGACTGATTGACGCCTTTCCATCCGGTGAGTTCGATCTTCTGCCCGCTTTTGCCCAGCCCTTGCCGGTGCGGATCATTGCCCGGCTGCTGGGGGTGCCCGAGGCGATGGCCCCCGATCTCATGC
>Ga0163144_10026653_pt1 | contig 11227 bp, 4 predicted proteins | sample OliLak19BULKMAT1_FD_123175 | JGI IMG/M metagenome (GOLD analysis project Ga0163144, IMG submission 123175) | Freshwater microbial mat bacterial communities from Lake Vanda, McMurdo Dry Valleys, Antarctica - Oligotrophic Lake LV.19.BULKMAT1 | ecosystem: Environmental > Aquatic > Freshwater > Lake... | reverse complement strand
GCCGCGCTCGTCGAGTCGCAACGCATCGCTGCGCCCGTCGCCCTGCGTCCGGAAGGTTTCAGCCTTCGCGTCGCACGCGCCGCAGCCGCCGCGACTCCGGAAAAGCCGGAGGTCTTTGTCCTCGGCCACGACGACGCCGGCCTCCTCTACGGCGGCCTCGAGGTCGCCGAGCTCCTCCGCACCCGCGGCCTCGCCGCCCTTGCCGACACCGATCAGAACTCGCACCTCGTCGAGCGCGGCGTGAAGTTCAATCTCCCGCTCGACGCCCGCTCCCCCAGCTACTCCGACGCCGGCGACTCCGCGCAGCACAATATCGCGACCGTTTGGGACATGTCCTTCTGGCGCGAGTTCATCGACCGCCTCGCCCGCCAGCGCTTCAACCTCGTCTCGCTCTGGAACCTCCACCCGTTCCCGTCGCTCGTCCGCGTCCCCGAATACCCCGATGTCGCCCTCGCCGACGTCCAGCGCTCCCGCGCGTCATGGAAAGAGCACTACGCCCTCCAGGCCACCGGCCTCGATGCTCCCGAAATCCTCGGCAACGTAGAAACCCTCCAGCGCCTGACGATCGACGAGAAGATCGCTTTCTGGCGCGAGGTCATGCGCTACGGCCGCGAGCGCAACGTGAAGTTCTACCTCATCACGTGGAATCTCTTCACCAACGGTGTCGCCGGCAAATACGGCATCACCGCCGATCCCGCCAACGCCACCACCACCGACTATTTTCGCCGCAGCGTGCGCGAACTTATCCTAAGCTACCCCGACCTCGCCGGACTCGGCCTCACCACCGGCGAATACCTCCCCGGCCTCAGCGCGCCGCAAAAGGAAGCGTGGGCCTTCAACACCTACGGCCAAGGCACCCTCGACGCCCTCGCTCTGCAACCGCAGCGCAAACTCACCTTCGTCCACCGCCAGCACGAAGCCGGCGCCTCCGAGATCCGCCGCCATTTCGCGCCGATCATGGATCACCCGAACGTCGATTTCGTTTACTCCTTCAAATACGCCGAAGCCCACGCCCTCAGTTCCACCCGCCAGCGCTTCCACGAAAAGTTCGTCGCTGACATCGGGGATGCCCCGACCCTCTGGACCCTCCGCAACGACGACAATTACCATTTCCGCTGGGGCGGCGCCGCGTTCGTCCGCGAGTTCATCCAAAACATCCCCGCTAAAAACACCCGCGGCTTCTACTACGGCTCCGACCAGCACATCTGGGCCCGCGAGTTTCTCGCCCTCGATCACCCGTCCTCCGCCCCGCGCGAGCTCGAGATCGGCAAACACTGGTTCCACTGGCTCCTCTGGGGCCGTCTCGGCTACGATCCCACGCTCTCCGACGACCGCCTCATCGCCCTCCTCGCCGCGCACTTCCCCTCGGCCGACGCCCCCGCGCTCTTCGCCGCCTGGCAGGATGCTTCGATGGTTTTCCCCCTCGTGACCGGCTTCCACTGGGGCGCGCTCGATTTTCAGTGGTATCCCGAAGCCTGCCAAAGCCGCCCTGAGCCCGCGCAAACGCCCACCGGCTTCCACGACATCAACCGCTTCATCTCCCTCCGCCCGCACCCTGGGACCGACAACATTTCCATCCCCGATTACGTCACCAGCGTCCGCACCAACAAACCCCGCCCTGGCACCACGCCGTTCCAGGTCTCCGACAAACTCCACGCCCACGCCGACCGTGCCCTCGCCGGCTACGACCGCCTTCTCTCCTCCGCCAAAACCGACCCCGAGCTCCGCCGCACGCTCGAAGACATCCGCGCCCTGGCCCACCTCGGCAAATACTACGCGCACAAGATCCGCGCCGCCACCGAGCTCGCCCTCTTCCGCGCCTCGCTCGACCGCGCCCATCACGCCACGCTCACCCGCGAGCTCAACCAAGCCGCGTATCACTGGCGCTGCTACGTCACCACCGCCACCACCCTCTACAAGAACCCGCTCTGGACCAACCGCGTCGGCCACGTCGACTGGCGCCGCGCCTACACCAGCGTGCTCTACGACCTCACGATCGCCGGCGCGCCCGTTGACGTCCCGTCGATGTCTCCCACGCCCGGCGGCACACTCCTCGAGGCGGAAGACGCGACGGGCGAAAGGCTCGCGTCCGCCAAAACGACACCCGGTTTCACGGGCAGCGGCTACCTCGACTTCGATCACACTCAGGATCCCCGCGCGGCGACATGGATGTTCCTCGCTCCGGAGGCCGGGACCTATGTCTTGGAGTTTCGCTATGCGATGCGCCGCGGCGAAATCAGCGCCGCGACGCTGACGGTGAACGACGCCACGACGGAACTCGTGCTGTGGCCGACGGGCGGTGCGAAGATTTGGATGTCGGATCGCAAGATGGTTGTGCTCCGCCAAGGCGAAAACCTCATCCGCCTTCGTCCATCCGCGGTGATCAGCCTCGATCACCTGAATGTAATCCGGTGAGCAAGCCACCGGACGATTGTCGCTGTTCTGATCGGGATTCGGGCAACGCGCACTCCGTAGATATGGCTAGTTTATTCGACTGTTTGGCATCCCCGGTTGGGTGTGGTTGGTGGGTGTGGAGTCGGAGGTCCGGAATCGAGCCGGTCCTAGCCCGCATATTTCATGCTTTCTGCGTCCTTCTTCCGGCGTTGGTCGGCGGACAGGCGGTGAGCTTGCGTGAGCGTGCGTGCTATGCGGGGGCTAAAAGCAAAACCGCTTGGGGTTTTGCACTTAGCCCGGATAGCCAAAACGGTTGAATCGGTAGACTTGATCCGAGCACACCGTGTAGGGTCGCTGGCGAGGAGAGCATGAAATATCCGGGCTAGGACTGAAACTAACCACACGAAGGAGCCCGCCGTGTCATCACGGCGGAAGTTTACGTGACAAACCCGACGCGCTGGCACCGCCGCGCCGGCGATGTTGACCTGCCCGACGCAGTCCCGAGGCGCCGGTATCACTCGTGCGCTTCGCCTCCGAAACCCCACGATTAGTTATCCCCATGAAAGATTCCGTCACCCCGCCCATCTCTCGCGTCCGCGTCATCGGCCCACTCGGGCGGCGCCTGCTCTCGGCGATGCAATGCTCCGTTGCTGCCGTGGTTGTCCTTTTCGCCGCTCCGGACGTGGACGCGGCCGCCCTGAACGTCTCGCCCACCGTCACGCCACTCTCCTCCGCCGAAATCGTGAATCCGATGCGCGGATACATCAAGTGGGGTGGCACCGAGACCGTGCCCGGCGTGGGCCCTTCCGTGGATAGTTACACGCGTCTGGCGTGGACCGATCTCGAAGGCGACACGGCGGGTTCCTACAACATGCAGAAAATCTACGACGGCATCGCCTCCGCCAAGGCCACGGGCGGACCGAAGGCGAAATACTCCTTCGGCATCCGCGTGATGAGGTCCAAAGATTGGCCCAACACGACCCTCGTCCCGCTCTATGCGCGAAACCTGATGCCAAAAGGATTCTACAACGGCACCACTTACATCCCCGACTGGAACGACTCGGATTTCACCCTGCGTTTCAAAGCGCTCCTCACCCGCGTGGCGCAGGAGTTCGACGGTCATCCCGACATCGGGTTCTTCGAAATGTGCGTCTACGGCACCTACGGCGAGTGGGTCACGCCCGGAGTCTATCCTTCACCGACCGGCGCGACCGGCGCGACCACCGCCACGTTGCAGGGCTATGTCGACATGTATGTCGCGACGTTTACGCAGACGCGGCTCGTCATGATGACCGACAACGAAGTCGGCCTCGTCTACGCGATGGGTCTCACTCCGACCGGCGGAGCGCCCTGGATGGGCTGGAGCCGGAAGAGCCTGGGCGATCCCCATTTTGCCACCGGCATGACGCCGGCGAAACTGGCCGCGATCGCGGACCGCTGGAAGAAGGCTCCGGTCTTCGGCGAGTTCTTCGGCGGCGATCGGACGAATGGCACGACCGCGTTGCAGCAAGTGCGGGATTTCCACGTGTCGGTGATCGGGAATGGCAACCTGAGCAACGGCAACACCCACACCGGCTGGGGCAGCTACCCGGCGACCGAACAGGCCGACTTCATCAAGGCCGGCAAGGAAGCCGGCTATCGTTTCTCCCTCACCAATCTCACGATCCCCGAGACGCTCTACGTGGGCGGCACCTTCACCGCGGAGGCCCGCTGGCAAAATGCCGGGCTGAATCCGCTGCACGAACCGTTCACGATCCAATATGAACTGCGCAACGGCAGCACGATCGTCCAGCGCTGGGACTCCGCCCTCGATCTCGAAGATTGGACGAAAGTCGGAGCCACTCCGACGCTCCACACCGATCGTTTCGCCGTCTCATCCACGGTCGCCGCCGGCAGCTATTCCTTCGTCGCGATCGTTACGTCGCTCGATGGCACGCGCGATCCGCTCAAGCTCGCCATCGGCACGGCGCGCAACGCCGACGGCAGCTACACGCTCGGCACCGTCACCATCAACGCCAGCCCCACGCTGAGCGTGGAAAATTTCGACGACGGCGACGTGACGAATCCGGCCTGGACCACCTCGGTCGGTCCGGGCGGCGCCGTGCTCTATTGGGTCAGCCAAAGCACCTGGTCGCCACCGCTGGGCCCGGATGGCTCGGCGCGCTATGTGAAAATCGAATTCAACAGCGCGGCGACCTATCAATATGCGGTGCTCAACCGCGGCGCGGCGACCTTCGGCGCCACCTGGGCAAATGCCGGGGCGAACCGCCTGCGCTTCTGGTTCAAGGGGCATGCCAGCAACGTCGTATCGGGCAGCAACCGCGTGCGCGTGCAACTCCGCGAAAGCGACAACGGCGAGCACTGGAGCTTCGACCTGGGGAACCTGGCGACGAACGCGACCTGGCAGCAGGTCACCGTGCCGTTCACCTCGCTGTATCGGCTAAACGGTGACGGCACCCAGACGCCGGGGGGCACGGCCAACGCGTTCGACCTGTCGCTCATCGATCAGGTTCGCTTCTTCGACAATTCCAACGGTTCGCCGATCGCGATCTACGTCGATCGCCTGGAGGTCCTGCGGCAATAACGGGGCAATCAGAACTCCGCTCGCGCCACCGGGCACGCCGGTGGCGCGAGCGCATGCCTCGATCTCCTAGCTGGTATCCTGTAACTGCTAAAAATTCGGGTTATAAAGTGTAATCGGCAGGCAGTTTTGTGCCACAGAGAACCCAGCGCGGCGAAGCCGCAACCAAATGGAAAAGGCGGATTTGGACACAAAGCGCACAGAGGGCCGAACCGAGGGCACAGAGCAACCGATCTGGCTCCGTGAACTCCTTCTGGGCTCAGTGTCCTCTGTGTCGAAGGATTGGGAATCACAACAGGATCGGATAAACGGCACGCAAGAAACAGCCTGCTCTCAGAGACAGTGAACGGCCTTTTTCCGAGACGGCGCCCGGAAAAAGAGGCGCGCTGCGCGCGGAGCCGGCTTGACGGATCGGCGGCATTCCTGCCGCCGGCTTAGGGTGATCGCACACCCGACGTGGGCGACAGGAATGTCGCCCTCCGACGATCCACTTCGACCAACACGTTGGTTTCTACGCTCGAATAGTCAGACAGAGCGCGGACACAGAGAGCACAGAGCCAATCTCCCGATTATAAAAATCCGACCTGTCTTTCCTCCGTCTCCTCTGTCTCCCCGCTCCGGCTCGGCTCTGTGACTAATCGGAATAATCACACGTTACTGACTACTAGCCCGGCGACTCGGTGATGATACCGTCCACCCACGATCCTTCGACCATACACACGACGGCATCTCGCGGCACTCCGCGTTCCGAGAGATGCAGGCGGGCGACCAACAGGTCCACCGCGGTGGCTCCGAGCAGCAGCGTTTTCTGATCGATCCCGGCGCGTCGATAGCCCGGCCGGTGATCCATCACGATCACGCCGAGTTTCTTCAACGTGCGCGCGCCCAGGTTCAACTGGTCCACTTGTTCCGCACTCGAAACTCCGCTCATGATGATCGCGTCCGGGCGGTGCCGCTGGATCCACGCCCGCATGCGGTCGAGTCCGTCGGAAGCGGGGAACGGCGGGAGCATGGGCTCACGCGCGTCGAGTGCCGACCAGGCCATGGCGCCCGTGTAAGCGTGGTTGGTGCGCAGCTCCAAATTCAGGGCCAGGGCGAAGACCGGTCGTTTGAACCCCCGCTCCCGCAGCTGACGCAACGCGAGCATCGCGTTGTGAAAATGGTGCGGCACCACCCGATGAAACCGCGGGCTCTGAATCGAGTGCGACATCGCCACCACCGAAAATCGATCCCAGTCGAGCAGCGTGTCGAACGACTGCGGCACCTTGCAGGGCGGCAGCAACAAGCCCGCGATGCCGCGCGCCTCGAGAATGCGCGTCAACGCCGCCGCATTGCTGCCGTGCGCTGCGACGTCGATCCTGTCGATCGAGTAGCCGATTTCCTCCGCCCGCTGCTGGACGCCCGCGATCAGGCGCTGCGCATAGTTGCTCTCGCCCCCCAACATGAGCACGCCGAGATTGGCCTGGTTGCGACGAACCCGGCGCGTGCGCACGTAGTCCATGAAGTGCGTGAGCACGGGATCCGGCCGGTAACCCAGCCGCTCGGCGACCTCGAGAATTCGGGCCCGGGTTGCCACGGCGACGTGCGCTGTCCCGCGCAAGGCGTAGGAAACCGCCATCCGGCTCACTCCGGCGGCGGCGATTTCGGCGATCGTGGGAGGATGCTTTCGGGGCATAGGGGTTTTGCCGGGCGGACTTTCGATGGCGGCTCGGCCGTGGTCGAGGCTTTCCGCGCTCGCTCCGACCGGCCCGCAAGGCAGGTTTGCGCGGAGGATGACGCGGCCCTTGCGCCACGCCGGCCAAGTCGCGCCCTCCCGACAGGTTTACGTGACAGAAGAAACTCTGGTGCATCGAACGCTCCCCCGCGGAAGCCTCGTTTCCCAGTCGCAGCCGCTCCCCGAGGACATCCTCCGCGCCGGTCCGCCGCGGCTGGATCTGACACGAGCTGCGCGATCGTTTTCCCCTCTCCCTTACCATGACCAACCAACCCCGTTCTCTTGGATTTGCCCTTTGGGCCGCCCTCGCTTTCACCGGCGCCGCCCGTGGCCAGCCCGCCCCAGCACCGCTCGCTGCACCTGCGGCGAGCGAAGCAGTCACCCTCTCGCCCTTTGAGGTGTCGACGTCGCGCGACGTGGGCTTTGTCGCTACCAGCTCGCTGGCGGGAGGCCGACTCGCGGGCAACTTGAAGGATACGCCGGCCGCCTACTCCGTGCTGACGCGGGAGTTCATCGATGCCCTCGGCCTCGTCGACTTGACGGAAGCGAGCGAGTGGACCGTGAACTCCACCAGCGCCATCACGAACGGCAACGACGAGATCTTCGGGTCGTCCACGCAGATCAACACCCGCGGCGTCTCCGCCTCCGCGCCCCAGCGCGACTTCTTCCCCCTCGCGCTGAACTTCGACAGCTACAACCTCGACCGCTTCGATTACTCGCGCGGCCCGAATGCCATTCTCTTCGGCAGCGGGACCTTCGGCGGCGCCGCCAATGTCGTGACGAAGACCGCCCGCACCGACCGCGCCTTCGGCTCGCTGCGCACTTCCTACGGCTCGTGGGAAAACATGCGCGCGACCCTCGACATCAACCGCCCGCTCACCACCAGCGCCGCGCTTCGCACCAATATTCTGTGGCAGGAAAGCGGCGGCTGGCGCCGTTTCATGAAAGAGCGCAAACGCGCGATCACGCTCGCCGGCCTGTGGCGCCCGCTCGCCAACACCGAGCTCCGCGCCGAGGCCGAAGTCGGCCGCATCGAGCGCAACAACCCGATCACCTCGCGCGTCGACCGGTTTCTCGGCTGGGATGGATCCACGGTGAACACCCAGCGGATCTTCGTGCCGGTCGCCACCTCCGGCGCCGCCGGACTCGAGCGCCTGGGCTCGCCCACCTCGCCGTATCCCATTTACGCGCCGGGCTCCGGCTTGGAGGGCATCACCAATTTCGCCCAGACCGCGCGCACGCTCGGCGCCACCCAGTCCGGCGCGCGAGCCGGCGGCCTCTCCGTCAACGGCGCGCTGACCCTGGCGGGCAATCCGTTCACCGATGCCCTCAACCTTCCCGCCAACATCTTCGACCTCGCGACCGCCAAGTCGAACTTCGTCCTGCCGGAGCGCTCGCAGGCCAACTCCACCGATACGCCCACGGTCAAGCAGCTCTACGGCTCCTACTCGGCGTTTCTCCGCCAGAAGGTCGGCGCGAATTTCTTTTTCGAGGTCGCCGGCAACCTCGGCAATGAGCGCCGCGTGACCCAATACCTCAACACGCGGAACATGCCGAATTTCTACATCGACGTGAACACGCTGCTTCCGAACGGCGCTCGCAATCCGCACTTCCTCGACACCTACAGCGATGGCCAGCGCTCGCGCGCGTTCCTGCGCAACGAGACGCAGAATCTCCGCGCCGCCGCCGCCTACACCCTCGATCTCGAGCACTGGGGCAGCTATGTGTTCAACACCTACGGCGGACTCACCCGCGCCGAAAATTCCCAGCGCATCCAGTCCCTGCGCGTTCTCCGCGTCGCCGATCCACGGCAATGGGCCTTCAACGATCTCGTCTTCTACCGCTACTATACCAACGAGTCGGTCCGCCCGCTCCGCGAGTTCACCACCGCCACCTACACCGATCCCGCCACGAACGTCGCCACCACCTATCCGCTCGCGTTCATCAACGATGGCACGCGCGCCACGGATGCTTCCCACTCCGAGCGGCTCCACAAATATGCGCAGGCCGCAATCAAGGGCGTCTTCTGGAAGAAACGACTCCATCTCCTCGGCGCGGCGCGCTACGACAACCTTGAGATCGATCGCGTGCTCAATCGCGACTACGGCGACTATCCCGCGAACTGGGATGGACAGACCATCTACTCGCGACCCGACGCCCCCGCCGACTATCTCAGCCTGCCGGGCTACCTCCCGAAGGACGCCGCGGGCCGGCCGACCGGCTCCGCCCAAGTCGCCGACAAGCGGCCCCGCGACGCGAATCGCTTCCCGCTCCCGCAATACTCCGCCGATCGCTTCCAGGACGATTTCAGCCCGCCCGTCACCCAATCATCCTCCACCACTTACTCCACCGGCGGAGTGTTTCACCTCACGCGCTGGCTCAGTATATTTGGCAACTACGCGACCGGCTTCGCCCCGACCAGCGGCAACCTCTACCTCGATGGCAGCTTCCTGCCCTCGGCGAAGTCGGACGGCACCGATTTCGGAGTGAAGCTCTTCCTGCTCGATCAGCGTGTGTCGGTGAGCATCGGCCGCTACGCGAGTTTCGAGTCGCCGCAATCGGCGGAGCTGAACGGTTCGCGCAATCAGGATCTCAACGCCCTCGCCAACGCCAACGCGAAGGGCGACCAGAGCACCGAAGGGCGAAATCGCCGCTCCTTCAATAATGTGCCCACCCAGACGTTCGACACCCGCGACCGCAGTAATCGGGGCTACGAGTTCGAGCTCACCGCCAATCTCACGCCCCACTGGCGGCTCTCGTTGAACGCCGCGCGCCCCACCGCCTACCAGGAGAATGCCTTTGCGAACACCCGGCAGTTCCTCGAAAAGAACGACGCCACGCTTCGCCAGATCCTGAGCGATGCCGGCGTCCTGATCGATCCCACGAACGACATCGCGTCCCTCGACGCCTCGATCGTCGATCCCGCGCTGCGCTCTCCGGATGCCTCGGCCGCGCGCGACGCCTGGAACAACCTCCGGAATTTCAAACGCACGCTCGCCTCCGGGAAACAGAAAATCGTCCGCCTCACGGACTACACCGCAAACGTGTTCACCGACTACCGCTTTCGGGAGGGCATCCTTCGCGACGTGCGGATCGGCGCCGGCGTAAATTTCCGCGGGCGCGAGGTCATCGGTTACCGCTCCAGCGACACCATGCTCGATCCGGCGAATCCGACTCGCGCGATCGACGATCCGAACCTCAACGAATATAGCCCTGTCTACAACCGTGGCCACGCGCTGGTGACCGCCACCCTCGGCTACCGCTATAAACTCACCAAGGGCCGCAGCCTCGAATTTCAACTCCGCGTCACCAACCTCCTCCAAGAGGACCGGCCGCGCTACTACGACACGGTGCAGCGGCCTCCCGCTGGCGATTTCTCCACGCCGGTGCGCGTCGCCACGCCGAACAATTACGCGTATCTCACGCCGCGGGCTTTCAACTTTTCCACGACGCTGAACTTCTGAGCGTCGCGACTTCTCGGCCACTATCGCCATGACCGCGTCGCCGTTCCGAATGTTTGCCTTGGTCGTTGCACTCGCGGCCGCCGCCCTACTGGCGCCCGCCGCGCCGCGGCGAGCGCCCGGACGTGCTCACGGGCGCCGTCGTTTTCCCCTGAACCCTCTGCGCTGATCGCCCGGGCGCGGCGGCCTGGGCGGCGACCACGGCATCGACGATCAGCTTGCCGATCCACGCGACCGCGACGGCAGGAGCGCCGAGACGAACACGAGCAACGCGATGACGAGCAAGCCGCGCGGCGAAGAGCGCCAGACGAGCGCGAGCGTGCGTGGCGTGTGCGAGAAACTGCCGGGCACGCGCGACCACAGCGGCGGGGTCGGGCCGGTGTTGCCGGGGGCGGAATGAGGTGGGGCCAGGCGAAGGCGACCGGGGAACGAAACGAAAAATGGCGGCCGGGAAGACCGCCATCGCCTGTCGTTCGCTGACTTTATGCCAGGGTGGCGTCGAGCGTGACGGTCGCGTTCAGCAGGCGCGAAATGGGGCAGCCGGCCTTGGCCTTGTCGGCGATCTCCTTGAATTTCGTGGCGTCGATGCCGGGGATTTTCGCGCTCAGCACGATGTGGGAGGCGGTGACGGTCCAGCCCTTCGGCGGGACGTTGTCGAGGCTCACGGTGGCGGTGGCCTCGAGGCGCTCGGGGGTGAAGCCGGCGCCGCCGAGTTCGGCGGAGAGGGCCATCGCGAAACAGCCCGCGTGGGCGGCGGCGATGAGCTCTTCGGGATTCGTGCCGGCCCCGCTTTCGAAGCGGGAGCCGAAGGAGTATTCCGTGTTATTGAGAGCTCCACCGGGGGCGGTGAGCGTGCCTTTGCCTTCCTTGAGCGAGCCGTTCCAGACGGCGGTGGCGTTGCGTTTCATGGGCGCCCGGAGCGTGCGTGGATTCGCGACGATGGCAAACGGAGTTCCAGGGGCGGTGAGGCCCGGGGCGCATCTGCCGGTTGGCGGCTCGGCCCGGAGGGGCGGCTTTCCAGCCGCCCAATCCGGCGGCAGGAATGCCGCCGATCCGTCGAACGACGATGCCATGCGG
>Ga0163144_10026652_pt1 | contig 11227 bp, 10 predicted proteins | sample OliLak19BULKMAT1_FD_123175 | JGI IMG/M metagenome (GOLD analysis project Ga0163144, IMG submission 123175) | Freshwater microbial mat bacterial communities from Lake Vanda, McMurdo Dry Valleys, Antarctica - Oligotrophic Lake LV.19.BULKMAT1 | ecosystem: Environmental > Aquatic > Freshwater >... | reverse complement strand
AGTTCTGGATCTGCGAGTACAATCTGTGCTCCTAAGCCAAGAAGGCTTCCGCTACTTGGAGCTACCGTAAGAGCAAAGTGGTTATTGAATCACTCATACAGTTTTGAGTAGTCGTCATTGCTCAACATAGCGCTATATGCACCTCCACCGAGCTGATTGAATGCAAGTGCTGCAATTGTTGTAAACTGCGTTTGGTCTATTCCAAAGAGTTCTATTAAATTTGCTATTTCAATATATGCAACTACTCCACTTGTTGTGTAATCAAATAGTTGAGGGGTGAACTTTTCGGTAGGAGTTGGAACTATATCTCCACTAAACTGCATAATAACATTTCCAAACGCATTTTCTTTTCATAAGTGAGAAGAAACAGCAGTTCGATGTAATGCTTGAACAAACTTATTTGCCAATGGATTAACCTGTGTGGGTTGTACTGCGTAGGCAAACATCCCAACATTGTATTGATCAGTAACAACGTCAGTTGCCCAGTCAGAAAAGGCCTTTTCTGAAGACAAGAACGCTCCTTTTTTGGTAGTAGAAACATACTCATTCACTGCAACAGCATCTCCATATATCCATATGTTTCAAGCAAGTTGCTTGGTAATATACGTAGGATCAGCAACTATTAATCACTCTTCTTGGAGTGCGGTAACATCAACTGGTTGTTCATTCACCAAGAACATCAAACTAACTGGATTCGTTAGATCAGTTGATTGTATAACTACAAGTTGATCAACAGCAGTAGCCAATGATTGAAATGAAACATTTCAGGTGGTTGTTTCCATCTGCTCCATAGCAAAGCGCAACTCCTCATCAAATGAGAAATACAATAATTGATCGAATGTAGGTGGAAGAAACTCAAAGACATTAGTGCTGATATCCATAGACCCGCCTCCAGGCAAAAATTTCCCTTGGAACATAAATCGTCCTGCAACAGCAACTGCAACCAAACCGACAACTCACGTAATAATATATTTTTTCATGGTACTCAAAAGAAAACAAAAAAAGATTAAAATTGATACAAAAACTATCAATTTCTAATCTCGCTCTTTAAAATATCTATAACGTTTTCGATGACTAATTCCAGCTGTTGTGTAGCATCTACTATATAGTCACAATGGATTTTTGCCTGTTCAGTCTCATATTCCGCACTAGAAACCCTCTGTTTCATCTCATCATCTGAAAGCACTCCCCTTTTTCTAATTCTTTCCATAACAAGATTCGTGGGAATATTTAGAAAAATAGAAATATATTTATTATCAATTTTCCTTTGTTCCTGAATTTTTAAGAGACCAAACATATCCAACTCCTTAATAGGATTTTTATTGTGTCAGAGAGTATCCATAATCTGTTTTTGTGGAGTACCATATCGATAGTTTTGATGAACATACGCATACTCTAGAAATTGGTCACGAGCTATGGCGTCTTTGAACGTGTCTTCGTTTACATGATGATATTTGATACCATCAATTTCTCAAGATCTAAGGGGTCTAGTCGTCCATGAGGGTACATAGACGCTATCCGGTCGTGATAATATACCTGACTCTTTTAGTACTGTTGTTTTTCAGCTTCAAGAAACTCACATTATGAAAATTATTTTTGGCATTTGCCTAAAGTTTGTAACAATAAATATATATATTAATTTTTTTAATCGCTTATAGTTGCAATCTGTCCTACTTCAATTTTATACTCTTCGATTTTTCATGCATTTAGCTCCAACACATACTTACTTATGATTGATGCTAATTTTGATCCATACGTAGGGCATGGTTCATTGATACAAGGCTGAACATCCTGTTCCATATAGAGCACGTGTCAACTACTGTCCATTCGGATCATATCCAAGGGAATAAGGGTGTTCTTCATCCAAAACGTAATACCTGATTTAGGTGCATCGAAAACGAATAACATACCTTCATTATCTTTCAAAGATTCTCTATTCATGAGTCCTACTCTTCTCTCCTCAGCATCATCAGCAATTTCAGCAACAAGACATGTTTCTCCAAAACAAACTTTTCAATCATTCGCTCACATAGTTGCAAGTGGTGCTTCTTTCATAGTACATCAACTTGCTACTAGAAGTACCAAAAGTGGAATAAGTAATTTCATGAATGAGTAATATAAGAATAAATAGACTATGAAACAAACTTTCTTTTCATTCGCCATGCAGACTGCCTGCATAACTTACTGATATCTTCTTTGTTTTTCAATAATGGTTTAACTGCCTCTTCCAGGAAGATTGTATTTTGGCTTCCTTTGAACAGTATCAGGGCAGTTTTTTGTCTCGTAGGAAGAGCCAATAAAAGGGCATCTCATAGCTCCTTACTCGATTCAAACACAAAGACGCGTTGCATATTATATCCTAGTTTTTCCAACTCATCTATAAAGTACTTTTTCATCTGTTCTCATACGAGATAGATAACATCAGCAGACTGTGCCACTTGAGCAGCCAATGATCTATGTTCAGCCTCAGAGAACTCTCCCAACTCCCTCATATCTCCAAGACAATAAATCAGATCTTTATCTGGAAATACTTGATTACGTAAATTAATAACATTTTCTATGGTAAGTTTCATGCTTTGTGGCGCTCAATTGTAGCTTGAATCAATTAATACTGATCCATATTGTCCTCATAGAACCGTAAATCTTCACGGCTGAAGTTCAAAAATAAACTGTTCCTTATCTTCTTCCATATCGCTTACCGCTTCTTCTACATCTAATCTTTTTTCAAGTATCATAGCAATTTCCATTGCTAGACTAATATATGCTGCATGCTCCTTTCCAAGCAAGTTAGTAGTAATTTCTGCGACCTTTTCCACCTCTTGATTTACTGCAAAATGAGCAACAACTTGATAGCTAGTGTTTGCTTCGAGATAGTGAGTTCAGAAGCTAATATCTCATTCTCATTTTCCTTCAAGATCATAGGTAAGCCAATCTATTGAGATATTTTGGAGATATGGTTTCACATAAAATGCTTGGGTTGAGGTAAAGATTACCTCTTTGGTCGCTTGAAGCAGTTTCATTTTTTCTGTTAAGATGGTGTCCCCATCATGTAATTGATGAGCATGCACAAGATCAAGAACAGTAAATATACTCATATGTGGTTTAGTGATCGAAAGGAGTCGATCCATATCACCTATAGCGTCTATCCCATACTCCAGTAGCACTACATCATACGAAGACTCACCGAAAACACCTTTGAAAAAAGCTTGCAAACATACCCACGCGGTACCAAAAATATTAGGCCTATAATCCTCAATTTCAAGAATAGCTAAAGTAAGACCTATCTCTGAATTAAAGTTTTTGGGTGAAGTAGAAAAACGTAACGTTGGTATTAATTGACGAAGAGCTTGAAAAAGCACTACCCTACAAGTTGTTTTTCCAACACTACCTGTAATTCCGATGATGTGTGGATTGTGTCTACGCAGATAGGTACGTGCCGACCATCTCAAAAAACTATACAATGCTTTTTTCATAGCTAGTTGTACGAATAATCACTATATTTTCTAGCACAAGATGTTTATGTTTGTTTTTTTTAAATAAGAAAAAAGATGAAGGCAAACCTCCCTCTTTACTCATTTTTTACTCTTTACGTTTTATAGGTTATCCCTATACCGTATGAAATATGCCTTTCTTGTCGTAGGTTACGCATGATCTCACCATAAAAACCCACATGGAAATGCTTGTTGAAAATCGACTTCATAATTTCGATCTCTAACTCCATCATTCCATGGTTATACGGTTTAATCATACTCTTAATGTACCAGTCCATGTCATGGACCGTCTCACAACCTATGCCAAATCCATTGAAGACACCCTCAGTATTGGTAACTTCAGAGGTGTATATTCTAGGGTCTAGAATTTCAACCTCTCTGCTATCATATGCTCCCAAGTACGCTTGCGCGATAAAAGTAATCATTCTATATCTATACCTTCCTTCTAGGAAAGAGTATATCAATCTAGATTGACTGTTATATCGGTACGGGCTAGATAGGTGATCATCACCGAATATACATCCTATACCTCCTTTGATCGAAAAGATATCTAGCGAGTCAAAAGGAACGGTGTATCCTGTGGCAATTTTAAGTCCTTGAAAATACGGTAAGTGAGCATGTAATTTCATATTCATACTCAACCTCCCTGTTTCAAAGTCGATCAACATAAGTTGTTGATTATGCTCGAGGGAGCCAGGCCCCAAAATCTGAGCACTCCCTTCAGGCAAATGCCACAAAGAAAAAATCAAAGATGCATCTTCTTCATGTGACTCATAAGACGAAAGTGTCCGATGAACAGGTATAATCATATCTTCATGCTGCGCAGGAAGTGTAGAGACTAGTAAGGAACAGCTCAAAAAAGTTAATAGATTTTTCATATTTTTGTCTCGTTTTGTTTAAGTCGCCTCTATAACTATAATGGATAACAAGTCAACTCATTGTAGTAAGGAAAAATTATAGAATTAAGCTCTTTTAAGACTAGTTTGCTATTCATGCTTCATTGGAATTACCCTGCAACTACATTCAAAATTTTATCTTGTACATAGATTATCTTTTTGATAGAAACCCCTTCTAAATATTTAGAGAAGTTTTCATTCCCTTGCACCAAAGAAAGCACTGTTGCTTCATCACTACCTGGATGAACCTCAATATTTCCTCTCATTTTCCCATTGATCTGCACAGGAAGAGAGATAACTCACTGAACTATTTTGCTATTATCTGCAATTGGCCATGGAGCATAGTGTATATCATCAGTTTGTCCCAAAGTTTTTCGCATATGTGTAGCAAGATCTGTAGCAAAAGGAGCCAATAATAATGCAAGATATTTTAACTGCTCATCAGTAACTGCTTGGTGGTCATACATAGCGTTAGTCAAGATCATCAACTTACTTACTGCTGTATTAAGTTTTATCTCCTCTAAATCTTTGGTAAGATCGCGAATAGTCTGATGAGTCCCTGACTCAACCTCTTCATTAAATGTTCCACGCCATTCAACTTCCAATAATCTACCAACTCTATCCAAAAACTTCTTCATGCCTTGGAGCGCATTATCATTCCATGCTTTGTCTTGGTCTACAGGTCACATAAACATTAGATAGGTTCTCAACGCATCTGCTCCATACTTCTCAACCATCTCAACTGGATCCACTCCATTGTTATACCTTTTCCCCATCTTGCGACCATCAGAACCAAGCACATATCATTGATGTACAAGTTTCGCAAACGGTTCTGGACTAGGCACATATCCTTGATCATATAAGAACTTGTGAACAAAACGGCTATACAAAAGATGTCCTACCGTGTGTTCCTTTCCTCCTGTGTATAAATCCACTGGAAACATTTTCTGTGCAAGTTCTTTGCTAATTAACTCATCGTGATTGTGAGCATCAGGAAATCTTAAGAAGTAGAACGCGCTACACATGAAGGTATCGAGAGTGTCGCATTCGCGGATATATTCTTCAATCGGGTTATACTGATTAAACTTTTCTATTCGCGATGCTGGCTCTACTTTTCCTCAAGTCAAGAACGATAAAATATATAACGCATCAGGGTCGAGTCATTGATCTTTCTTTATATCTTCTAAGCTCATCCATTCTGGGGTATGCTTCTCTAATTCAGTCGGGTCTAAATCTAGGTGATTTAGTGAATTCAGCTGCACTAAATAGAAATAATTTATTCAATATTGATTATGTCACTTCAATGCATGGAAAAATAAGCGATGAACTTCTCATCATAGATTACGTTTAATTTGGAAGTCTGTATATCACGTTTCTTCTCTTAATTCTCTAATAAGAGCTTGTGCATGGCTTTCTCCTGGATCAATTCATCATGCAGGAAAGGAAAGTGAGTTATCTACTCTTCGGCGCAAAGCTAGATATTTTTCTTCAGAAGGATGTTTAATAATTCCATGAACAACTTCTATTCTAAAAATCTCATTAATTTCTTTTTTATATCTCCATACTCCATCGTTATATTCAAAATAAGGTACTTTATAGTTCGTAGGAGTATAGTATTTAAACGTTTCATGCTCCTCCAAGGGAGACTTCCCTTTGGGTTTATAGTTTTGCACATCTAAAGGAAGAATCACTGGAAGTTCTTCTTCAGGAATAAGGCAAGGAATTTTTTGATCTTCAGGACATGGATTAAATTCATTATACTTGCTCGTAAGAGGCCACTTTTGGTGGTCTATTCATAAGAGCAGTTTTAATACATACTTACTTGTATCATTATTGCTGACTTCTATAAACTCTTTTGAGCTCATCCATACTAGTGAGTGTTGAGCTTTTTCTTCTTTGGAAATTTCTTGCTGATCTTTTCTATCAACCTCGACATATAAACAAGCACACACACTATATTGATTTCTCTTTTTGGTCGGATGCCAGAACTTACAGTGATAGTCTAGAATATGTTGTTTAATATCAATTGCTGTAAATCCACCTTCCTCAAGTAGCTCACGTTCTGCAGCTTGCTCTGGAGTTTCTCACGATTCGATTCCTCCAAAGAATCCGCTTATATCTCCATTGTGATTCCATTTGATAAAGCAGTACTCATCTGAGTTTTTGTCTTTTACTATCACTTGAATTACATTTCTGGTAAGTGTTTCCTGGCCTGCTTTATGCTTTCTTTCTACATCTTCATACTCATACAAGGGAACCATGTCTGTAGGTTCTTTGAAGTACACAGGTATAGGACTTCATCGATAACGTTGACGACTGACTGATCGATCACGGAGTTTGTAGGTTATTCTTTTACGTCATGATCAGACAGTTTCTAGATGTTGCACGATTTTTTCTATCGCGTCAATATTACTGAGTCATGAAAATTCTCATGAATTTACTAATATTCAATCTCCAGAATATCCGTACTTTCAATCTATTATTAATTCATATGCCGTAGGCAAAAATCTTTTTTGTACCTCAAAAATATCATCTCACTCATTTATTGAATGACCATATTCAGGGAAATATTTTCATTCAACGCTTTCAATGAATTCCGGTTTGATAACATTTATTAATGGGGGATTATATTTTAACTCTCAGTGACTAAATCGAAAATTATAATCTCTTACATCGTGAGCAGGCACCATCATTACTGCGCCACTTCCATAATCTGCAAGGACATAGTCCGCAAATCGAATAGGAATCTCTTTGTCTGTCAGAGGATGCTTTGCATACACTCCACTAAATACTCATGACTTTTCTTTGAGTTCTTGTTGTCTTTGGACTGGGGTTTTTGCAAAAGTTGTCTGTCTATATTTGTCTAGTTCTTCTAGGTGATTCCCGTCCAAAAGCTCATCTATAATGGTATTTTCAGGGGCGAGTACAATTGCAGTTACTCCATAAATCGTATCTGGACGAGTGGTAAATACGGTAATGGTCTTCGTATGCATTTCATGGATTGCTACAAAATCGATCTCGGCTCCTTCTGAACGGCCAATCCAATTTCTCTGCGTCGTAATAGTCTCTTGTGGTCGATCTACAAGATCCAGATCGTTGATCAATCTATCAGCATATGCAGTTATTTTTATAAACCATTGTGGCATTTTTTTCTGGGCCACTTCAGTTCCACATCTCTCGCACTTTCCGTCAACTACTTGATCATTCGCCAGAACGGTCTGACAAGAAGGACATCGATTTACTCGGAGTTCTGAACGATAGACTAACCCTGCTGCATACAGTTTAGAAAAAATTCGCTGGGTCCATTTATAATAGTCAGGTTTGGAAGTATCGATAACACGCTCTCGGTCAAAACTTATATTCAATGCCTTAATCTGATCAACAAATTTTGCAATATTGTCATCTGTAGCCTGATAGGCAGGCTTTCCGATCTGCATAGCATAGTTCTCTGTAGGCAAGCCAAATGCATCAAATCCTACAGGATTAAAAACCGTATATCCTTGCATACGCTTATATCTTGCAATAACGTCATTGATCGTAAAAATTGATGCATGACCACAATGTAAACCTATTCCAGAAGGATACGCAAACATGGTTAATGCATAAAAAATCTGTTCAGCCGGTGCTGATACCAAATCAGGAGAAAATCTAATTGCGTCTTTCATAGTGGAGATCTAATTCTATAAAGTATCTTCTTCTATAGCCATCATGGGATTAATAGCAAATTGAATAATAAAAAAATGTCCTGTCTTACTTTTAAGACAGGCGCATCAGAACAAAATGAAAAACCAACTATATTTTTGGTGCTCCATGCACCATTTTTTTGCTACACAAAATATATGTATATTTATTAAAAAAGCAATGAAACTATTTTTTGCTCAAAAGCCATGCCAATCCCAATGCATCAGACGTATCATGCCATTTTGGGGTCTCTTCAAGCTGATATAGCTTTACAATCATGCGCTGCATAGCATCTTTGGAGGCTGTTCAGCTACCCGTAATGTACTTCTTGAGTTCTTGAGGAGTCCATTCATGGATGGGGATAGTGTGTTTACGGAAAAGCATAGCCAAAGCACCCCTTACACCATAGACAAACTCAGCATTGGATTGGTTTGAATGGGTGAAATAGAGCTTCTCAATAGCGACTCCTCTTATAGGCTGTTTCTTAACCATCTTATCGAAAAATTCATAGATCTCATGCATTCTTGCAAATTGATCCATTCTGGTGGGAGATTTTACTTCCAACAACAAAACTCACGCATCTACTATTGTGCGGTCTGGGTTAATCAACGCATAGCCAAGTTTTCTGATACCTGGATCTATCCCAAGATACATCGGTTCAAGAAAGATAAAAAACTCACACAAAATGCTATCTATTTTTGCTGCTGTTCTTCCTCTTGTTGTTCTTCGTACACACCTTTTCTACTGTTCTGAGAGTCGTGTTTGATCTCTTCGTCTAGTAAGAATACTAGGAATACTCCAAATCCTACAGACAGTAAGTTAGAAAGTAGCCAGTCATGTGGGAAAAAATAGTGATCCAAGATATTCCACACACCTCTCCAGATGAACACTGCTCCTAGCACTAATACCATATTACGTAAAAAAATATCATTTCGACGAAATGAAAGTCATTTGTATTTCCTTTTAAGTGGGGGCGATGAAATCATCATCTTGTTGTATATAAGTATTAAAATAATCCAGGAGGAGCATCCGCAGGTTCGATAAACTTTTTCAATGCTTGGGATTTGAACATTTTCTTATGCTCTTTTGTAATTCGATCTGTATCTCATGCAACGATTTTTTTTACTTTAGTTATCTCTTCTGATCGTATCTCTGGATCAGGCGTTTCTATATACATCGCTCTATCGTTTTTTGCTGCTCGCGTAATAACCTTTGATAGCCCAGGCCGTCCAATAAATCCAGTTCCAAGGCTGGCATGACGATCACGTTTGGCTCACAAAGGGACTTTTGCGTCATTCAAGTGAATGGAGTAAAGTTTATCTATTCACAACTTCTTATCAAACTCCTCCACGAACTCATCTCGTTTGTTTACATCAATTCCTCCTCACTGACAATGAGCTGTATCTATACAAAATTTGATCGGAAGGTCTTTGAGATACGTATTCCAAAAATATGAAAGTTCTTCTAGATTACTTCCTATTTCACTTCACTGTCCCGCCGTGTTTTCAAAAAGAAACTGTACATCATCATATCACTTATCTTTTACTTGCTTTAGAATTTTTTCCAAATTAATAACCATATTTTTCATTGCTTCATCAATAGAGGTCCTTCCTATACTCTTTCCCACGTGCACATTCACACCATCGTACCCATGCATATGCGCAAGCATAAAATCATGAACGATTGAGTCGGTTTCATAACGTATTTCACTAACCGGTTTAGAAAGGTTTGCGAGATAGTTACTATGTATGATTCCACCTACCTGTCAGTACTTCTTTCTCAATACCATTCCTTCATCTAGCTGTTCTTTTGTATAATGCGGAATTTGCCACCCTCTAGGAGATTTAGCAAAAACTTGAAGGGTATTTCCTCCCACTTCAGCAGATCTTTCGAATGCTAGTTGAGGTCACTTGGCAATGCTCGTATGTGTTCATATTCTAAGCATTATATGCAAACACTAATAAACTAAACTACTTATAGTAATCTAGACGTACAAAAAAAGCCCATTATAAGCTTATAAGTACAATAGTTATTATTATGGATCATATATTGATTCAGACTAGTGTTCGGAAACCTCCTCATATATTTGTTTGTTTCGAGTCTATATAAGGAAGCATCTTTTTATTTAGCTCAGCGTGTAATTGTTTTTCATCGCATACTTTATTAAGATCAATCTCCTGCAATACTTTTTCAAAATTCTCAAACATGGGAATTTTATTTTTTACTCGAGAAAAGAATCGTCTTACAAGGATTGGTAAATCAGAAAATCGTTGCTGCCAGGTTCACAACGTTTTTTGTCCTTTCTGTATATTGTTCATATAAGTAGATTTACAGACGCGATCGATTACGAATGTCACTACTTCTTGACGATAATTATCTCGAATCACTTTTACCGTACTAGTAACGGCCATTATCCTCATGTTTCGCAAGTAGATGAATGGGAACACAACAATAAATACAAAGAAAATAACGATGGAAATAATGTTTCCTACTACTCATCATATAAACCACTCTGCATTCCAAATACGTCAAAAATAGAGTATCACAAATAACCGATTTACAAATAGACCAAAAAACAAACTAAGCAATATATACTTAATCATATTGGCACTTATACGACCAATTAGATCAAGAGGATTTAAATTTCCAATAGTTGCGCTCATCAGCTCTTATGATACAAAGTAGATATGGTATCGGAAGAAGTGATTATTCATTCGTAGGAAGAGTATCATCTCTAGCTTCTGCATCGTCTCAGAAATCTACCACAGGCGCTACTGCTGCCCCTTCATCAGCCTCAAATCCAACTCTCTGCTGGAATCCAAAGATCATCGCTGCGATATTGGTAGGGAATGAACGAATGAGTGTGCTATACTTCTGCACGACTTCGTTGTATCTTGTTCTAGCCACATTTATGCGGTTTTCTGTCCCTTCAAGTTGGGTTTGAAGGTTTAGGAAGTTCTCATTTGATTTAAGTTCTGGATACGCCTCTACTGTTACAAGCAATCTTGACAGCGCGCTACTGACTTCACCTTGCACAGCTTGGAATTGAGCAATAGAAGCTGGGTCGTCGATATTAACGGTGGTACTAGATGCTTTTGCTCTCGCTTCAGTTACTTGTGTGAAGACATTGAGTTCCTGGTCTGCAAATCCTTTGACGGT
>Ga0163144_10026650_pt1 | contig 11228 bp, 9 predicted proteins | sample OliLak19BULKMAT1_FD_123175 | JGI IMG/M metagenome (GOLD analysis project Ga0163144, IMG submission 123175) | Freshwater microbial mat bacterial communities from Lake Vanda, McMurdo Dry Valleys, Antarctica - Oligotrophic Lake LV.19.BULKMAT1 | ecosystem: Environmental > Aquatic > Freshwater > Lake... | reverse complement strand
CGGATGGCCGAGGCTGCGGATCCGGTGAAGCTGGTGCTCTACAATCCGCCCCATGCCAAGCGCGTGCTGCCAGCGGCCACATTGAAGCGCCTTTCTGAAGCGGTGCCGCAATTGGTTGGAGCGAAAGTCGCGCCTCCGGATGCCAACTGGTTCACCGAACTCGGCGACGTGCTTCAAACGCTGTCGATTTTCACACCCGGGCATTTTCTGGCGACGCATTACCCGCTTGGCTCGCGCGGGAGCTATTCCAATGTCGCCTGCATCAGTCCGCGCGGTGCCGGCCGTTGGTTTGACATGATCCGCCGGGATGATCCGCAGGCCGCGGAGATTCAGAAACGCCTTCTGGCTTTTTTTGCCGAGCACATCACACCGTACATTTCACAACACGGCTACTGCAACGCCGCCGCCGACAAACTGCTCGCGGCGATTGGCGGATGGTGCGACATCCCTACCCGGCTGCGCTGGCCGTATCGCTGGATTCCAGAGGCTGACGTCCATCACCTCCGTCCGCTTGCTCAACGCGCGGTCCCCGAATTCTTTGCCTGAAGTTTCACGATAACTGATCAAGCTGTTGACTTAATTCGTTGTGCCGCGTTCTCTGCGTTCCAAATGATCGACCAGAACGCAGATCACGCGGATAGTTTCAAGATTTGGTTTAGCGCCGGAGCGGATGCGCATTGGCTATCAGCGTGGGTTGTTACGCGGGAAGGGAGGCCGACCTGTCCGGTTCTCGCATTCTCGATTGAAGCGATCAGCAAATCCGGACTTGGATCACTGAGGACTGCTGACCATAGCAACAGCGGATTTCACTGATTTACCGACGGCTTGTGAGTAGTGCTCGCCCGATCCATTCAGTGCATTGTTGAATTCAAAACCAATGGTGGCGAATTGACGCTGAATCTCTTCCATGCCGTTTTTCACCATGATGATGTCGGCACCGTGACACAGAATTCCTGCGCCCAAGGCGATGAGACGCTTTGCGTGTTCAAGCCCGCTGCAGGTGGTACCCCAGGCGATGCCCGCGCGTCGGGCGGCTGTGGCGATGGTCTCGATGGCTTTCATGACGGAAGGATGATCAAACTGTCCGGGAACCCCGCTGAGCACCGTGAAATCGGCCGGGCCGAAGAACAGTGCGTCGATGCCTTCGACGGCGGCGATTTCATCAGCAATGGCGACCGCTTTGGGTTCTTCCAACTGCACAATGACAAAGGACTGTTCGTTCGCCACGCGAACATAATCCGCGATGCTCATCGTGCAGTAGGGCATGTCCGGGTTTCCGCCGTCAAAACCGCGTTCGCCAAGCGGAGCGAATTTGCACCAGCGGACGACCTCGCGAGCTTCAGCGGCATTGGTGCATCGCGGATACATCACGCCTTGAGCGCCCAATTCCAGCAAGCGTCCCATCCGCATGAACTCGCCCTTCGCAGGCCGCACCATGATGTCAGCCGTCCCAACCCGCGCCGCGCGCATCAACGTGCCGGCGGTTTCGACGCTGTAGCCGTGGTGCTCCATGTCCATCCAGATGCCGTCGAAGCCCATCATGCTGGTCAGTTCGAAAAAGGACGGATCCACCCCATGCAGCAATGTGCATAAAGCAACTTCCTTGCGTGCCAATTTCGCTTTAATTTGACTTTTTCTCATGGATTCAACTCAAAAGTTTGCAAGGCCCTCTGGTGAACAACTATGGAACAAGATAAATAAGTTAACTGATGTGTCAACTGCCAAATCCAGTTAACGTTACACGCCACAGCAATCCAAACGGAATCTATTTGAACAATAGACAGGTTGATCAATAATGTTCAAAAACGTCGAGACCCTTCTGTCAGCGGATTTCTCCCGGTCACACCACGCTGTTTGCTGCTGCTTTAATAGCCCTGACTCCAATGAATGACACCTTGCAGCGGCTCGGCTTGGCGGAATCGCTTAAGGTTCGCGAGGAAAAATTTGATCATGTCTTTCATTTCGTCAGTGGTGCCGCCGGCGGTGTGCTGGGTGAGCAAGACATTGGGCAGTTGCCACAGTGGGCTCTCCACCGGCAAAGGCTCAACCGCGGTGACATCCAGCACCGCCGCAAACTGGTCGTGTTGCTTCAATCGTTCGATCAACGCCGCCTCGTCAACGACTCCTCCACGACCGACATTGATGAATATCGCGTCGCGATTCATCCATGAGAGACGTTCTCGGTTAAACCATTTCGAGGTGTCTGGCGTTTCGGGCATCGAGCAGAAAATCACGTCTGAACTCGCCAGAGCCGACCGTTCATCAGCTACTTTCTGAGAACGGGAAAAGCGAGTGAACCGGCAATCGAACGGTGAGAGCAGTCGTTCAAAACGCTGTGCAATGCTGCCGTAACCCGCCAGAAAAACCTGCGCATTCTGCAGGCTCCGAAGTGTCGGGCGCAGGCTCATTTTGTCCCATTTCGCTGCTTGTTGCAGACGTCCCAGCCGGTCTATTCCGCGCATGACGGCAAGCAGCCCAGCAAGCGCCGTTTCGGCGACCGGATTGGCAAAGAAGCCGGAAAGGTTCGTCGCCTGGATTCGCGAGCCCAGCGTTTTCCAGTCCCACGTCAGCAAGTCATCAAATCCTACCGAACCCAGTTGCATCCACTTCAAGCGCGCGGAAGACTCCACCCATTCCCGCGGTGCTCGGCCGAAGAGAACTTCGCAGGAGTCAAATCGGGATCTGTCATCACCCGACGACGTGGGAAAGATAACCTCATCTCCCCCGGCCTGCTCTCGCAGAAATGCCTGATCATCTTCATTCAACTGTACGGTGGCGTAGATAGACATGAACGCATTAGACGGGATGATCACAAATACATCAACTTCACCATAGTACATTCTGGTTTAGTTGTACCATTGGGAGCTGTAGGCCCGCATGGATTATCTACCATTTTTGCTTGGCCAGTTCAAAAAAATAGGTATCTTGTGGATAGATATTGAACAACTTGTTCAAAATGGCTTAATGGACATATTGCGACCTGCTGGTGCGGCTCCATCGTCTTGCACTTGGCGCGCACCACACCCGAGGTTTGATTCTCGACCACGGCGCCGATGGCGGTTGGGACGTCGACGGCAATACCACGGCTGCTGAAGTCACGATGATCCCGGCGTCCTGTCACTGAGGGATCTCGGGTTGCTCAACACGTTCGCGATGCATATACAACTGTTCTGTTGTTCTGGTGAGCTGTCAGGATTCGCAGATGCGGAGGTTCAGAGTCGGATCAGTGAGTCGCAGGAACGGCTTAGATGTCGCGCTGCTCGTGAGGATGATACCGACTCTGGGGGTGCGGGGAGTTTGTCAGCGGATCGTCAGGCGAAGGGTCGTATTGCCGCAACTGCATTAAAATGAACGGAGTTCAAGTGTCTCGACTTGCAATTGTCGGCCTGGGTTATCGTGCGGTAAACCTGTTCAAACTGGGTCATGAATCGGGATTGCCGATGACTCTGCAGATCGTCGTTGATCCGGACGAATCGCAGGCGCGGAGCAAGCTGCAGGCTCTTGGGCTGGCTCAGGACGGCGTGAAATTCCTGGCTGATCTCGACGCACTCGCAAAACATGTCGATGAGATCGATGGGATCCTGATCGGCACGCGCTGCCATCTTCATGCGCCGCTTGCCACGGAAATCGCGGCGCTGAACAAGCCGCTGTTTCTTGAAAAGCCGGTGGCGATCAACGCCGGCCAGATCAGCAGGCTGGCTTCGGCTTATCGGGGTCGGGAAGATCAGGTGGTCGTGTCCTTTCCAATGCGGCACTCCCCGCTGTTTCGCGCGGCGCTTGAGATTGTCCAATCCGGACGACTTGGCACAATCAATCAGATCACGGCGGTCAATCACGTTCCTTACGGGGGTATCTATTTCGGCGAGTGGTATCGGAATCACGATGAGACCGGCAACCTATGGCTGCAAAAGGCGACTCACGATTTTGACACCATCTGCACACTGGTCGATGCGCCCCTGGTTTCGATAGTCGCGGCCGAGACGCGACGTGTGTTCGGTGGAGACATGCCCGCGGGTCTTCGCTGCAGCGAATGCTCGCGAACCCGCGAATGTCTGGAAAGCCCGCAACATATCCGCGCCCGAGGCGGAGCGGACGGTGGCGCGGCGGCGATGAATTCGAGAACCACGGGTTCGTTCGATCATGCCTGTCTCTTCTCCGAAGACATCCACCATCACGACAGCGGCACTGCGATCCTGCGCTTTTCGAACGGCGTGATAGCAAGCTACAACCAGAATTTTGTCACCCGCAACAGTGCCGGCAAGCGGGGGGCGATTCTCACCGGATACAACGCGACGCTGGAGTACGAGTTTACTGCGAAACTGATACGGGTCGTCGAGCACCATTCTCAGCGCGTCGACACGATTTCTTTTGCAACGCTTGGAGCGCACTCGGGCGGTGATATCATCCTGCTTCAGAACTTTTGCGATGTGATGAAGGGCATCGCGATTTCACACACGCCGCTGACACTGGGGATTCAGAGCGCTGCGATTTGCCTCGCTGCCACACAATCGATCCGCGATTCTTCCTTCATTGACATTTCGTCAGTTGACAAGCTGGTGCAATCGCACACAACGGATGTACAAACGGTATGAACAACCCACGTCCAACATTCCCTAAATTTGTCCTTGAGTCGCAGATGCTTGAGTATGGATTACAAAGTTGTAGCATGTTGTTCATAAATCTCAGATTGGACAGCCAATTCAAGGTCACGGTTTTCTCAGGAGTCTATGATGATCTTCGATAGCATTCGCAATTTTCTGGACCAACCGAAAATGTACCGCCCGTTTGCGGCGGTGGTCCCGTTTCTTCGTGATACTTCACTCGCCACGCTCACGCCTGGACGGCATGAGATTGACGGCGAACGGCTTTTCGCAGTGGTTCATCACTATCAGTCCAAGCCCGCCGCCGAGGGATTGTGGGAAGCACATCGCAGGTATTACGACATTCAATTGGTTACCGAGGGAGTTGAAGAAATCATCGTGGCACCGATTGAAACCGTCAAAAAAACCACCGAATACGACGCCGGGAAAGATGTGCAGTTTTTCTCCGGGAAGGGACAGCCCTTCCGGATGGAGGATGGCCTGCTGATGATTCTCGGGCCGCAGGATGTTCACATGCCCGGAACGATGGCGACAACTCCGTCGGCAGTGAAAAAAGTTGTCCTCAAATATTTGGTGGATTCGCACTGAATTTGATAGACAGGGATGCATGATGGGCATGCGGGAAGTGGCAAACAATCGTCCGAAGATCGCTCTGGGCATCATGGCGGCCGCAACCGATTTATCCGGATTGATTCACCCGACAACATCGCTGTTCACGGCCGCAGCCAAGTCCGGGATCTGTCATTACACTTTGGAGCGACTCGATGTCGGATATTGTATCGATCGTCGGTGCGGGAATGATCGCGCGAGCCCACGCGCGGGCGGCCACGAAGTTGACGCGCGGCGTCGAACTGGCAGTGACCGACCCCAACCGACAAGCCGTCGCTGATTTTGTCAATGAGTTTCCCTCTGTCCGTGTGTTTGAGTCGCTCGATGAAATGCTTGATCGATCGCCCGGGGCTGACGACATCGTGGTCGTGGCGACTCCTCCGTTCGCGCATGCCGACGCGGCGGTGCGCTCCCTGAAATCCGGAAGGCATGCTCTCTGCGAGAAACCACTCGGTTTAAATCTCTCAGAAGCTCAAACCATGCTGCAGGCCGCGCGAGCGGCGGGGCGGCATCTGGGCTGCTGCAGCTCACGCTTCCTCGGGCTGCCGGCACAGCAGCGGGTTCGCAAGCTGCTGACAGACGGTGCCCTGGGCGAACTTCATCACCTGACATTCATCAATCGCGCCAGGCGATCGCGCTCCGGCATCGAGTATCAACCTGCAAGCCAGTGGTTCCTGCGGAAATCATCTGCCGGAGGGGGTGTGCTGATGGACTGGGGGCCCTATGACATCGCGTGCATGGTCGATGTCATTCAGCCTGAGAAAGTTGAAGTGCGCCATGCATGGATGGCGCGCCCACTGACTGCGATCGATCCGCCGGATGTGTCACTTGATACCGAACAACATTTTGGCGCATCGCTCGTGATGCATCCGCGTATCGGCACGCCGGTCAACGTCACCTATGAGCGGGCGGCGTGTACGCATGGCGAGGAATACGCGCATGTTGAGTTCCAGGGAAACAGGGGCGCGGTGCGATGGGACTGGCTGGGTGGAAAGGGAAACCTCACCCTCTCCACCGACCAGGCCGGACAGGTTCAGTCCACCACGACCGCTCATCCTGACTCATCCGGACTCGGAGCGCACGACAAGCCGCTGGTCTACTTCCACACGCATGTTGCCCAACGCCAGCCCTCATTCGCTCTCCTTGATGAGCACGCGCTGTTCAACTTCGCCATCATCCGTGCAATCTATGAAACAGTTTCCAGCGGGCAACCGCAGAGTGTGGCTCTCGCGGACTTTGCGAAACTTTCTCAGTCGGAATCCATATGAAAAACAGCGTCTATGCGATGGACACCTATTTCTACTCGTCAATCGGCGCCTATGAGTTCGAGGTCCGTTGCGAGATGCTCAAGGAACTTGGTTATGACGCCACCTATCTCACCGCGTGGAGCGAGAATGCGTGGGCGGATGTGCCAAAAATCGCAGGCGTCCGAAGCCGGCATGGATTGGATGTGCAGGCGGTCTATGTGACCTACGACCTTTCGCTTTCACCAGACGCCGAACCGAACGCGCGAATTCTTCGCCTTATTGAGACGGTGCAGGGCACGCGATCCATTGAAGTTGCCATGCGGTTCTCCGCGTCTGGAAGTGTGGCAAGCTCTGACCCCGCGGCTGATTCCACGGCCGTTGTCGCGCTGGGGCAATTGCTGCGCTCGGCCGAGCGAAACAAGACGATTGAGATACTTCTGTACCCTCACTGGCACTTCTGGCTCGAGCGCATCGACGATGCGGTGCGCCTGGCGTCAAAATTCAACCATCCGCAGCTTGGCGTTGTGTTCTGCGGTTTCCACTGGTACGCGGTCGATGGCAAAAACATTCAGCAGCGGCTGACCGAAGCAAGCCCGTTTCTGCGGGCCGTCAACCTGTGTGGAACACGAAGATATCCCGGAAAATCAGACGGAGTTCCCGCCAGCATCGAACCCCTCGACAGCGGCGAAATGGACAACTTCGCAGTGCTGGGCATGCTTAGGAAAATGCAGTTCGGCGGACCCATCGGCTTTCAAGGCTACAGCATCGGTGGCGATGCTTATGCGAATCTGCAACGATCGCTTCACGCCTATCGCCAAATGACCGCCCGGCTGGAGGCCCATCCGGATTGGGGAAACCTGACCCTGGCGGATGAATAAGATTTACACGGGAGATCGCAGCCGAATAACCGTGCCGGAACGTCCCCTGAAGCATTCTCGGCACTAAGAGGGCTGTCCCAAGAGGCATGGGGAAAGTGTTGATTACTCAGCGGTCATGCAGGTTGACACCCGCGCGATGTCGGTTAACTTATCCCTCCCAACACGGTAGCCGTAGCTCAGTTGGTAGAGCGCCAGGTTGTGGTCCTGGACGTCGCGGGTTCGAGTCCCGTCGGTTACCCTTTTGCAAGTTGACAGTCTTCCAACTTTCCCCCTTGCTTTCAAAGAGGATCATCCCCTGTCTCGATGTTGACCGCGGCCGCGTGGTCAAGGGGGTGAAGTTCTTTGATCACATCGACGCGGGCGATCCTGTGCAACAGGCAATCCGGTATCAGAACGACGGGGCGGATGAACTGGTTTTTTATGACATCAGCGCCTCGCACGAGGGGCGCGACATCATGGCGGATCTGGTTCGTCAGGTCGCGGATTCGGTCTTCATGCCGCTGACCGTCGGCGGGGGGATTCGAACGCTGGACGATGCGACACGATTGATCCAGGCAGGCGCTGAGAAGGTCTCGGTCAATTCCGCAGCGGTCAGGAATCCGAACCTCATCGCGGAGATCGCACAAAAATTCGGACGCTGCGCCACTGTGCTTGGACTCGACGCCAACCGCGTCAACCGCGACGGAACCGAACACTGGGAAGTTTTCGTCAACGGGGGCAGGGTCAACACGTTTGTCAAAGTCATGGACTGGGTCAATCAAGCGCAAGATCTCGGAGTCGGCGAAATCGTCCTCAATGTGATGAACGCCGACGGAACCAAGGAAGGCTATGACATCGAAATGACGGCGGCGGTTTCTGATGCGGTCAGCATTCCCGTCGTCGCTTCGGGTGGTGCGGGATCACCTCAGCATATGCTCAATGTCCTGCGAGAAGGCAAAGCCGACGCGGCGCTTGCTGCGAGCATCTTTCATTTCAATCAATACTCCGTCGGTCAGGTGAAACACTTCCTGCATGAGAACGGTGTGGCGGTGAGGTTGGTGTGACGTTACCAACGTCTCCGGCACTGAATCGCGTGACAGCCACGGGTCATCACTCTATCTTTCCGCATATATGAATCCCAAGCAGCGCGTGGCCGAAGCGGCACTTGATTACCTCACCAGCGGAATGATCGTCGGCCTGGGTTCGGGGTCCACTTCGGATGCGTTTATTCAGGCGCTGGGCAACGCCGTGAAGGCGGGGCGGTTCACGGACATTCGCTGCATCTCAAGTTCACTCGCCTCCGAGCGCCGCGCGATGCACCTCGGGTTGACGATGACGACGTTCGCCTCGGATGCTACCTGCGATGTGTATGTCGACGGCGCCGACGAGGTGGGGCCGCAACTGACATTGATCAAAGGGCTGGGCGGGGCGCTGCTGCGGGAGAAGATCTGCGCCCAGAACTCAAAGGCGTTTGTAGTCATAGCGGATGCTTCCAAACGTGTCGTGCGAATGGGAACCAAATCGCCCGTGCCGGTGGAAGTGACGCAATTTGCCCATGAAGCCACGGCAAAGTTCCTCACGTCGCTCGGCTGCGAAACGACGCTCCGCAAGACTTCCGAGGGCGGCACATACATCACTGACAACAGCAACTATATCTACGACTGCAAATTCAACGGGATTGATGATCCGATGTCGCTCGACACCTCGATGAAGGATCGCGCGGGGGTTGTGGAGACAGGATTGTTCGTGGGCATCGCGACGATCGGTTTGCTCGCGGAGGAGACGGGTGTTGTGAAGATCGGGAGATGACGACATTCCCGCGCTCCCCTGCGCGTCGTGCCTGACCCGGTAAGCCGCGACGCAACGCGGAGCGCGATGCGGCACTTCAAAGCTCCCCCATGATCGACGGATATCACATCATATTCGGCACCTGCGGGATCTGGCTGCCCGATGCGTCGCGGCTGACCGGGTTGAGAGCGACACCCTCGTTAATTCTCAATCAGCAACCGCTCGCCTCTGAAGGGTAGTTCCAGTCTTCCGTCAGGCGACAATCGATACTCGACCCCCAATGGAAGCGGATTGAAATTAGGGCCGTGTCCGACGGGGAGGGTATAGGCGATGGGAATTTTTCTCCGATTGGACAATGTTCCGAATATCTCCTGCATCGCGTCAACCTGGTTGAATGTCTTCCGCAGAGGCACGCGCGGGCGGGTGGTCAGGCTTGCGCGGGCATCGGCGAGGGTTTCACTTTCGCGCAGCGGTTGAAGGCGGTCGTCGTGTTCGTCTTCACAGTTTGTGAAGTCGCCCAGGATGATCGCGGCGCAGCCGTCGAAACCGCCGGCGTGATCGATCTGGGTGATGTAGCGGTCGATGCGATAGGGCGCTTCGTTGAGATCTTCGAAGAAGAGAATCTTCCCGTCGCAGACGGGTTGATACGCGGTGCCGACAAGTGAGCACCACAAGGTGAGGTTGCCGCCGATGAGTTCGGCGTCGATGCAATAGCTTGGCGGGGCGTCAAAGAATTTCAGCGGTACGTGCTCCCACGGGAACTTCGCGCCGCCGATGCGGACGCACGAGAAGATCGCCTCAACCGTCTGCTCCGGGAGATTTGAAAAATTCGACGCCGCTGGCATCGGTGCGTGAAGCGTCTGCCAGCGCCAACGGCTGCGGACATATTCATGGAGGACCGTGACATCCGAATAACCCACCAGCAGCTTTCGCGGCGGCGGTCCGTGTCGGACGGTCAGCTCGTCGAGGATCGGCAGAATGCGAACCGCGCCATACCCGCCGCGCGCCATCCAGAGAATGTCGAGTGACGGATCGTTCGCGTACTCAAACAGTGCCGTTGCTCGGGATTGATCACTTCCGGCATAGGTGAAATGCTGGTCGAAGACTTGCGGATGAACTCGGACGGCAAAGCCGTGATCACGCAGATAGGCCGTTCCGATCTCCAGCTCCAGCGATGGAACAACCGAGGATGCCGCGACGATGCCTACACGAGTGCGATCGCTCATTCGCCCGACTGTAGTCATCGCGGCTGTGGCTGCAATCGCGATGATTGGTCGTGTTTCAAAGTTGATGCGGGCGCATCCCATGTTCTGATTCTGTCTTGCAAATTGGCAATCGAAAGAATGTCGCATAAAATGCAGTCATGACTGACGCAATACTGCATAATTCGCGGGCAAGTGTCCGTCTGGCTGACCAGGAATTGGCAGTCCTGACCGAAATCGGGCGGATCTTATCCTCCACTTTCGAGTTGCGGGAAGCGTTCGCTCAGATCATGCAGGTCATCTCCGATCGGTTAAATCTGCGGAGGGGCACACTGGTATTGCTTGATGAAGCAACCGGGCAGTTATCCACCCAGTGTGCGTTGGGACTTACGCCTGACGACATTGATCGCAACCGCTACGCAGTCGGTGAAGGCGTCACGGGTCATGTGGTCGCGACGGGCCGGGCGCGTATCATCGGAGACGTTCGGCGTGAGCCGGATTTTCTGCATCGCACCTCCCGGCTCAAATACATCGCGCCCGAAGAAGGCGTGAGTTTTTTGTGCGTGCCGATCCGGATCGAGAATCGATGCGCTGGTGCGCTGTCGGTTGATACGCCGTTCATCTCAGACGAACAGCTCGGACACGATCATGTGTTTCTGGATATCGTTGGCGCTTTTCTCGCCCAGGCGATTCAGCTCAACCGGATGATCATGCGGCAGAAGGAGGAACTGCTCGAGGAGAACGCGCAGCTTCGCGCGCAGGTGAAGGACAAGTACCGCTTCGAAAACATCATCGGCGACTCACCGGCGATGCATGATGTGTTTGGAATCGTCGGTCAGGTTGCGAACTCGCGCGCGACCGTTCTGCTTCTCGGCGAGACCGGCACCGGCAAGGAGATGATCGCCAAGGCGATTCATTACAACT
>Ga0163144_10026648_pt1 | contig 11228 bp, 5 predicted proteins | sample OliLak19BULKMAT1_FD_123175 | JGI IMG/M metagenome (GOLD analysis project Ga0163144, IMG submission 123175) | Freshwater microbial mat bacterial communities from Lake Vanda, McMurdo Dry Valleys, Antarctica - Oligotrophic Lake LV.19.BULKMAT1 | ecosystem: Environmental > Aquatic > Freshwater > Lake... | reverse complement strand
GGTCCAACACCGCTTCATCAGCGAAGACGATCTCGATGGCGCGCTCCTTGAGTATCGGTCGCCAGAAGGTGACGGCGAGGACCTTTCACCGTCTGAGAAGCGAGCACTTGAGGTGCTCGAGAACTTTAAGCGGGCGGCGGACTGAGGGGTTGTTCTTGGTTGATCTACCGCAATGAGGTGTGCGAAGGTGGCTGATATGGGAGCAGGGACCGAGACTGTTGAAGCAATTGCAGGAATCATTAGGGAGGCGTTTTCGCAGTCCCTGTCCGACTACCGTGCGGAGGTGCAAGAAGCGTCGAGTACGTCCCGCATCAACTTTGCTCCGTTGCGCCCCGTGTTCATTTCTGGGACTCCAGCCGACGCAATCGCCGGGGAGTACATTCTCTTCCTCGGATTGAACCCGAAGCTTGACGTCAAACGGACGGGCAACACGGCCCACTACGAAAAGATTGACGCGGGGCCGAAGGAAAATGCCGAGGTAACACTTGGTTACTTCGACAAACGAGAACGGCTTCACCGCTACTTCGGTATCCGCGCCAAGGTGGTTGGTGCTTTCGCGGAAAAATTTGGTGAGCATGGCGCGTCGAGCGTGGCGCGTCCGGGAGAGGTTTGCGCCCTGCTTCGCCGCCGGGCCATTTTTTGTGAGTTTGTCCCGTACCATTCAGAGAAGACGAGCGGCGATTTGCGGGCCCTAGCACAGTTGCCCAACGTGCTTCGTGCGCATCGGGTGTTCAGAACGCTGATCGAGAAACACCCTCCCGCAGCTATCCTGCTGGACGGGGTCCAGACGTGGCAGTGTTTAGAGGCTGAGACGGAACCAGTCGAGCATCGGCTCCTAAACACGACCAAACTGGGTGAGTGCGTCGTTAAACAGTTTAGATACGCGGGGCTACCCGTGGTTCAGTGCGGTTTCATCGGTAGCCAAAGCGGGGTGAACTCGATCGCCCAAAGGGTCGAACTTGGTCGCCTCCTTGCGTTGGGTTAGATAAGGCCACGGGCGATCTCAACCGGAGGGCGCGTGTTCTTGCGGCGTTAATAGAGTTGCGAGGCTTGAGTCAGGAGTCCGTGTCAGTGTGAGGCGCGGGCCGCTTAAAAAATGGAAACAAAAGCGCGGCAGCATAGAGGGTCCAAGAATGCATCGCGGCGTTTCAAGCGGCCTGCGGGGTGTAGAAGCTAAGCAACCCACCGGGACGAGTGCGGGAGCGCGGGTGAGTGAGTCGACCTTGTAGCCCTTGGTGATAGCGCGCCGTGGAGCAGCGCAACGTGAATTCCTTCGTACTCAAGGTCAGAAAGTCAGGGCGTCGGTCGCTTCCTGCACAGCGCGACGAGGTCGCAGGACCCGCACGCGTGCTCTTCCCACGTCGGAAGACGCGGAAGCGTGTTCGTGCGCAGCGCCTCTCCGGCGTCCCGGATCTTGTCCCGAACGGCGGTCAGGAGCGAGTTGTCCACCGGCTCACGGGTGGTCTTGCCGTTCTCGTCGAGGTTCAGCACCTCGATCAGATCGGCGGATTTCCCGGTGAGCTCCTGGTATCCCACGGCGTAAACGTGGAGCTGATCGCGGGTGACATCCTCGGCCTGGGCGCGTTCGGTGGACTTGAAGTCGACGATCGCCATCTCGCCAGTGTCTAGGCGGCGAATAAGGTCGATCCGGCCATCGACGGTGATGCCGGGCGCGATGTGGACCTGGATCTGCTTTTCGGAGAACTCCGTGTTGGCGATGTCGTTGCCGTGGGTATCGAGGTAGCGCTCGATCGCCTTGATGCCGGCGTTCCGTAGTTGCTCCCGGAGTGCTGGGTACGCGAACGGGGCGTTCATGTGCCGGCCGACGAGCACTGCGGCCGAGGCTTTCGTGACGATGTCGCCTTCAAGTGCCCGCTTGTGGATTTCTGAGAGCGCGTCGTGCAACCCCTTGCCGTAGCCCAGCGCCTCGTGGATCGGCGCGTTGAACCCATACAGGAACCGCAGCTTGAACTGGTAGGAGCACTCGAAAAGGTACTTCAGCTCCGAGAATGACAACGTGACCTGCGGCGTCTCGTGCCCGGGCTGCGGCGGGAGTCGGTCGACCTTGATCAGCGCGGGAGCCGTCGACACCCACTGCTGCGCGGCGATGTGGTTGAAGAAATCCGAGCGGGCCCGCTGCTGCTGGTTGTCCGCCTCTGGTGCGAACGTCGCGTAGAAGTACTTTTGCGCCCGGGTCACTGCAACGTACAGCAGCCGGGTCTCGTCCTCGACGGTTCCGCGGTACCTTTCCGGGTCCTCGATTGCAGCGTCCGGGATGATGTGACGTAGCGTGACCCCGCCCATCACTCGGGAGGGGAACCGATTCTTGCGCATCGCTGGCAGGAACACTGCCGGCCACTGTAACCCCTTCGACTGGTGCACGGTCGCAATGGTCACGGCATCCGGGGCGGCGTAGCCAACGTCGGCGTCCGCATCGGCGTAATAGTCGGGCGCCTGGTGCTCCAGCCACTTGGCGAACCCCTCGTACTTCTTCTTTGGTTCGGTGGTGAAGTAGATCTGCTCGTAGTCCGAGATCACCTGACTGAACTTGCCGAGCTGGTAGAAGACGAGCTCGCCGCGACTGGCATCACCAGGCAAGTTGTCCTCACGCATCCCGAGAGCCTCGAGGAAATCCAAGTAAAGCCGTTGGATGTTGTAGACCGAGTGCCGCTTGTGCGCGGCGAAGTCGCGGCCGATCTCCAACACTTTCAGCGCCTCGCCCCACTCATCACCTGATGGTATAAGCGCGGCTGAGTCCCAAAGCGCCTTCAGTTGCGCGGCTTCGATCTCTCCAACCATGAACCGGAAGATTCCGACGACCGCCAGGATCTCTGGGCTGTCGAAAAGCCGGTTCAGGCCTTTCACGATGAACGGGATGCCGCGGCGTCGCAGCTCGGCGACGACGGGCTCGGAGTCCTTCGCGACCGACCGGAACAAGACTGCGCAGTCCGACCACGAAAGACCGCGTGGCTCCGACTCGGGGCGGTCTCGGAACTGCACACCGCGCAGATGCTCAATGCGGTCAACGATCCATGCCCCCTCCGCTTCCGGGTCGTCGAACGCCAGCGCTAGCAGGTCGCCACGCACCCAAGTCTGGTGGCCAGCCGCGACCATCGCCTTCGGCAGTCGTTCACCGGCCGGGATGCGCTCGGCGACCGAGCGGCCGAGTTCGACGATGCCTTGGCTCGACCGGAAGTTGTGGTCCAAGATGACCTGCCGGACGCCGGGGTACCGGCTCCCGAACGTGACGATGTTCGACACCTGGCTGCCGCGCCACTGGTAGATCGTCTGGTCGTCGTCGCCGACAACGCACAGGTTCGCCCCGAACCGCACCAGCCCGCGTACGAGTCGCTCCTGCAGCGGGTTGACGTCCTGATACTCGTCGACGACGACGTATCGAATGTCGTCCCGGATGTGATCCTGGACGCGCACAAAGTCGTCGTCCTCGTACCGGTCACCTTCGAGGTAGTCAACCGCGCTTCGGATGATCTGCGTGTAGTCGAACAGCGAGTTCTCATGGAGGAGGCTCAGGTACTTCTCGGACGACTCGATGACGGCGGCCGGCACTGCGGAGAAGTCGATCGCGTCCTCGCGCAGGACACTGAGAACCTGCAGGTAAAGTTTCGAATTAATGTACCGCCGCAGGACACCGGACGTGGCCGTCGTCGGGCAGGTCGTCAGCCCGGACCTGCCGCTGTAGCGGTCCACGAACAGCTGCGCGGTGATGTCGGTCAACACGGAGAATTTGAACTTCTCCGGAACCAGTCGCTGTAGTAGGTCGAGGCAGTAGCCATGCATCGTCCCAATGTACATCTCGGCCAGACCCCTCATGTTGCCGATGTCCCGCTTCACGATCGACAGAACGCGCTCCTTCAGCTCGGCGGCCGCCTTCTCCGTGAACGTGAACGCGATGACGTTGCGTGGCCTGACCGCGGGCTGGGCGAGGATCCCAGCAATCCGCTGCGAGATCACCTGCGTTTTGCCAGACCCGGCGCAAGCGATGATCTGCAGCGGTTTGTCGAGGCAGGCGATCGCCTCGACCTGGGCGGGCGTGTACGTGGTCATGCCATCACGCTAACGGCAGCAACAGCGCAGCGCTAGCATTGCTACAAAAGACGCGGTACTAGGGGAGACTGTGTCCAGACTAAACGACCTGTTGCGCGAGCTAAGAAGCAGGGAACCCGCGCTCGCCCGAGACCTCGAAAGGGAGGTCGCCGCCCTCGCTGATCGTCGCGCGTTCGGGCTAAACTTCGAGCGGCACGTGCCGGAGGTCGTCGAACTCCCGGGCCGCAAAGTTCGCAAGGGAGACAAGGTGCGCATCCTGCCGCCCCGTGGTCAGACGCCCAAAAAGTCGGACGAGAAACTCTGGCGGGTCGTCGCGATTAATCGGCCCTCGGGCATGGCGACGCTGGAGCCGCTGGCCGCACCGCGTGCCGATTCAGGGGAGCCGGTTCTCGACGAGGGCGAAGACCGCAGCGAAACGAGGGACACGGCGTTGGATGACCTTCTCCTCGTGGCCGAGTTCCGCGACCCGATCTACCCGGGCCTGGTCTCCACGGGCAAGGTCGAGCGCGGGGGCGACAAGCCGTTCCACACCGTCATCAACGCCGAGAACTTCCACGCTCTCCAGACGCTACTCTTCAGCCATCGCGGCCGCGTCGACTGCATCTACATCGACCCGCCGTACAACACTGGTGCGAAGGACTGGAAATACAACAACGATTATGTCGAGGGCGACGATCTCTACCGCCACTCGAAGTGGCTCGCGATGATGGAGCGTCGGCTGCTGCTTGCCAAGGACCTCTTGAAGCCGCAAGCCTCAGCGTTGATTGTCACGATCGATGAACGCGAATACTTGCGACTCGGACTACTTCTTGAGCAAACGTTCCCGGAAGCCAGAATTCAGATTGTCTCATCCGTGATTAACCGAAAGGGCGTCGTACGCACCAGTGAACTAACTCGCACGAACGAGTTCGTCTATTTCGTGCAGGTCGGCGATCAAACGCTCGTCGCTGAACGGCTGGCGTCGCGGGAGAAAGTCCGGTGGGCGAGCCTTCGGCGATTCGAGGACTCATCGCGACGAAACGGGCCTCAGCCGAGGCCCGATCAATTCTATCCAATCTACATTGGTGTCGCTTCAGGACGGATCGAAGCCGTAGGGATATCGCTCGCTCCCAAAGTGGATCGCTCCACTGTGGTCGACCGTCCTGGCTTTCACACGGTATGGCCGCTCAAGCCCGATGGCACCGAGATGATTTGGGGCCTGACACCGGCCACTCTGCGGAAGCGGCTCGCGGATGGGTTCGTCAAGGTGGTTCCTGGACGAAATGGTAAACCAGCGACGTTGTACTACTTGACGAGTGGTCAGGTTGCCGAAGTGGCAAACGGCGATTTGCTCGTTACCGGTCGGGACCCGGATGGCTCGGTTGTTGTTGAGTTCGTTACTGGAAAAGCGTCCCTTCCCACGACTCAGTGGGACAAGGAGTCGCATAACGCCCAGAGCAACGGCACGGGGCTGCTTGGCGCACTAATGCCCGGACGCAAGTTCCCGTATGCCAAGTCCCTGTATGCAGTCGAGGACAGTCTACGTCTCGTGGTTGGCGCCAACGCGGACGCTGTTGTCGTCGACTTCTTCGCCGGGTCTGGAACTGCCGCTCACGCGGTGATGCGACTCAACAAGCAGGACGGTGCACGGCGCAAGTCGATCATTGTCACGAACAACGAGGTCTCGGCAGACGAGCAGAAGGCGCTACGTGAGAAGGGGCTTCGACCGGGTGAACCCGAGTGGGAGCGTCGAGGGATCTGCGAGTACATCACCAAGCCGCGCATCGAGACTGCAATCACGGGCAGGAATCCGATTGGTGAGCCGATCAAAGGCGACTACAAGTTCACCGACGAATTCCCCATGGCCGACGGATTCGAGGAGAACGTCGAGTTCTTCACCCTGACGTACGAGGCCCCGCTTCGAGTTGCGTCCAACCGCGAGTTTGCCAAGATCGCGCCGCTCCTCTGGATGCGCGCCGGCGCCCGCGGACGGCGCATCGACGACATCTCGGCCGGCTGGGACGTTGCCGACGTGTACGGCGTTCTCGCAAACCTCGACCTGACCGAAGACTTCCTCAAGGCTGTCGCCGCTAACAAGAACGTCGAAGTGGCTTACATCGTCACCGACGAGGACCGCTTGTTCGAGTCCGTCGCCCAGGAAATGCCTGACCATGTTGAGCCGGTCCGTTTGTACGAGGCGTACCTGCGCAACTTCGAAATCGAGTCCGGGCGGGGGGCGCTGTGAAGTTCACCCTGAAGGACTACCAAGAACAGGCCGTGGAGGACGTCCTCGCAAACCTGAAACGCGCCCGCGAGAACTTCAAGAACCCGGGCAAGCGCGAGCTCTCGTCCTTCTCTCTCACTGCCACCACCGGAGCGGGCAAGACGGTGATGGCGGCCGCCGCGATCGAGGCGCTGTTCTGGGGCAACGAGACGTTCGACTTCACCCCCGACCCGGGTGCGGTAGTTCTCTGGTTCTCCGACGACCCGAGCCTGAACAAGCAGACGTTCAACCGCCTTCGTCAGGCCTCCGAAAAGTTCACCTATTCGAATCTCGTGCACATCGCGCCGCCGTTCGCCAGACCGCGTCTCGATCCCGGCAAGGTGTACTTTCTGAACACCCATAAGCTCACCAAGAATTCGCTGCTGACGCGTGGGCACGCCGAGACAGTATCCGAAACGCAAGAGCGCATCCCGGGATTTGCATCGCCCGACATGCAAGGCTGGACCATTTGGGAGACGCTTGCCAACACCATCGAGGCCGACGATCTCACGCTGTACCTCGTGCTTGACGAGGCGCACCGTGGATTCAACGGCAAGACCACTTCCGACAAGCCGACCATCGTGCGGCGGCTGGTCAACGGCACCAAGGCACGTCCCCCCATCCCTATCGTGTGGGGCATATCGGCGACCATCGCACATTTCGACACGGCGATGCAGGAGGCCGAAGCGACCAAAAACCGACGCGCCCTGTTGCCCGTCGTCGTCGACCCGGTCCGCGTGCAGGAGTCCGGTCTGGTTAAGGACACGCTCGTCCTCGACATCCCCGACGAGGCCGGCAACTTCGACTCCGTCCTCGTGCGGCGGGCTGCTCGCAAGCTAAAGGACTCCACCGATCGATGGGCAGATTACGCCCTCTCGCAAGGGCTGACCGAGACTGTCAAGCCGCTCTTGGTATTGCAGACACCGAATACACCCGACCCCGACGACGTCGGGATCGCCCTCGACACAATCTTTTCCGAGTATCCCGACCTGCGCGCCTCGTCGGTGCGGCATGTGCTCGGCGATCACTCCACACAGAAGTTCGGCGCGTGGGATGTCGACTGGATCGAGCCGCAGCGCGTGCAGGACGAGGCACATGTGCGAGTCCTCATTGCCAAGGACGCGATCTCGACCGGATGGGACTGCCCACGCGCCGAGGTGCTTGTGTCGTTCCGACCGGCGAGGGACAACACCCACATCACTCAGCTGCTCGGGCGAATGGTCCGCAACCCGCTCGCTCGCCGCATCCCCGGTGACGAGCGATTGAACGCCGTAGACTGTATCCTGCCGTTCTTCGACCGCACTACCGCTGTGCAGGTCGTCCGGTTCCTGACGGGCGATCTCGAGTCCGTGCCGGGCGCTGGTAAGAAGGTGGTGATCGATGGCAAGGAGCTTCGGATAAACCCGAACGTGCCGGCCGAGGTCTGGGAGCTGTGGGCGGCGCTGCCGACCCAAACGCTCCCGCAGCGAGGCGCTCGGCCGGTGAAGCGGCTGGTGACGCTGGCGCTGGCCCTGTCGGCCGACGCGGTATCGCCAGGGGCGCTCGGCAAAGTAGAGAAGGATCTGCACCGCATCCTGGATGCTTACGCCGCGCTCTACTCCGACGGGCTCGACTCGGCCATCCAAGAGGTGTGGGGGGTGGACGTTCAACAGATAGAGGGGCACTTCGGCAAGACGGGGCTGAGTTATTCTGAGGTCGTCGAACGGGCGGACGATCGTGCCATCCGCACCGGGTTCGAGGCGGCCAAGAAGGCCTTCGGCGCCGACATCGCCCAGTCCTACGTCAACCACCTCGCCGGACCGGACGATGAGGCTTCCGACGACGATGGGCTGCGCGACGCGTATGTGCGGACTGCGGCGCTGGCCACCGTAAAGGAGTTACGCGACAAGGTCGACCTTGAGGCGCTCGAGTTGACCGATCGCCTCTTCGCCCAGCACCGCGTCGCGATCAAGCAACTGTCCGACGTCCGCCAGCAGACGTACGAGGACATCCGGGCCATGACGACCGATCCGCAGAGGGGTGCGCTGCTCCCGCCACGGACATTCATGGAAGATTTCTCCCTTCGTGATGAGGACGGGCAGATCGTTGCCGCGCCACTAGCCCCATTGCACTTGATGTCCGACGCGGAAGGCCAGTTTCCGCTCACGTCGCTTAACAGCTGGGAGCGCAAGATCGTGCTTGCCGAACTCGCGCGGCCGAACGTGCGCGGCTGGTACCGCAACCCCTCCCGGGCCGCCCTCGACTCACTCGGCATCGCCTACCGAGACGAGGCTACCGGCAACTGGCGATCCATGCACCCCGACTTCGTGTTCTTTCACGAGGTCGGCGGCAAGATCGTCGCGTCGATTGTCGACCCACACGGACACCACCTCCCCGACGCGCTGATGAAGCTAAAGGCGCTGGCGATGTTCGCCAAGACGGACGGCAACGCCTTCCACCGCATCGAGGCAGTGGCGGAGGTCGACGGCCATATGAAGGTCCTCGACATGAAGACCCACGCCGTCCGCGAGCCAGTGCTGTTTGTTAAAGACAACAGCGCCGTAGCAATCTATCGGTCGAGCGTCGCGGTTGCCTACGACCCTGAGTAGCACGTTGACGCTTAGGGTTCCTGCCGAAGCAGCGGCGCCACTAGTGGGCTCCGAGGGACCACTTCCACATTGATTCTATGATTCTATTTCGCAAGCGGTGCACTAGTCTCGCGTCATGGCCGACCCCGCCGGACTGCCCGCCCTAATCGACGCCATCCGCCGCCTTCACCGATTAGAGGCCGTCTGGCTTGAATCGGTGCTCGTGGTCGAGACCCACGAGGGCCAGACGGTCAATGAAGGACGGGCGGCGCCGTCGTGGAACGGGCCGCCCGTAGGTCACCAATCGCGGGGATATACCCGCATCAGTCTATTTTGTGGGGCGCGCGCACTGCACTTCCTGCCTTCCCGCCGCGGGTGGGTCGACAGATCACGGCGGTCGGGCTACCTTCTAACCATCCCGTTGCACGGATGGTTGGGGTCCCGCCCTGATCTGCTAGTCGGCCGGTGTCACAAGCGTCGGCCGTTAGTTTTTGAGGGTTGCTGATCACTGATTCGCCTGGCCTTCGGCGTTGCCGACTGGTTCTGGCTCGTCCACCTGCGTCTTTAGAAAGGCATGAACCCTCTCGACCTCGGCAGTGGTGAACTCGGGCGGCAACGGGATTTCGATTACCCGTCCTTTGCCGATTTTGCACCGGTAGATGATGAAATCTGCCGGCACGGTGATCGTCTGCGTCGCCGGATAGGTTTCGCCTCCATTGGGCAAGCTGCCGATCTTGTCCTCGGGCTTCGCTTCGATCGGCGCACCGTCACCGCCGAAGATGGCGTTGTTGCCGCTGATCAGCCCGGCAACCTTTAGCGAGTCCAGGAAGGCGTCAGCGGCAATCGGCGCCATCGATTCGACGATCTTGTGGTCTCGGTACAGGATGTTCTTCAGGCCCTCCTTGGTTGGCACCGGATGCCCCATAAACTTCTCCAGGAGCTTGGAGTACAGGTCGGGCTTCTTGAAGGCGGCAACGCGAGCAAGACGCCCTTCTTCAGAGGTGCCGGGAAGCGCGATGCGCATGCCCAAATCCGTGATTTTAATCTTTCCTTCGTCGCCTCGGGCAACACGCTCGATCAGCCCGAAGTGGATCGCTGCAGGAATGCCATAGGCCCAAGAGCGGTCGGCGACCTTCGCCACACCCATCTCCCGCATCACGTCGACGTTGGGTGCTTCATTGCCGCCCGCCCTGCGAACCGCTTGGATGATCTCGATCGAGCGAGATAGGCCGAAGTACGGGTACGAGGTTTCACTCCGCGCCTTCCCCTGGTCAGCCTTGGCCGCTGGGTTCTGTTCGGTTGCTGCGTTTTCGTCCGTGTTGCTCATCTAATGACCTCTCAGCTCACCGGAGCGTGACAGATCTTATCAGGTAGTGCAAGGCCAAATGATAAGATAAGTGACAAGCTCACGATGTCCTTATCGCGTCACCAACAGGATTGATATTTAGTAAAGTATTGTATTTGTTGATAAATATAGCTCGCACTACCAACATGGCGAAGGTCCCCGCAGGAGTTCCACAGTCGTGCATTTTTCGCTTCAGGATTGGGAGCGATGGTTGGATAGAACCGCCAGGGGTATTTTTGGCATCTCGGGCCTTGAGTTTGAGGGGGCCTACACCACTGGCGAGATGCCCCGCTCGGGTCCGGCAGAGGATCTCGGATCCGCATTGGACCTGATCCAAAAGCTTCGGCGGAATCAGTAGCCCTCAGTGATTCCTATTCGCCCGGCCCTTCCGCCCCGACACGCGAGCGGTCCGCGCATCCGCCTGCCTGCGCGTGGACCCGTTACCCGTACACCGTGCAGGGCCCTGGCAGCGCCTTTCGGCCACGCCCCTGACAGCGCGTCCTCCGCCGGCGCTCCAGCCATACGCGCAAGCCCGTACTGCCAGCCCTGCCGCGGGGTGATGCTTCTCGCTCGTCGGCAGCCGGAGCAGGTTTTCGGCGTGCCAGCGTGCACGTTCATGACGAGCGCCAGGTCCGTCCATTCGCCGTCATCCAGGCTCAGCGCGTTGACCGAGTTCCATGCCTTACGCGTTGGCCGCGCGCTGAGAACGCAAGTTTGATAAGAGCTTGTAGGAGAGGCCTACCCCAAGATCAACACGCGAGGACCCAGCAGAAGATCGAGTGTTTCAAACCCGAAGCAAACTTTAAAAAAAAACCATCAAACCCTCTTCAAGAGCTTAAAAGTTTCAAACGAATCAAGTTCATTATTCCAGTGTTCTAGCAGGATGTCTCTATTCAGGTTAACGAATTGGATCACCTGCTTGGATACTCCGCCGGGCAGAGGGCTCAGTATCCTTGGAGGGTCGGTTAACGTGACCGTCACCGCATGCTTCACACTTTCGATAGTTAAT
>Ga0163144_10026644_pt1 | contig 11230 bp, 13 predicted proteins | sample OliLak19BULKMAT1_FD_123175 | JGI IMG/M metagenome (GOLD analysis project Ga0163144, IMG submission 123175) | Freshwater microbial mat bacterial communities from Lake Vanda, McMurdo Dry Valleys, Antarctica - Oligotrophic Lake LV.19.BULKMAT1 | ecosystem: Environmental > Aquatic > Freshwater >... | reverse complement strand
GCAGCGCAGCGGCATCGGCGACGGCCGAGCCCGGCAGCGCGGCCAGAAGGGAGCCAAGGAAGACGGCGACGGTCAGGTCCTGTCCCCTTCGCCCTTGATCGGGGCGGCGTCTTCCGGCTCTTGCACCGTCACCCGTTGGTCGTCAGCCAGCTGGCCGCTCGCCAGCCGCAACAACTTGAGGCCGTGGAACACCGCAGCAAAGACCGCGAAGACGATGCCGAGGCCCGATAGCCAGGCCAGTGACTACCCGGTGACCGGCGCCTCGACCTCCAGGTTGATGCGAGTTTGCGAAAGGCTGCCGGAGAAAATCAGCCAGCAGCAGCAGAGCATCAGGGTTTCGGCCAGCGCCGGGCAGACCTATTTTCCGCTGGGGCCCAGGCGCCCGATCAGCAGATGCGTGCCGAGATGGCGGTTGTCCTTGACGGCGACGATGGCCCCCAGAACGGTCATCCAGACAAAGGCCCAGCGTGACAACTCCTCCGAGGCCGTGATGCCAGAGTTGAACGCGTAGCGCAGCACGACATTGCCAAAGACCATCACCACCATGGCCACCAGCACCAGCACCAGCAGCGCTTCAAGCAGCTTGCAGTAGGCGCTGGCGCCCTTGTCGATCCAGTCGTTCATGCCGCTCCGTGGGTGGGTGGCCACCGCAGTCGACAATGACACAGGCACACGAGAGAATAATGTACTGTTTGGTTAGTTTTGGCATGAGGAGTAAGCCCACGGGGGCGTGCTCAGCCGGCGCCTCTGCGCGATCGGCGATGTCATTTGCGCACGAAGCGCACCACCATCTCGATGATGCTGTCGCGGCGCGCGATCAGCACCCCGGGAGTCCCTAGATCACGCCCGAAGATCAGGCCGAGGGTGTGCCGGTTGGCGACATTGAACACCGACAGCGCACTGATCGACATGTGCAGGTCCACAACGTCGATGGCAGCGCGGAACACCCCTGCCGTCTGTCCCCGCTCCAGCACGCGGCGCAGGCCCGCGGTGGCCGGCACGTTGAGCTGGCGTATCGACTTGCTCTGCGCCAGGTACCGGGCACGCTGGATGTTTTCGCTCTGCACCAGCCGCACGAACTCGGGGTGGGCCCACTGGTAGTCGACGCTGTGCCCGACCAGTCGGCGCAACGCGTCCTCGGGCGCCAGGTCGTCGAGGTGGGCCTCGGACTCGATGGCGCGAATGCGCCGGTAGGCGTCTTCGAGCACAGCCAGGTACAAGCCCTCCTTGCTACCGAAGTAGTAGTAAATCATGCGCTTGCTGGTGCGCATGGCCTCGGCGATCACGTCGATGCGAGCGCCAGTGAGGCCCTTGTCGGCGAACTCGCGCGTGGCCACCGCCAGGATGTCGGCCATCGTGCGCGCGCGGTCGTTGGTGCGCGGTACCACCTTCTTGGCAGCGCCCTTGCGCGGCCGGCCGGTCTTGCGGCCTGCGACGCCAGCGGCAGCGTTGGAATGTACTGTCTTGTCCATTTTGCCAGTGTAGGACAATCCACTGATGCAACTGCCCTTCATGCGCTGGGCGCCCGAGTGGCGACAACCCGGCACGTTGCGCGCCGATCTGCTGGCAGGCCTGACGGGTGCGGTGGTGGTACTGCCGCAGGGCATGGCCTTCGCCACCCTGGCCGGGCTGCCGCCGCAGTACGGCCTTTACGCGGCGATGCTGCCGTGCATCGTTGCCGCGCTGTTCGGCTCGAGCCGGCTGATGGTCACCGGCCCGGCGAATGCCATCTCACTGACCACCATGGCCTTGATTGCGCCCCTGGCCGCTGTCGGCTCGCCCGACTACGTGCGCCTGGTGCTGACGCTGACCTTCCTGGTGGGCACGCTGCAGTTGCTACTGGGCCTGGCCCGCGTGGGTGCTGTCGTCGACAAGGTGCCGCACTCCGTGATCGTCGGCTTCACGGCGGGTGCCGCAGTGCTGATCGTGAACAGCCAGCTCGGCGCGCTGCTCGGCCTGAGCCTGGCGCGCGGCACCTCGGTGCTGACCAACCTGCAGTCGGCCATGATGCAGTTCGCCGCGGTGCAGTGGCCGAGCGTGTTCGCCGCCGGCGCGACGGTACTGGCCGCCCTGCTCTGGCGGCCGCTCAACCGCTATGTTCCCGCGATGCTGGTGGCGGTAATCGTCGGCACACTGGCGGCGTACGCGGTGGCCGCGTGGATGCCGGAGTGGCCGCGGCTGGCCACCGTGCAGGCACTCCCCGGCGCGCTGCCGCCCCTCTCACTGCCCGATCTGTCGATCGACACCGTGCGCAGCCTCTTCGGCGCCACCCTGGTGATGACCCTGCTGGCCTTGACGGAGGCGGTGGCGATCGCCAAGGCCGTGGCCCGGCGCCATGGCGACACGCTCGACGGCAACCGCGAGTTCATCGGCCAAGGCCTGGCCAACCTGGCGGGCGCTTTTACATCAGCGCTGCCCGCAAGCGGTTCATTCAACCGCTCGGGTGTGAACGTGCAAGCCGGGGCACGCACGCCGCTGGCGGCGGTCTTCGCCGCCGTGCTGCTGGTGCTGATCCTGTTCTTCGTCGCGCCCTGGGCGAGCTGGTTGCCGCTGGCCGTGATTGCCGGTCTGTTGCTGGTGGTGGCCTGGGGCTTGATCGATGGCCGCGAGATCGTGCGCCTCTGGCGTGAAGAGCCGCTCGAGCGCGCGCCGTTGGCCGTGACCTTGCTCGGCACCGTGACCTTGTCGCTGGAGTGGGCCATCCTGTTGGGCATCACCAGCGCCTTGATTGCGCGGCGCGTCGCTCGCGCGGCCTAGCCGGCGAAGCGGCCACCGAGGCCGGCCGGTACTATCAAGGCTCCATGCCGAGCAGTGACCGCACCGACCGACCATGACGCGCAAGTGGCTGATTGCCCTTTCTGCGCTCGCCCTGCTGGCCGCCGCCGTGCTGGCCGTGCGACTCCTGCGCGCCCCCGAGGCCGCCGCCGTGACCGTGCGCGTGGCGCCGCTGGTTCGCAGCCTGCAGTTCTCGGCGCGCGTGGCAACAGCGTCGCGTGTCGACGTCGGCGCCACCGTCACCGGCCGGGTGCTGCAAGTGTTGGTTGCCGAGGGTGCGCAAGTCAAGCGCGGCGACCCGCTGGTGCGCCTGGAGAGCGACGAGTTGCAGGCCGCGCTGGCCCAGGCGCAGGCCAGCGAACGCCAGTCGTCCGCCCGCCTGGTGGGCCTGCGCAACACCGGGCGCAGCGGCGCGCAGGCAGCGCTTGCGCAGACCGACTCGGTGGTGGTGGCCGCCGCCGCGGACCTGCAGCGCACGCGCGAGTTGGTGGCCCAGGGCTTCCTCAGCCCGGCCCGGCTCGATGAATCTCAGCGCGCACTGGCGGTGGCACAGGCCCAGCAGGCCGGCGCCCAAGCCCAGCGCAGCGCCATCTCCGACCAAGGCAGTGACATTCAGCAAGCCCAGGCACAACTGGCGCTGGCCCGCGCGGCCAGCAGTGCAGCCCGCGCCCGGCTCGAGCAGGCCTTGCTGAGCGCACCGGCCGACGCCAAGGTGCTCGACCGCCTTGTCGAGCCAGGCCAGATCGTGCAGCCGGGGCGCGCCTTGGTCAGCTTGGCGCTGGCCGGCGCACCGCAACTGGTGGCGCAAGCCGACGAGCGCTTTCTCGAGCAACTGCAGGTCGGCCAGCCGGTGACTGTGATCGCCGACGCCTTCCCGGGTCAGCGCTTCACGGCACGCGTGCAGTCCATCGCACCCCTGGTCGATGCCCAGCGCGGTGCGGTGGAAGTCAAGTTCTCGCTGCCGCAGGGCGCGCCCACCTTCCTGCGCGAGGACATGACCTTGTCCGTCGAAGTCGAGACCGGCCGACGCGACAGCGCCCTGGTGGTGCCCGCCAGCGCGTTGCGCGATCCCGCGCAGGCTTCGCCGCCTGCCGGGATGGTGTGGATCGCGAGTGGCGGTCGTGTCGAACAGCGCCGGGTGAAGCTGGGCCTGCGCACGCTGGATGCGGTCGAAGTGACCGAGGGTCTCGCCGCCGGCGACACCGTTCTGATCGGCCCAGCCCCTGCGCCAGGGGCACGTGTGCGCGCCGACACCACGGGCGCAACGGTCAAGGGGGCCCGGCGTCCAGCTGACGACGCCGGGTCGGCCATGACCAACGCCATCGGCCGCTAGAGCCCATGCAGCACAGCCTCGGGTTCGAGCGCCGGGTGGCCACGCGCTTCCTGCGTGAGGGGCGCATGCAGACCGTGCTGATCATCATCGGTGTGGCTGCCGGCGTGGCCGTGGTGACCTATATCTCGGCCCTGATCACCGGTCTGCAGAAGAACACCCTGGACAAGACCCTGGGAGCGCAGGCCCATGTGACCCTGAGCGAACGTGACGATGCCGTGCTACCGGCCCTCGCGCCAGCGCCCGGCACGCTCGTGCTGGCTCAGACGCAGGCGCGCGCGCAGCGGCCGCGCTCGATCGCCAACTGGCAGGCCGTGGTGCCGCTGCTCGAAGCCCTGCCTGGGGTGACCGCGGTGTCGCCGATGGTGGCCGGCGCGGGCCTGGCCCTGCGCGGCGAGGCGACCCAGTCGATCGCCCTGGTCGGCGTCGAGCTCGAGCGCTATGACCGCATCATCGGTTTGCGCTCCAAGCTGACTGCTGGCGCTGCCCAGCTCGGGCCCGGCGACGGCATCATCGGGCGCGAACTGGCCGCCAATCTCGGCGTGCGTGTGGGCGACCGCATCGCCATTACCACCGGCAGCGGCCCTGCGGCCGTCACCGATGGCCTGCGCGTCACGGCCCTGGTCGACCTTGGCGTGCGCGAACTCAACCGTCGCACGGTGATCGTGCCGCTGCGCACGGCGCAGAGCCTGGTGGGCTTGCCCGGTGGGGTGACCAACCTGGACATCACACTCGACGACATCTGGTCGGCTCAGGCGCTGGCAACCGACCTGGCGGCGCGCCTGCCCTACAAGGTCGAGGGTTGGCAGGAAGCGAACGCCTCGCTGGTGTCGGCTCTGAACGCGCAGTCGATCAGCACCGGCGTGATCCGCGCGGTGGTGATGGTGGTGGTGGTACTCGGCATCGCCAGCGTGCTGGTGGTGTCCGTGGTGCAGAAGCGGCGCGAGATCGGCATCTTGCGTGCGATGGGCGCCACCCAGGGTCAGGTGCTACGGATCTTTCTGTTGCAAGGCGCCATCGTCGGGGCTCTCGGCTCGGTGATCGGCGTGGTGCTGGCCGTTGCACTGATCTGGGCCTTCTCGCGCCTGGCGCTTGGCGCCGATGGGCTGCCGCTGTTCCTCATCACCCTGCACCCGGCCCTGGCCCTTCAGGTGGCCGGCGTGGCCACGCTGTGCGGCGTGCTGGCGGCGGTGGCGCCAGCACGGCGTGCGGCCCGGCTCGACCCGGCGCAAGCCATCCGCATGTAAGGCGCTGCCGTGCCAGCCCACAAGGCCCCCGACACGCCGCTGCTCGAGCTGGGCGAGATCAGCAAGAGCTACAACCTGGATCTGCCCAATGAGGCCGAGGTTCTGCACAGCCTGTCGCTGCGGATCGCGCGCGGCGAGTTCGTGGCCCTGATCGGGCCGTCCGGCTCGGGCAAGAGCACGCTGCTCAACATCATCGGCCTGCTCGAGCGCGCCACGGCCGGCAGCTACCGCATCGGGGGTGAAGAAACGCGCGAGCTGAACGATGCAGCCCTGACGTTGCTGCGACGTGCCACGCTGGGCTTCGTGTTCCAGTTCCATCACCTGCTGCCGGCGTTCACCGCGCTGGAGAACGTGACCTTGCCAGCCCTGATGCGCGAAGGTCGCGTGACGCCGGCGCAGCGCGAGCGGGCGCTGGCGATGTTGCACTCGGTCGGTCTGCAGGACGCCACGGCCAAGCGTCCGGGCGAACTCTCAGGCGGCATGCAACAGCGCGTCGCGATCGCCCGGGCCCTGGTGCTGGAGCCCCCGTTGGTACTGGCCGACGAGCCGACCGGCAACCTCGACACGCAATCGGCGAACGAAGTCTTCGACGTGATGCGGCGCATGCACGCCGAACTGAAGGTTTCGTTCCTGATCGTGACCCACGACCCACGCTTGGCCGCCCGCTGTGACCGGGTCATCGAGCTCATCGACGGTCGCATTGCGCGCGACGCACCGGTGCCGACTTCCACCCCCGACGAAGCCAAGCATGCCGCCCCCTGAGACCTTGCCAACGCGGGCCCGCCCACACCGGCTGAGCCCGAAGAAGCTGCTGTTGAGCAAGTGGACGGCCGTGCATCCGGTCGGCAAGGAGAAGCACTTTGTCGTGACACGGGTCGTCGAGCCCGAAGCGCCGGGCGTGACGATCGAATCGGTCGAGCTGCAAGCCGTCCACTCGGGCCGCTCGACCACGCTGCCCTGGCGTTCGCTGAGCGACCGCAGCCACTGGCACCGCGGCTGGCTGTGACCGACAAGGCTCGTGAAACGGCAGCGCGCCCCGGCGTCAGACCCGGCCCACCACCGGCAGGCAGGCTCCGGTGATGGCCGCAGCGTCGTCCGACAACAGGAAAGCGATCACCTGACTCAAGGCCAGCGGCGTAACCCAGCGTTCGAAGGCGGCCGCGGGCATGTCGGCGCGATTGGACGGGGTGTCGATGATGCTCGGCAGCACCGCGTTGACGGTCACGCCGCGGTCTTTCAGCTCCTCGGCCAGGGCCTCGGTGAAGCGCAGCACGCCGGCCTTCGAGGCTGCGTAAGCGCCCATGCCGCTGCCTGCCTTGAGGGCTGCCAGAGCCCCGACGTTGACGATGCGACCCCCAATACCCAGGTGCGGCAATACCGCTTGCACCGCCGCCACCGCGCTGCGCAGGTTCATCGCATACAGCCGGTCCCAGGTGTCGAGCGAACCCTCCGACACGGTCTGCCAGGCAAAGCCGCCCGCGACATTCACCAAGCCATCGATCCGCTGCCAGCGCTCGAGCACCTGCGCCAGCGCCCGCTGCGCGGCGCCCTCGGCCCCGAGATCGACAGCCCCGAGCGCGAGCGTGCGATCGCTGTCGGGGCTCGGTGCCGGGGCTGGCGCGCGGTCGAGCAGCGCGACCCGGGCACCGCGCTGCCCGAGCAGGCTGGCCAGCGCGCGGCCGAGCGCGCCGAATCCGCCGCTGACGATGAACACCCGGTCCTGCAATGGCAGGGGCAGGGGCAGGGGCAATGGCAATGTCATCGGGGTCTCTGCGGCGGCCGTGTAGCCACGATTCTGCCCTGGGTCCTGAGCGCGGGGGCGGCTCGGCCGCACGCGCGCAGGCTGCCTGGCGGTGCCTGCCAGTGCCGCTGAATGGGGCGTGCGCTGTTTGCCGCGAAGATGGTCCGCGACGTAAAACTCAGGTGATGCCCGCAGCGGCAACGGGGCAGCGCCCGCTAGCGCTTGCGTGGCTCAATTGGCTGCCACGGCATGGCTCGCACCCACCGCACGGGCCGGCGTACCGGCGTGCATTTCAGACAAGAAGGGCTGCCACACAGGTTTCAAGCTCGGGTCGTCCATCGGCGTGGTCAATCGCTGTGCAACGACAGCATGGAAGGCGGCGACCGAGTCCGAAGCGGTCATCACGGTGTAAATCTCGTCCCAGGCCTTGGTGGCGCTCAAGTTGGCCGCCGTTGCGGCAGCGAAGTGCAAAGACCACCCGCCGCTGGCGCTTGGGCAGTACCACCAGGCGACAGTACCCGCTGCGTTGGAGCGCAACTTCGGCCAGGTGCCCTTCCCGATGGGAGACGGAGCGCAGTGGAAGGCGGACTTGCTCGAAAACAAGTCGCCCGATTCAGGCGAAACGCTACCCTTGCCTGTGTCGGCTGCAGCCACTCCGACAATGCACCCGACGAACACCGGCGTCAGGCGACGCATCAAGCGGTCACCGCGCCACCAGATCGAAATCCTGTCAATTTTCATACCCAGGATAGTCGCCGGTGACGGGCATGTTCCTTGTAGGACGGGATCGCGTTCTAGCGTACGTCAGCGCCGTTCAAATCGGCGCCTCCGTGGAGTGGCAACTCAAACAGGTGATTGGACACTCGGCCGCCTGGATCTGATCAAGGCACATCTGAAGGCGGTTTCGACTACGGCACCCCCCGCCCGCCGTCGCCCCCTGGCATGCCTGCGTCGGCTCAATGGGGGTCCTGGTCGCATTCGGTTGGTGCTGCGATCTTTGCCTCCGCACACTGCGACCCAGCAGGCCAGCAGACACATCGAAGTCTTCGCCTCCTGTCGGGCGCGCAAGGAGCACCTGGCCTCGCCTTAACCAAGAAAGGGAATCGTCGTGACTTCAAGAAGTGTCTATCTCAAAGGGGTCGCGGTGAGCGCCGTCGCCGTCGTCGCCATCGCGTTGCTGGCCGCTGCGAAGGCGCCACCGAGCGTTTTTGACGAGATCACCGTCGGCCGGATCAACGTGCGGGAGCCTGACGGCACACTTCGCATGATCATCTCCAATCGTGCGCAGTTCCCGGACACGCCATGGAAGGGGGGCGACATTCCGCGCCCGGACCGCAGGAGCTTTGCAGGCATGTTGTTTGTCAACGATGAAGGCACAGAGAACGGCGGGTTGATCCAGAAGGGCTTTGTGGGGCCAGATGGCAAAGCCGACGCGGGCCTGAGCTTGACGTTTGACCGCTTCCGTCAGGACCAGGTGATTCAACTCCTGCACGCGGAGGGTGGGGGGCGCGCGAGAAGCATGCTGGTCATCAACGACGAGTCGGATGGCACCCAGTTCGACATCACGCAACGCGTACATCGGATCAAAGAGATCAAGAAACTCGAGCCAGCCCAGCGTGATGGCGCCTTCCGTGCCATGCAGGAAAAGGGGCAGCTCGCCAACAATCGCGTGTTGTTGGGTACGACTGGGGACGGCGCTTCAGCATTGAGCCTCGCTGATGCAAAGGGGCGACCGCGGCTGATGTTGATGGCCACAGGCGATGGCAAGCCAAGCGTTCAATTGCTGGACGAGAAAGGGCAAGTTGCGCGGACCCTTGAGCTGGCTGCCACCGACGGCGCGGCAGTCGAGCCACGGCCGCCGCAGAAGTAGAAGGAGAGAGCTGTGCAACCACTCGTCCCTTCTCTGATCTTGGCACTTCGGATCGCGCTTGGCTGGTGGGTCGCGCTTGTCGCTGTCACTGCCATCTTCAGCGCGCCCGTCGCTGGCATCGGCGGCCTGTTCCTCTTCCCGCCCTTGGCGCTGCTGATCGGCGCCGCAGCAGCGTGGCGCCAGCACCGCGCCGTGGTCGGACGCGATGGCGTCGTCAGTCCGCTGGCGGTGGGCTGCAGTCAGTCGATCAACCTGGCGCTACCCGCGCAGCAGTCGCTGCGCATCGCCGAGAGCGCAATCAAGGCCGTGTTCAATCCAGTCGATCTCAGGCTGACTGAAACGGCGGCGATTGCACGAGTTCATGGTCTCGGACTGCGTCGGACCAGCCTCGCGTGGATGTGCGACGACGCCTTGAGCGTCACTGCGTCATCGGATAGCCAAGCAAGAAGCGAGCTTCTCGTCACCTGCGAGCCTGTGCACTCATGGCTCTACGGCGTCTTTTGGGTCGATGGAGGGCGTTGTGCTCGACATGCTGAAGCTATTCGGGATGCGGTGCTCGCGCGCGTTCGCGCGCAAGAACGTGATGCTGACGAGCAAGACCGACAGCAAGCCTTGCAAGGTCGACTGACCCAGGCGGAACTGGCACTGCTGCGTGCGCAAATAGAGCCGCACTTTCTCTTCAATACGTTGGCTCACATCAGGTCCAGTCTCGGTCCTGGCGCTGAAGTGGCACGACCGATGTTGGACGCGCTCATCGACTTTCTGCGTGCGAACAGCACCAGCTTCTCACGGTCCGACAATCCGCTGTCGGAGGAGTTGAGCCGGGCCGAGAGCTACTTGAAACTGATGCAGCTTCGCCTCGGTGGCAGGCTTGGCTATGAAGTCACTTGCAGCCCGTCCGTCGCTTCCTGCCAAGTGCCAACGGCCTGCGTGCTGGTCCTGGCTGAGAACGCAGTAAAGCACGGTATCGAGCGCAATCCGTCCAATGGTGCCATCACAATCCGCTGCTACGTGGAGGGGCTGATGCTGGTCATCGACGTCGAGAATGACGGGCCGGGCCTGGCAACAGCGAGTGCTGTCTCACAGGGCGGTCTTTACAACCTGCGTGAACGGCTGCGCCTGGCTTTCGGGGGCTCGTCGCGCCTCAAGGTCGAGGAGCGAGCAGAAGGCGGCGTTCGTGCCTCACTGCGCATGCCCTTGGCCACGGAGGGTGCCTGATGGCGCTGGCTGGCCAGCGCATGTCGAGCGATGCCTGGGTCCTGATCGTCGAGGACGAGGATCGGTTGCGTGACGAACTGGCATCGTTGCTGAGCGAGCTTGCTCCTGATCTGGGCGAGGTGAGACCCGCTGCGACCGCCGAGGAAGCCCAAACCTTGTGTCAGACAGGGTGCGCGCCCGCAGTGGCCTTTGTCGACATCCACCTGCCGGGCCTTTCCGGCCTGGCGCTGGTGCAAACGTTGCCGGATGACACTCGCGTTGTCTTCGTCACGGCCTATGACAGGTTTGCGCTCGAAGCATTCGAACGCGGCGCCGTCGACTACTTGCTCAAACCGGTGGCCACTGAGCGTCTGCAACAGTGCGTGGCGCGATTGCGATCAAGAGCGGTGCCCGCCGCGCAGGAAGTACGCCAGATTCTGTCCTCGTTGTCCTCGTTGTCCGCGAATCGGCCCCCGCAGCACGCCAAGTGGCTGTCCGCATCGTCGGGGCGGCGAATCAGCTTGATTGCCGTCGACGAGATCATCTATTTGCAGGCAGACAACAAATACACGCGCGTTGTGAGTCACGACGGTGAACACTTGATCGAAGAGTCCCTCAAGAGCCTGTTGCCCCGACTCGATCAAACCAGCTTTTGCCAGATCCATAGGTCAACCGCAGTCAACCTGCGGGAGGTCTTGCTGGTTGAGCGAGACGAGTCGGGCGGTGGCCTGCTGCGCCTGCGCTCCCGCCCGGACGTACTTCGGGTCAGCGCACCGTTCTTGCGGGAGTTCAGGAAGTTCTTGGTCTGAGGGGTCGACCACGCAACGCTGAGTTGCACCGCCACACCCGGGCTTTTGCTTGCAGGTGGAGGTCGATACACAAGAAGCGCCCGCGAGCTTGGATGCTCCAGCGAATTTGTCGTTTGTGGCCTCATGCGGAGGCTGATTTGGTGGGCGGTGCAGGATTCGAACCTGCGACTTCCACCGTGTGAAGGTGGCACTCTACCGCTGAGTTAACCGCCCGGCTCCGCGTGTTTGGCAACCTTGCGGGCCAGCCAAAGCAACTTTAAT
>Ga0163144_10026643_pt1 | contig 11230 bp, 9 predicted proteins | sample OliLak19BULKMAT1_FD_123175 | JGI IMG/M metagenome (GOLD analysis project Ga0163144, IMG submission 123175) | Freshwater microbial mat bacterial communities from Lake Vanda, McMurdo Dry Valleys, Antarctica - Oligotrophic Lake LV.19.BULKMAT1 | ecosystem: Environmental > Aquatic > Freshwater > Lake... | reverse complement strand
GGCGTTCGCGCTGGCGTTCGCGCTGGCGTTCGCGTGGCGAGATCTGTGAGGCTGGTGCGACAAACGGGGCGGCGCATCGCATGATGCACCGCCCCGTTGTCACTGCAGATGCGACCGAGACTAGTACATGCCGCCCATGCCGCCGCCGCCGTGCCCACCACCGGCCGGTGCAGCGGAGTTTTCCTTCTTCTCGACGATCAATGCTTCGGTCGTGAGGAGCAGGCCCGAGATCGACGCGGCATTCTGCAGCGCGGTGCGGGTGACCTTGGTCGGGTCGATGACGCCGGCCTGCACGAGGTCTTCATACGTGTCGGTGAGGGCGTTGTAGCCGAACGTGTTCGACTCGGCGGCCTTCACCTTCTCGACGACGATGGAACCTTCCCCACCGGCATTCTGCACGATCATGCGGATCGGCTCTTCGATGGCGCGACGGATGATCGCGACGCCGATGTTCTCTTCCGCATCCTCGAGCTTGAGGTTCACCAACGCCCGCTGGGCGCGGATGAGGGCGACACCGCCACCGGGCACGATGCCTTCTTCGACTGCTGCGCGCGTGGCGTGGAGCGCATCTTCGACACGCGCCTTCTTCTCCTTCATCTCCGCTTCGGTTGCGGCACCGACATTCACGACGGCCACACCACCGGAGAGCTTCGCCAGACGCTCCTGAAGCTTTTCCTTGTCGTAATCGGACGTGCTCTTCTCGATCGCGGCGCGGATTTCCTTCTCACGGCCCTTGATCTGGTCGTGATCGCCGGCGCCATCGATGATCGTGGTGTTGTCCTTGTCGACGACCACGCGCTTGGCCTTGCCGAGGTCGGCCAGGGTCGCGTTCTCGAGCTTGAAGCCCACTTCGTCGCTGATGACGTTGCCGGCGGTGAGCACGGCGATGTCCTGCAGCATGGCCTTGCGGCGGTCACCAAAGCCCGGCGCCTTGACGGCGACGATCTTCAGCGTGCCACGCAGCTTGTTCACCACCAGCGTGGCCAGTGCCTCGCCTTCGATGTCTTCCGCGATGATCATGAGCGGCTTGCCCGTCTGGGCCACCTTCTCGAGCACCGGGAGCAGTTCCTTCATCGAGCTGATCTTCTTGTCGTGGATCAGGATGAACGCGTCTTCCATGACGGCTTCCATCTTCTCCGGATCGGTGACGAAGTACGGCGAGACGTAGCCGCGATCAAACTGCATGCCGTCCACCGTCTCCAGCGTCGTCTCGAGGCCCTTTGCCTCTTCTACGGTGATGACGCCATCCTTGCCGACCTTCTCCATTGCGCTGGCGATCAGCTCGCCGATTTCCTTGTCGTTGTTGGCCGAAATCGACGCGACCTGCGCGATCTCCTTGCGCCCGTTGGTCGGCACGGAGATCCGCTTCAGCTCTTCCACGACGGCCGTGACCGCCTTGTCGATGCCGCGCTTGAGCGCCATCGGGTTCACGCCGGCCGTCACGTTCTTGAGGCCTTCACGGAAGATCGCCTGCGCGAGCACCGTCGCCGTCGTCGTGCCATCGCCGGCATTGTCCGACGTCTTGGTGGCGACTTCCTTCACCATCTGCGCGCCCATGTTCTCGAGCGGATCGGCCAGCTCGATTTCCTTCGCGACCGTCACGCCGTCCTTGGTCACGGTCGGCGCACCGAACTTCTTGTCGATGACGACGTTCCGACCCTTCGGGCCGAGCGTCACCTTCACAGCATCGGCCAGCTGATCGACACCGCGCTTGAGTGCGGCACGCGCGTCGACGTTGAAATGCAGTTCCTTGGCAGCCATGTGTATCTATCCTCGAAAACGATTAAGCGAGGACCGCGAGTACATCTGACTCGCGGAGAATGAGCACGTTCTCGCCTTCGATCGTGACTTCGGTGCCGCTGTACTTGCCGTACAGGACACGGTCACCGACCTTCACGGTCATCGGAGCCAGCTTGCCGTCTTCGTACTTACCCGGACCAACGGCCACGATCTCGCCCTGCTGGGGCTTTTCCTTGGCGGTGTCGGGGATGTACAGCCCGCCGCGCATCTGCTCCGCTTCTTCGAGCGGCTTCACGACAACGCGATCGGCCAACGGGGTGACCTTGGCGCCGATGGCACTCTTGGTGGTCATCGTCCTTCCTCCAGACCTGACATGTGACTGAGAGAGCGCACGGACCAGGACACGCGCGTCTTGTTAGCAGTCGCCGCCCTTGACTGCTGACGGAGGAAAGATAGTCAGCGCGACAGGCCAGTCAAGCGAGAGGGCGCCGGGCGGACGGAGTGGCAGCTCACAAACACAACTCCTTCAACTGCAGCATCTTACGATGTTCTGCCGGCATTCAGGAGCGTCCCGCCTGTCCGGCTCATCCTGCCAGATCGGCGGAGAGCAGATCGTGGGCGATCTGCAGTCCTCGCAGCGTGAGGTCGGCGTCGAGGACCTCCAGCACCGGGCAGAATGGGGCGAGCATGGCGGCCAGCCCCCCGGTTCCGATGACCAGCGGCTCCCGGCCCGTCGGCCACTCCGCGCGGATCCGGGCCACGATCCCGGTGATCGCGTCGACGGTCCCGAACACGACGCCCGAGCGGATGCACTCTTCGGTCCGCCGCCCGATCACCCGGCCGGGCGCACGCAACTCCGTCGCCGGCAATTTCGACGTGCGACGCGTCAGCGTGTCGAGCGATGTCAGCACGCCCGGCGCGATCACGCCACCGAAAAACACGGCGTCCCGCGTGATGCAATCATACGTCGTCGCCGTGCCGAGATCGACGACGATGCAGTCGCGCTGATAGATGCGGCTCGCCGCGAGTGTATTCAGCAGACGGTCGGCACCAACCGTTTGCGGTGCATCCACATCGAGCGTGAGCGGAAGCGGACTGTTCGCATCGACCACCAGCGCCGACACACCAAACCCGAGCTGAATTCCCTCACGCAGCGGCGCAGTCCCTGCCGGCACGACGGAGCCGATCGCCGCGCCGCGCACGCTCCCGACGGTCACGTCCTCGAGGGCGAGCAGAGAGCGCAGCAGGACGGCAAACTCGTGCGGGGTCCTGGCCGCGCTCGTCATCACGCGCCAGTGCGCGACGATCCGACCGCCGTCCGAGAGGCCGATCGTCGTTTCGGTGTTACCCACGTCACAGACCAGCAGCATCGCGCTACTCCGTCAGGGAAGTGCTGAAAATGAGTGAACCGGAAACAGCCACACGCTCACCGGTCGCAGTACGCAGGCGAATCCCGCCACGGCTGTCGATCCCCACCACACTGCCCGGCAATGGTGATGTCACTTCCCGCCCGAGTGCAAGATCGCGGCGCGAAAACGCCGCCAGCTCGCGGTCCGAGAGCTCACCCGCGATCAAGCTTGCCGATAGCACCGCGCAGACGACGTCCACCAGCACCGCTGAGGGTGCGACGCTGGAACCGAGGCTCGCCGCCGCCGGTTCCGTGCCCGCGTTCTGCAGATTCACACCGACACCGACGACGATCCACTCCAGCTGCGTGCCACGCCACCGCGCTTCGGCAAGGATGCCGGCCAGCTTGCGACCGCCAAGGAACAGATCGTTGGGCCACTTCAGCTGAGTCGGTTCCGATGTGTACCGGTCCAGCGCATCCGACAGCGCGAGACCGACGCGAAGACTGAGGACACCCGACGGCGCAACGGCGGCTTGGCGGAGCAGCACACTGGTCCAGACACCCGCGCCCCGATGTGACGTCCATGACTTCCCTGATCGGCCCCGGCCTGCGCTCTGGGCTTCGGCCACCACCACCGTGCCATGCGGCGCGCCATCACCGGCGCTCGCGTGGGCAACGTCCATGGTGCTCGGGCAGTGATCGATCGCCACCACACGCGCCGCACCGGCTCGCGTGCAGAGCACCTCACACGCGATACCATCGTACGCCGGCAGCTCGGTGCCCGTCAGGCTCATCCCTGTCGCGTGTAGATCAGGGTGAGAATCATCAGGCCGAGGATCACGCGATACACGGCGAACACGCCGAAGCTCTTCGACGAGACGTACTTCAGCAAGACGGAGATCGCGAGCCAGCCACTGATGCCTGACGCAAGAATACCGACGACGATTGGCAGTGTGACGCCTTCGCGAAGCGCCTCCGGTACCTTGACCACAGCGGCGGCGGCGGTAATCGGCATCGACATCAGGAAGCTGAACGTTGCTGCGCTGGTGCGATCAAAACCAAGTGCACGCCCGGCAGTCATCGTGGCCCCGGACCGCGACACACCCGGCACCAGCGCACAGACCTGTGCCAGACCGATCATCAGCGCATCGGTCAAACGCAACCCTGCCAGCGGCCGCTTCTGCGGCGCCCAACGATCGGCCGCCCAGAGCAGAAGCCCGAGGACAATCAGCGTGAACGCCGTGATGAGCGGATTGCGAAAGACCGTCTCAGCATACTTCTGCAGGAGCAGGCCAGCGATGGCTGCCGGGATGGTCGCGATGATGATATACACCGCGCGCCATTGCTCGTCTCCTTCGATGCGCCGTGTGCGAAGGATCTGGAGCCCGGCCTTCGTCAGATCAATCCACTGCTGGCGGAAATACCAGAGCACGGCGGCCAGCGTCCCGAGATGCAACGCGACATCGAACGCGAGGCCGGGATCCTTCCACCCGAAAATGAAGGGTACGAGGCTCAGGTGTGCGGATGAACTGATCGGCAGAAATTCGGCGAGGCCCTGGACTATGCCGAGAACGAGCGCTTGAAAGAGGGTCATAACGGGGGGAAAGGACATTGCGCCGTCGGCATCTGCCGCCGGCGGACGGAAAGCTCAGCGACCACTGACTGCCTCGGCCGCCGCGACCCGGAGTCGCCGGCGGGATGCCGCCACCGCCAACGCGTCTTCGTAGATCGCCTCATACTGCCCGATGACATGGCTTTCGCTGAACCTGAGACGCGCATCGGCGGCCGCGGCCACACTCATCCGATTCCAGACGGTGCTGTCGGAGAGGATCCGGATCGCGGCCGACGCCATTCCGTGAGTATCGCCGACCGGCAGCAGGGCGCCGGTCACACCCTCCTGAATGACCTCGGGGATGCCACCGGCATTGGACGCCACCACAGGGACACCGCATGCCAGCGCCTCGAGCGCCGAGAGTCCGAATGACTCGTTCTGCGATGGCAGGAGAAACAGGTCGGCCGACGAAAGCAGCGGAGCGACGTTATCGATACGACCGAGAAACTGTACCCGGTCGGCAACGCCGAGCACCCGCGCCTCTTCCTGCGCCATCCCCCGGTCCGGCCCGTCGCCCACCATGACCAGCGTGGCGGGGATCGCGGCCGACACCTTGGCGAAGATGCGGATGACATCGACCGTTCGCTTGACCGCACGGAAGTTGCTGACGTGCATCAGCACCTTGCCCGGCGCGGCCACCATCCCGGCCAGCGCGCCTGGATACCGACGACGGTCGTAAACCATCGGGTCGATGAAGTTGTGAATGACGTCGACCGTGCAGCCGGCACACCCGAAGGCGTTGACGGTCTCGCGTTGCAGATGTTCGGACACCGCGGTGATACGATCCGATTTTTCGATCGAGAACTTCGTGATCGCCCAATACGACGGATCCTGACCGACGATGGTGATGTCGGTACCATGCAGCGTGGTGACCACCGCCACGTCGTCGCCAGACTCGCGCAGCATCTCACGCGCGATCCAGGCACTGGTGGCGTGCGGGATGGCATAGTGACAATGCAGCACATCGAGCCTGGCGCTGCGGACGACTTCGTGCATGCGAACCGCCAATGCCAGATCGTACGGCGGATACTCGAAGAGCGGGTAACGCCCGACGTCGACTTCGTGGAAGAACACGCGAGGCAGGAATGCCGGCAACCGGAACGGCTGCGCATAGGTGATGAAGTGGATCTCATGCCCACGCGATGCGAGCGCAATGCCAAGCTCGGTGGCCATGGCTCCGGAGCCACCGTACGTGGGATAGCAGGTGATACCGATTTTCACAGATGCTCCGACGGAGTGGCAGAGTCCAACCAGGTTGACGCGCGAGAGAACGCATCCGACGCCGCCGGATCGAGCGCCGTCACGCGGCCGGCGGGTAGCTGATGGCGGAACCACGTCCGCTGCCGTTTCGCGTACTGTCTCGTATCAACGATGGTGCGATCGATCGCGTCGCGACGAGACATGCTGCCAGCCATCGCATCACGAAGTACAGCGTAGCCACACGCGTTCCAGGCGGGCGCGTCGGCGGGCACGTCCTGTGCGAGTTGCTCGATTTCCTGCTCCCATCCGGCCATCAGCATCTGTCCGACCCGGTCCGCGATCCGCTCGCGCAGGGAAGTCCCGGGATCCACCACCAGGTAATGGCCCCGGAAGCGTCCCGGTCTGGCGTGCTCCTGCAGCCAGAGGCTCAGCGGTCGCCCAGTGAGGTGGTGGACTTCGAGCGCACGCAGCAACTGCGTCCGACCAAGATGTGCCCGACTGGGATCGACCGAGGCACAGCGCGCCCGCAGTGTGTCCGTGCTGAGCGAATCGAGCATGCTCAGCACCTCGCGACGATCATCCGGATCCAGCGGCGGCGACTCGAACAGTGGAGACTCGAGGGCGCGCAAATAGAATCCTGTCCCGCCGACGATGATCACCGGGACACTCCGCATGGCGGCGTGGTCGAGCCAGGCGGCAGCACTTTCGCTCCATTGCGCGGCCGAGTACCGCTCGACCGGGTCGATGATGCTGATACCGCGGTGCTCCACCAGCTGCAGATCCGCCTCCCTCGGCTTGGCCGTGCCGACATCGAATCCGCGGTACACCTGACGGGAGTCGGCGCTGACGAGCATCGCACCAGAGCGCTCGGCGAGCGCCATCGCGATTGCGGATTTGCCAGCCGCTGTCGGGCCACAGATGATTGCGACGTCACGCACGTCCGAACCGCCGATCCAGTTCGTCCCAGCTGAGCTGCACGATGGTGGCACGTCCATGCACGTCGTGCGCCGGGAGCGCGGTCCTCGCCAGGTCGACGAATAACGCGCGCATCTCGGAGACAGACAGCAGATCGCCCGACTTCACGGCGGCCTTGCATGCCACCGTCATCGCCAATCGCTCGTGCCGGGTCGCGGTACTCGCGATTCGGTCCCCGGCCAGGGACGCCAGTGTTTCGCGCAACGCCCGCTCTGCGTCAAAGCGATGGTGCGGCATCGGAACGCTTTGCACGACCAGCGTCTGTCCACCGAACCCCTCGATACCGAATCCCAGCGCAACGAACGCATCGCGGTGCGCCTCGAAGGCATCGGCTTCGGCGGCGCTGAGGTGGAGCGTCAGCGGAAAGAGCAGGGTCTGGATAGTCACATCACCGCCGGTGAGTCGCGTCATCAGTCGCTCGTACAACACACGCTCGTGTGCCGAGTGCTGGTCGATCAGGACGACGCCATCGTCACGCTCGAAGAGCAGATAGGTGCGTCGCAGCTGCAGCAGCGGTGGAACCTCGACCAGCGTTTCTGGCGGGGTTGGAGGCTCCGTCAAGTCGCTGCCGGCCGGCAAGACCTCGGTATGCGCAAAGAGCGGCGGCGCCGCGGGAACCGTGCGCAGGGCACCGACGTCCATGGTGGACGCACCGGGTGACCACACACGTTCTCCACCGAATCGCGATGAAAAGAGCGGTGCCGACGCTGCAACGCCGAGCGCACGGCGCACAGCGCCTTCCACCACGCGTTCAACGCCCCATCGGTCGTGAAAACGAACCTCCGCCTTGGCAGGGTGCACGTTCACATCGACCGCGTCTCCGGGAACCCGCAGGTCCAGCGCCAGCGACGGTCGCGTACCAGCAGCGATGGTCGACTGATATGCGGCTTCGGCGGCGCGCACGATGCCGGTATCCCGGATCGCACGTCCATTGACCATCAGAAAAACACGTCTCGCGCCCAAACCCACATTGCCGGGCTGCTCGATCAGGCCGCGAACATGAATCGCGCCTCGCACGTCGTCCACGTCGAGCATGGAGTGCGACGTGATGCCAGACCAGACGCTCGCGAGTCGCTCGCGCCAGGTCCGGGCAGGGACCGCCGAAAACACCGGCTTGCCATCGTGCGTGGCGGAAAAACGCACGTCGCGGCGCACCAACGCAATCGATGCCAGCAGTTCTGCAATCGCGCGCCATTCTCCGCGCGCACTCTTCAGAAATTTTCGGCGTGCCGGAACCGCGTGAAAGAGTTCCGTGACCGTGATGGTCGTGCCGCGCCTGCGCGCGATCGGTTCGGTGCGCAGGTGCGTCCCCTGCGCCACCGTCACCCGTGTGCCGCCGCCATCGACCTCAGACGTCTCGAGCACGAGTGACGAGACAGAGGCGATGGCTGGCAGCGCTTCACCCCGAAAGCCGAAGGTTGCCACACCCACGAGATCGTCCGCCGTGCGGATCTTCGACGTGGCGTGACGAGCCAGCGCCAGCGCCGCCTCGGCTGGTGACATGCCGACCCCGTCATCCCGGATGCGAATCAGCCCGCGCCCGCCGTCCTCAACCTCGATCCCGATCTCCGTGGCGCCGGCGTCGAGCGCATTCTCCACCAGTTCCTTGACGATCGAGGCCGGACGCTCGACCACCTCGCCGGCAGCGATCTGGTCCGCGACGGCGGATGCGAGGATGGCAATGCGATTCATGAATCAAATCTAGCGCTCTGCGGCGGCCTCGCCGGCCGATCTCGCTTCGGCCAGGGCAACCGTGCGCCCGTCTGCCAGTGCGAGCGATCGGAGGGCGTCCGTCTCGACCCAGCCACTCCTTCCACCCGAGACTACGACCTGCAGCCAGGACGCGCTCGAATCAATGACGACAGCCAACTCGCCGGCGCGAGCGCGGGCAGCCGCCTCACCCGCCAGCACGGGCTCTGTCCGCAAGGCGACATCGCGGCGGATGACCACCAGACCATCAGCGAGCGCAGAACGCTGCGCCGCGACCGCCAGAACGGCGCACAGGGCAACCACGACGCTCGCGAAGACGAGCGCGCTGTTGCTGATCCTCCTGTTGCTCCACCGCCAGACGGCCCCAGCGAGCGAGAGGACGATCGTCGCGCCGAGCAGCAGTGACCACGCGGCGTTGGCGGTGATCGGCACCAGCGCAACGCGAAGGTCAGTGGACGTCGATGTGTTGCGGAGGCGGTCCACGGCCGGATTGTGACGCGGCGCAAGCCGGGCGCTTCGCTGCCATGCGAGCACAGCGCCCGCAGTGTCGGCCTGCATCCACTGTGCCGCGCCGAGATTCGCCCACGCCGAGGCACTCGTCGGTGATTCGGCCACTGCTTCGGCGAAGCCGACGGCAGCCTCGGTGTAGCGCTGCGCACGATAGTCGCTGACCGCCTCCGAGAACCGACGCGGTTGGGCCGTCAGCCCTGCCGAAAGCACTGCCCCTGCACCGCCGATCAGCACCAGTGCGCGCAGTGTCGCCTTGAGTCGACTCCGCACCTTGCCGGACAATTCGTCACGCAGCTGTTCGTGGACCGCCTCGGATTCGTTCGCAAGCGTGCGAAGCACCTCGTCGGCGACGGGCGCCAGATGGCCGAAGGTCAGGAGATCAAGTCGCATCAGCAACGCGCCGGCCGCCTCGGCGGCATCGGGTGTCACGCCGGCAAGTCGAAGCCGGCGCACGACATCCGGTACGGCGAAGGGCTCGTCACTGCGCAGCTGGACCAGTGGCGCGAGCCGTTCGATGAAGGCGCGGCGCATGTTGGCGGACGTCGGCGGCGCGCCAACGGGACTGCCGCGGGGCATCCGGCGCCGTTCGCGGGACTCCCGGCGCGGGATGACCTTCCACAGCCGTCGCGCGGAGAGCGCCAGCCACGGCAGACCAAGTGCGGCGAACAGCAGCCGGTACCACCAACGTTCCGTGACATCGGATGCCGTCTCCGCGCTCCATCCCTGCAATTCGAGTGGAGGCTGCGCTGCCTCATCCGACGCCTCGGAGATCGTCGTCCCTGGTGCCACTCGGAGCGCACCAAGGGCAGCCGTTGCCTCCTCGTAGACGGCGCGAACGGGATTGAAGAACGCATACGTGAGCGTGCCGAGCGCGAGATCGCCGTCGCGACGCGGCGTCAACAGGAAACGAAACGTCTTGCTCCCGCGAACGAGCAGGTCAGTGGTATCGACGGCAATCGACTCACCAGCGGCACTGACGGTGACGTCTGCGATCGTGAAATTCGGAGCGGGCAGCAGCTTCACGTTGCCGACCCCCTCGACGCGGACGGAGAGCTGGACGGCATCTCCGACGCGACCAGCGCCGCGGTCGACCGTTGCGCTCATTGCATACACGCCGACGGCGCCGGCAAACGATACCGGCCGGCCCTCCACCGGCAGCTCGCGTACGACCACTGAGCGTGCCGGAGTCGACGTCGACTGCCGCTCCTGCCGGCCGAACATCGTTCCTGCAGAACCGAGCGTGTAGCTCAGTCGGGCGGGCGGAATCACGAGCAGCCCCGCACGCAACGGAAAGAGCGCGCGAGCGAAGATGAATGGTCGATAGCGTGCACCGCCGACATCGCGGCTCGGCAGTGCGTCATTGGCGACCGGCAGCTCGTACGCCACCGCGCCATCAACCGACGGCCCCACGTACTCCGGGTTGCGCTGAAGGCGCGCGCGCAGTTCATCATCGATGAAGATGCCGACCTGCAGCGTCACCTGTTCACCAGCCCAGACGGTGTCCGGGGTGGTTAGCGAGTGGAAGTTCACCACCGTGCTGCGAGACACGGGCGCACGCGAGACGATTGCCGGCACAGCGTTCGTTGGCGGCGGGCGGACGATGATTGTCTTGCTCAGGCTGACTGCTTGCTGCGTACCAAGAGTTGCAACGACGGGTGACAGGGTGAGTGTGCCGGGTGCGGCGGCTCTGAGCATGTATCGCGTTTCACGCGTGGCGACCGCTTGCCCGAAGCCGCCGCCGAGTCGCGTGACGTCAGCCACGAGTTGGAGTACGGCACCGCTGGCACCTGGCGACGACAGCCTGGGCGCGGTGTTGCCCGGGGCAGTAGCGCGCACCGTCACCGGTACCGCGGTGCGCGCAGGAATCGTATCGGCAACCTGCACCGAGACCGCAATCTGCAACAGCACTCCGAGAGGCGCGCTCACCAGTCACGCCCCACCGATGCTTCCCGCCGCTGCCCGTCACGTTGCCGACGCGTCTGCACGTCGCGCTCATCACGCGCTGCGCTGTTCAGCACGGCCTCGGCACGTTGCTTGTCGAGTTCCTGCTGACGCTTGTTCTGTGGTGTCATCGGTGGTGGGGGTTGCTGCCCACCACCGCCAGAGCCCCCGCGCCCCCCGCCGCCGCCGCCGCC
>Ga0163144_10026642_pt1 | contig 11230 bp, 7 predicted proteins | sample OliLak19BULKMAT1_FD_123175 | JGI IMG/M metagenome (GOLD analysis project Ga0163144, IMG submission 123175) | Freshwater microbial mat bacterial communities from Lake Vanda, McMurdo Dry Valleys, Antarctica - Oligotrophic Lake LV.19.BULKMAT1 | ecosystem: Environmental > Aquatic > Freshwater > Lake... | reverse complement strand
GTACCCGCTCGGCGCCGACCTCGATGGCGACGGCCGCGAGGATCTCCTCTATCCCGGCTGCCAAGGCGACGGCATCGCGTTCTGGGGCGAGGGCCCCGGCATCGGTTCACAAGCCGGGTGCCGTCATCGCGCTCGGTCTGCACGGCATTTTCGACGATCTTGAGCTTCGCGGATGCGGACGGCCCCAGGGCGCTCGTCGTCGACGGGTTCGAGCCCGAGGTCCGCTACTATGTCGCCACCAGTGGTGGCGCGCCGGAGCAACAGGGACGCCGGCCGCGCCCCACGCGGCGCAGTGGGTCGCGGCCCCGGACTTCAATGGTGATGGCGCGTCCGACATCGTCGTCGGTCATCACGCGCGTGGGGCTTTCTCGGTGTGGTTGTCGCTTGAGTCGTAGTCGCGTCGCGTCGCGTCGTGTTCGAGGTGTGATGTGCAGGAGCGTGGACCCAAATCACAGCGCCGCTTCGCGGCCGGTAGCACGAGCAATCGTGACGAGGCCATGCCCGCGCACCAGCCCACAAATTCGGGCGCGCTCGTCTGCTTGCCGGGTGGAGGCGCGCGGATGAGTGGCCTCGATCCCGAGGTCAGCGCGATCTATCGCGCTCAGTTCGCGTTTGTATGGCGCATCCTTCGGCGGCTCGGCGTGCCGTCCGAGGCGCTCGAAGATGCCGCGCAAGACGTCTTCGTCGTCGTGCATCGGCGGTGGACCTCGTACGACCCCCAGGTGCCGATCCGGAGCTGGCTGTTCGGGATCACGCGACGCGTCGCCGCCGACACGCGCAAGCGCTTGCAGCGGGTGTCCTCGCGCATCCAGTCGACCGATCAGACCGAGCGCCTCGGCGATCCCAACGACAGCGCCGCCAAGGCCGAGGCGAGCGACTTCGTCGCGCGCTTTCTCGACAGTCTCGACGAGGACAAGCGCGCGGTGTTCTTCTTGGCGGACATCGAGGGCCTCACGGCGCCGGAGATCGGTGCGGCGCTCGGCGTGAACCTGAACACGATCTACGCGCGTCTGCGGGCCGCTCGCATCCGCTTCCAGGCGGCGCGACGCGAGTGGTACGGCGAGGACGCCGGCATCGGCTGATCGGGCGGTGCGCCTCGCGGCACTGGTAGCATCGCCGGCGGTGCGTGTCTCGTCGCTGCTCGCCGCTGGGCTGTGGATCGCGGCGTGTGGCGCCGACGCGGGCCGCGAGCCGGTCACGCGCGAGCCACCCGCAGCGGCGCCCGAGCTCGCCGCGCCGGAGGTCGACGCGTGCATGGCCGCGGTCGCCACGATCGCCGATCCCCGCGATGCCGCCGTCGCGCGGGCCGCGTGCACCGAGCGACGCACCCACCACGTGCCCGGCATCGCGCTCGCCATCGCGGAGCGCGGGGAGATCGTGTTCCGCTTCGGCTACGGCGAGCGCTGCCTCGGGCGTCCGGGGCCGGTCTCGCCATCGACCGCATTTCGCATCGGCTCGCTGACGAAGTCGATCACCGCCGCAACCGCGTTCGCGCTCGCCGAGCGCGGCGACGTCGATCTCGATGCGCCGCTCGGCGCGTCGGTGCTCGGCGAGCTCGGGCTCGGCCCCGCGCTCGCGAGCGCATCGTTGCGCCAGCTCCTCGATCACCGCGCCGGCCTCGGGGACATGCTGCCCGACGAGTCACTGCGCACGCGTACGGCCGCGGAGCAGCTCACCGCACTGACGCGCGACGTCGTCGCACCGCCCGGCACCGCGTGGCACTACGCGAACGGCGGCTATGCCCTGGTCGGTGCCGTGATCGCGCACCACGGCAAAGCCAGCTGGTCCGAGCTCGTACGCCGCGAGGTACTGCAGCCGCTCGCCATGGCGACCGCGCGAACGATCGCGGATCCGACCGGTGACGTCGCGTGCGGTCACCTGCCCGACGGTGCCACGTGGACCGCGTTCGACGTGCGCGAGGACTTCGATCGCTTCGCGTTCGGCGTCGAGGCCACTGCGCCGGCCGGTGCGATCGTCGCGACCACCGACGATCTCCTCCGCTTCGCGATGGCGCTGTCGCGAACGCAGAGCGAACGACCGACGTGGGCCGTGACCATGCTCGACGCGATCACGACCGGCGCAGGTCCGACCGGACGTCGCGACGGCGAGCGCTACGCGGCGGGCCTGCAGCTCGTCACCGCAGGCGACCAGCTCGTGCTGCGCCACGCGGGCAACACCGGTGACTTCGCAGCGGAGCTGGTGTGGGCGCCCGATCGCGGCGCCGCGGCAGTGGTGCTCGGCAACTCCGGTGTGCCGCTCGCGGCGACGGTCGCGGCCGCATCGACGCGCATCGGCATCGACCCGCGCCGCCAGTGATCAGCGGGGCTTCGCCGAGCGGTACTGCTGTGGCCAGTACTGCGGCGACCACCCCTGCTCTACCGCGGCGTGCAGTGTGAAGTGGGGATCCACGAGGTGCGGTCGCGCGAGCGCGACGAGATCGGCGCGACCCGACGCGAGCAGCGTGTTCACGTGATCCCAATTTTCCACGTTGCCGACCGTGATCGTCGGGATGCCGACCTCGTGCCGCACGAGATCGCTCCACGGCGCCTGGAACATCCGCCCGTATACCGGTCGCGACTCGGGCACCGTCTGTCCGGTCGATACGTCGATGATGTCGCAGCCGTGATCCTTCAAAGCGCGCGCGACCGCGAGCGTGTCGGCGTCGGTGATCCCACCGGGCGCCCAGTCGGTCGCCGAGATGCGCACCGAGATCGGGCGCTCGGCCGGCCACAGCTTGCGCACGGCATCGAACACCTCGAGCGGAAATCGCAGCCGCGCCGCAATGTCGCCGCCGTACTCGTCCGTGCGCACGTTCGTGAGCGGCGACAGGAACGTCGACAGCAGATAGCCGTGGGCCATGTGCACCTCGAGCAGATCGAAGCCTGCCTCGATCGCTCGCGACGTCGCGCGCTCGAAGTCGCCGATGACCGCGTCCATGTCGGCGCGATCCATCGCCTTGGGCACCTGACTGTTCTTCTTGTAGGGGATCGCCGACGGAGCGAGCAGCGGCCAGTTGCCGGCGGGCAACGGCTGGTCCATGCCTTCCCACAGCAGCTTCGTCGAGCCCTTGCGACCGGCGTGGCCGAGCTGCAGCCCGATCTTCGCGCGGCTGTGCGCGTGCACGAACTCGGTGACCCGCCGCCACCCTGCGACGTGCGCATCGCTGTAGATGCCGGCGCACCCGGGCGTGATGCGTCCGTCGCGGCTGACATCGGTCATCTCCGCCATCACGAGCCCCGCTCCACCGACCGCGCGCGCACCGAGGTGCACGAGGTGCCAGTCGTCGGGCATGCCGTCCGCGGACGAGTACTGACACATCGGCGAGACGACCACGCGATTGACGAGCTCTAGCCCGCGCAATCGCAGCGGCGTGAACATCGGCGGCGGCACGCTGCCCTCGAGGCCCGCGCTGGTCGCGAACCATGCGTCGATCGCATCGACGAACTCCGGGTCGCGCAGGCGCAGGTTCGCGTGCGTGACCCGCTTGCTGCGGGTCATCATGCTCATCGTGAACGCCTCGGCCGGCGCGTCGCGATAGCGACCGATGTTCTCGAACCACGCCTGGCTCGTCTCGGCCGATCGCTGCAGCTTCGCGACATCGAGCCAGCGGGCCTTCTGGTACGCGGCGAGCGCGGCCTGCACGTCGCTGCCGTGCTCGTGCACCGCATCGACGAGCGCGATCGAGTCCTCCATCGCGAGCTTCGTGCCGGAGCCGATCGAGAAGTGCGCGGTATGGGCCGCGTCGCCGATGAGCACGATGTTGCCCGCGTGCCACGTCGCGTTCTTGACCCGGCGGAACTCGATCCACTCGCTCTTGTTGGTGAGCAGTCGCGCGCCGGCGAGCTCGGTGCGGAACAGCGACTCGCACCACGCGACGCTCTCGGCCGAGCTCATGCGATCGAGACCGTGGGCGCGCCAGCATGCCGCATCGGTCTCGACGATGAACGTGCTGTGCGTCGTCGAGAACGGGTACGCGTGCACTTGGACCACGCCGTGCGGCGTCTTCGCGATGAAGAACTTGAACGCATCGAACGGCCGATCGGCACCGAGCCAGATGAACTTCGCCCTGCCGTTGACGACATCGGGCTGGAACACGTCGGCATGCTGCTCGCGCGTGCGGCTGTTGATGCCGTCGGCCGCGACGATCAGATCCGCGTCGGAGAACGTCTCGGGCCCCGGCACCTCGGTCTCGAACCGCACGTCGACGCCGAGCTCCGCACAGCGCTCGTGCAGGATGCCGAGCAGGCGCCGACGCGCAACGCCGGAGAAGCCATGACCGTCGGACGAGAGCACACGACCATCGACGTGCGTATCGATGCGCGTCCAGTGCACGAAGTCCTTCGTGATGCGCTCGTGCGTCAGTGAATCCGCATCCAAAAAGTTGCCGAGCGTCTCGTCCGAGAACACGACGCCCCAGCCGAACGTATCTTCTGGTCGATTGCGTTCGACGACGACGATCTCGTGCGCCGGCACCGCCTTGCGCATCAGCAGCGCGAAGTAGAGGCCAGCGGGACCGCCCCCGATCACTGCGATCTTCACGGCGCGCATCTTAGCCGGCCTCGGGCGGCGGAGCGAAGGTGTTATCCTGCCGCCGCTTGGCGAGCGCCCGCGACACTCGACTCCTCGCAGCCATGGTGTGCTCCGGCGCTGCGGCGCTCGGCTACGAGATCGTGTGGACGCGGCTTTGCACGCCGATGCTCGGCAGCGAGACGCTCGGCGTGCTCGCGACGATGGCCGGCTTCTTCGGCGGAATGGCGCTCGGTGCCGCGGTGTGGCATCGGCGCGCCGTCGATGGCCCGGATCCGATCGGGCTGTTCGTGCGGCTCGAGCTCGTCGCGGCCGCATTCGCGCTCGTGAGCCCGCACCTGCTGCACGCGCTCGGTCGGGCGATTCCCGCAGCGCTGGGCCCCATCGCCGGTGCGAATGACACGCCCGAGGCCGTCGCGATCGCGATCGGCGTCGCAGCCCTGCTGCTGCTGCCGGGCACGCTGTGCATGGGTGCGACACTCGCTGCGGTCACCGAGGCGCGTCGGCGCGCTTGCAAGGACGACGATGGCCGCGGGCTCGGACGCCTGTACGCGGCGAACACTGCAGGCGCAGTGGTGGGCGTGCTCGCGACGGTGCACCTCGTGATCCCGATGGCGGGCCTGGGGTTCGGCGCGGCGATCCTCGCGTGTATCGGTGCGCTCGCGGCCTGGCTCGCGCGGGGTTGGGGACGCGACGCCGACGTGCCGCGCACACCGGCGCCCGCCGAGTCCACGATCATCGACGCATCGGCGGATCCGGATCCCGATGCGCGCGAGCAGGTCCCGCTGCTCGTGCTGCTCGGCGGCGCCGGCATGGTCGGCGTCGGACTCGAGGTCGTCGGCGTGCTCGTGCTGTCGCAGGTGCTCGAGAACACGATCTACACGTTCGCGAACGTGCTCGCGGTGTGGCTCGCCGGCACTGCAGCCGGCGCGTGGCTGTGGGGATTTCGCGGCCCGGCGTGGTCGAAGGGCCGGCCTGCGACCACGGCCGCCGTCATGCTGCTCGCGCTCGCGGTGTCGATCGTCGTCGCGGCCGTCGTGCTGTCGCGCGCGGCCGCGATCGTCGACGCTCTCGCACCCAGGGGTGCCTCGTTCACGAGCCACCAGCTCGCGGAGCTCGCCGTCGCGGCCGGTGTGTTCGCCGTGCCGACGGTCCTCATGGGCGCGCTGTTCAGTCACGCGATGGGCCTCGTCGCGCCCGGCGGCATCGGTCGCGCGTACGCGATCAACACCGCGGGCGGTGCCATCGCACCGTTCGTCTTCGGCGTCTGGGCCCCGGCCGCGCTCGGCTACAAGGACGCGTTCTTTCTCGTCGCGTACGGCTACCTCGTCGTGTTCGGCGCGTTCACATGGTTCCGTCGTTTCCGACCCGTCGTGCAGATCGGAGCGATCCTCGGCGTCGTGGCGATGACCGCGATGGGTCCCCGCGATCTCGTGCTCGCCGAGCCCGACGACGGCTGGACCCCGCTCGCCGAGCACCAGAGCGCGATGGGCCTCGTCATCGTCAGCGAGCGGGCAGATACCACCGGCTCGCCGATCCCACTGCGGCGCCTGCAGATCGGTCGGGAATTCCGCATGGGTGGCGCGATGTCGTTCGGCGAGCGGCGCATGGGCCATCTGCCGCTGTTGCTCGCGCCGTTCGCCCGGCGTGCGCTGTTCCTCGGCGTCGGCACGGGAGCGACCCTCGGTGCGGTTCGATCGTTCGACGCGCTCGAGGCGATCGACGCGGTCGAGCTCGTCCCGGCCGTGCTGGGCGAGCTCGACAAGTTCGCGTCGATCAACGCAGACATCCAGAATGATCCGCGCGTGACCTTCCACGCCGCCGATGCGCGGCGCTTCGTTGCCGCGAGCTCGACGCACTGGGATCTGATCGTCGCCGACCTGTTCCATCCCGGCCTGGACGGCGCCGGCAGCCTCTACGCGCGCGAGCACTTCGAGAACGTCGACGCGCGACTCGCCCCCGGCGGCCTGTTCGCGCAGTGGCTGCCGCTGTACCAGCTCGACGAGGAGACGCTGCCGATCATCGCGTGCACGTTCGCGTCTGTGTTCCCCGACGGGCATGCGTTCCTCGGCATCTACAACGCGCAGATGCCAGCGGTCGCCCTGGTCGCGCGCAAGGATGCCCCGCTGTCGATCGACGTCGCCGCGCTCGAGAACACGCTCGCCGCACCGATCTACCGCGAGCTGCTCATGCAGGACGCCCGTGACCTGATGGGCGCGCACCTGCTCGACGCGAACGGCATCGCGACGCTATGCGGCGATGCGCCGATCAACTCAGACCTGCGGCCGTACGTGACGCTGCGTGCCCCTCGCGTCGCCTACGAAGGCATGGCGGCCCACGGGGCTTCGAACCTCGCTCGGCTGCTCGAGCTACGCGCACCACTCGTCGGCACCGCGCTCGTGGTCGCCGATGCGCGGCATGCCGCCGTCGAAGCCGACGTCGATCGCTTCGGTCGCGCGCTCGCGCTGTACCTCGAGGGCGAGATCCACCGGCAGGCCGCTGGCGAGAACGCGACGATCTCGGTCGAAGCGATCGATCGCTATCTCCGGGCGTTCGTGCTCGTGCCCGAGTTCACCCCCGCGCGCGGCATGCTGCTGATGGCCGCGGGACGCAACGCGAAGATCGCCGAGCTCGTGCTGCCGCAAATGGTCGCCGCGGCGCCGAGCGACGAGCGCGTGCTCCAGGCCTGGCTCGCGTACTTGGAGCGAATCGGCGACACCACGCGGCTCGAGCAGGCGCGTGCCGATGCCCCCAAACATTGATGGCCAACGCGGCATGGCGGAAAAGCGCGGCCATGCGCGCTCACTTCGTGGCGTTGATCTCGGCCGTTCTTCTCGGGTTGCTCGGTCACAGGCGCAGTACGAGCGCCTCGCTCACGACTCGACCGACTTCGTCATCGTGACGAGCTCTTCCGCCGCGGTCGGATGGATCGCGAGCGTCGCGTCGAATTGGGCCTTCGTGGCCCCGCAGACGACCGCCACGGCGAATCCCTGGATGATCTCCGGCGCGTCGGAACCGACGATGTGCACACCCAGGACGCGATCGGTATTCGCATCGACGACGAGCTTCATCATCGTCGTGCCGGTCTTGCCCGCGAACGCGTGTTTCATCGGTCGAAAGCGCGTGCGGAAGATCTTCACCGGACCTCGCTGCCGCGCCGCAGCCTCGGTGAGACCGCACGAGGCACACGGCGGCTGCGTGAACACGGCCGTCGCGACGCCTTCGTGCAACGTAGTGCGCGGGCGATTGCCGAATTCGCTGTCCGCGAACGCACGACCATCTGCGATCGCCATCGGGGTGAGCTGCGGACGCGCCGTGACGTCGCCGATCGCGAACACCGAAGGCACCGAAGATCGCGACGACTCGTCGACGACGATGTGGCCGTGATCGTCGAGCGCGACGCCGATCTCCGCGAGGCCGATGCCCTCGGTGTTCGGCACGCGGCCGGTCGCGAACAGCACCGCGTCGGTCGCGAGCGCGGCACCGCTGGCGAGCCGCACCTGCAACAGATCGCCGTCGTTCACGACGGCCTCGATCTCGGCGTGCTCGCGGATCTCGATCCCGCTCGCGAGCATGTGCTCGAACAGATGCGTGCGGACGTCGTCGTCGAAGCCGCGCAAGATGCCACGGTCGCGCACGAGCATCGTGACGTCACAGCCGGCCGCGCGATAGATGCCCGCGAACTCGACCGCGATGTAGCCGCCGCCGACGATCGTCGCATGCCGCGGCAGCTCGGTGCGATCGAGCGCCTCGTCGGAGCTCATGCACAGCTCGGCACCGACGACACCCGGCATCCATGGTCGACCGCCGGTCGCGACGAGGATCCGATCAGTCGTGTACGTGCGCTCGTCGACGCGCACGGTGTGCGGATCGACGAGCACCGCGCGGCCGTGCACGAGCTGCACGCCACCGTCGTGCAGCAGCCGCGTGTAGACGCCGGATAGTCGCTGCACCTCGGCCTGCTTCGCCGCGATCATGCGCGGCCAGTCGAGCTTGCCCGACGCATCCCAGCCGAACGCCCTCGCGACCTCGAGATCGGCAGCGAACGACGACGCGTACACGAGCAGCTTCTTCGGGACGCAGCCGCGCAGCACACAGGTGCCTCCGGGATCGCGATCCTCGGCGATCGCTACCCTCGCTCCGTGCAGCGATGCGCGACGCGAGGCCGCGACGCCGCCCGAGCCGGCACCCAACACGAACAGATCGAAGTCGCTTTTGCTCATGCGTCTGCTGCCTGCGTCGCTTGTGTGCCGTGGCCTAGCCTCGTCGCCGCTTGCTCGCGCCACCGCGCCCACGGCTTGCCCCACGCGACCTCGGCCTCGCGCTGCCACGCCGCCACCGGAATCTGCCCGGCGGCCGCCAGCGCGCGATGGATCGCGAGCTCCGCGTCCGGCTCGCGCGAGAACGGGAACGAATTGCGCGCGCTCGACTGCCCGAGCGACGGGTACGTCGCGTCACCGCCGGCGTCGATGATCGCGACGAGCTCCTGCGCACGCGTGCGCATCGCCTCGAGGAACGCGAGGTCGAACGGAGCCGTGCCCGCGCGCGCCTCGGGATCGCGACCGACCCACTTCGCCCAGTCGAAGCCGTAGACGAAATCGTGGGTGTAGCGAAAGTGGAGCACCGTCCCGCAGCCGAACAGATGCTGCAGCTCGGTCGCGACCGCGAGCAGACGATCGGCCGTACCGATCGGATCCTCGGACGCGGACGCGGCCCGCCACCACGCGCACAGCGGCAGGTCGAGATCCCACAGCAGGTTGTCGGGAAATGCATCGATCTGCGCGCGGACGAACGCACGCGCACCCTCGGCGAACGCACACGCGAGCTCGGGCCGGGCCCCGGCGAACAGCGGCGCCAGGATCTCGACGATGCTCGTCGCGCGCGAACGACCCGGTGCGAGCGAGCGAAGCGGATGCTTCGCCTGGGCGAGGTCCGCGTCGGCGCGCACGAGAATGTCGATCGCGAGCGTCATCCACCCTCCGCGAGCACCCAGCGCACGACGAGCGTCGCCGCGAGAATCGTCGATCCCCACCACACCCCGCGATGCAGCGCGTGCTTGTAGCGGTTGATACCAGCGGGCGTGTCGACGTCGCGCGCTCGACCGGCGCGCGCGAGCTCGCGGTGGATCCAACTCATGACGAGCACGGCACCGGCGGTCGTCCACCAGTCGGCGAGGTGCGGCGCGAGCTTGCCCATCGCCGCCCACACGAGCATCGCACCGATGTACATGCCTTCGACGGCCGCCCGTACGCGTGCGGGGCCGAACATCGTCGCGAACGTGTGCTTGCCGCCGAGCCTGTCGCTGTGCTCGTCGGCGAGACCGCTCGCGAGCGCGCTCGCGAGCGCGAGTAGTGCGAATCCCGGCAACCACCCGAGCACCTCGGGCGCCCCGATGCCCGACTGCAGGTACGCGTTGAACCAGGGCAGCGCGAACCCGACCCCGATCATCTCGACCAGCTCGCCCCCTCCGCGGTAGTTGAGACGGGCCGGCGGCAGCGTGTAGAGCACGAACAAACCCATGCAGCCGGCGGCGGCGAGCAGTGCTCCGGGACGCGACGCGAGCAGCTCGGCGACGACGCCGACCGACAGCGCCATCGCACCCGCCGCGAGTCCGAGCTCGAGCACCGAGCGCGGCTCGAGGATCCGATCGGGGATTGTCTTCGGTGACCCGCTCTCGGGGAACATGCGCCGCTTGAGCGCGTCGATGTCGCGATCGCCGAAGTCATTGAGCAACACGACGAACGCGAGATCGAACAGCGTGAACGCGAAACCCAGCGCGCACATGGCTGGGTCGAAGCGATCGGCCGCAACCACGCCCAGCGCCTGACCGAACCCACACGCGATGAGGAGCTTCGGCCAGCTCTTCGGCTTGAGTGCATAGACCACGCGCGCGAGCGTCGACGCCCACCCATGAAGGCAGGACGTCCCGTCCGACGTCGTGCTCGCAAGCGGCATTTCGCCCGGAGCATACCACCTGTCCCCTTGCGTGCAGCGACGGCGGCGACGTACGGTGCCGCCATGCAAGCATGCGCCCCCGCGGTGGCGATGTCGTGGCGATGGCTGGTCGGCTCGTCCTCGCTTCGCTGGTGGGTCGGCCTCGCGCTCGGCATCGCCGCGGGCGGCTGCACGCGAACGGCGACACCGCCGACGACCGAGCGCACGCGCGCACCGACGACGTCGACGAACGACGCCCGCACGCCCGCGAAAGCCGGCCGCACCTGGGTGTTGCGCGGCGGCAAGGTGATGACCGCAGCGGGCGTGATCTACGAGACCGGCGACGTGCTCGTCCGCGGTGATCGCATCGTCGACGTCGGGACACGCCTCGACGTGCCCGCCGGCACGACCGTCGTGGACGCGACCGGCAAGATCGTCACGCCCGGCATCATCGACACCCACTCGCATATCGGCGTGTACGCGGCACCCGGCTTTTCCGCGCACAACGACGGCAACGAGATGACCGCACCGACGACCGCGCACGTGCGAGCGCAAGATGCCTACTGGCCCCAGGATCCGCAGATCGATCACGCGCGCACCGGCGGCATCACGACGATGCAGATCCTGCCCGGCTCCGCGAACCTCATCGGTGGTCGCGCGGTGACGGTGAAGCCCTACCCCGGCGCGCGCGGCATCGACGAGGCGCGCATGGAGGGCGCGCCTGCGGGTTTGAAGATCGCGTGCGGCGAGAATCCCAAGCGCGTGTACG
>Ga0163144_10026640_pt1 | contig 11230 bp, 5 predicted proteins | sample OliLak19BULKMAT1_FD_123175 | JGI IMG/M metagenome (GOLD analysis project Ga0163144, IMG submission 123175) | Freshwater microbial mat bacterial communities from Lake Vanda, McMurdo Dry Valleys, Antarctica - Oligotrophic Lake LV.19.BULKMAT1 | ecosystem: Environmental > Aquatic > Freshwater > Lake... | reverse complement strand
CGTCAAACTGTCCGACGGTCGGATCGTCATCGCTGAAACCAAGGGGCTGGAAGACGTGGATGTGAAGCCGAAGATGCTGCGATTGAAGCAATGGTGCGCCGACGTGTCCGGGTTATCCAAGGAATCGCCGTACGACTTTGTATACGTGGATGATTCATCATTTCATCAACATATGCCAAAGTCTTTCGCAGACTTGTTGAGCGGATTTCGCGATTACAAGTAGGTGAGCGCTAAAGGCGTAATCCATCGTTTGCACACCCATTTTTACCCCGCCCACGTTTCCCTCATTCCTCAATGCTGCCGTTTTTGCGTCAATCAGAAAAATCTCCAAAACAACTCAACTCGTTCCGCCGATTGCCGATTACTTTTACCAGCTTCGACATGCACGTTACGGCGAGTGTTCGCCGGGTGTTGTTGGAGAGTCTTTACTAGGGAGCAATCATGCCGGACTTTTTACCTTCCAAGGACGCGCTGTTGCTGTCTTGGTCTGCCAATTTCTCGACGAAGATCACGGCCACGCCAACCGCGTATGGATTGGTGGCAGCACAGGCGACGGCTTATGCGGCGTTGAATACGACGTATTCAACCACATATGCGACGGCGATCAATCCAGCGACCCGCACCAAGGGAACGATCCTCGCGAAGAATGATGCACGCATCCCGCTGCGGGCATCGGCGCGGAATCTCGCCCGAATCATTCAGGCGTTTCCGACGCTGACCAACACGCAGCGGGCGGATCTGGGGATCACGGTGCGCGATGTGACGCCAAGCCCGATCAATCCGCCGACTGAATCGCCGGTGATGGAGGTGGTGTCTGCCAACGGGCGGGCGCTGACGCTCAAGCTGCGGAGTGTGGATTCAGAGCGTCGCGGGAAACCGCCGGGCGTGCATGGGGCGTCGCTGTTCAGTTATGTGGGTGCGACGCCGCCTGCGGATATCAGTGCGTGGAAGTTTGAAGGATCGACGACGCGCACGAGCTTTGTGATGGAATTTGCCCCGACGGTGCCGGCAGGTTCGCAGGTGTGGCTGACCGCATTTTGGTTTAACCCGCGCAGCGAATCGGGCCCGGCGTGCATGCCGATCAGCGCGTTCATCGCCGGCGGCGTGGTCGCGGCAGCGGCGTGATCGGGAAATGATGAATGATGAATGATGAACGATGAACGATGAAGTGAAGACGAGTCTCCTTCGTCCGTTCATCGTTCATCGTTCAGACTTCATCGTTCATCACTTCATCGTTCTGCCACTAACCACCAGCCACCAGCCACCAACAACCAATCACTGCCATGATCCAACGCCCACCCTTACCGTTTCTTCGAAGGCGCCGGTCTACACCGCCCGTTGCGGTGAACCCGCCGACGGCGCTGATCCTTGTCGCGGCGAGTTATAGCGAGGCGACTTGGGTGAGATTGAGCTTTGACCGGGCGATTTCCATCGGTGCGATTAATCCATCACAGATCACCGTGCGCGACGGATCGATGGATGGCCAGATATTCGTGGGGGTGTCTGCCACGTTGATCTCGCCGGTGATGGTGGAGATTGCGCTGGCAGCGGTCGAGCCGTTCAGTGATGAATATGTCGCGCTGTATGCGACGGCGACGACGGGCATCCTCGCGGTGAACAATGGCGGAACGTGGGCGGGGGTGAATGAGCTGGTGCTGCCGTTTGGGTGAGGATGCTGGGGTGGTGGGTCGGAGGTTGCAGATCGTGGGTGGGAATTTGCATTCGAGGCAATCATGGCAAGCACCTCTTTACTGCCGACTGCTGACTCGCGACTGCCGACTCCGCTGCCGCAGATCGGGATCAACGTGCGTCTTGCGACGCTGGATGATCTCGCTTTCATCGATGGGTTGCAGAAAAAGCATTCAAAGCAGTTGGGTTTTTTTCCTCGGGCGCAGATGGAAGGATATCTTAAGAACGGATGGGTGCTGATCGCGGATCGCGGCGGCGAGCCCGTTGGATATTGTGCGTCGCGCGATCGGTATCTGAAACGGGATGAGCTGGGGGCCATCTTTCAATTGTGTGTTTCGCCCGGGAAACAAAGGGGTTTGATCGGTGCGACGCTGCTTAAGGGTGTGTTTGAGCGGGCATCTTATGGAACGAAGTTGTATTGCTTGTGGTGCGCGCAGGACATCGCGGCGAACAAGTTTTGGGAAGCGATGGGATTTGTGCCGCTGGCGTTTCGGGCGGGGAGTGAGAAGAAGCGGCGCACGCATCTCTTTTGGGAACGAAGGATTCGCGCGGGAGATTGTGAAACGCCCTGGTGGTTTCCATCGCAGACTGCCGGGGGATCGATCAGAGAAGATAGAATAGTGCTGCCCATTCCGCCGGGGACGCATTGGAATGATGAGATGCCCAGGATACTGCCGGGCGCAGACCGCCAACTGCCGACTGCCGACTGTGGACTGCCGACTGATGCCAGGCGATTGCCATCTCCCCGGGCAAGGAAAGAGTGCGCGAAGGTGGCGGGTTCGCTCCAGCCGGGCGGGCTTCGTTTTTCGGTTGCGAAACCGGATGCCCCGCAAGTTCCGAAGGAAAAAGCCAAACGAGCGCCCCGTCCAAAGACAAGGAACGATCCGAAGCTGATCGCGGCAGCAAGAGAGTTGCGGGATCGGTGGCTGGAACAGGTGAACAGCGATCCATCCCTCATCGAACAGCAGAAGAATCAACGGGGGAAATATGATGTTTCGCGCCTGCCGGTGCCGGTGCCGATGTTGGCGACGGCGACGGCCAAAGCAAGAATTCCGCAATACGATCAGCGGCTGATCGCCGCATGAACGCTTTCACTCCAGATAGGTGTAACCTTCAAGTCCTTGTTCATAAAACCGCAGCAGCACGCGCGATTCATCAATACTGATCTTCGATTCCTTCACCGCCTTCTCGACGGTCTTGCGCATCGAGCGCAGCAGTTCGTCCGCTGAGAACTGAACGTATTGCAGGACTTCGCGGACGGTGTCGCCTTCGATGACTTCGTCGATGGACGGCTGACCATTTTCATCGACGGTCACGTGGACGGCGTTGGTGTCGCCGAGCAGGTTGTGAAGATCGCCGAGGATTTCCTGATAAGCACCGACAAGGAATGCCGCCAGGAAATAATCCTGATGCTGAAACTCGTGCAGTTCAAGCACGGTTTTCACATCGCGGCGGTCGATGAAGCGATCGACCTTGCCGTCTGAATCGCAGGTGATGTCGGCAAGAATCCCGCGGCAGCAGGGCTTTTCGTTGAGCCGGTGGATCGGCATGATCGGGAACAGGTGATCGATCGCCCAACTGTCGGGCATCGACTGGAAAATTGAAAAGTTGCAGAAGTAAGTGTCGGAGAGCGTCAGTTCGAGCGACTCAAATTCTTCAGGCACATACTCCATCTTGCGGACAAAGTGCAGAATCTTATGGCAGAGTCCGAAGTACAGACGCTCGGCCAGTGAGCGATGTTCGAGAGAGCAGTATCCGAGGTTGAACAGATTGAGCACCGCTTCGCGCGCCAGCTGCGCGTCATTGTAGTATTCGGTGCAGTTTGCTTCGTTCACGCCCATGAAGCTGTCGAAGAGATTCATCACCGGCGCGGGCATCTTCGCCCGTTCGTCCTCGGTGATGGATGTCGGCAGATCGAATCGTCCGAAGCCGCTCCAGCCGATGACGTTGAAGACCAGCACCGAGTGATACGCGACCATCGCGCGGCCGGATTCGGAGATGATCGTCGGATGCGTCACGCCGGCCTGATCGCAGATTTCCTTGATGTGGAAAATCACGTCGTTGGCGTATTCCTGCAGGCCGTAGTTGATGGAGGATTCGAAGTTGGATTTGGATCCGTCGTAATCCACTCCAAGCCCGCCGCCCACGTCGATCATGTTCAGGCCCGCGCCCAGCCGCTGCAGTTCGGTATATACCCGGCCAAGCTCGATGATGGCGGCTTTGATGTTGCGGATGTTGTTGATCTGACTTCCCAGGTGGAAGTGCAGCATGTTCATGCAGTCGCCCATGCCGTGCTGACGGAGAAAATCAAGCGCTTCAATCACCTCAGAGATGAAGAGCCCGAATTTGCTGCGCACGCCGCCGGATTCCTGCCAACGTCCGGCGCCGCGCGCCGCGAGTTTCACTCGCACGCCGATGTTCGGGCGCACGTTGTGAATCTTGGCGTATTTGACGATCAACTCCAGCTCGCTGAATTTTTCAACCACCGGAATGATGTTTCTTCCGATCTTGGTCGCGAGGATGACGGCCTCGATGAACTCATCGTCCTTGAAGCCGTTACAGATGATCGGCGTGTCGTTGTCATCGACGATCGCCATCACCGCAAGCAGCTCAGGCTTTGATCCGGCTTCAAGTCCAAAGCCGTATTCCTTGCCGAACTGGTGGATCTCCTCGACCACGTGCCGCTGTTGGTTGACTTTGATCGGATACACGCAGCGATAGTTGCCCTTGTAGTCGTGATCCTTCATGGCGTGCTGGAACGCCTCGTGAATCTTGCCGACGCGATGCTTGAGAATGTCGGTGAAGCGCAGCAGAACCGGAACCTGGATGTCGCGCTCGCGAAGTTCATCAACCAGTTTCTTCAAATCGATCTTCACGTTCGGGTCCTGCCAGGGATGCACCTGCACATGCCCTTCGGGATTGGCCGAGAAATAGCCCTGGCCCCAGTTCCTGATGCCATAGAGCTTTTCCGCATCCTGGTAGGTCCAGGGCACAGACGTTTGGTTGTCCGTTGTAGTCATGGGAGTGTTGGGAAGCGTCGCGGAATTGTAGCCGTTGGAACCAACGAATGCGGCCATCTCTGGTCATGCCTCTCTGCCCGCGTTTGAAATTTCGCGGCGGGCGGATGTTACCAAATAATCAGGCGATGCAATCAAGAGTTTGAGAAAAATCACAATCATATTAGGGCCGGTCGAGGAGCGATCTTTAAAACCACGGAGACACCGAGACGCGGATGAGACATGATTTGAAAAGTCTTCTCCGTGTCTCGGTGCCTCGGTGGTTCCGAAGGTTGTGGCCTAAAAGTGATTGGGCTCCCGTGTCAGGAATTTACCTTTGGTCGCATCGCCGACAAACTTTCCCTCTTTCACCTGCACCTGCCCGCGCACCGTAACCGCATGCGGCCGACCTTCGATCTCCCAGCCTTCGAAGGCGCTGTAGTCGATGTTGATATGATGTGAACTGGCGCTGATCCTGCCGCGATACGCCGGATCGTAAATCACCAGGTCGGCATCTGATCCGACGGCGATCGTCCCTTTACGCGGGAAAAGTCCGAACAGCTTCGCCGCTTGAGTCGAAGCGGCATACACAAAGCGGTGCAGATTGATCCGCCCGGCCTTCACGCCGTGGGTGTAGAAGAGATTCACGCGATCCTCCAGCGATGGAATCCCGTTCGGAATCTTCGTGAAGTCATCCCGGCCCATCTCCTTCTGACCCTTGAAGTCAAAGGGGGCGTGATCGGTTGCGATTGTGCTGATCGCGCCCGAGTTGAGACCATCCCACAAATACCGCTGATTCCGCTTATCGCGCAGCGGGGGCGACATGACAAACTTACTGCCTTCAAAGTCCGGCCTTTCGGCATCCGTCTTATCCAGCAGGAGATATTGAATGAGGGTTTCGATCCAGACATTCGCGCCGCGCTCCCGCGCCATCAGTGCCTGCTGCACCGCCGGCTTGCAACTGGTGTGGACGATGTAAATATGCGTGCCGAATTGTTCCGCAAAAGTCATCAGATGATGCACGCCCTCGGCCTCGACCGATTCCGGGCGCGAGCTTTCGTGCCATTGCGGGCCGGTCTTGCCTTCGGACAGTAACTGCTTTTGAAGTTCGGACACCAATTCGGCATTTTCGCAATGCGCGGTGACGATCACGCCGAGTTGCTTTGCGAGTTTAAGCGTGTGGAACAATTCGGTGTCGTCCACTCCGAACGCGCCCTTATAGGCGAGGAAAATCTTGAACGACGAAAGTCCGGCTTTCACGATCTCCCGGAGCTGCGATTCGGCGGCTGAGTCGTATCGGGTCACGCCCATGTGAAAGGTGAAATCGCAGGCGCTTTTTCCTTCGGCTTTGCCCTTCCAAAGTTGAAACGCCGCCAGCGGTTCATCGGATCTCGCGGGACAGATCATCTCAATGAGCGTTGTGGTCCCGCCGATCAGAGCGGCCTTGCTTGCGGTTTCATAGGTGTCTTTCGCATGCGTCCCCATGAACGGCAGATGGATATGCACATGGGGATCGATGAACCCCGGGAACACAAACTTGCCGGCCGCGTCGATGGTCGTCATGCCGCGAGAATCGGCATCAGGCGGGGCTTCCACAGTTTTCCCGATCCGGGTGATGGTTTGGTCTTCACAATAGATGTCGGCGATGTAGTCGTCGGTCGCGGTGATGATGCGTCCGTTGCGGATCAACAATGGCATGTGCGTTCTCCTTTGTCCGTCAATGCGTGGACGGGTGCGCGATCATACCCGCACAGGAGATGGAGGATAAAGTCGGGCGCAACGCGCAAGTACCGTTAAAATCAGAGACTCTCCGTGCCAGTAGCATCGAAATACCCATGGCCGCACATTCCGTGTAAGAGGACGGGCTGTTTCGCCGTCTCTGAACTGTAGAATTTCCTTTTCAGCCCGAGGACCCGACCGCGCCGATTCTGCGTACGTCCGTTCAAGCGGTCGAAGGTCCGATCCAATCGCAGGCGTTTGTCACGAGCTTGTGGCGCGAGACTGACCGCGACTTTGACACCCGGGCCGGTGTCTTTAAGATGGTCCGGCCACAGAATGTCTGAAAAAGCCGTGGGCCTCGAGGCAGGAAGTATCGAAGCGGGTGGCAGGAGTTGAAGCGTTGAAAATTGATTCGCTTGAAGGTTCCCAAAGAGCGAGCGGAGCGCTGTTCCTGTCGTTTGAGTCAATCCCTCCTGCAACGGGCGAAACGAATATGAATGAACCGGGCCTTCGCAGCATTCTGAGCAACAGCAGCCTTAGGAGTTACACCGATGATGTCGCAACGTGGTAAGAGCAGTCTGGATCGTCGTGTCGTTAAAGCAGCCATGGAAAGCCTCGAAAAGCGGACGTTGATGACAACGGTCCGCGGGGGTGAGGTTTTCGAGTTTATTCAGTATGACGGCAGCACGGTTCGGGTTTCAGTGGTGGGACCTTCAAGCGCATCGCTTGAACTCATCGGCGCGACCGAGAACAACACCGGCAACGGTACGCAGTTCGCCACACTCAATCAGGTGCCCGGACGATTCACCACCGGAGGCGGGACCAATCCCGACAAATTCGGTGGCATCGGCGGGGCGGACGGTGTCGAACCGATCGACACCATCACTGGCGCGCCCGATTCATTGACCGATGTCGATGCGACGTTGGTGGGTGGCGGAGATCTCGATGCGCCGCGCGCGGTGATCCATTACGACGCGATGAGCTCCAACAGCACTGGCAAGACCTATGCGATATCACTTCAGGAAGTGGACGACACCACGCAGGTCTGGCTGACCAGCGTGAATTACACCGAGAGTGGTCAGGGCACGGTGGTTGCCGACCTTGCAGGGCAGATTCTCGCCGCAACGCCCACGGGTGCAGGCGCTGATCCACTTGAGTCGGACGCTATCCAGTCGATCGTCGCGGCTGATTTTTTACCCAGCAACGATCAGTTCCTGTACTTCATAGCGGTAGTCTCTGTTCCGCGCAGCCCGCTGGCGGGGGGCGACCCCGCTGACACGGATGTCCCATTTCTTTACCGCTATGACTTCGGCGCGGCGGATTCATCCATGGCGATCGATCAGCTCGGAATCCCTGTCCGGTCCGATCCGACCTCCAATGTTGCGGAAGTGGTTCCCGACGTTTTCGGGATGACCTTTGATGATGATGACAACCTGATTCTCTCCGTCACCGGCCGTGAAGTCGGTGGCAGCGGCGACGATGCCGGTGTCACCGAAAGAACCGGGCTGGTGATTTCGGACTACACCGATCCGCAATTCTCACTCTTTGAAATCGAACCCATCACGCTCGGCGAAGACACCGTGGACGATCTTCGCGGGATCGAGGCCGTGCCCGGAGACACCGGATTTGTATATGGCATCAGCGGCGATGGCGCGAGCGCGCGTCTTTTGCATGTCAACATTTCCGCAGGTGTGGCGGCGGACTTCGGGCAGTTGTCTGACCCCGACGATGTGACTGGCGAAGTGCGCGGCGGGGCGCTGACCGATCTGGTTTGGAACCCCCGGCTGTTGAACACCTTCCGTCAGAATGACGACGACCTTACCAATGACACCCGACGCGGCGCTTTGATCGCGCAGGATTCAGGCACCGATGAACTGGTATTTGTCGATACCACGCAGCGGTTTGCAACGACCAGCCTTTATACAACGTATCTCAGCGGCGCAACTGCAGACACGCGCATCTCGCTTGCGGTTGTCAGTGACACGGCTCCGCGTCCGATGGTTCCGTTCAACGGCAGCATCGGCACGATCCGTCATCCCGATGCACAGGGCGGTGATCTGATCACCAGCACACCCGAGGCCGGCACGGGAGAACTGCTGGTGGGGCTTCGCACGATTGATGTTCTGGACAACACGAGCGATGAGGAAGATCTCCCGGTTCGGCGCATTAAGAAAACGCCGTCGCAGTCTTTCGGAAATTTCCCGACGGATGCCAAGTATATCTATGCGGGCGTCCAGGTCGTGGGGGATGTCGGCAGCCTTTTGATCGGCGGAACGGTGCTGGGGCGCGTTACGGTTGAAGGCAGCATCGCCCACACGCTCTACGCCGGAAGCTTCCTCACCGGTGATCCGGCGGGGCGCAGCGAAGGCGCGAGCTTCAGTGACGTCGCTGCAAACATTTACGTCACAGGTGATGCCCGCAACATTGTCTCGCGATCCTCCATCGGCTCAACCGATCTCACTGGTGCGCTTGGGCCGACCTATGTGACGGGATCACAGATCCATGTCGGTGGGAAACTCGGGCAGGTGTTTACCGGCGATGCGATGTATGGCAGCGTCACCGCCATCAACGGTTTCAAAGGGTTGAATGTCGCGCTCACCGAAGTCGAGGATCATCGCGTCGCTCCCACGGGTCGAAACACCTACTTCGAAGGCTACGGCGGTGTCGGGCCTTCGCTGGGGGATGTGGACGATTTCCGGAACAACACGATCGACACAGCTCAGTACATCGGCACGCATCTCAGCAAGGCGTACAGGAATGATGAAGTGGCGGTCATCAACGGTTTCATCGACAACCGCTCGACCGTTAATGATGATCTTGATTACTACGCGATGTCACTGCTTGCCGGCCAGACGATCACGGTGCAACTTGATGCGCAGGGGCCGCTGTCGGTGGGGGTGCTTGATCCGGATAACAGGCTAATCGCGACAGATCGATCCGATATCGGAACAGGTGTGGTTTCGGGACGTGCCTTCCAAGTGAGGGCGGATCGACCCGGTGTTTACCGCTTTGTTGTCGCTGATAACGCCGACATTAATTTCGACGGCAATTCGCTTTCTCTTCTTCTCGCGCAGCTGCCTTACACGCTGCGGGTCACCGGCGCGGCGGATATCGCGGTGGGCGGGATTATCACAAACGCCAACCTTTTCAACTTTGACCGGAGCACCAACGGCGTGGCGGTGTCTGATGGCGATTTGGGCGCCGTCGTGTCGCGGACCGGTGCGATTCTCGATCATTCATTGGGCTGGCAGATTGACCGCGGTAATGTCAGGGCCTTGGTCGTCGGCACGGAGATTGGTTCTATTTCATCCGGCGGTATTGGTGAAGGTCTTCGGCTTTTTGCGCCGCGGGGTACGGTGGGGTTGATCCGCAGCACCGGGCCCATGGAGTTCAACAATTTCGCGCAGCTTGATGGCTCGGGCCTGCCTGACGCGAGCGTCGCGGCTGGCGGAGACTATCAGTGGATCGACTGCGGCGGGGAGTTCGTCGGATCCATTTCCGCGAGTCGTGGCGTTGGAAACTTCCACGCCGCAAGCGTTCGCGGCGGGGGATATTTCATCGTCAACGCGGATCGCATTGGCAACGACGGGATTTTCCAGCTTCTGGATGTCACCGGTGATCTGGGCGATTTTTCGGCTGGCGGTCCGAGCATCTACACCGGGCCAGGTGGAAACTTCCGCTATATGCGCGTCGGCGGGTTGCTCTGGTCTCCACCAAGCTTCGGGCGAAGCCAGCGTCAGGTCACCGTCTTTGATCCGGGCGAAACCGTCCGGCTGACCGATGACTCGGGCGCGGGAGTCAAACTCACGGCCACGCCGCGCGTGCCTTCGGCATCAGCAACCGATCCGGGCGCACTCGCGAATCCCGGACGTTTGTCGGTTCTCACCTATCCGATTGATGACATCGATAAAGCCGGCGTCATCATCGTGGAAGTGCAAGTGGATGATCCGGTCTACATCAATCAGTCCAATCACGGGCTGCTGGTGGAATCCAGCGACGGCGGAAGCAGCGTGGACATCGGTTTCATCCAGGTTTTCAACAATGGACGAGAAGTCAGTGAATCCGGTTCGGGGGCGGCGGACGATACGGACACGCTCCGAATCGCGCTTCCGCTACGACGAGGTGATGAAGGCTTCGTCGCGCCCGATGGTGCCTCGCCGGTCGATTTGATCTTTGAAGGTGGCACGCCGATCAATGTCTGGAGCATCGATTCGCGGGAGAAGAATCCGACGCTTACGCTTTCCACGATCGACTCGATCGAGAACCGCACCAGCGGTGAGATTGTCAATATGCTGGCTGAATCCGTTGGTGACATCTCGGCGAACAACATCGGTTTTGCCGTGAGCGGCGTGGGAGAAAACCGCAACCGCACCGGATTGACCATCATGGCCAATGTGCCGTTGGCGCTGGATACCGAGTTTGGCGCGGGTGCTACGCAGTCCACCCCCTTCCTCGCGACCGCCCAGCCGCGCACGGGGATTGTCATTCACAAAAACTCCGCCGGTGACCCAGCGTATCTGATCTCGGCAAGAGCCAGACAGGCCATCGGAAACATCTTCGTGCAGGGTATCATCGGATCGGTCGTCGCCAATTCAAACAGGTCAAATGTCCGCGGACTTTTTGAGGGCATTACCGCGCCGATTGTGGCGGTCCCGACGACCAGCGCGGGAAACATCACGGACGGTCGAATTATTTCGGTGAACATCGGCGAGGGGCTTGCCTCATCCGGAACGGGCGCAATCCCGTTCAGCGGAATTTTCGCGGGCGACACCATTGGAAGCATCACCAATCAGGGTCTGGGTTCAGATATCCGGGGCGACATTCTT
>Ga0163144_10026639_pt1 | contig 11231 bp, 10 predicted proteins | sample OliLak19BULKMAT1_FD_123175 | JGI IMG/M metagenome (GOLD analysis project Ga0163144, IMG submission 123175) | Freshwater microbial mat bacterial communities from Lake Vanda, McMurdo Dry Valleys, Antarctica - Oligotrophic Lake LV.19.BULKMAT1 | ecosystem: Environmental > Aquatic > Freshwater >... | reverse complement strand
GATAACAGGGGCTTTCTGACAGCAGGGTTATTGCATTTGAAAATGAAAACGTAAATTTGGAAGAAAGGTACCTGGGCACAGATGGCTAGATATGAAGCCTGCCATCAGAAAGCCCCGACCGTTGTGCGTCATTCTATGACGACCGTGCTAACATCAAACTGACAGACAGAAAATGAACGACAGAACAATTTTCGGACAAGCCGTGTTTGCTATCCTTCGCAAAAGCAAAAGAGAAGCAACGCTACCCACAAAGCCAACACAAAGTTGCTTCACATTTGCTTTTGCCCTAACGCACCAGAGACATCACAATATCAAGATGCCTCTATTATATTTGCAGAAAAATTTTCAGAGAAAAATATTTATTACTTTTGACAACTCAAATAACTTGGTAAATGATAAAAAATAATTTTTACCCACTTCGGACTATTGTTGGTTCGTCAATTTCTATTAAAGGAATTATTCCTTTTCCGAAAATTGCACCACAGATGAAAATAGTCGTTAGGAATCATCCTGATATAAATGATACAGTCATTGATGATGTGTATTCAAATTTTTTACCTGACATAATCAAAGATGGAGTTACTTATCATCCGGTTCAAGGAATGAATACAATGCCAGTTCCCGACAGTAATCTTTTGCCTTTTGAAAATATGGGACCCCAAGCATTTTTGAATATTTTCAAAAATCCTTCTGATATTCCTTTTCCAGCAACAGATAGCGTAGCTTCTATTTTCGGATTCCAGGAAGATAATTTCATCGAACTGCAATTGAATGCTCCTTCACAAAATAATCAGGATCCTGTTAATCACTTCTTTTCCGGCAGAGATAGGACTTATTCTTTTTTAATTCTGTTGGATAGAGAAGCTTTGGTTGGAGGTATGTGTTTTAACGGTTATCCGTTTATCTCAAGCAGAATTGAAAGCACTTTAGATGGAATGACTGTTGGCAATTTCGGACTACCAAGAGAAATCAGATTAACACCACTGCCTTCTTTTAGTGGTAAATCAATTGAAGAACTGACAGGATTCCAACGAAGTCAATTTATAGATTCTGAATTTGCATATACAAGACAAGAAATAATTTCACATAGCGGTTTAAATTATTTGACGGTTGACCCGGTGAAAACAAATCTGTTCATGCTAACTATAACAGATTTACCATTCATTCCTAAAATTATAGACCTTGACACAAGAAAAGACGACTTGAATAATCCGTTACTCATTAAAGGATTCAAGGGTTTTGCAATACCTTATTTATACTTCTTTGAATACAAAGAACAAACTAAACGCTTTGCAAGACTTCATACAGGTTTGCTTGGAGTTAAAGAAGACCAATCGTTTCCACATATTTTAAATGAGGATGGCTCACAAGATATATTACGAAGAGCATTTCCTGAATACGAATATTATTTTTTGAAAGAAGCATCCGTTAAGACGAAATATACACGAGAACAAATGCTGGCTTTAATAGCAGAATATGAAGCCGCATTACAAAATAATCCACCCAACGCAGAACAACTTAGAGTCGAAATCATAGTATTAAAAGCCGATCTGGATGAAATCGAAAATGCAGATAACCAAACTGGAGTTTACTGGGTTTACACTGCTCACAGTGCATTGGGACAACGAAGGGAATTTCAATTTCCTTATGCAATGCTTAATTATTCACCGGAAGTCAGAGCATTGCCTGTTATTAAAAATAATAAATTCTTAACCGAATGTTTTGTTTCCGATCTATTGCAACCAAGTGAGAAAGTAACTCTGTTTCTTCAGCAAGGAGAAGAATTCGAAAGATGTGTTGCTGGTCTTAAAGCATTATTTCTTTTGGTTCCCAATGATGGTGATACAGAGAAATTTGCAGAGTTGTTTGCAAACCTAAGGGGAATCGGCAATAGCGACAATCAGTTGTCAGACGATGAAAGAACATTTATCGAAGATGTCCTGGCATTCTATTTAACCCTTCCGCCTGAGACAAACTTCTGCGAAGAATTCAGATTAAAAATTTTCGAAGTTGACCCTATTGAGGGGGTGTCACCTGCTGCGGTAGATTTGAATTCTAAATATGCAACGCTTCTTGCTGAAATTACAGTGGATGATTTTATGGATGTCATTTTCTCTCAACTTTTAAAAGGAATTCCTTTCCGCAAAACGTCTTCCGCAAAATATTTTGCTCTTGAATTTACAAATACAGGAACGAAAGCCGGACAAGTTGCAATGCATTCATTGCAAATGATACGTTCAGCAAACGTTTCTGTTCAACCAAGACCCGCAAAAACACAGCAGGTAAAAGCAATGCATTATCGCATTATCGGTGCTGAACTTGCTGACGATTTTGCTAAACTTGGTAACGAAGGCTTTAATTTTTCAATTGACCGGGTTGTGGCAGGACAAACAAAAAATGTTCTTTATTCCGCAATGAGCTTACTGGATTTACTTCATACAGGTGGGGCAAGAATACAATCGAATGTGAGACGAAGGGCAGTGGAATTTGAAATGATTGAAAATTTTAATGAACAACAAAAAGAAGGAAAGAAAAACAATTCATGTTTAGAAACCAATGATATAAATAGAAATTATTCAATTAAAAAATTAGAAGGAGATAATTTTTCAGGCAAGAATTTCGAAAACCGTGAATCTGACAATTGCAATGCATCATGGAGAAGTATCGAGAGCGGCAAAGATGTAAACTGGAATTTAGATAAAGGAATCCCTGGTTTTGAATTTGAAAGTTTTTCTGGAAGTGAAATACGTTCAAGAACTGAACAGATCAGCACATTAGGTGATGCTTTATTTGATGCCTTCGATGATTTAACCGGTTCAATTAGAAATACAGTTGGTGATATTATTCCTTTAGGCTCTTTGATAAATGTTGTTACTGCATCTCGTAAAATATTCCGAAATCAAACTAATACGAACATCTGGAAACCTTTTGAAGGTTTTGGTTTCAATAATAATAACCTGCCTCCAATAAGTGGAATTCAAACTCTCAGTATTCCTCCATTCTATCTCCAATATTTAGATTTATTAACTACATTATTATCGACACTAAGCAGAACTATTGACCCTTTATCTACTGATGATGTAAACTCTTCTCAAACACTGAATATAAATGTTGCTGACATAGATGATATTATTGCTAAGCTCACGGTATTAAATGGTTTGAGTATTGGTTATAATGTAGGAGGAAATGCTGGTGCGAACGCTGGTGTGAACGGTGAAGTAGGCATCGTAGTGGCTGGGGTTGGACTTAGTGGTGGCATTAGTGGTGGTGTTTCAGGAGGCTATTCTTTTGGAGTTAATTCAAATTTAGCTTCCTCGTTACGAAATAGCACAATTGGTTCAACAGGTTCAATAGTTCTAAGCGGTCAGGAACTAAAGCATTCCTTGAACAGAAGTAAGCAAGAAGGTTTTGATAATAATATTTCTCACAGTGAATCGAATGAAGCGGAACAAAAACGAATTGTCACAAGAAGGGAATTATTAGATAGAGATACAGAAAGAGTTCGTGGTGCAGAAGTAATGTGGCAAGATAAAATACAAGACATCATTACAGGAAGCATTCCTTTGAATTTTACTTTGCCAGCGACAGCAACAAAAATGAATTTCCGCACTGCTGATGATTCTTTGCGAGTTCGGTTTAACAGCGGATTTTCACCATCCATTGAAGTAGATTTTTGGTTTGAACTAACAGAAGAAACTATAAAAGATGATAACTGATAGAATACAACTTGCAGGTCTTGAATCCTATTTTCAAGACCCAGCCAATGCCGGAAGAATTAATCTTGGTGGCATTACTCCAACTATTAGAACAGCACCTTTAAATAAAGGTAAGCAGTTGGAAATTTCAGGCATTCAACTCTTAATTGAACATGCCGATTTGCAACCGCTATTGCCGTTTCAGTTTGACAGTCAAAACCCACTGCAACCTGCACCACTGTTTAAAATTTCAGTGATGAAAGAAATGTTTGCAGGTTTGTTTGCTGACCCTTACAGCCATCGTGTGCATAACATTGCTGGCTATTTAGATTTTAATGAGGGCACACTTACAAATGGCAGAGTAATGGAGATAGATGGAATTCCAACTATTGCCTCAACCGGAAAGGAAGAGTGTGTATGGATTAGCAAGGAGTATATAATGCCCGACCCCATTTCAATTGATGCAATAGCTTGGGAATTGGCAACATCAAAACTTACTCCGCCTGATAGTTTCCATTACAAAATAAAGATTACTTCTAAAGATGTAAATGGTGGCGCATTACCTGACATTGATATAAATAACGCAGGGCAGATGCTGAAAGCCGATGCTAAAAGAGCACTTGACGGATTGAATAATCAAGACATAAAAACCTTTCAAATAACATTCACGGCTAAAGTTTTTGCAGATTCTTATTTAAAGGAACGACATCTTCCGGCAATTAATGAAAACATTGGAAGACCTCTGTTAAGAGCAATAAATATTCTTGAACCCGTTAAATCAATTTATGAAATTAATTCATTAACAGAGTTACAAAATCTTTGCAGTGATTTTCAATTATCAGAAACCCCCGGACCTGAAATAACACGCTTGGTTGCTACTTTGGATTTAATTGCTGTATTGGTAAATAGTGAATATGAAGATTTGCCGAATGGTATATATGAGTTTGTTGAATTGAATTTATTGACAGATAGGTTTTCGGTATTTGAAGCGAAGAAATTAGGTCAAGTTCTAATACGCAATTTGTAAATTCATCTTATTATGGCTGATGATACCCCAAATTATGGTTCAATAAACTTTGGCACAGGTGAAGTTTTTATATGGAATAAAAATGGAACTCCTGCTGACCAATCTGATGATTTACTGGTTGGGATTGGTCGTTATGGTTCTTCAGTGGAAGTAAGAAAAGAAAACTGGGATTGCTTGGTCGATCTCTCAGAATCTGACAAAGTATCATTCCTTCAAGAAATAGATTTCCGAGAAATAAATCCAATCCCGATTTCGGATGTCATTGCACAAATTAATGAGCAAGGACAACTCAACATAGCCCAAGGAGAAAGAACCAATAACGAAAAGCCACAAACAGAAAATCAAAATGGAGATGGAGGATTTACATCGAGCCCTTCCGAAAATGGCGACAGATATAATTTAGATCGTGGGAGTGATATTACACCTCATAGTGTAGTGTCAATGCCTGAAGCAAACATTGTATCGGATACAAGTAATAAATTTTATGCAACTAAAACAGCATTTGACGCAGCAAGGGAAGCAGAACGATCAAAACATACTGGGTTAGCGCAAGAATACAGAGCAGAGGCAATTGGCGCATTCCATCAAGCAAAAGAGGAAGACGACAAAGCTATGCTTGCAGCTTTTGGTGTTTCCATGGCGGCTCCAGTTATTGGTGCTGCTGCTTTAGCAACGGGTGTAGCTGCTGCAGGAACAGCAGTAGGTGGAGCAGTATTAAGTTTTTTAGGCAGGAAATCTGTTCAAGTATCATTAACTGCTTTTGGTGCACTATCCCCACTGTCTGATGATGTACAAGGTGGAAATTTGACGGGTATTGCAGGTGAAGGATTATTTAGATTAGTCGGTGGGGTATTACCTAAAGGTTTTTTTGCATCTGGTCCAAAACCATATGGTAGAGATGCAGATAAAAAACTATTATTGTTTTATCATGGAGCTCCAAAAATGCCAAAGGGTAGGTTAAGAGTTGATGCAGGAGGTATTGAAAACGATGCATCTTTAGCTTTTTATGGCACACCAAATACTGATTGGACTGCATTTGGGTATATGTCAAAACCCGGCAGAAGTGGTTCTGGAGTGATGGGTGAAGGTCTTATTGATTTGAGTAAATATAAGGTATTGGATATTAGGGATGGTAGCGTTTTAAGGTCTGAATTTGTCAAATTTATGGAAACATCACCAGCAGAATTGAGAGCATTGGGAATTACTCCCGGTGAAATTGCCAACAAATTTCCATCGGAAAGAGGTAAAATTTTTGAAGTTTTTCTGAAAGAAAAAGGATTAGACCCAGATATTATTTTAATGCCGTTAGGTGATAAATGGACTTGGGGAATCGGAGAAGGAGGAACACAAGTAGCCATCAGAAGTCAAAAGGCATTGGACGAGATTGCTAAAACAATGAACTGGGTTTCGAATTAGTATTGAATTTAGTAATTACATATTGCATAACTAAAAGTGTAACTGAATATGAATAGTATATCAATAGGAATCTTCCGAATCTTCGGCAACGAATTAGAACAACCCGTAAATGATAATGAAGTTGCTTTGCAACTTCACAACAACAGAAAACAAGCGTTGCATGATGTGTTCGATAATCAAACAGATATTGAAGTTAATGATTGGGGACAGACAGATGATTCAGATCCACATGAGTTTGTAGCAATAGCAGTTGGTATTGGTGCAACTGCTCTTACTAATCATGTTCTGATTCCTGCTGCCAAGTATATTTTTGAAAAAATTGCTGATAAAGCAATTGATACAGTATTTGAAAAATCTATTTCTTGGATTTTATCAAAGTTTAAAAAGAAACAAGAAGAAAATAAAATCGGAGAATTTCACATCAGACTACCCAACGGAACGGAGTTAGTAGTAACAAACCCCAAAGCAGGGCATAAAATAAAATTTGTAGTAAACGGAGAATGGCAAGAAGTTGAGTTCTAAAACGCCAACGCATTTGTAAGCACATTTTTATTTTTTGCAACACACAATACCACCGCAGAAAAAAATAAAAAAGAGCTTGCAAGCCACCGCACACGGTAGTGCAGACATTCGTTCGGACTTGACACGACACGACTTCGGACGAAAAGAAGAACGAACGCACAACATGGGGTTTGCGTAAATTTTTGCGAAAAGCAAAAACTTCGCAAACCCCTGTCCGTTAGACGCAATTGAAAATTAATCAATGACAAGGATAGAGACAATATTAAAATATGAATCAGAAAGTCATTTGCTTGACTATAAATCTATACCCTATGATCTTTCTGATAAGAATAACAAACATGAGTTTTTGAAGGATGTTTCTGCAATGGCGAATAATCCTTCAGACGAAGATAAGTATATAGTCATTGGAGTTTATGAAAAGAATGGTCTTGCTTCTAAATTTAATAACATCTCTAGTTCATTTGATCAAGCTTCATATCAGCAATTTCTTGATTCACACATTGAACCTCCTATAAATTTTGAATATGTAAATTTCATTTATGAATCCTATACTCTATTTTATTTACGAATATTCAAAAACCATAACCGGCCGTACCTATTTAAAAAAGATTTAGCTATAAACGAAGGAACAAACAACATAAAATATTCTAAAGGTGATGGCTTCATTCGTGTCGGAACATCTACAAGACGATTAGAAAGAGCAGACTTTGATAATATGTACCAAGCTAAAAGTAAGCCTACTGATAGAAAATCCGATCTAATAATATCACGATCAATTGGGGATGCTGAAAACGATATAAATATTTCTGAAAGAAGATATTTAGATTTCAATATTGAAAACAAATCTAATAAATCAATTGGTTTTGATGTCGAAATGCATTTCATGTTTGATGGCTATCCGACATTGTGTTCCCGATACTCATTAAAAAAGTCATTTATAATTGCAAAACCAGGTAATCCATTTGAGATTGCTACGATCTACACACCTACTTTACCAAATTTAGATGTTTATGTTGAAGAAAATGAATCATTCCTTCAGGTTGAGTTAAATAGGCGTAAATTTGAGAACTATGCGATGACAATACCTCAAAAGACGATAGTAAACGATATCTTTCAACAAGAAATTATAATAATTCCAAAAACTTCTTTTCATCTTAAAGCTCAATTACTTTTGAAAAGCGATGAGTTCATTGATGGCCCACTCCAATTTGAATTGGATGAGGAAATTGAGTTAAATTAGTTTTATCTTTTCTAAATATGGATCAATCATGCTATCTGCAATATTACAATTAACAGGTGCTATATTATTAGGAATTATGACAGCGGTTAGAAAGAGTAATGAAGTCAACAAAAGACTTGCGCCAGTCGTTCATATGGCCGGCCAAGTCCATCCTAGAGTATTGGAGATATATAAGGAAATTAATTTATTTAGGATCGGTCTTTTGTTCGTCGCAATAGGATATCTGCTCCAGATTGTCAACTTAGATATAAATATTTTAGCTCAATTTAACATTTTAACTAAATTATTATTTACGATTTTGTTAGTAATAATTCTATGCTTTGCAACTATTTGTATAGTTAATATAATTTCAAAAGTTCAACTTTCCAAAACAAAACCTTTTAATCCTGATGAAGGTCCTTTTGAAAAAGGTCAGGTTATGATTGCGCCTAAATCATATGGGGAACAACAAAAATGGAAAAAGAATAAAGAATAGATAAAAGGCGTCTAACATCGGCTATAGTCAATGGCGGATAACCGTTTACTCAAAAATCATTACATTGAAACAGATTATCGAGGCTCAAAAGACAAGTGCATAGAATCGCCACTGCTTATAGCCCGACCGTTAGTGGCAATTAAATTAGAAACAGAAAATTAAAAAACAAAATATGGCATTACCATCGACTTACACACAAGAGACAAAAACACTTTCCGGATTTTTTGGAAAATTGAGAGATGCTCAAGCTCCCGACAAGTTTACATTGCAAATGATTAAAGATTTCGGATATAAATCAAATAATCACAGAGCATTTTTGCCGATATTAAAAGCGATTGGCTTTCTTACAGCTGACGGAAGCCCTACTCCTAGATATCATAATTACAGAAACCATTCACTCTCCAAGTCAGTAATGGGAGAAGCCCTTAAAGAAACTTACTCCGACATATTTTTAATTAAGGCTAAACCTTCTAACTCTGACAATGCCCTAATTAAGGGTAAGTTTAAAAGTTATCACAATGCAAGCGATACTGTAGCGGGATTAATGACAAAAACTTTTTATGCTCTGCTATATTTGGCTGACTTGGACAGCGCAACTGCAACAACAAATAAATCACCATTAGTAGAAACAAATGAAAAAAGTGAAGACGAAAACGTAATTTCATCTATTAAAAATAAATCCCATTCTGCAGTTGGGCTTCATTACAATATTCAAATTCATCTACCAGCAACAAAAGATGTTGAAGTTTATAACGCTATTTTTAAATCATTAAAAGACCATCTCATTGAATAAGAAAAAAGATATTAGAGACTTCTTCTTTAGAGGTCTGATGTTTGAATCAGAGGCAACAAAATTTCAGACTGCTGGAATTCAAATTGGAGCTAGCTCAACTTATGCTGAGGAGCAATTGCTTTCGGAATCCTTAGCCCCATTTAGTATTCCAAGGAGAAATAGTGCTTTAGAAATGGCTAGACTTTATGCCGTGCTTCATTGTTTCGAAAATGAAATAAGAGAATATATTCGGGAGACATTAGCTGACAAAGAAGGTATTGACTGGTGGACAAAATTGCCACCGAAAATGCAAACACACGCTGAAGGGCGACAAGAAACTGCGTTAAAAGACTCTTGGCTTGAGGGCGAAAAGAGCGACCTGTTAGGATTTATCGATTTCGGAATGTTAAGTTCAATTATTATTGAGAAATGGACGCATTTTAGTAATCTAATTCCTTCCCAACATTGGTTAAAGCAAAGAATGGAAGAATTGGAAAAAGTAAGAAATTTCATTGCTCACAACAGGACACTATTACCTTCAGAATATCAACGAGTTTATATGTACATAGCTGACTGGAACAGAGTAATAGGATTATAATTAACTGCCACTAACACCAAGCAAGCGTAATTTTTTGCGGGTTAGCGCTCAAATGCATAAATGGACAAGCAAAAAACTTACGCCTGCTTGGAAAACGTTAGTGGCAAGGCTGTGACGACAGACAACAACAAGACAACAACGAATGACGATACTTTATAAATACAGACCGCTAACCGACTTTTTATTCAAAGAGCTGTATTATCAAGAACTGTATTTTGCATCATATTCGGAGCTTAATGACCCTTTAGACCTAAGTGCAAGAATTGAATTTACTCCTAAGGAAATTAATCAAATTGAAAACCTACTTTGGTTTCTCTTTAAAACGACTTTAAAAATTCACAAAGAACAAATAACGAATGATGAGAAGTTGAACAATCAAAAGCTTATTGAGTTCAACAAGAACGAAGAGTTAAGAAACACCTACAAGTCTTTGCTTTTTGACAAATTGACTTTATTGGCTAAAGAACAAGATTTTATTTCAATTGATGAATTAGAAGCTGTTTTGCTATCGACAACTGAAAATATTCCGTTTCAGTTAGATATTTCAAGTTTTAAATTTGAACTAAGAAGACTGACAGGAAAATTTCTTGAGAACAGCCATGCTACTTGTTTTTCAGAAAGTAACAATGACTTTTTAATGTGGTCGCACTACGCAAGTAAGCATTCAGGTGTTTGCTTAGAATTCACACTTGAAAATAATGGCCTTTTTCCCTATAAAATGACGGGACGAAGAAGTCCCAATAAAGAAGAATACTTGCAAAGAATTTCAAAATGGAATATTGACGAAACCATTTTTTGGGAGAGAATAAGAAAAGTAAAATATCAAGACAAACAACCGCATATAAATTTCTTTGAATTTTCACCTGTATTTAATAACGAACACGATTGCGACTTGATTGGTTTATCTAAAAGTTGGACTCATCAATTTGCATACGAATTAGAAGCAGTGTTTTCAACAAAAACGTTGCCTTGGGCATATGAAAATGAGTGGAGAGCAATCGAAATTAATTTTGGCGACACTAAAGAACCTGAAGAAAGAATTAATCACTATCCTATTGAGTGTTTGACAGGCATATATTTCGGAATAAGAACACCCGAAGAAGTTAAGAAAAGAATTTATAAAATATTTGACCGACACCATACACATAATATAAAATATTTCACCTGTGTTCCGACATCAGGACGGGAATTGACATTTGAAAATTGGGAGTATTATGACGAATAGACAAGAAGCCCAGCCACTAACAGCGGTTTGGCAAAAGTGGCGGTTCAGTGCTCCGCAGACAGATTTGTGGTTAATCAAACATTGGTTCTCCGCATCAACATTTGTGGTGAAAATCGCCACCTTCGCCAAGCCGCAAAACGTTGTGCGTCATGCTATTAACGACCGTGCAACCTTGAAACTTTTGTATTTTGACTAAAACGACTTTGAAAATTGTATCTTTGACATCGCTATGGCAGACAAAGCTTTTATAACACCAAATGT
>Ga0163144_10026638_pt1 | contig 11231 bp, 9 predicted proteins | sample OliLak19BULKMAT1_FD_123175 | JGI IMG/M metagenome (GOLD analysis project Ga0163144, IMG submission 123175) | Freshwater microbial mat bacterial communities from Lake Vanda, McMurdo Dry Valleys, Antarctica - Oligotrophic Lake LV.19.BULKMAT1 | ecosystem: Environmental > Aquatic > Freshwater > Lake... | reverse complement strand
GGTGGCCCGCGATGCCGGACTCAGCCGCGAAAGTTTGTACAAGGCGCTGACCGATACCGGCAATCCAAGCTTCGCCACGGTTCTCAAGGTGGCGCGAGCCCTTGGCCTGCGTCTGCACGCGGAAGCCGCATGAAATCAGCGGTCAGGCTGGCGTCGCAGTGCTGCCCGAACATTCTTTCATAGGTCGTCAAGCACCGCCCGCAATGACGGCTGCGAAGGTATCGATTGCCCGCGCGGTCCGCGCTTTCAGCCGGTATGCCGTGTGTCAGAATAAATGCAGAAAGAGGCATTTTTTCCTCTACAACAATACCAGTACTCAGTCTAGGTGCCGCTGGCGACGGACACCGGCCAAAGCCGACGCAAGCAGCAGCAGTATGGACGATGTTTCGGGCACTGACGTTGCCGAGCGAAACTGGGGCTGAGTCACGCGTAGACCGCCGTTGTCGATGTCACCCACGAGGCGAAATGCATTCTGATCGAAGCTGCCCAGTTGACCTCTGGCTGCGAACAGTTCCAATTCGACGTTCTCGCCGTTGCTGTAGTAAAGCAGTGCCAGAGAATGCAGGCCGGGTGTGAGGTTGATGGAGCCGAAGGCATTTCGTCCGGAGAGGGTTTCGTCGTTGATGACAAGGATGCCATCGACGATCAGCCTGGCCCCGGAGCTGGATCGCGTGCCGAAGGTATAAAGACCACCATCGACGATCTCCACCAGTGCAGCGGCGCTCACCGCGAAGTTCGCCCGATTGGTCTCCACGAGGCCCGGAAAGGCATCATCGCCGGAGAAAAACAGATTCGTGCCTCGCTCCGTGAAATTCAAAACATCGGAGGAAAATTCATACACGACACCCGGACTGCTGCCGTTGACTAATGCCAAGGCAGCGGCAAACCCAGGCACGTTGTTCGCTCCATGAATATTCAGGTCAGGAATCAAAGACACCACCATCGTCGTGGAATGAATGGCCCCCACCACGGCAATTCCCTGGCTGGGATCGCCCACGAGCCTGAAATCCGCATCCATTTCGCCCTTGGCGCCAGGTGCGTAACCCACCTCGCCTTCAGCGCCGCCCGAATTCTCGAACCACATGAATTCGAATTCGTGCAGTCCCGCTGACAAGTGGATCGGAGCGGCAAACCTGTTTCGAGGACCGTGTGATCCGAATGACTCGGCGAGCACCACGCCATCAATAGTAAGCCGACCGCCATCGCCGGAATTGAAAGCGAAGGTGTAGAGACCGGCAGTGGCGACATCGAGTGTCGCAACATTTCTCGAGACGAAATGATTGTCATCGACATCCTGCACGAGGCCCGGCAATGCGGCACCGCCCGGTATATTCCCATCGCTGCCACTGTCGCGCAGATTCATCAGTGCCAAGTCGCCGGTGAAACTGTTGCTGGGGATGTCGCCGCGAATGACTGCATCGGCCACATCGAGATTGGTCACGCCGTTGTAGTGTTTGGCGAGCCTCACCTTGAAAAGATCAGTGGGAGCCGCACCCGCCGGCAGGTCGTACTCGATGAGCGATTGAAACAGTGGGCCACCCTGATCCAGCGCGGAGCCGGCACGATTGTCGTTCCAGAGACCATCCGCACGCAGGACGCCCGCATCTTCACCGTCGAAATCGTTGGGTTCTCCGTGAGCCCAGTATTGAAAAACAAGCGGCTCACCGGTGATCCATCGCCACCCCGCGCCCAGTTGCCCAGCGACAGGCACCGCGCCACTGCCCGATTCAGGTTGTGGCAGGTTGCCGGTGTCGCCGAATTCCTGTCCGCCCAAAGCATCGGCATCGGTCAGGCCAATCCATGTCTCACCAAACGTGAGCTGCTCAACGTGCCGCTGCTCCGCTAGGCTGGAAATGGTGACCATGTGACCAGCAACACCGAGGTAGCTTGTGGTGGCTGCATGAAGGCGGGCATCATCCCACTCTCGATTCACCGAATCGATGCGATAAGCCGAGAATGTGCCTGATTCATTCTGATGCACGATCAGCGCAACTGCGGTCACTGGCCATGAAACGGCAGCGATCATCACCACCGGGATGACCCTGTTCAAATGGAAATACATGAGACACTCCTTCTTGTTGATCCATCAGAAATCAGTCACCGACCCGAGTCCAAATCATCTGTGTGATGAATCGTCCTTCTCTTGTTCGATGGCTGTACTTTGGCGACCCGACGGTACACATCATACAGCCATCACGCCAAATCGCAGCATGATTTTAAGAACTGGGAACTTGAGGGTCGGCCATGCAACACCGCCGCCACTGGTTATGACTGGGCCAATACGCCAGCGCAGCAACAACAGGTCTTCACCCGCTGAAGATTTGATTCTTGGCTGACGCCGATGATGTGGGAATCTGGGCAATCTGTTTCGGGCGAGGAGGGATAGCCCTCTATCTGCATGAAAGCTTTGGACCAGAGACGGGGATACTCAGCCGCGACGCGACATGTCGCGGTTGCAGATCGTCCCGATTTGTCGGGCGTGTAGAGGCCTGTTGATGTGTGTGCCTGCTGAGCAGTGCCACGCCGATTGCCTGGCCCGTCTGCCTTCTCGATAAAACAAGAAGCACAACGGGCCAGGCGCATCGGCAGAATCGGATTTTAGGAATCAGCCAATCACCCGTCGATACCGGCGGCTCATCAATCCTACACTTGCCAGTAGCAACAGGCTGGCACTCGCGGGTTCGGGCATGGATACATTCAGAGTCGCGGGAATATCCAATCGCACATTATCAACGTTGGCCACTGAACCACCACTCCAGTTAGCAGGCAAATCAATTTCTAGAAGGTCGATTCCGACCATGAAAGTGGGGGATCCAGCAATACTCTGCCATGTGTGGCCGAATCCAATATTGTCTGTATCCATCAACACATTACTGACGTATCCCCTCGCGGTTACAGTTCCTCCCACACTGAAAAAGAAATCATTTAGATCGAGGCCTACAAAGTCGAATACTCCTCCACTGACTCGACTGAAGCTAAGCGTGGTTGTGCTGATCCCTGATTGATCATTAAAAACCCCTTGCCCCGGGTTCCCCGCATCGGGGAATGATGGCGCGCCATCGACAAACGGCCGTCCGCCAGATGCGGAAATATTAAATCCATCCTCAATGCCAGCAGCGAACACCCCGCGCGGAAAGCCGTCGAAGTCAATATTGACAGATACTGCATAGGCTTGAGTCGATAGCAATGTCGCCAATAGTCCAATCGTCGATGATCTTACATGCAGCATGGTGTTTATTACCTGTTTGATGTGATAAATGAAGTTTTGATCGAGAAATCAAGGGTCATCGTTCAATACGCCGCTGACGACGAATCAACACGGTGCCAGCCAGCAGTAACAAACTCGCACTCTCGGGTTCGGGCATGGATACAAAGTTCACCGATCCTCCCGTGTAGATCAGATCGAGGTTATTACCGTTCCGAGCGATGGCGAAAGTGCCGCTGTAGGTGTTGGTGAAGCCGGCCAGATTCAGGAGGAAGTCTGAGGCATCGAATCCGGTGATGCCGCCGTCGGCAGTGGCGAGGGTCCATGAATAGCTGCTGGCGGCATTAAAGGCATCGGCGTTACCAGCGACATTGAGCAGGTCCAGGGTGGTCAGGTCGATGGTGAACTCGCTGCCGCTGCTGGCGGTGATATTCAGGATGCCGGAGACCGCATAGAGGTCCCAGCCCGGGTCGGCACCGGCGGTGCCATCGGCTTTGTTGATCTCCCACACGAACGACCCGCCGCTGGCCCAGGTGGAGTTGCCGATGATGGGCATGGTGCCGGGGCTGTTGCCGGGGGCAATGGCACCCAGCACGTTGACATCGCCGATGATCGTGCCGCTGCCCTTAAGCATCGCCCCATGGGCAATGGTGATGCCATCGGTGGCGGTGAGGGAGAAGCCGTTGTGATTGATCGTGACGGTGCCAGCGTTGATGTTGACGGCGTTGGTCAGTTCATTGCGGTCGAGGCTGACGGTGTAGGCGGCATTCACATTGAACGTCGCATTGCCAACCTGCATGGCGGGTGTGCCGGTGGACCACTGTTTGCCCCGGCCCCGGGTACCGTTGAGGGAGCCGGTGAAGTCATCAGTCCACTCACCACCGAGGCCGACCTGGGTGACCCAGGCGCGTTGATAGGCTGAGCCGACTGTCGGTGTAAATGTTCCGATGCCTGCGACCCAGCCGTCGGAGCTGAGTTCGCTTGCTCGGGTCAGTGTCCAGGAGCGACCAGTGGGGAGGGGCATGATGCCCAGATCGTTGAGGTCGATGGCGCTGGCATCAGGCAGCCAAATCACCGCTTTTGACCCTTGAGAAACGCCAACATCGTACTTGTAGGCGTATCCCACCGCCGTGCCAGCCTCGTTGACGGCGAAGGCTTCGGCGTGCGTAGTTCTAGTGTAGTGATTCATTAATTGAGGTCATTCTGGCGACGGTGCCCCGGCTTGAAAACCGGCCGAGTCGAGCAACGAAATCGCTTAAATTCGCCAATACACCTGAACCCGACGCTCGATCATAATGGCGCATCAGCCTGAATCACTACACTAGGAACTAAACTAATGCGGACAGCCTATCTTGTCCCACAATTCGCAAACAAGATCGCCGTTGCCATCGGGATCGTGCGCCAGGAACCTCCAGTAAAGGCGGCCAGAACCAACACTCACGCCGTCCCACTTGTGCTCAATATCTACATTGGGAGCATGGCGGTTTACACCATCTGGCGAGGTGAACCGAATGTTGTAGTCGCCAGCCGAAAGAAAATCGATGTTGCGAATGTCGTTCCGATCGCGAAATTCTTCATAATAGTCGTGTTTGCGACCGGTATCGAATCCCCTAGGCAGGTTGGTGGCGATGACCCTCTGATTCATGCGTTTGTCTACCCCAGACTCGATATGGGCTCGGATGTCGCGAAGAATCGGCAGAGTGATCGCATACTCGCGCCGAAATTGTCCACCTGGCATGTAAGGGGGATTCGCCGGTCCCGGATTCTCGACCCTCGATATGTCATAGTAAACAGTCGATTGTGGAGTGTCGGCGACACCGCCGTCAGCCCGCCCAAACTGACATGTGAGCGTGCTCGATAGCTCCAGAGCTATGAAATGTTCCCTCCTGATCTGTTTCAAAAGCATACCGGTGCAATTTGTGACGATGATGTCGTGATTTTGAATTTGAACCAACCCTGTAATATTTTCAATCGCCATCGTGTCAATCCTTTATGGGAGATGAAATCATTGGATTTTGGGGACTCTGGGCATCGTGCCAAGCTCGCTTCAGGTGGAGAGTTGGCGCGACTTGCCTCTTGCCGTCAGGACTAGTGCACCCAGAGTCAGGAGCAGGGCCGTCGCTGGCTCGGGCACATTAAGGGCCTGAGTCGGAGTGGGCACAGTTAGGGCGGAAGAGATGGCGTATAGGTGGAAGGGGTTATTAGATACCTGATTGGTTGCGGCTGTGGCGAAACTAATCCATGGCTGGTCAATGGTACCTGATAACCCGAAAAATGGCTCCGATGAGCCAAGCGCGTTGCCTAAAAATTGCGTACCGTTGGAATCCGATCCAGTCCAGACACCGACGATGAAGGGGGTCGAGAACTGGTCTAGCAGAATCGGCGAAATAATAGAACTTACAAAGGGACCATCAAATAAATCGGTTTCATCGTTGGCTACGCGTTGTAGGTCCATGCGGTAGATCGGGGCGATAATGTTCCCAATATTGTCGCGTGCATCGACGGTTGCGGTAGAGCCAATTGCTTTCCATGTGACGGGGTTGGCGGAATTATCAAGTTGCAGACCCGCGAGGGTGGCCTGAGCCTGGACAAAGTTGTTGTAGTCCGCGATGTTGGAGGAAGCCGCATCGCGTGTGCCTTCGGTCACAAACGCCAAGAAGTACGTGTCTCCGGGGTTAAGGTCGAGAGGTACTGGCATGGCCTGTGCGACGTGGGCGAGGGCCAGCGTGGCCACGGCAGAAAAAAGTACGCGGTGTTGTGTGAGCATGTTGGTTCCTTTTGTCGTTCGAGTGATTATTACGCTTGGACGTTCACAGGTATGGGACAGAAAGGTCGCCCTGTCCGTCCCATAAGAATGCACCGTCTGGCCTTCATTCCTGCGCGCGTTGCGAAACTTTTTGTGTAAAATGTCAATCACTGGCGGGGTGGCATTTCACACGGGAGGGTGTATGACGCAGGCGAGCGCGATGATCGTTAATGAATTTCCTTCCACGCACTGGTCGCTCATCGGCGAAGGGCGCAGCGGACTCAGCGCGCTGTTCAAGCGGTATCGACCGGCGATGGTGGCGTATATTGCGCGGGCCTATCAGTTCGACAGTCACCGGACGGAGGACATGGTGCAGGGGTTTGCCGCCAGTCATCTGGTTGAGAGGGATCTCATGGCCAAGGCGGACCGCAATCGGGGACGGTTTCGGGCGCTGCTGGTAACCGCGATGGATCATTTCGTGCTCAACCTATTGCGCGATGAACGAAGAGAAAAACGAAGGCCCAGTGGCGGGCTCAAGGCGCTGGACCAGGTGCAACAGCAGGGGTCGAGAGATGATGACCCGGTGCGAGCCTATGAACGTGAATGGGCAAGGCAGGTGGTGGCGCAGGCGGTGCTGCGTACGCAGCAGGAGTGCCTTGCTGCCGGGCGAGGCGATTTGTGGGGAGTGTTTGAACAGCGATTCCTGACACCCCTGCTCGAGGGTGGCGAGGTTCCCGATTACGAACACCTGATATTGCCGCTGGGTGTTGCGACGCCATCACAGGCATCGAATCTACTGATCACGGGTAAGCGGATGTTTGCCCGGCTGCTGCGCGAAGTGATTGCGGAGTACACTCAAAACCGTGATGAGGTGGAAGTGGAAATTCACGATTTAATGGAAATTCTCAGTCGATAGCGCGCAGGATCAGTGGCTGGACGGTGTATTTCCAGTGTACCTCCATGATGGGAGGACGCAACGACGACAGGGTGACCGCGATGGCAGCGACTGAAGTGGAACTCGATCGGCTGCAGGTGTCTGGCGCGGCCCGACTGATGGCTATGGCGATGAATCATGATCCATCGTGGCTAGAGAAGGAACTGGGCGCCATGCTGGCTCATCAGTGGTCATCTGATCTGACGGTTGATTTACGCGGGCTTGCCGAGGTGGATGTCATGATGGTGGAGAAATCGGCGCAGGCGGCGACTCCGCCGATCCGTACGTTTGCGGATCTGCTGTGGCACAAGAGGCCGCCGGTGAAACTGCTCAACTGGGTGAAGGAATTTGCGAAGCAGGCGGCGGGCCATCCCAGCCGTCCGCTTCCATTGCCGCTCTCCAAAGCGATTTACAGTTTGACGCTGCTGGTCGCCAAACGGTGCGGCCACCGCATCTCCACGCAGAACGATACCGCCATCATCCGTGGCGGTGCCTGGTTGCTGGGCCAGGCTTGGATCGATCAAGGTACACGCGATCTGGTGCGGCAATGTCTGGAGTGAAACGGTGCATGGCAATGAATATGCGATGGCCACAGTGCTCTGATGTTTTAGTGCATGAGATGTGAGCCAGTCGTGGTATCATCGGCCACACCCTTCTCCGGCCGATATCCATGTCCACCCGCAAACCTGAAAATGGACCGCCAGACCTGAGCATCGATGTGATGCTCAGTGCGGTGATGATTACCCAAGCGGGAACTGACCGTGCATCAATCGATGTCGCCTTGCCGGACATTCGAGGCTACGAAGTCATCGCGAAGCTGGGCGAAGGCGGCATGGGCACCGTCTGGCGGGCGATTCAATCGAGCACCAAACGGCAAGTCGCCCTCAAACTGATGAGCGGCAGGTCCTTCGGCTCGCAGCGCGCCGAGCGCCGTTTCGAGCGCGAGGTGGAACTGTCGGCCCGGCTGGATCATCCTCACATCGCCAAGGTATTTGAAGCAGGCACCGATCGCGGCGTTCACTTCTATGCCATGGAACTGATCGAAGGCATGCCGATCGATGAGTTTGTGAGAACCCATACGCCGTCACATGCGGAATTGATACAGCTCATGCTCCCGATCTGCGATGCGGTGCAGCATGCGCATCAGCGCGGTGTGATTCATCGCGATCTGAAGCCTTCGAATATTCTAGTCCGCCCAGATGGACGGCCCTGTGTGTTGGATTTCGGGCTGGCGCGACTGGTCGAATACGAATCGTCGCAGGCACTGGTTTCCATCCATGGACAACCCACCGGAACACCGGCCTACATGTCACCGGAGCAGGCGGCTGGCCGCGCAGAGCAGATCGACACGCGCACGGATGTCTATGCTCTGGGCGCGGTGATGTACCAGCTCATCACCGGCACGTTGCCGCACAAAGTGGAGGGCTCATCGTTCGACCTCATTCGGCGGATCGTTGATGAAGATGTGATGCGCCCTCGTCTGGTGAATGTCAGAATTGATCGGGAAATGGAATCAATTCTGCTCAAAGCGCTGGCGCGCCAACCGGATGACCGCTACTTCAGTGCGGATGATTTCTCTGCGGATCTCAAGCGTTACATAGCTCATGAACCGCTCATGGCGATGCCTGCGACAACGGGCTACTTCGTGCGACGATGGATGCGACGGCATCGGCTGCCTCTGAGCATGGCGATACTGATCCTGGCGACCTTCGTCGGGCTGGTCGCGTGGGACATGATGGCGATTGTTCAGGAGCGCGATCAGACACGTCTCCAACTGGCGAGCAGTCTGCGCCACGAAGCCGAGGCCTACCTGGCCACTGGACAGTGGGCCCAGGCGAAGTCGCGCCTGCACGAGTCGCGCGCCATTCTTCTCTCCATGAATCAGCCGACGTTGAAAGTCGATCTCGCGATGTGGTCAGCCTTTCGCAGTTCACCGCTTCCCGTTCTGGAGTTCCCCGTCGCGACGACTGTGCCCACCTGCGGGGCGGTATTGGCGGACGGGCGGCGCGTGCTCGTCGGAGCTGGACCCAATGTTGAACTTTGGGATATCCCGACCGGTCGGCTGCTGAAAACCCTGGGACGACACGAATCGAACATCAACGACCTTGCGATCAGCCCGGATCAATCATGGGCAGCCACCTGCGATGCACGCGGCATCGTTTGCCTGTGGGCATTGGAGCAACAGGTCGAGCGACGTCAATGGAAAGCACACGAGGATGGCACAGTCCTATTGCGATGGTTTGCCGACGGATCGCGCCTACTGAGCATCGGCGCCGATGGCGCGCTGGCGGTATGGAAAATTGATTCGGGCGAGCGCCTTCATCAATGGTCCAATCCCAATGGCCGTGCGTTCGATGCTGCCATTCTTCCTGATGACAAGTCGGTGATAATGCACACCTCGCTCGAAGGCCGACTTGCCATCGCTGATGTGGAGACAGGACAATGGCATCCGCGATTCACCGGTGGACTCTCCGGCCGTGGCACCCTCGCGCTGCTTTCAGGCGAGACGATCATCGTTGCCGCCGACTTACAGTCTGACTTTCGGCAATGGGATCTGAAGCAGCGAACAGCTATCTCACCTCATTACAGTGAACACACCGCAGGCGTCAGAAGGCTGGTGGTGGATGATCGCCGCAATCGCGCGATCTCCATCAGTGACGATGGCACGATGAAGATCTGGCAGGTCGAATCCGGCCGTTCTCTGCAAACCATCACCGACCTAGGTGGTAAGGTTCAGTTCGCCGCTTACCTGCCCGGACAACCCGTTGTGGTCACCGCCACGGATGATGGTCGGTGGCGCGTGTGGGCAATCGATGAAGTGGATGGAAGTGCAACTTTCCAGGTGCCTTTCATGCAGGAGTCGGTAATCTCTCCTGATGGCCGGCGCATCGCCGTCACGCTGCGAGAGAATGAACCTCTCGTTGTTTACGACATCGACTCTCAGCAGTTGATTCAGACGATCGATATCGATTCATCCATGGTGTCCTGCATGGCTTGGACATCAGACAGCCGACACCTGCTCGCGGCATACGGCCCAGGTCAGGTGCGCATCTGGGATGCAGAATCATGGCTTGAGTTGCCTGCATTGAGCATGGGCGAATTGCCAGTCCGCTGCATCGCCGTGGCAGCCAATGGAAGCTGCATTGCCGTTGCCTGTGCTGGTGGTGAAATCACCTTCTGGCAGCCAACAACCTTTCAAAAGGTCGCAGCCATTAAGACGAATTCGCCAGTCACCCGATTGACGTTATCGAACGATGGACAAACGTTTGCAACAGGAACGGACTCGGGTGAAGTACGAATCTGGGATCGGGCATCAAGCACAATTCGGCCGCCCATTTCCGCACATCAAGGGGCTGTGACAGTGCTGGTATTTCATCGCGATGGCAGGCACTGGATATCGGGTGCTAAGGATGGTTCGATCTGCTGGGGGACCATTGATTCAGCCGAGCCGCCGACGCCTCTTCCCGGGCATCAGTTTGAAGTGTCTTCACTGAAGGTGTCGCAAGATGGTGCCTACCTCATCTCAGGCGGAGTGGGCGGCGTGGTGCGCATCTGGAGTCTTAACGATATGGAGGAAATCAGAGCATTCAAGCACGACATCTCAGACATTCAGGACATCCACTTGTCAGGTGACCTCAAGCGGGTCCTGCTCGCCCGCAGGGAGATGGTCGTGTCGTGGGATCTTCATATGGGCAGGGAAGCCCCTACCATTCTGACATCAGCAAATACCGCTTTGAGCAGGCTACGTGATACCAACGGTCGCGACGAGGAAGCGCGGAACACCCTCTCGCAATGGTTCGAACGGCGCGGGATCAAGCGATGGTCCTTGACAATGGTGGATTAGCCGTGCGCTGGGTGGATGAACCCGATGCACGGTGAGTCGGTGCCCAGCCCTGATGCCCATCGTGGGGGCTGGGACCGGGTTGCGGAGAATGTGCTGTCGCGAACGGAGTCGAATAGTTTTATTTACTTATCAGGCGGCTTGGGAACATCAGGTTTGGCCGGCTCACGCACCCATACTTCGCCATCGAGCATCTTGAGTGTCACACGGTGAAAGTGGACTTCCGACTCCCATGCGTACAACCCAATATTGTCGGGATGGTGAGCAATCATCCACGGGTTCACGGACAGCGATGCGACGGGGCCGCTCCACTTCAAGTAGTCCTTACCGTCGAGTTGCACGTCAATCGCGGCTTGATCCGCCCGGATGTTCGCGGACGAACTGGCGGGCATCGTCGAAGGCGTGGCGGGTGAGGAGAATCTGCCCACCCTGGGCGAGGTCCATGATGCGGGCGGCCAAATTGACCGTCATGCCCACGAGCTGCGGCTTGCCGGCGGCATCCGGG
>Ga0163144_10026637_pt1 | contig 11231 bp, 8 predicted proteins | sample OliLak19BULKMAT1_FD_123175 | JGI IMG/M metagenome (GOLD analysis project Ga0163144, IMG submission 123175) | Freshwater microbial mat bacterial communities from Lake Vanda, McMurdo Dry Valleys, Antarctica - Oligotrophic Lake LV.19.BULKMAT1 | ecosystem: Environmental > Aquatic > Freshwater > Lake... | reverse complement strand
TGGGGAAGAAGCGTTCAGTCTGCGTTGATAGCGCATGCACCGAAAGTTTTATCTGCCGATCTGTTTGTTCCTCTATTACGGGAAGCTTCAAGTAGTTCGCTGCAAAATGCCGTCGTCTCCGCGCTGGGAAATTACTCACCAAATCAGTTGTCCGAGGAGGGTCGCCGCTTTCTTGTCGCACGCTTGAACGATTGGGCCGCCGATGCTGCCGACGCAAGTTTGCTGAATGCTTCGCGGTGGTGCCTCAGGCGGTGGAATTTAGAACAGGAAGAGCCACTTGTAAAATCAACTATTTCCAAAGATCGAAACTGGTTCACGACTGTTCTTGGTCAGCAGATGATCATCCTCCAACCACCGCAGTTCGTATTAGCCGGTCCCAATCAGCTCAACCGCCAATGGTTTCGAGTTGATCGGCGGCTGGCGATCTCTGCCTGCGAAGTGACAGGTGGCGAGTATGCAAAGTTCTTAGAAGATCCGAGAGTGGTTGGCTGGATCGATCGCGATAGATTGAAACGTAATGTAAAGCCTGTCGCCGACCAACTGCCGCAAATCGCATCCTGGGAGCACGCGATTTTGTTTTGTCAGTGGCTTAATGAACGCGAGGGCATTCCAGAATCCGAATGGTGCTATAGCGGAGTGTGGAGTGAAGACGGGAAGATCGTACCACAAGGCGGTTACCTAAATCGCACCGGCTACCGTTTACCCACCCTCGCCGAATTCGTTTGGGCAAGCTCAGCAGGATCGGAAGACACGTGGCATCTTGGAAGCGACGAAACTCTGCTCAATCAATACGAGTGGACGATGCCACATTCCAACGGTTCGAGTCATCCGGTTGCCTCGAAATGCCCGAATCGATTTGGGTTTTTCGACTTGGGCGGCAACCTGGCCGAATGGGCTGATAACGTGACCGTCAATTCGCTTCGCAGCTCCTATCGTGCTTATGCACTCGACAACGGCAACGAAGATCTGACCACCGAGAGGAATAGGCTCCTCTGCGGTGGTCGTTTCAAGTTCAGCGCACAAAGTGCAGCGGCTCATACAAACGTTTTGGAACTATCCGAGTACGTTTCCTCGTCCACTGGTTTTCGGCTAGCACGCACTATTCGAGACTGACTTCGATCACTCAACTGTTTCTGAAGCAACAGCGGTTAGTGGCAAAGTCGATGCACTTTGGTCCAAGATTTCTTCTTCACCCATATCGTCAACCGGAGGCTCATCGCAAGGATTGCGCGTAACGGATTTGAAATTCGCATTCACGCGTAAAACTACGTCAGCGCCTGTTCGTCCAGCGCTGCCATCCACGAACCGCACAGCACCGACTTTGACGACTGTACCGCCCGTTGCCAAATAGGTTAGGTCGAAATACTCGACACCATTGGACGTCTTAGGTTCCATGGAAACTTCGATACCCAGATTTCCAAGGTTTGCGGGTGCCGTGCCCGCAGTTGCATCGACTTGTAGCTTGATATCAGTGGGCGTATAGCCCAAGGCAGTTTTCGTATACTGACGCAGATACCCCTTGAATTTTGAACTAAATGGAATTGGTTGTATGTTCAGAGCCAGTCCATCATCACCGGTGCGAAACACCCAAGCCCCGATTTTTCCTGGTTCGGTAGGAGTCTCGTTCACAATAGAACCCGGACCGCTGGGTGGTGGCGGAGTTGGACCAGCACCAAACGTCGTCGCTGACGCTAGTCCTAATCCAGCCATTGCAAATACGGAGAACAAAACAACATTCTTTAACATGATTGACCTCTTTCAAAACAAAGATGCTGAGACGGGGCTGCTTCGTCAGCAGTAGCAAATAATTCTAGTTACAGCAAACGCAAGGTCCCAGTAAGTAATGAGAGAATAAATCCTATAAATTCAAGCTTTCTGATTTTCATACAGAATTGCTAGGCGCAGCGACATCGATTGATTGAGTATCGCTGCCAGCAACCACAACAGCACCAGACCTACACGACACCGCAGCCAGGCCAACTTGCATCGGTCAGCACGGCGAGCACACCGAACTTTTCGTGGAATGCCTGCGCCTGACAACATATGCGGAGCATAGCTAACAGTTTGTAGACTGATTCCTTATACTAACGGCAGCTTGTGTCAGAACTTCGCGAGAACTTGGTCTCGCAGCGAACGCTTCCATAAACTCCGGCTGGTTAACTGCGATGCCTACAGAACAGACTTTATCTACGCCTAGCCTTTCAACCGCCAGCCTTGATGTGCTATGTGCCCGTCTTCGCGAATCAGCCGCTCACTTGGACGCACACGAAACCTGGCCAAAAGATCAACTGGCTTGGTGTGCTGAGGCGGGCGTTTTTCGCTGGTTCGTGGAGGAGAAATACGGAGGCTCAAATTGGACCGATAGCAAGATCATCGAAGGCTATCTGACGCTCAGCCAACATTGCCTGACGACGACATTTGTCCTGACTCAATGGAACGCAGCCTGCCGGCGGATTGCAAGCGGAGCGAACAAGTCGTTGCGAGAAGATTTGCTGCCGCGACTGGCGACCGGCGAGCTGTTCGCAACGGTTGCGATCAGTCATCTAAGTACCAGTCGTCAGCATTTGGCACGTCCCGCGTTATCTGCTCAGCGCCGACCCGATGGCAGCTATGTACTCAACGGCTTCAGTGCTTGGGTCACCGGCGGCGCGTTTGCGGACTACATTGTTGTCGGAGCCACGTTGCCGGACGGAAATCAAATTCTATGTGCCGTGCCGCGATTGACTCCAGGATTAACTACTTACTTAGGCCAACGCTTAGTTGCCCTTACATCGAGTTGCACCGACAAGATTGAACTACAAAATGTTACCGTGCAGCCGCAGGATATTGTTGGCGGCCCAGCCTTGAATGTGATGCAGTCCGGCGGTGGCGGTACGGGCGGATTGCAAACGTCGACGCTGGCGATTGGGTTGGCTTCGGCAGCATCAACTTTTCTTTCCGCCGAAGCGAATGAGCGTCCTGAAAAAGCCGCCGCTGCCAAAGCGATCGCGTCGGAAGTAAGTGATCTGCGATCGGCTCTGCTGGCTCTTGCCGGACACAGATCGAGCCGCCTATCCGCGAGTGAACTGCGAAGCAAAGCGAATTCGCTGGTGCTTCGCGCGACTCAGGCAGCTCTGACTGTTTCCAAAGGCGCCGGTTTTGCGGCGGATAGTGAGATTGGACGTTGGGCAAAAGAAGCTCTGTTTTTCTTGGTTTGGAGTTGCCCACAACCGGTGCTCGCGGCGAATCTGGAGGAGTTAACCAATTCAGATTCCGATGGTTGCTCGATTGTCTAATTGCGTCGAACGCGACCTCGATACATCTGCTCGAACGTTAACGGCACTTCACAATTGCTAGGGGTACTTACTGGGAGATACTTGCCGCGACAAATTTGCTTCGAAATCAGGGCTCGTGAAGGCTCTCAGAAAGTGCAGACCTAGAATTGAGCGGCGATAACCTTACAATCCGACACTGAGCCGTGTTTTGGATTCAAGGTTTCTCATTTAATAGCCCTCCCATGCCGTTAGTTACTGTAACTGATCTTACTATTCGCTTCCGTGGTCCAGCTTTGTTGGACGGGGTCAACTGTTTGATAGACAGCGGCCAGAGAATCGGCTTACTGGGCCGTAATGGGGCAGGTAAAACGACCTTCATGCGAATTCTGGCTGGCACTGTGACGCCCGATCACGGTTCCGCCGTATTTGCTCCGGGTGCGAGAGTCGCCTTGTTGCAACAAGATGTGCCGCAAGATACCGTCGGCACGATCGCATCGGTTGTCTTGCAAGGGATAGAAAAAAAATCCAATGCGCACAGCCGTGATGAAGCCGAGTGGCAGCGACAACATGCTGCGGATCAAATTCTCAGTCGCATGGAACTGGATGGTGAAGCGAGATTTGAAACGCTCTCTTCGGGAATGAAGCGGCGCGTGCTGTTGGCGAAAGCACTCGTGGGTTCCCCCGACCTCTTGCTGCTCGACGAGCCCACGAACCATTTGGACATCGCAGCCATCGAGTGGCTCGAGAATTTTCTGCTGCGTTGGCCGACTGCGTTTATGTTCATCACGCATGATCGAATGTTTTTGCGCAAGTTGGCAACTCGCATACTTGAAATTGAAACGGGCCGCATTTTTGATTGGTCCTGCGATTACGATACATTTCTTAAACGCAAAGAAGATGCCCTCGCGGCCGCCGAAAAGCAAAATGCATTGTTCGACAAGCGACTCGCTCAAGAAGAAGTCTGGATTCGCCAGGGTGTTAAGGCGCGACGCACACGAAACGAAGGCCGCGTTCGGGCTCTGAAAGAGATGCGTTTACAGAGATCCGAGCGCCGCGAAAAAGTGGGCTCGGTCAATCTCAAAATCCAAGAAGGTGCTCGCAGCGGCAACCTTGTCGTCGAAGCCAAAGAGCTTTCGGTCGCCTTTGGCGAACTCAAAATTCTTGACGGTTTCTCGACTACCATCTTGCGCGGTGACAAAGTTGGAATCATCGGTCGCAACGGGGCTGGTAAGACAACTCTGCTCCGCACTTTGCTCGGCGAACAAACTCCCGACACCGGCTCCGTTCGCCTGGGAACGAATCTGCAGATCGCTTACTTCGACCAACTTCGCGGCCAACTTAACGCTGAGAAAACGATCGAAGATGAAGTCGGCGATGGCTACAAAACCGTCGAGATCAACGGCAAACCGACTCATATCATCGGGTACTTACAAGACTTCTTGTTCACCCCCGAACGCGCTCGCACGCCCATCAAGCAGCTCAGCGGTGGCGAAAGAAACCGCGTGCTGCTCGCCAAGCTTTTTGCCAAGCCGGCCAACGTCATCGTGCTCGACGAACCTACTAACGACTTGGACGCCGAGACATTAGAGATGCTCGAAGAGCGTTTGATTCAGTATCAAGGAACGATGCTGGTCGTCAGCCACGATCGCGAGTTCCTAAACAACGTAGTAACAAGTTGTATTGTATTTGAGCCCGATGGAGTGCGCGAGTACGTTGGCGGTTACGACGACTGGTTGCGTCAATCCGTTTCCAAATCAACAGCGGCCGGTAGCGACTACAAACAGAAAACGGCTGGCCAGCAGTTTGAAGCAGCTATTCCTGCGTCTGCCAAAGCACTGGCTTCACAAGCGAAGTTGAGTTTCAAAGAGACGCAAGCGCTGCAGAATCTTCCCAAGCTGATTGAAAAAATCGAGACAGCCATCGCCGCTAAGCATGAACAAATGGCTGAACCGGATTTTTACAAAAAGCCGAAGCAAGAACTCGTACGTGAACAAACGCTGTTGACCGATCTAGAAACCCAGCTTGCCGAAGCCTTCGAACGCTGGGGAGAACTCGAAGCTCGAAAGTAGCCAGCCGCTTGAAGCTACGGATTGAAGGAAAGATTTTGAATTGACTCGCCGCGACAGTCTCCCGTCGCAGCGAGCCAGAACATTACAACTGAACGAAGCAAGAGTCAAAGTTCGTGGCTAGCGCCATCGGCTCAGTTTCCATCAGCCCACCACTACCCCCACACCACTACCCCACACACCTCTGCCCTCGCGACCATTCGCAAGCTCTGCTTGCTTAGTTCGACTTAGGAACAGCCCCGAATTTAGTTCCACATTTCAATTGTAGCGGTAGGGCGCGAGCCCTCCGGTTCTTTGATACCGGACGGCTTGCGCCATTCCGCTAAAGAGAGAATCTATTTCGGGACTGTTAATTAGGAAGCGAATTGCAACAGCACATCGAGGTCGGCTTGTTCTAGCTTCTCGGTGCTCTGGGCATGTTGCTCCAACTCGCTGCGGAGAATCTTCACGTTCGACGGCGCAGCAATGCCAAGCGTAATGCGATTGCCTTGGATGCGAACTACTTCGACAACGATGTTGTCACCGATCACCAACTTTTCACCAGCTTTGCGACTTAGAATAAGCATGTGATTCTTCTTTGACTGGATTGCCGCGGCGGGTTTGTTTGGGTTGTTGGTCTGCCGCGTCCCAACACCACTATTTATCAGCCGCGTCGTGACACCTTTGGTCAAAGTTGGTGACAAGTTTCAAAAAAGGGAAAAATAAAGCAGTCGGTGTAAGGTCGACAGGATAACAAGTGCAACGTCATAATTGGTCGCTGGAGATTGCACTGTGGGCTGCGATGGGCTGCGGAGAGCACCGATGCGAAGCGGAATTAGAAGCGAGCCACGGACCGGGGGGGGGAATTTCTGGTGTGGACTTTGGTGAAGGATAGGTACTGAGCCGGTATGGATTTGGTGGAGCAAAAAATCAGCGGCAGAATGCTGTTTCGTCTAAAAGCGTTTCGGCATTACTGGACGGCACGAGTGTGTTCAAGCGGCGCGTACCAGATGCAAGTGGTGGCCACTGGCTGGTCAGTGTATGAACTCACCGGCAATGCGTTTGATCTGGGCTTAGTCGGACTAGCACAGTTCTTGCCCAAAATTTTGTTGACACTTTGGGCCGGTGCGCTCGCGGATCGAGTGGATCGTCGGCGAATTGCAATGACATGCACCTTCGTCCAGTTGGTCACCTGCGGGCTGCTCGCATGGGGAAGCGGACAAGGTTGGCTGTCTCGGCAAGCTATCTTTGGGCTGATCGCAATCATCGGTGCAGCTCGAGCGTTTGAGATGCCCTCGATTCAATCGATGCTACCCAACATAGTCGATGCTGCGTCGTTTCCCCGCGCGCTGGCAATGTCCACTGCAGCGACTCAGATCGCCATCATCGGAGGTCCCGCGCTCGCCGGATTGGTGTTCCTGTGGGGCGTGACTTCGGTTTATGTCGTAGCTACTTTTCTGTTTGCGATTGCCTGTTCCATGATGTTCTTGATGCCGCCCTTGCCACCCAGAGTTTCGGGCAAGTCGAGTGAATCGTTGTGGGCGGGTCTGCAATTCATCGCAACCAAGCCGGTCATTCTGGGTGCGATCTCACTCGATCTCTTTGCCGTGCTGCTCGGAGGCGCCACGGCCATGCTGCCGATTTTTGCGAAAGACATCCTGCGAGTCGGGCCGACGGGACTTGGATTGCTACAAGCCTCACCAGCCATCGGTGCGCTTGCGATGACGTGGTATCTTTCTCGCTATCCGCTGCAACGTCGAGTTGGCCGCAGTCTCTTTGTCTCGGTCGCGATCTTCGGATTGGGCACCATTTTTTTCGCGCTGTCAACTTCGTTTTGGTTCTCATTAACGATGCTGGTGACGCTAGGGGCGGCCGATTGCATCAGCGTCGTGATTCGACAATCGCTCGTGCAACTGGAGACTCCGGATGATATGCGAGGTCGAGTCAGCGCGGTCAACTCAGTTTTCATCGGGGCTTCAAATCAGTTGGGCGAATTCGAATCTGGCACCGCGGCAGCTTTCTTCGGAATTGTTCCTTCCGTTGTTGCGGGCGGTGTCGGCACGTTGCTCATCGTAGCCCTATGGTTGAAGCTTTTCCCCTCGCTTGCGAGCCGCGATCAACTCACCAGTATCACATGAGTCGGCTCAATTTGACCGGACTAAATCGCGGCTTCAGTATCTTGCAGCGGTGCGTTCAGTCGCTTGCGATGCTGCCATGCACCTCGGAAGACGTTCATGACCGTTGAGAAAAGACTCATCGAGATTTCAGGCTGCGCCGGAACGGTTGGCAGGTTGGGATTAGTCGACATCAACTGCTCTGGCACTTTCTGGCCCTATGAATCAGGTCTTTTGTTCTAGTCTACAATTATTCCACTCTTCAGCTACTCAGCTCTTTAGCTCGTCAATTCTTCAGCAAAGCTGTATCGGCGAATCGACCTCATCAAACGATTGGTGCAATGAACTTGTGCGACCTAGAGCACATTCAATACCTGATTTGGCAGTTTCACTGCACAGCAACCAGAGTGTGAACTCCCCGACAGCCAAGAAGGGCGTGTTCAGTGCCAGGCCGCCGGGTTTGCGACCAAGCGACTGATTGGGCAACGCTCACGGAGATCGTGTTTTATACAGCTTGGTTTCGTGGTTGACGAATGCTTTTACTAGCGGCTTAAACCTATGCCGCTCTGCGGAAAGAAATGGTCGCTGGAGCAGTTTGATCGCGACCCGAACTGACCACGCGGCGAATTGCAAAAGGACGGCGTTCGTTGCGTCGGTAATACAGACGTGTGTTGGCTTCGCCGAGCAAACCGACGCTAAAGAGCTGGACGCTAACGATGCACAACATAGCCCCTAACAACAGCAGCGGAATAGCCCCTAACAACAGCAGCGGATTGCCGGTCATGTCAATTCCGCCAAGCGCTTTCATCGCCACAGTGCCCGCCAGTATCGCTGCGCCGATTGACATGAAAGCGATCGCGATGCGACCGAACAACTTCATCGGGCTCGAGTAATAATCGAGCATGTATTTGACAGTTAACAGATCCAAAATAACTCGCAAGGTTCTGGACAGACCATACTTGGTTTTGCCGAACAGTCGCGGATGATGTGTCGTGACCATTTCTAAACAGCGAGCACCCCGCCAATGCGCGAGGATCGGAATGAACCGATGCATCTCGCCGTACAGTTCGAGTTCTTCGGCAATCTCGCGCCGCATCGCCTTCAGTGTGCAACCCAAATCGTGAATCGGAAAACGCGTTGTACGAGAGATTAACCAGTTAGCAATGCGACTTGGAATCTTACGAGTCACCAAAGTGTCGTGTCGATGCTTGCGCCAACCGTGAACGAGATCGTAACCTTGCTCTAACTGTTCCAACATCTTCGGAATGTCTTTGGGATCGTTCTGCATATCGCCATCAAGAGTTACCAGAAAGTCCCCACGAGCCGCTTCTAGTCCAGCTTGCATCGCAGCCGTTTGTCCGTAGTTTTTCCTGAAATGCACCACCACCAAACGGGGCTCATGCTCAACCATTTCATCCAGCAGCTCAGTCGACCCATCCTGCGAACCGTCATTCACAAGCACAAGTTCCGAGTCCCCTTCAAGCTGATCCATGACGGCGGTGACCTGCGCGAGCAGCGGCCGGATATTCTCGACTTCGTTATAGATCGGGACAATAATGCTTGTGCGCATGATCAGTTCCAAACGGGATTGCAAGTTTTCAGGCGAGTTGGCGAGCAAAAGTTTGTCAGCGAAAATCGACCACGAAAAATCTGCCTTGAAAATCCGGGCGGGAATAATCTCCAAATGTCCGCCGGATAGTAGTCGAGCTGAGAACTGTAGAGCAATGGAGAAACAGGCGCGAAAATAGGCCGACTCGCGTTTGCAAGCCCCAGTTCGGCTTGCCACGATTGGCGGTCCGCATCACAATTAGCAACGCTGATAGCAACGCTGATAGTAAACGCTCGGGTTTCGGCGAGCTATGAATGCTGGCATTAGAAACTGGGTACTGAAAAAACATTTTTTGAAAACTGCTTTGCGAGTTAGGTCGACGAGTGCTATATGGCTTCGAGTGATTTAGATATTGAACAACTGGCCGCTTACTTGCATCTGACGCCGCAGCAAGTCACGAAGCTGGCCGAACGCGAACAACTCCCTGGCCGGAAGATTTCGGGCCAGTGGCGATTCTCGGAGGCCGAAGTGCACGTGTGGTTGGAACAGCGAATCGGTGCCAGTGGCGATGCGGACGAATTGGCCCACGTGCAACGCGTGGTGGATCGATGGAGTGATGGTCACAGCGACTTCATTCGTTTGGGCGAATTGTTGCAGCCGAGTGCGATCGAAATTCCGTTGCAGGCTCGGACCAACGGCAGTGTCATTCGTCGGATCGTAGGACTCGCCGAACAAACCGGTTTGCTGTGGGACGCGCCCCGCATGGTCGAAACGGTTCAGGCGCGTGAAGAGCTGCATCCGACGGCGCTGGATAATGGTGTGGCACTGTTGCACCCACGCCGCCCGCAAAGTTCGATTTTGGCGGAGCCGCTTTTGGCACTCGGCATCACTTCCCAACCGCTCCCTTTCGGCAATCAAAATGGTTTGATGACCGACGTGTTCTTTTTGATTTGCTCGACGGACGACAAAGTGCATTTGCAAGTCCTCGCAAAATTGTCTCGCCTGCTGAGCAACACAAAGTTTCTCAGCGAATTGCGTCAAGCGTCCAGCGCCTCCGAGGCTCATTCGCTGCTGACTCAGTTCGAGGAAGAACTCGATATTTCTGGTGAGGCGGCGTTGCCTGGCAAGGCGAATCGATGATCGCTTGGTGCGGCTCAAGCTCGGATGGTTTAAGTTGGCTTAGAGAACGTTGCAGCTCATTGGGCAACTTGCAGAGTGACAAGTCGTTATCAATCGAAGCCCTGGATGCGATATGCCATCAACATCCGCGACGGTTGATCTTGGCAGTCGACAATCGCTTAAGTTTCCCGGTGGCGGAGATTCATTATCTTCAGCGAACGTGGCCTGAAATTCCGTGGGCTTTAGCGGTCGGTTCTTGGTTCGACGGATCGCGCCGCACTGGAATCGGTGCCGGAAACCAGCTTAGCCTGCCATGGTACCGCTGGTGGGATGGCTGGAAACCATGGTTAAGCGGATCACAGTCTGAGTTACTTAACCCCTGGCCCCGCATGTTGCCTACATCTGATTTAATTACCGCACATCGCCAGCACGCTGCTTCAAGCAACTCGACTGGCATCATCATTAGTAATTGCACACAAAGTGGTGAAGCGTGGAAGGCTGCTCTCGAAGGCAACTCGGCTAACTCGAACCAACCCGCCACTGTACAGTCACTCACGCTTTCGCAGTTTCAGTCGCAGCTTGGACACGCAACTACTCCTGCTCCGAATTGGATCTTGTGGGATGACAGCAGCCTGAACACATTTGCAGGTTTAGAATGCATGCGTGACGTTTGCGCCCTCTTCAGTTCAATTCGCAAGCACTATCCCAACGTGCTGCTCATCGCCGCAACCAGCATGCCACGCTGGTCTGAATGGCAAGAATGGATGGCATCCGGCGCAAACGAATTACTTGTAAAACCCAACCACGGCGTGGGGCTAAGAGAGATTTTTTCCATGGCTTAGGCAGGTCTCAGGAGAATCGCATGCCCGCAGTTGTAGACGGCTTTTGCGAATGAACCCAGCCTGCGAAAAAATCGCTGCAGGAGTGCTCGTTTGAAGCACTCTCGCAGGATTTTTCACGGTTGCTGCTACCGACTCTTAATCGGAAAGCCTAACGTGCAGCACGTCACTCTGTAAATTCGAGCACTTCTGATTGCTCGCCGCCCTTAACCGTGATTTTCAAATCGGAAGTTTCGATTTGGTAGTACTTCTCGGGTAACTTGACCCAGCGGTCAGAGACCTTTGAAGACTCTTTACTGCTGGCCTGCATA
>Ga0163144_10026634_pt1 | contig 11231 bp, 9 predicted proteins | sample OliLak19BULKMAT1_FD_123175 | JGI IMG/M metagenome (GOLD analysis project Ga0163144, IMG submission 123175) | Freshwater microbial mat bacterial communities from Lake Vanda, McMurdo Dry Valleys, Antarctica - Oligotrophic Lake LV.19.BULKMAT1 | ecosystem: Environmental > Aquatic > Freshwater > Lake... | reverse complement strand
CCCGCTTGATGACGCGCGGGTAGGTGACGGTCGGGATGGCTCGCTCGATCCGCTCCACCTGAACCTGATGAAACCACTCGTCGCCGAAGTCGAACAGGTAGCCGAAGATGCGATTCGGTTTCAACTCGAGATCGTCCATCGAGGTCGTCGGGGCGTCGCCGTACCCTTTCTTGTCTACCTGCGGGTCGGGAATGCCGTAGTTGGGCCCCTTGGGATCGAAGGGGCGCTTGCCGAACTGGAACTCGTAAAGGTGCTCATCGGACCGGTCGAAAGCCACGAAGATGGCTCGGTGAAGTTGTTCGAGCGTCTGTTCGCCACGGATTTCAAAGTCACGGCGAACGACCTTGCCGGCGATTTTCTCGCCGATCGGCCCACCTGTCAGGAAGACCGAGACGACGTAAAGGTTCGCCGGAGGTGCCGCCGCGTCTCTCGGTGGGTTGCCGAGGCGTTCGGGACTTTTCGCCGAAGTGCGCCTGTTCCACTGCGGAATCCGGTCTTCCGGGACCAGGATTTGGAGCGACCGAGACTTTCCCGGATGGCGCAGGACCAGTCCTTTCTTTTCCAGAGTCTTCACCATCTGATGCACCGGCGGCGGTGAATCGCACATGGCCGCACCGATATCGGATTCGGCGGGCAGCCATGCAGCCCGATGTAGGCGTGAATAAATGCCAAATACCGTCCCTGGGTCGGAGTGAAGTCGGCCATATCTCTGGTTCTCCGTACTACGGGCAGGTGCGACCCGCCCGTGGTCACGCCTTCGGTCTACCGCCGAACTTCTTCCCCCGCCGCTGCTGCGTCGTCCGCCCCGGTCGGTAGCCTGTCTTTGCGATGTCGATTGGGACCCCACTTTACATGAAGTTGCACAACACCGCCCGTTCTTCAAATCCTAATTCATCATTTACGGAATTCACCGAACGCTTACGGAAGGATGACGTTGTGGTAGATTTCCTGCACGTCATCACAATCGTTCAACATACCCAAAAATTTCGAGAACGAAGTCAACTCATCCCCAACGAGAACTTTGGTCTCCTTCGGAATGAAAGTGATTTCCTGGACATCGAATTCAAGGTCAGGGAAAGCTTTGTGCAATGCGGTTTTGGCTTTGTAGAACTCGACGGGGGGCGCGAAGACCGTAATGGTGCCGTCCTTGCCTTCAACGTCCTCGACGGCGACGTCCGCCGCGAACAGGGCCTCCAGCACCTTTTCTTCGCCGTCCCCGCTGAACGAAATGACCGCCAAGTGATCGAACAGCATCACCACCGACCCGTTGGCTGACATTTTGGCCCCGGTCTTGGTGAAACAGTTGCGGACATCGGATATGGTGCGTGTACTGTTGTCCGTCAAACAATCGACAATCACTAGCGAGCCGCCGGGGCCGAACCCTTCATACCGAGCCGGTTGGTAGTTCTCGCCCTCCGCACCGGCAGCTTTCTGAATCGCCTTTTCAATCACGTGGCTCGGAACATTTTCTTTTTTGGCCCGTTCGATGAAGTTGCGCAGAACCGGATTGACGTTCGGGTCCGGCACGCCGTTCTTGGCCGCCATATACAGCTGCTTGCTGTATTTGGAATAAACTTTTGAGTTCTGTGCAGCGGTCTTGAAGATTGAGTACTTGCGCTTCTCGAATATTCTTCCCATACGAAAACAGCCTTTCCACTTGTTCAAAGAGATGGGCCTTGAATGGCCCCGTTCAATCTGCAAGTCCCCGAATCACGAGCTTGTTTTACCCTGCCGCCGCTGCTGCGTCTTGCGCATCGGTCGGTAGCCGGTCTTCGCCGGCTCCGGCCCGCGTTCGCCGGGCTTCTCGCCCTTCGCAGGGTTGGCGACCGTGTGGACGTGGTCTTTGTTCAGCGCGGCGTTGGCCTGCTTGCGGCGGGCTTCGAGGGCTTCCTTGGGCGGCTCGTTGGGAATCAACCCTTCGCAGCCGCCGATGAGGTCGGTGCGTTTGGCTTGAATCAGGGCTTCGCGGACTTCAAAGTGGTTTTCGGGTTTGAAAAACTGCATGAGTGCCCGTTGCAGCTTGCGGTCGCGGAGATTCTTGGCGATGGTGACGGGCTTTTTGGTGAAGGGATCGAGACCGGTGTAGTACATGCAGGTGGCGATGTCGAACGGGGCGGGGATGAAGTCCTGGACCGCATCCGGGCGGTAGCCGTTGCGTTTTAGGTAGAGGGCCAGATCGATCATTTCGTCGACCGTGCAGCCGGGGTGGCTGGAGATGAAGTAGGGGATGATTTGTTGACGGGCTTTGCCTGCGGCCTTCGACGCTTCGTGGAACTGCTCGGCGAAGATCCCGAAATTGTCGATCGGCGGCTTTTTCATCAGCTCCAGCACAGTTGGGCTGGTGTGCTCCGGGGCGACCTTCAGCCGGCCGCCGGTATGGTGTTCGGCGAGTTCGCGGACATAGGCCGGCGAGAGTTGCGCCAAGTCCATGCGGATGCCGGACGAGATGCGGACGAACTTGATGCCGTCCACTTCACGTGAGTCCTTCATCAGCTCGATCAGCCGGCCGTGATCGGTGCCGAGGAGTTTGCAGATGCCCGGATAAACGCAGGAAAGCCGCTTGCACTTGGCCTCGACCTCCGGCCGGGTGCATCGCATGGCGTACATGTTCGCGGTCGCCCCGCCGATGTCCGAAATGGTCCCCTTGAACTCGGGATCCTCGCCGAGCTTGGCGACTTCCTTCAGAATGGATGCCTCGGATCGGCTCTGGATGATGCGGCCCTGATGTGCGGTGATCGAACAGAAGGTGCAGCCGCCGAAGCAGCCGCGCATGATCGTGACCGAATCCTTGATCATCTCGTGCGCTGGGATCGGCTCGGTGTAGCTGTGGTGCGGACGACGGGTGAACGGCCGGTCGTAGGCGTCGTCCATCTCCTGCTGAGTGAGTGGAAAGCAGGGCGGGTTCTGCACGATGGCCTGCCGCTCGTGGTACTGGACCAGCGTTGCGGCGTTGAAGGGGTTGGTGTGCGAGTGAATCAAGCGCGTCGCTTCGGCAAAGGCGAATTTGTCTTCCTTGATTTGCTCGAAGCTGGGGATGACGATGGTTTCCGGCTTCCAATTCGCGCTGCCTGCACGCTCCGCATGGGTGGCGGGCGGCCCGTCGACGACCGGGAGAAGCTGCGGCAGTATCGATGCGGCTTCGGCCGCCGGAGGCGATTCCTTGCCGCCCATGGCATAGGCAATGCCGCGCATGTTCCGCAGGTCCTTGAGCGTCTCACCCGCTTTAAGTCTTGTGGCGATTTCGACGATGGTCTTCTCGCCCATGCCGTAAGCCACGAGGTCGGCCTTGGAATCCAGGATGATGGATCGCTTGACCGTGTCCGACCAGTAGTCGTAATGGCCGAGGCGACGCAGAGACGCTTCAACGCCGCCCGCGATGACCGGCACGCCTGCGAATGCTTCGCGGCAGCGCTGCGTGTAGACGAGGGTCGCGCGGTCGGGCCGCAGGCCGATGCGACCGCCGGGGGAATAGGCGTCGTCGTTGCGGACTTTCTTGTTGGCCGTGTAGTGGTTGATCAGAGAATCCATGTTACCGGCGCTGACCGCGAAGAACAGCCGCGGCTTGCCGAACATACGCCAAGCGTCGCACGATTTCCAGTCCGGCTGCGGCAAGATGGCAACACGGAACCCGGCGGCTTCCAACGCGCGATGCAGGATCGCGGCGGCGAAACTCGGATGGTCGATGTAGGCATCGCCGGAGACGAACACGATATCGACGGCATCCCAGCCGCGCTCTTCCATTTCCGCCCGTGAGATTGGCGCGGTTGGCGCGGCATGCTTGGCCGTCCACATCGGTAAGGAGACTTTGACGTTCGACTTTGCAGACTTGGACATGGTTTGGCGCTTCGCGTCGGTTTGGCTGAGCTTCATGCCCATCGTAGCCCATTTGTCCTCGGCCCGAAGCACAACAACCAAAAACATAGTCCGAACGACCGTTCAGGCGTCTGATGGTTTGGTGATGCTACAGGGAAAGCGCGTCGGATACGATACGACCGTCAACGCTTCCCAAGCCAACTTGAACCGGTTATTTCCTGCAATCGGAAACTCCCCTGTCCATTCTCCGGCTTTGAGGGTAATTTTATGTTGTCGTAGAAACTCGGAATGAATCCGTCATCGGCGGTTTCGTCGGGAGACTGAATCCAATGCGAATGAACTTGTCCACGAACTCAGTCATGGTCGTCCTGATCGCAACGTCCATCGTCGCATCGACGACGGCTTGCAAGGTCGTTGCCCAGGAGAATGCAGCCGCGGCAGCAACGCCCGCTCGTTCGCAGGAAGTGGTGACGTTGCGTTATCTGGAATTGAAGAATCGGTCGCAGTTTCAGTTTGTCTCGAACAACCAAAAGAAATACTCGAAGCCCATCGGCGACATGAACTTCGAGACGCCTCAGGGTGTCGCACTCGGCAGCGGTATGGAGCAAACCCAGCGCATGTTTTGCGTCGAGCCGCTCGTGCCGATCTATTCCGGCCGCATCTACGACTTCCACGTCGATCCGATCAATGAGCCGCGCTACTTCGGCCTGCCGGAAACCCTCGAAGGGCGCGTCGAAGCCGAGAAGCGTGCCGGTTTCATTCGGGAACTTTACGGCCGTTATTATCAGGACTCGATCGACAACGCCAAGGACAATGCCCCGGCGTTTCAGGCGGCCCTCTGGGAAATCGTCGGCGAGCAGAAGCTGCCGGAAGGACCCATGCCCTTCAACCTCTTTGCCGGTGACTTCCGCGCCGACTATCCGAACGAAGCCGAGTCGCCGGAGTACGTCCGCACGGCTCAGAAGTATCTCCAAAGCCTGACCGGTGACGATGCGCCGTTCCGCGAATCGAAGTTGCTCGAAGGATCGGAAATCGTGCGACTGAACGGCTTGCCTTCCCCGGCGGACGGTCTCGTTCCGCAAGCCCAACTCGCACTCCGCAGCAACGTCAATCCGGTCGTGGCCGGCGGCGGCAATGGGGGCTTCGGCGCGGGCGGCGGGCCCGGCGGCCTGAGTCCGCTTCTGGGCGGCGGGTCCGGAGGCTTGTCGTCTCTCGGCCGATCCGGGATGCCCAGCGGCGGCGGTTTCGGTGGCGGTGGTGGTTTCGGTGGCGGCGGCGGCGGGTTTGGCGGCGGTGGCGGCTTTGCCCCAACCACGGTTCCGGCGGCGACAGCAGTACCCGGCGGCACTTCGCCGCAAACGCCCGATACCGGCGTCGTGACCATTCCGCCCGCGATCCGTCCTCCGGAAAACATCCCGCCCGGGAACTCACCGGACGTTCCGGAAATCATTCCGCCCGTCAGACCGACGCCGGACAATCCCAACGGACCGAACAATAATCCCATCCCGGCACCGCCCGCGTTGATACTACTCCTCGCCGGAGCGGCCTTGCTCGGCGCCCGGAAACTTTGGAAGCGTTGATTGGGACCGAAGACTACGGAAGAATTCAACGGCCGGACGATGCCCATCGTTCGGCCGATTTTTTTTGCCGGCCGCTTGCCGATGTGGACGTAACAAACCCCTTCACACCCAATCGAACTCTCATCGAGCACGCTCATGTCCGTCGACATCGTCGAGTATCGCGGCTGGAAGAACAACCTTCGCCTTGCCAACGACCGCGTCGAGTTGATCGTCACCCTCGACGTCGGCCCGCGCGTGATCGCCTACCGGACTCTCGGCGGCTTCAACGTGATGAAGAACTACGATGCAATGATGGGCGGAACGAACGAGGCCGAGTGGCAAATCCGCGGCGGTCATCGCTTCTGGCTCGCCCCCGAAGACCTGACGCGGACCTACTTCCCGGATAACCGACCGGTGAAGCACGAAGTCGTCAACGATTATGAGGTGACGATCGCCGCTCCCGCGGAAACCGAGTATGGCGTGCAGAAGACGATGCACCTGAAACTCGCCGAGACGGGCAGCAAGGTCGAGGTTGCCCTGACCGTCACCAATGTCGGCGCCACCGCCACCGAGCTGGCGCCATGGGGGCCGACGGTGATGGCTCCCGGCGGCGTCGAAATCATTCCGCTGCCGGGCAAGTACGACCACCCCGGCCATCCGAGTCGGGCCAAAGGGCCGGCGGACTTCGCTCCGAATCAGGAACTGATCCTCTGGCCCTACTTCGATTTTTCCGACTCCCGCTGGACCTTTGGCGAGAAGTACATTTTACTGAAGCAGGATGCGACCAAAGGCCCGACGAAGATCGGCTTGGCGCATCGGATGGGCTGGGTCGGCTATCTGAATTCGCAGACGCTCTTCGTCAAGCGCTTCGACTACCGGGACGGCGCGGTCTACCCGGATCGCGGCACCCGCTATCAGACCTTCAGCAACGAAGACATGCTCGAGATGGAAACCGTGGGAGAACTGGTTGTGTTGCAGCTCGGCCAGTCGGCGACCTTGAACGAATCCTGGGAACTTCACGCCGCTGTGCCTGACGTTCGTTCCGAAGCCGACATCGACCGTGTGATCCTGCCGCTGATCCGCTAGATGCAGTTTCAGTTTCACACGTGTGAAACTGAAAGAGCCGCGCACGAAGTAAGCGGATGGTTTTTGACCACTTACTTCGTGCGCGGCTCTTAAAGTCGCAAGGCTCAAACTAAAACTGCACATCGGCGGCGACCGCGCGCCTCAGCCTTCTCAGATACTCGTCGCGCGGAATGTCGATCGCTCCCATCCTTGTGGTATGCTCGGTCCGCATCTGGGTGTCGACGAGCGTGAAGCCCTTGCATCGCAGGCGGTCGGCGAGCAGCAACAGCGCGACCTTGCCCGCATCCGAGACATAGTGGAACATGCTCTCGGCTGCGAAGAAGCCGCCGATGCTGATGCCGTAGGCGCCGCCGGCCAGTTCCCATTCGTCATCCGAATCGGTGCACTTCACCCAGGTCTCGACGCTGTGGGCGTGGCCGAGTTCGTGCAGTTTCACGTAGGCCGTCACCATGTCGTTCGTGACCCAGGTCCCCTCGGGTCGCGTGTCGCCGCAGGCACGCATGACGGCCTCGAAGCAGCGGTCGAAGCTGTGGCGGAATTTGCCCGAGCGCATGGTCTTGGCGAGTGAGCGCGAACAATGGAAGCCGCCGATCTCGAAGATGCTGCGCGGATCGGGCGACCACCACAGAATCGGATCGCCGTCGTTGTACCACGGAAAAACGCCGGTGCGGTAAGCCCGCAGCAGCGTCGCCGACGCCAAGTCGCCGCCGACACCGACGAGTCCTTCGTCGTTGGCGTCGGCAGGGTCCATCCAGTATGGCTCATCCGGCTTGGCGTCGCTCACGGGTCCAGTTTCTCCAGGCGTTCCTTCGCTTCCGCGGCGGCTTTGGTGCCAGGGTGGTTTTTTACGATGTACTTATAGAGCACCTTCGCGCGGTCGAGTTTCTTCTCGTCCTGCAGCACCTTGGCCGCTTCGAGCTTGGCCGTCGCGAGTTTTTCGTCCTCCGCTGATGCGGGCGGTACCGTTTCGGCAGGCTTCACCGCAACGGGGTCCAGCTTCGGGTCGTACTTCACGATCCGCACACGGCCGTCGTCCGCATCGTCTTCCTTGCTGACCACGATGAAGCTGAAGCCGAGCGGTTTGAGCACCTTGGCCAACACCAGGTTCAGGGGTTCATCCTTCGCCGCCACGGTCAGAGTCGCCGGCAGGGAAATGCCCGAGGCCGTCACGACGACCAATGCCCCGAGCTTCCTGTCGACCAGTTGATCCGAGATTTGGGCGAACACATCCCTTGGCGGGATGTCTTTCGCGTTGATGGTCACCTTGGCCGTCAACCGCTTGGCCTTTGCAAAGGCGGCCGCGAGCGTGTCGGGCGTCGGCTTGACGGTCGGCGATTGCGCGAAGGCGGTCGAACAGCCGAGAACGACGAAAATCAGCGCGTAAAAAAGGTGCATAAACAGTCTCAACATCGGGACTTCGGCGGTGTCCGCCACGGCGGGTATTCCTAGAATAACGGAAGCAAATCGCCGTTCCAAGCGACGACGGAATTTCTTCCCGGATCGGGGTTGGTGTCGCGACTCCGCGATCGCCGATCCGCATCCGGTATCATGCCGATGAAGGACGACGACGTATGGCCAAAAGTCCACCACCGCCTGCCGAGCCGACACCCGCCGAACTCGCACCGATCGACGGTCTGGACATCGTCGACGAACTCAAGGACAGCTACCTCACGTACGCCCAGTCGGTAATGGTCAGTCGCGCGTTGCCGGACGTACGGGATGGCTTGAAACCGTCGCAGCGGCGCATCCTCGTCGCCATGAACGACCTCGGCCTGAATCCCTCCGGGGCGACAACGAAGTGCGCCGGCATCATCGGCGAAACGATGAAGCGCTACCACCCGCACGGCGACCAAAGCATCTACGACACGCTCGTCCGCATGGCACAGGACTGGGTGATGCGGGCCAAGCTGATTCAGGGGCAGGGAAACTTCGGCAGCATCGCCGGTCTCCCGCCCGCCGCCCACCGCTATACCGAAGCGAAGCTTTCCCCCGTCGCCGCGGAGATGCTGGCCGACCTGGAGCAGGACACGGTCGATTTCATCGACAACTACGACGGCAATATCAGGAGCCGCTCGTCCTCCCGAGTCGGTTTCCCAATCTGCTGGTCAACGGCTCCGACGGCATCGCCGTCGGCATGGCAACCGACATTCCGCCGCACAACACGGGTGAAATCTGCAACGGACTCGTGAAGCTGCTCGACGAACCAGAAGTATCGTTGCAGGAACTCATCGAAATCATCCCCGGCCCGGACTTCCCCACGGGTGGGATCATCATGGGCCGCGCGGGGATCTATCGCGGCTATATGGGTGAACGCTCGCGGATGACGCTCCGAGCCCGCGCGGAGGTTCAGGACGAAGGCAAAGGCAAAACGCCGTCGATCCTGATCCGCGAAGTCCCGTTCCAGGTGAACCGCAACAAGCTTGCCGAGGATATCGGCCGGCTCATCAAGGAAGAACGGATCGCCGGTGCCTCGGGCGTTCGGGACGAATCGGCTGCCCGCAACGGCGAACCGGTTCGGCTCATCGTCGAACTCAAACGCGGCGCCGATCCGCACTTGGCCTTGAACCAACTCTACCAGTTCAGCCCGCTGCAGAAGACCATCAGCATCGGCATGCTGGCGCTCGTCGAAGGCCGGCCGCGCTTCCTGGGCCTCAAGGAAATGATGCAGGAATTTCTCCTGCACCGCGGCGTCGTCATCCGTCGTCGGACGCAGTTCCTGCTCCGCGAAGCCAAGCGTCGCGGGCACATGCTCGAAGGCCAGCTCATCGCGATCTCGTCGATCGAGGAAGTCATCCGGATCTGTCGCACCTCGGCCAACCGTACCGCCGCCAAGGAACGGCTGCAGGGGATGGAGGTCGCCGCCTCCGTGCTGAACCGGGCCATTGGGGACGAAGGATTCGAGGCCCTCACCAGCGAACTCGGCAACACTGAGTTCTACCGCATGACCGAGGCCCAAGCCGAAGCCGTCGTTCGGATGCAACTCGGCCAGCTGGCCGCACTGGAAAGCGACGAGATTCTCAAGGAATACAAGAATCTTCGCGTCCTCATCCGCGGCTATGAGGAACTGCTGGCCGACGACGAAAAGGTGAAGGCCATCATTCGGGCCGACCTGATCACACTCCGGGACAAATACGGCAACGAACGCCGCACCGAGATCACCGACGACGGCGGCGACGTCGATTTCGAGGAGCTGATTTCGGATGACCCCGCGGTCGTCACCATCAGCCACGAGGGCTTCCTGAAGCGGATGAAGCTCGACACCTTCCGCACCCAGAACCGCGGCGGTAAGGGCGTCTCCGGCGGAACCCGGGACAACGACTTCATCGAGCACTTCTTCACCACGACCTTGAAGTCCTACCTGCTCTGCTTCACCGATCGCGGCCAAGTCTACTGGTTGAAGGTCTACCGCATCCCCGAAGCCAACCGCACCTCCGCGGGTCGGTCGATCGCCAACGTGCTGCAACTTCGGGCGGATGAAAAGCTCTCGAGCGTCATCCCAGTCCGCGAGTTCACCGAGGGCCACCACCTGCTGATGGCGACCCGCAACGGATTGGTGAAGAAGACGTCGCTGACCGACTACTCGCGGGTCCGCAGCAACGGCATCATCGGCATCAATCTCGAAGACGGGGATTCGCTCATCGGCGTCGCGCTGACCAAGCCCGGCGACGAGATCATCCTGAGCACCAAAAACGGCATGGCGATCCGCTTCCAGGAATCGGACGCGCGCGAGATGGGCCGCAACACCAAGGGCGTCCGCGGCATTCGCCTCGGCAAGGACAACACCGTCGTCGGCATGGTGGTCGCCGATCCGGAAGGCTATCTGCTCACGATCTGCGAGAACGGCTACGGCAAGCGTACACCCTTCGGCGTCAACTCCCCGCCGCTGCCGGAAGTGACGGGCGACGACGACTCGATTCCGCTCGACGACGTCGAATCGGAAGTTGAAGCCGATGAAATCGTCGACGGTGGCGACGACGGCGAAGTCGCCGAAAAGTCCGCCATGCGCTACCGCCTCCAGCGCCGCGGCGGCAAGGGCACCAAGGACGTCAAGGTCACGGAAAAGAACGGCTCGGTCGTCGGCATCGCGGCCGTCCGACCCGGCGACGAGATCATCGTCGTTACCGTGCAGGGCATGGTGATCCGTTCGACTGTGGACGACATCCGCATCGTCGGCCGGAACACCCAGGGCGTCCGCGTCATGAACGTGAATGAAGGCGACAAGATCGCCGTCTTCGCCAAGATCGCCGCCGAAATCGCCGCCGCCGAAGCCGGCCGCAAGGAACCGGAATCGCCGGCCGTGGAGTAAGCTTCTTTCATGAAAGAAATCGTCAATTGTTTTCCCGGACAACCGCGTACGATGAAGCATCTGCTGCGAGAGGTGAGATATGAACGCTGCCGTGACAAATCTCGATTTGGCCATGAAAACAGCTTTGGCAAGCCGATTGCTGGGCGAAATCACGCGTGACGCCGGATCTCGTCGTGCCATGCAGATTGTATTGAAAGTCGTCGGCGACTCGTTGCAGCCACTGGATCGCGGAACGCTCGACGCCATGTCGCAGATGACGACCGAGGAGTTGACCTCACTGATGACGCCTTGCGATTTCGAAATCGACCCACAGCGATCGTGGATTTCGAAGTGGATGAAAGCTTGCTCAGCAAAGTGAAAGAGATCTCGATGACGGCTGCGACTGACTGGAATTTCCGCTACGATTTCGATAAGCCTTTGCTCAAGCTCAGCCGGTAATCCTGATACTGGTGTGGTTGCCTATAAGT
>Ga0163144_10026632_pt1 | contig 11232 bp, 9 predicted proteins | sample OliLak19BULKMAT1_FD_123175 | JGI IMG/M metagenome (GOLD analysis project Ga0163144, IMG submission 123175) | Freshwater microbial mat bacterial communities from Lake Vanda, McMurdo Dry Valleys, Antarctica - Oligotrophic Lake LV.19.BULKMAT1 | ecosystem: Environmental > Aquatic > Freshwater > Lake... | reverse complement strand
GGAATCGCCCATTGCCGCAGGTGGTCGACCACTTGCACGCCGGCTCGACGGCGTAGCCCAGGCGCTCCGCGCCCGGGAGCGTGTTCCTGAGCCGGCTGCCCACCATCACGGGCAGCTGCGCGGGCGCTGGCGTCAGCGCCAGGCCGCGAAACCCGGTGCGCAGCGGCGGCCCGCTGCCGAAGTCGCCCAGCTGGTAGGCCGTGGGCTTGAACATGGCGTCGAGCACCATCATCCCGGCCATCTGGCCGCGCATGGTGGTCCCGACGAGGTAGGCATGGTCGGGGGCGACGGCGGTGCCGCACCACGTTGATCTGGTCGCGCGCATCCCGCCGTGGGCCGGCTCGAGGTCTACATCGAACCGGAGGTCCCACCGCGGAACCATTGAGTTCAGGTCACGGATTCGGGCCACGCGAGTCCGCATCGGCGGGCCTGCCGAGGCGCCCACGCTCGTGCCGGCAACCAGCAACTCGGCGTTGTTCCCCACCATCTCGATGGCGTGGAAGTGCGAGTCCGACGCATCCAGATCCCAGTACTCCCACAGGCCGGTGAACTGGCTGGCGTAAGGCTGCGTGGGGTCGAGCCGGACGATGCAGGCCGTATCAGACCCGATGGTAGAGTCGATCATGGAGCCGGCCCCGTAGATCCGCTCGTCGTCCTGCCGCACGATGTCGGGCAGGAGGATCCGGCGGCCGTTGCTCGCCCGGAGCGTGTGGCTCGAGAGGTGCGCCCCGCCCGCGCTGTAGTACGCCACCCTGCTCTGCACCCCGCTATCCGCCCCGTCGGTGATGCTCACCGCGTCGATCACCATGATCCGCCCGTCGCTCAGCTCAATCGTCTCCGCGTGCCCGTCGCTCAGCGCGCTGAAGCCCGACCCCGTCGCCCAGAGCACATTCAGGTTGGCGTCGAGGCGCATCACCAGGCTGAAGCCCGCGTAGCCCGGCACATCGGTCGTCCCGACGGCCAGGACGTCCCCGCCGCGAGGACCAGCCCGCACACCGCCGAAAGACGCCGCTTCTTGGATTCGTGACGCTCCATGGCGAACCTCCTTTGCCGGTTGACCGCTCCAGCGACTTGGCCGGGGCGGCAATCCCGCATGCTGTCTCGGCCTTGGGCAGATACCCTCAGGCCCCGCATAGACTCGCAAGTGAGGGGGCGGTTCTCTCACCACCAGGACCGGTTAAATGGAGAAAGAGGCGGGCCCGCCGGCCCGCCTCTTCAGTCCTGTTTTCCGTCGTGCCCGACCGTAACTGTGCGCAAAGTCAAGTCCCGAGCCTTCTCGGGGCTCTCTCAGCACCCCGCGTTGAAGATCGTCAGGTAGTAGAAGAAGTCGTCGTTTGTGACCACGCCATTGGGCACGCCATACCCCGGCTGCCCGGCGATCGCGCCCGTCGTCAGGTCCGCCAGCTCGATGTTGCCCGCGTTGAACTGCGTCAGATAGAAGAAGAAGTCGTCGTTGTTCACGATCCCGTTCGGCACGCCGTACCCGGGCTGGCCCGCGATCGCGCCGCTCGTCAGGTCCGCCGGGCACCCCGTGTCCAGCGAGATGTCACCGGTCGCGGCCAGCGAGTACCCCTGCGGAGCACCCGCCTGCACCGCCTGGGCCGTGATCGTGATCGTCCACTCGCCCACACCCGGGCTGTTCACCAGAACCATCTCAACGTTGTTCTTGGTGTCGAACGCGCCGCCGGTCGAGGACACCCCGCCCGTGAACACGTTCCCGCGATACACCGTCGCCCCGCCGGGCGCGGTCACGGTCAGGTCAAGATTGTTGGTCGCCGCCGCCGATGCCCCCGCGGCGGCCGCCGGCTCCGTCCACACGATCGTCACCTTCAGGGGCTGCCCGCTCGAATCGACGTTGATCACATAGTTCGCCACGCCCGACGTCGCGAGGCCCGCGGCGTTGCGCACATCCTCCACATACAACTCCTGCGCATCGCCCGGGAAGTACAGCGCGTTGTCCAGCAGGATCCGCCCCCAACCCTCCAGATTGCTCGGGAACCCCGCCACGCCCGTCATGTCCACCGCCGAGTTGAGCATCACCGCCTTGAGCATCGCCGCCGTGGGCGTCATCGCGTTGCCCGGTGTCGCCGTGCCCGTCGGGTAGAACCCGTCCATGAAGTACTGCCGCACCAGCATCGCGCACCCCGCCAGCGCGGGCGTCGCCATCGAGGTTCCCGAACTGCTCGCCGTTCCGCACGTCGTGCTGCTGCTGGCCGATAGCGTGTTGCACCCGGGCGCATAGATCTCGGGCTTCCGTCGCCCGTCCGCCGTCGGCCCCACCCCGCCCGTGCAGTGGCTCGCCTGGCTGGGCGTGTCGCTCGTCGCCCCGCACGCCAGCAGGTTCTTCGCGTTCTCCGGGTTCTTCATCGTCGACGTGTTGGTCACCGCGAACAGCACCAGGCTGTCCTCGAAGTCGTACATGAACCGGTCAATCCCGCGGCACAGGCCGTTGTACGCCGTCGTCCCATCATCGCCCCACGAGTTCGTGTGGACCCGCGCCCCCTGGTTGTGGTGCTGCAGCAGCACCGTGTACATCGCCGTGTCCGTGAACGCCGGGATGTCATCGAACACCAGCCGCCCCTCATACGCGATCCCGCGCAGATCACCCGCCACCCCGTTGTCCCCCACCACCGTGCCCGCCACATGCGTGCCGTGGAACCCGCTGCCGAGCGAGGTGTTGTACGCCTCGATCTTCCTGTGCAGCGGCCCGATCGGGTCCGTGTCGCTGAACGCGCAATGCGTTGAACGCACCTTCTCATCCATGATCCCCACGATCTGTCCGAGCCCGCGAATGCCCCGGGCGTGGATCGGCGTCGAGTTCAGCACGTTGCTCTGCACGATCCACGTCGTCGAGCCGTTCCGCAGCGCCACGTCCGGCGCCTCCTCGATGAACTGCACGCTCGCGATCCCCGCGATCGCCCCCACGCTCGCTTCGTCGCACTCCACCGTACACGTCGGATTCCCGCCCAGGATCTCCTGGTTCATCACCGCCAAGTTCGGGATCGCCGCCAGCTCGACCAGCGAGTCGAACGCCCCCACGCCGTCAAACATCGTCACGTCCAGTCGAATCCGACCCTGCGCCACCAGGTCCAGCCGCTCCGGGTTCACGAACCCGCGCACCCCGATCTCCGGATCAACCTTCCACGACCGCTGGTACGGCGCGTGCCACCGCACAAATCCGAGCCCCGTCAGGCCGCCGGCATGTGCCCCGCTCAGGTCCACGATGTACGCGTTGGTCGGCAGATAATCACCGATCGACACCCCCGCCGCCTCCAGCGCGCTCCAACGGCCCGGCGTCATCGGACCATCCAACTGGATCACATACCGCCCCGTCGCCGGCATCGTCCCCGCCAGCCCCGCCAGGTTCGCGATCGGCGTGGCGGTGCTCACAACCCCGGCCCGCAGCGACAGCGACATCTCCTCTGAGATCGGCGCGAACCCGCGCACGGCGCTGAACCCCATCGCCGACCCGCACACGCACGCCAACCCGGCGCAAGACACCACAATCCGGCCCTTCACGCTCTTCATGTCAACCCCTTGCATAGCCCACGAGCGGGCATCCCGCACGCCCTCACCCACAAACACGACCACAGCACGCCGCCACAGGCGACTCGCCACATGCGACCACACTCACTCAGCAACCGTCCCCCTCACCCCCCGTCCCGGCCAGCAGCACCAAAACCGCCCGCCGCACACCGGGTTGCGAGACCACAGCATCCGGAATCCCCTGCCCCGCGTCAAGCCCATTTGCCCTCCCCCGCGTTCGAGGAAGGTGTCACCGAGGCTCGGCGACGATGACCGAGGGGGCAAGCGTTCGGCCCCCCACGCCCGAAAACACCGCCATCCCGAACCCGCCCGCCGCCATCCCGAGACCCCCCCACGCCGCCCACACCGCCGGATTCCAGAAATCCCCGCACATCCACCGGACCAGCATCCACCCCCCGATGGCCAGCCCAAGCCCCGTGATCGCGACCCCCCACCGCGTCCGCCGTCCCAGCATCAGCACCCACGCCATCACCACCAGCGCCAACTCCCGCCACATCGGGAACACCGCGATCCCGTACGACAGGTTCCGCCCCCAGTCGAACACGATCGACCGCCAGTTGAACACCGCCCCCCAGTTCAACTCCGCGCCCCTCTCTCCCTGCCTCAGAAACACCTCACCCCCCGCCAGCGGCGACGGGCTCATCGACTCGCCCTCGGGCGTCCACACCCACACATGCCCAACGTCGGACATCAGCCGCGCGTCATACCCCATCCGCTTCAGCAGGCTCGCCGCCACCACCGCCTGCCCATCACAATCCTCCCGCCCAGCCGCCAGCGTCTCTTCCACCCGCGGCAAATAGTCCGCGTTGCCCCACGTCTCCCAGTCAAACGCGTACGCAACAGCCTCGTACACCACCGCTTCCGTGACCCGTAACGCCTCCGCCGGTGCCGCGTCCGCCGGCAGTCGTTTCCGCACCTCGGCCTCCAACTTGGCCAGTCCCGGCGCGTCCGGCTCAATCATCAGGTCCAGCCTCGCCCAGTGCCCGATGTTCCGCACCAGCAGGTCCACGCGCGGGAACAGCACCAGCGTTGTGACCACCAGGCCCACACCCAGTTTGATCGGCCATCGCGCCCGCCTGCGCGACGGGTTGAACAGCCGCAGCACGCGGTCCACGCCATGTATCGCCAAGCGCATCACCGATCGTTCGTTGGCCGATCACCACGAACCAGCCCGCACACCACCGATCACGTCACACTAACCACCTGACCCCCATCCCTTCACATCACCGGTGAACGCCGACGACGCATCGCGCCCAGGCCAAGCCCGGCCAGCGCCATCCCCCCCGCGCCGGGCAAAGGCACCGGAACCAACGACAGATTGTCCCAGAACGTCCCGCCGAAGTCGCTCGAGAACACGATCGAACCGAAGCCGGCCCCTCCGTCGAACGCCAGCGACGACGACTGCCCAAGGCCGAGATTCCCCGAGAACGCCACCAGCCCGCTCCCGCCCAGCAAGGAGCCCGTGCCGTTCAGCCCGGAGAACGCCCTCAGCTCCGCCGTTCCAGTTCCCGCGCTCGGTCCCGCACCCAGGAATCCGAACTCGATCTCCACGCCCTTGAACGCAGGCCCCGAAAAGTTCAGCACGAACGACTGCACCGCCAGCCCACGGTTTCCCCAGCTCGCGGGCCTGCCAACCACGAACGCCGGCCAGGACGCCACCCCGATCGTGGGCGGCGACACAAAGTCCGCCGTCTCGCCGGAACCCAGCACGTTCGAGATGCTCAGCGGAGTGCCCACGTTGTACGACCCGGTCGCGATCGTCTCAAAGTCGATGGTCCCGCCGCACGCCACCGACGCGCCGCAGCCCAAGACCGTCAACCAGACGCCCAGCCGGCCCGGCACTCCGCACTCCAACTCCCGCCCGATCTTCAAGTTCCGCATCGCGTGTTCCCCTGCCGCGCCAAGACCCGCGGCGCCTCGCGGAAGTCTACCGGCTCCGACCCCGAACGGCAACGACGTCGCGGAGTGCCGAAGCGCGGGCAACTGTGAAGAGTGCGCCAAGGGCGTGCCCCACCCGCCGATCTCTACATTCCCCCCGCCGCCCCCAGCCGCCGGCGCACCGCCATCCTCGCCGCCCTGTCCGCCTCCATCACGTCAGCGATCGACCGCATGGCCGTCGCCGCCACCTCATCCATCGCCCTCTCCACCAGTGCCGCGATCTGCCCGAACCCGAGCGACCCGACCCGCCCGCCGCCCTCCCGCCCCCGCAAAAACGCCACAACCGCCTCCTCGTTGGCTCCGTTCAGTACCGCCCCCGCCGTCCCGCCCTCGCGCATCGCCCGCATCGCCAGCCCCACCGCGGGGAATCGCACCCCATCCACCTCCTCAAACTCCAGCGTCCGCAGCCTCCCCCACTCCATCCGCGGGGCCGCCGCCTCCAGCCTTTCCCCCATCAGCATCGCGTGCATGATCGGCGTCCGCATGTCCGCCGACCCCATCTGCGCGATCACCGACCCGTCCACATGCTCGACCAGCGCGTGAACGATCGACTGCGGATGGATCAGCACCCCCAGCCGCTCGGGCTCCAGCCCGAACAGCCAGTGCGCCTCGATCAGTTCCAACCCCTTGTTCATCAGCGACGCGCAGTCGATCGTCACCTTGGGCCCCATCGACCACGTTGGATGCTTCAGCGCCTGCTCCACCGTCGCCCAGGCCATCGCCTCCCGCGTCCACGTCCGAAACGGCCCGCCCGATGCGGTCAAAACCACCCGCTTCACATGGCTGGCGCACACGAGCGGCGGCATCGGCACGCCCCCCGCTTTGCCAGGCTGCCAGGCTGCCGCTTCGCCACGTCGGGCCTTGTCCCCCGCGGCGCTGGGTCGCTCCGTCGCTTCGTCGCTCCCCCTCAAACACTGCCACGCCCCCGAGTGCTCGCTATCCACCGGCAGCAGCCTCGACCCGCTCCGCACCGCCGCCGGCACGACCAACCCACCCGCCGCCACCAGCGTCTCTTTGTTCGCCAGCGCCACATCCCGCCCCAACTCCACCGCCGCCAGCGTCGCCGGCAACCCCGCCACCCCCACCATCGCCGCCAGCACCAGGTCGCACTCGACCTCGCGCACCAGCCGCTCGGCCGCCCCGCCCCCCGTCCGCAGCCGCACCCCCGCCGGCGTCGCCAGCCCCGTCAGCCGCACGCCATCCTCATCCGCCAGCGCCACGTCCCGCACCCCAAGCCGCTCGGCCTGCGCAAACACCTCCGCCGCCCGGCTCCCCGCCGCCAACCCCACCACCTCAAGCCGTGTCCCGCAGCGCCCGGCCTCATGCAGCCCGTTGACGTGGCGAACCACATCGATCGCCTGCGTGCCGATCGAGCCGGTCGAACCCAGAATAATCACCCGGCGTGTCGCACTGGCTTGGGTTTCTGGCGTGGTCGTTGGCATTCTTGGCGCAGGGTACGGAGTTCGCGGCACCGGGTTCGCCGCCGAGTCCCTCAGAACGCCAGCGTGAACCGATCCCCCGGCCCGTCCACGATCAGCAGACACTGACTCAGCACGGCCCGCCCGAGCAGCATCTCGACCCCTTGCCCTTGCGAGCGCAGGCGGGCAGCACACACCGGAAACGTCCGTCGGAACACCCGCTTGGTCCTGTCGCGGAAGAGCCAGATCGACACGTCGTACACGGGCTGCTCCACCGGCGACGACCCGGTCGATGGAGTGTTCACGCGCATGACCTACGTTGGGAGCAGCCCCAGTTGCTCCACGATTGACGGGTCAACCACGCGACACATCGCCCCCCGTGTCCACGACGAGCCCGTTGGCCGATACAGGCGGCGGCTCCTGCTCGCCAGCTTCGCGCGACGCCGCCCCCATCGCCTCACTCACGCCGATGAACGCCTGCATCATCGGCCCCGGCGTCAGGATCGGAAGCGTCAGGTGGGGCACGCACCAAATGACCTCGTGAAGTAGTTCACGCTCGGCGTCTGCTCAATCCGCTTCACCAGGAACCCGCGGTGCGCTCCGACGCGCAGATAGCCTGCCTTGCACGCATCCTCCCATGTCGTAAAAACACCGACCGGTTGCTCGCCCACCACCAGCGCGAAGTCACCGGTCCGGTCCAACAGCCAAGGCAACAGCCGCTGGAACGTACCCAGCTCAACCGCCAGATGTGACTTGGCCGACTCACTCATCGACTGCCCCTGACTCCCATTCTGCCACAACCCCGCCCGCGCCGCCAACCGGCCTTCGAACCGATCGAACCACGGCCCCCCTCCATGCACGATACGCGGCGCACGACGCGAGGCCTCGGCCTTTTCCCCTTCAGCCGAACCAGTCCGCCCCGCCGACGTACCACTTGGCTGGATGCCACGCGCCCTCGGTGCGCTACCATCCAAAACGCCGATCGCCTGAACACCTCCGCACTCGCCGGAGCGTCCCGGCACCGCCCGCCTCTGGACGACGTCCGGCGACAACTCAACTCCCGATGGAGCCTGTACTTCCGATGGCCCACACCCACACTCACGGCGATCACGACCACTCCGGGCATGACCACCCCGCCGTCCCCGCCATGGCCGCCAGCCAGGCGAGCGCCGTCCTCAAGGCCGAGCACGACGGGCACCTGCTGGGCAAACCCGGTCATGGTCATGCCCGAGGCCCTGAGCAGCCCGTTGGCGACTCGGTCGTCTGCTGCTCCCACCACGAGATGGAGATCGACCGCTGGATCCTGTTCTACCTGATCGGCGGCGTGCTGGTGATCGCCACCCCCATCATGCGGTGGTTCGGGTGGGGTGAACCCCAAATTGCTGAAATCCCCGCCGCGATCGGTGCCCTGATCCTGGCCATCCCCCTGTTCTGGGTCGCGCTCAAGGAAGTCCGCACCCTTCGGATCTCCTCGTCCTCTTTGGCCGCCCTCGGCATTCTGGGCGCTCTGGCGATCGGCAACTACGTCGGTGCCGGCATGTTGGCCCTGATCCTGCTGGTCGCCGACCAGATCCTCCGGCGGACCGCCTTCGGCGCCCAGCGGGCGATCGAGCAGCTGGTCCGCCTGACCCCCAACACCGCCCGACTTATCGGACCCGACGGCAGCGAGCAGGAAGTTCCGCTGGGCCAGGTCACGGTGGGCCAGACCGTCCGCGTCCGCCCCGGCGAGAACCTGCCGGTGGACGGCATGGTCTCCATCGGGCGCACCACGATCAACCAGGCCTCCCTCACCGGCGAGGCCGCCCCGGTCGAGGTGGAGCCGGGCGACCTGGTCTACGCCGGCACCACCAACCTCACCGGCGGCATCGACCTCAAGGTCATGCAGGTGGGCGAGCAGACCACCATCGGCAAGGTGAGCCAGTTGATCCGCGAGGCGGAGAACAGCAAGAGCCCGCGTCAGCTCCTCATCGAGCAGGTCTCCCGGTTCTTCGTCCCCGTCGCGCTCTCGATCGCGGCCATCGTCTGGTTCATCAAGAGCCAGGGCGCGGGCTCGCAGGAGGCCGCCGCCGAGGCCGCCATTTCCGTGCTGGTCGTGTGCTGCCCGGCGGCCCTGCTGCTCTCCAGCCCGTCGGCGATGGTGGCCGCCTTCGCCGCCGCCGCTCGCCTGGGCGTGATGATCAAGCGGGTCGAATACCTCGAAGCCTCGGCCAATCTCGATGCGGTGGTCATGGACAAGACCGGCACGATCACCACCGGCAAGTTCGAGGTGGCCCGCCTGGCCCCGGCCACGGGCGTCGAGGGTGCGGACCTTCTGCGTGCCGCCGCCACCGCCGAGCAGCACTCCAACCACCCGCTCGCCCAGTCCATCCTCCGCACCTCCAAGGCCGCCCGTGTCGACCTTGGCGCGACGCAGCAGGTGGACGAGATCCACGGGCGGGGCGTTCGCGCCCGCACCGGCGAGGGCGAGCTGCTCGTGGGTCGGGCGTCCTGGCTTCGCGAGATGGCCCCGGACATCGCCGACGAGATGAAGGTGGTCGAGTCCCGCATCGAGGGCATGACGGGTGTGCATGTCATGCGCGGCGGGCAGTACCTCGGGGCGGTCGGCCTGGAGGACAAGATCAAGCCCGGCACCAGGAAGGTCATGGAGCACCTGCGGACGCTTGGCGTCCGCACCATCGCGATCTTCACGGGCGACCGCCTCAGCGTCGCCAAACGCGTGGGCGTCGCGGTGGGCGTTGACACCATTGAGGCCGAGTGCCTCCCCGAGGAAAAGCACCAGCAGATCGAGCGCATGGTCAAGGCCGGCTACCGCACCATGATGGTGGGTGACGGCATCAACGACGGCCCGTCGCTGGCCGCCGCCGATGTGGGCGTCGCCATGGGCCTCTCGGGCTCCGACATCGCCACCAACTCCGCCGGCATCGCCCTGATGACCGACGAACTCAACCGCATCCCGTTCCTCATCGAACTGGCCCGGCGCACCCGAGCCATCGTCGCCCAGAACATCGCGGCCTCCATCGTCATCGTCATCATCGGCCTGGTGCTGGCCTCGACCGGGCTGCTGGGCATTGGGATGGCGGGCCTCTACCACTTCGTGGGCGATGTGTTCGTGCTCGCCAACTCCTTCCGCCTGTTCAGGTTTGGTGAGGACTTCGGCGTGGCCGAGGAGCAGCAGGCTCAGGTCTGGCAGCGGCGCGAGGGGTCGATCCGGCTGGGGACAGGCTCCGCGGCGGGTGCGGCCCAGCCGGCCTGAACCTGGGACGAGTCGAATCCCGAGAACGGTTCGTCCGTCCGGCAATGTCGTGCGAAGGGAATGGTGGGCGGGGGCGGAGGGTTCCAATGCCGACGCGCCCCGCAATGGGGTTGGGCTTGGCGCCCGCGTGGTTTAGACTCGGGGGCACTCAAGATTCAACGGAGGGACGGATGAACCGCGCTCGACTTGCCACCAACGCCCGCGTTCTCGCCTCGGCCCTCGGACTCGCGGGGCTCTCGGCCCCCGCGCTGTCCCACACCGGCAACTTCATCGTGTATCGGAACAACTCGGGGCAACTGGGCATCCAGTACGCCTGGCCGGTCCCGACGCTCCTCGATGAGACGCTGGCCCCCTACCGCGGGGATGTCTTCAACGTCCTGATCGAACGCATCATCATCCCCAACGTCGCGCTGGATATGTACCCGCCCAACCAGGGCACCCAGATCTACCTCGAGGTGATCGAAGCGGTGCCCCGGCTGGTCTATCGCGACGGGGGCAACCCCACGCGCATCATCGGGACCGGCGCCAACGCCTTCTTCGCCGGCACCGGCGGCACCGCGTGGACCAACCCGGGCGTCTGGATCCACGCCGACCAGTTCCACCCGCAGTGGGACTGGAACGCCCAGGACTGGTACGTCCGGGTCCGGGCCTTCGACGCCACGGGCGTCCACACCCCCAGCCCGATCTACTCGATGGAGATCGTGATGTCGCACTACTGCGGGGCCGACTTCACCACCACCGCCATCCCGGGCTCCCCGGGCTATGGCGAGCCCAACCAGGCCATCAACAACGACGACTTCTTCTACTTCCTGACCCTTTTCGCCGAGGGCCACTGGCGGGCCGACCTCACGTCCACCGCACTACAGGGCGCGCCGGGCTACGGCGACCAGAACGGGATCGTCAACAACGACGACTTCTTCTACTACCTCAACGAGTTCATGATCCCCTGCCATTTCTAAGCAGAGCCGCGTGCGTGAGCACGCGGTGGACCCCTTGGGCGGGCTCATCAGTTCGTCAGCTCCCCGCCTTCGCGAGCACTCCGCGTGCTCACGCACGCGGCTGGGTCAGCGCGCCCCG
>Ga0163144_10026630_pt1 | contig 11232 bp, 9 predicted proteins | sample OliLak19BULKMAT1_FD_123175 | JGI IMG/M metagenome (GOLD analysis project Ga0163144, IMG submission 123175) | Freshwater microbial mat bacterial communities from Lake Vanda, McMurdo Dry Valleys, Antarctica - Oligotrophic Lake LV.19.BULKMAT1 | ecosystem: Environmental > Aquatic > Freshwater > Lake... | reverse complement strand
GCGCCGGTTCGCCGCCGTCAACTGCTCGGTCTGGAGCCGCCTCGGATGGTTGAACCCAGCCCGTTTCACAATCCTAAACTCAACGAAGGACAAAACCGGTTGGTGGCCCAGGCGCTTTCGGCCCCCGATTATTTCCTAGTGATTGGCCCACCGGGTACCGGCAAAACGAAGGTGATGCTCCGCAACCTGGTGAGCGAATTGTTCCGGGCCGGGAAAAGCATCCTGCTGCTGGCCTACACCAACCGCGCCGTGGACGAAATCTGCGAAGCCGTCGATGCGGCGATTCTCAATTTTGACGACCAAAACGAAGGGCCGGTCAACTGGCACGTCTCGCACCGCAATTTCATCCGTATCGGCCAGGAACTGACCTGCGACGAGCGCTTCCGGCACTGCCTGCTCGACGTGGTGGCGGGCCAGGCCAAAAACCGGGCGGAGTTGCGGGAGCGGCTCAACCGGCACCAGATTTTCGTAGGTACGGTGGCCTCACTGTCCGCCCGGCCTGAGTTGTTCAGCTTCCGGCAGTTCGACGTAGCCATCGTGGATGAAGCCTCGCAGATTCTCGAACCACAACTCATTGGGCTGTTGCCGCAGGTGAAAAAATTTATCCTCATCGGCGACCAGAAGCAGCTACCGGCCATCGTGGTGCAGTCGGACGCGCAGGCGGCAGTGCCCGCTTCACTCACTGAGTTGCACGGCATCGGGCTGAAAACCCGCAAAAATTCGCTCTTCGAGCGGCTCATCGAACGCTGTAAATGTCAGGGCTGGAACCACGCCTACGGCTTGCTCGACACCCAGGGGCGGATGCACGAGGAAATCGCCTGGTTTCCGAACCACGTTTTTTACGGCGGCAACCTCCACACTCGGCCCGATGATAGTACATCCGACGACGACAGCCGCTTTGCTCCGCTAAAGCGGAAATTCAACGCCAACGACCCGCTCCAACGCCTGCTGGCCACCCGTCGGATGGTGTTCATCCCTTCGGAGCGCGACGAATCGGAACCAACTGTTTCGGCAAAAACCCATCCCTCCGAAGCAAAGGCAGCGGCTCGGTTGGCGAAAACCATCGTGGAATTGTACGCCCGCAACGGGCAAAAATTCGACCCGGCCCACTCACTGGGTATTATCACCCCGTACCGGCGGCAAATCGCCCTCATCCGCAAGTGCCTGCGCGAGGAGGAACTGCCCGAGGAAATTACCGTCGACACCGTGGAGCGGTACCAGGGTTCGCAGCGGGATGTCATCATTTACTCGTTTGCCGTGAGCAGCAGTCGGCAAATCGAGTTGTTGCAAAACAACTATTTCGACCCCGAAACCGGTGCTCGCGTCGACCGCAAACTCAATGTAGCCATCACCCGTGCCCGGCAGCAACTTATTTTTCTCGGCGACGAAGGCATCCTCGGCACCGACCTGCTTTATTTTCGGCTTTTCGAGTACATCAAAACGCGGGGCGGCTACGTGCCCGAAGGGGTGGCGGGCCTGCTCGAAAACCGCCTGCGGGTACCGACCGGCGACGAGGCCGGTTCGTTACCAGGGAAAATGTACGAACCCGACGCGGCCTTTGCCGCCGTTTTCGAGCGGGTGGTGATTCAGCCCGTCAAAACCGCATCGGTGCGGTACCCCGACGACGTGCTGGGGTTTAGCCCGGCGGTGTGCCGCGACCAACTCATCCACTACGGCCGGGCCGATTTTGAGCAGACGGTGCTGGTGCCCGACGCCTCAAACCGCCTCCGGGCCGTTTCGCCCGCCGAACGGGTGCTGGCTTACGCCTATTTCAACCAGCGCAAACACTACTTCAGCGCCTGCGCAGTTTTTGAAAAACACCAGGATTTGTTCGCGGGGCAGAGGTTCGCGATGATTGATATCGGCTGCGGGCCGCTCACGTCGGGGTTGGCCTTTCAGCAAAGCAGGAAGCGGGCCAATCCCGCGTTTCAGTTCAGCTACGTGGGGGTCGATGTTTCCCCGGCCATGCTCCACTTAGCCCGGACGTTCTCGGAAAGTGCGTTGTTCGGGGCCGGGCACCGGTGTTTGCTGGCGGATTCAATGCAAAACCTGCCCCTGGCACAGTTCGACGATTGGTTTGCCACGCCGCACACGGTGGTGTGCAACGGCTCGTACCTGTTCGCCAACTTCTCCTCCCGGCAGGCCGAAGACCTGGCTCAACGCCTCAACGCGCTGCTGGAACGCTACCCGCTTAACCGCTACCTGTACGTTCACCAGAACCCCGCCGCCGAGTCGCGAAACCGGAGTTATTTTGTGTTCAAAAAGGCGCTTTCGGCCCGCTTTGGCCTCCGGGCTTCGGGCGTCGAAACGGTGCAGTACCGCAACCAGGCACAAAGCCGGTACGATAAATCGGAAACGGTTTTCTACGAAATTTTGAGTACCTGATTACGTTGGCGAGAAAAGGAATTCGTCATGCCAAACTTGTTTCGGCATCTTCCCGCTGGCTGGCTGAGTAGTTTGTTACCAGGAAATAGCCTGGCGGTTCGAGGGGAAGATGCCGAAACAAGTTCGGCATGACGGTTCGGTGAAGCGGCCTGAAATTTAACCCAACCTAGCTTTGGGCACCTGATGCAAATTTCCCTATTCGGCGAAGCCCCCGATTTTCGGCAACAAACGCAGCAATCCCTGGCCAACGTGCCGGGGTTGAGCCTGATTTTTGACTTTGTGAACAACCCGGAAGAAACGGCGTTGCTACGCGAAATCGACCAACGGCCCTGGTCGGACGAACTGAGTCGCCGGGTGCAGCACTACGGCTACCGCTACGACTACCGGCAGCGACGGATTACCTGCGATTCGTACCTGGGGCCATTGCCGCCGTTTTTGCAAAAAATTGCTCAGCGCCTGCACGCTGAAGGGCATTTGCCCGTCGTACCCGACCAGGCCATTGTCAACGAATATTTGCCCGGTCAGGGCATTGCCCCGCACGTCGATTGCGAGCCGTGTTTTGGCAACGTCCTCGCGTCGCTCAGCCTGGGTTCGCCGGTGGTGATGCAGTTCTCGGCCTTGAACGGTGCCGATGAATTGGTGGCGTTGCAGTTGGAACCGGGCAGCCTGCTCGTGTTGAGCGGCCCGGCCCGCTACGACTGGAAGCACGGAATTCCGGCCCGGAAAACGGATGCCCTGCCCGGTGCAAAATGGATTCGGCAGCGCCGGGTTTCGGTCACGTTCCGGCAGGTGGTTGGGGCGGAGTAGTCCGGCGGTAGCTCACTTCTTCCCGCATTCCCCCTCGCTCACCACGGTGATCCCCACCGCCGCCGCTTCGCAGGCGTTGCCGTAGGTTTTGCCGTTGCAGCCGCACACGGGCAGATACACCTGGGCGCAAGCCACGCCCGAATTAGGTTTTTCCTGGCAATCGGGGGCCGTCGAGTCGGTGTTGCTACAGGCGGCCAGGGCCAGCAGGCTGGCGAATAGAAGCAGAGTTTTCATGGCGTTTATTTTTTACATTCTCCCGTCGTGTACCGGGTGATACCGTACGATTCGGCGATGCAATCGTTGGCGTAAGTTTTTCCGTTGCAGCCGCAGACGGGTTTCAGGATTTTGTAACAGGGACGGGATTCTGGCTGGGCCAGTTCCTGGCAGTCGGGTTGGTCTTTTTTACAACTCAACAACGCCAGCAGCAATAGAAAACGGACTGGTTTCATGATTAATTTTCAGACAAGACCCGAATCGATGCCAAAGGGTTGGAAGCACTGCGCTACTTTTTCCTCAGCACCACCTCCTCCCCTTTCTCAAATTCCTTCGTAAAAATAGCCCCTTTCCCCGCCTGTCCATTTACGCGGAACGTTTCCCCCAGTCCATGCGCCAGCTTCAACGGCCCGCCCGCGAGACTTTTCACCCGAATTTCACTCGGCCTCCCACCCGTAATTTTTGCCGAAATCAGAAAAGCCCCCTCGGCCCGGAGGTTTTCAAAACTGGCTTCTTTCCAATCCCGGTGAACGGCGGGCAGCACGTGCAGCACCTCGCCGCGCTGCTGCATCAGCAACTCGAACACCGCGCTGAGCGCCCCGAAACCCGCGTCCATTTGCATAATTTCGCGGTTGGGGCGGTCGGCGGAGGCTTTGGCCCAGCCCGCGTCGGCGATGATCGAGGTGCCGGGGAAGGCGGCGTTGTGGAGCGTGCCGCGCCCTTCGTTGGTGTACACCCGTTTCCAAAAATGCAGCCATTCGACGGCGGCTTCGGGCTGGTCGACCCGGCTCCAGAGCGTTGAGGCCCAGGGTACGCACCAGCCCGACCAGGCCCCCGGCCCCCGGTACATCCAGGCCCGCATACTCGTATTCACCACGTCGCGGTGCGCCGGGTCTTTCGGATCGACGGTGCAGAAGGGGTAAATCGCCGCCAGGTGCGAGTGGTGGCGGTGGCTGCCGAATAAATCCTTGTCTTCCCACAGCCCAATCCGTTTGCCGCCCTGGGTGTAGCCGCCTTCCTGAAAATAATTACCGTCCACGAGCGTGTAAGCGGGCAGGCGGGCGTCCACGTCGGCCCAGCGCGGGTCGAGGGGCTTGCCGAGGGCTTTCGCGGCGGCGGGCATCAGCCGGGCGATGGCGTGGAGGGCGGCGAGTTGAAACGAGGCGTCGCGGCCCCAGGCTTGCATCGTGTTGCCGCCGTATTCGGGGCTGACTGAGATGGGCAGACTCCAGCGTTTCCGGCCTGGATTTACCGCGTCGTCCACTTCTTCGAGCATGGCGAAGTAGCCCTCGAAGGCTCCTTCGAGCAACGGCCAGGCGGTTTTTTCGAGAACGGTTCGGTCCATCGTGTAGCGGTAGTGTTGCCAGGCGAGGTAGGCCATCCAGGCCGTACAGGCGTGGTCGATGGTGCCGGTCCAGAAGTTACCGACCACCTGGCAGCGGTCGTCCACGGCGTGGGGAAGGAGCAACGCGCCTTTTCTTCCAAAAAACGCCTCGCCATTCTTTTTCAATTCGGGCATCCAACCCGCCATCATGTTCCAGAGCGGAGTGAGGTGCTCGGCACGATTGGAAGCCAGCGCCGGGCCGTAAATCATCTGAATGTTGATGTTGAAGTGGTAGTCGTTGCTCCAGGGCGGGAGTTGGTAGTCTTCGTTGAATGGCCCCTGCAAGGCCGCCGCCACGCCCTGCGGCGGGGTGACGCAGGCTTGTTTGTACAGACCGTAATCCACGATTTCCTGGAGAACGGGGTCAGGCAGGCGGATGCGGGGGACGGTGGCCCAGTAATCGGCCCACCAGTCCGCCGCAAATTTTTGGCGAGTGAGTAAATCGACATCCTGAAACTTGCTAACCAATTCGTCCGTCGCGCGGGCGCTCAACTCACTCGCGAAAAGCAAGGTTCCGTTGCCCAGGCTGCGGTACCCGATGGCGAGGGGGTTATCGTTGGGCAGGAGTTGGGAGAACCCGGTCACGCCTGCTTTTTCGAATCGGACTGGTTCCTTCACCCCGACTTTTTCCAACTGCCCCCCCACGCTTTCCCAACTCGGTATCAATTTCTGAGCCGTTTTCCCGCGCAACGCGGCGGGCAGTTGCACCCAGGCCAGTTCTTCGCTCACGGCTTGGCGAAGCACCAGTTTTTCTTCTTTCCCGGCTCCATTTTTTGCAAACACATTCGCCGTCCCCGTCGCCAATTCCAGCACGGCGCGTTGCAAAGTCCAGCCGCTGGGCAACGTAATTTCCAAGCGCCCGCCGCCAATCTGTTGGGGCCGACCGAGCGTAGGCGCGCCCTTTTTTTCGGGCACGGCAAAAGCGGCTTTGATGCCCGCCTCGTCGCCCGCCTGGAGCATCCGTTTCACGTCCTGAAAGGTGGTGCGGGTGGAAAATTCATTACCGCCCCGGTGGTCCCAGAACCCGGCCCGGCCAATCGTGATTTTTAGGGTCTGGCCTTCGCCCCAAATCATCAGCCCCTGGGTACCGTTGCCGAGTAACACCCCGGCGTGGGGGCGGAGGATGGGGAAATTCCAGGTGAGCGGGGCGGGCTGGGCGAAGGCGAGCGAGGCGTTGAAAAAGAGGAGCGCGCTGAGGCGAAAGTTCATAGGGTTTGGGGCGTAAAAAAACGCGGCAGGTGGGCCACGTTTTAAAGGTCTTCCGGATTGCGGGAACTGTGAAAAACTTTCTGAACCAGGACAAGGTCTTCATCCAGAAGTTCATACAGAATGCGATACGGTGGAGAAATGATTTCCCGGAGGGTATCGTCTCCAAATTCAGGCACGACCCGGCCAACCCGAGGAAACTTTTCCAACAAATCGGTTTTCGCGTACAGCATCTCAACGAGTTTGGCCGCACGAGTTGGCGACTTCTCAGCCAGGTACTCGGCAAGCTGCTCAACGTCGTCGGAAGCGTCCTCCGACCAGACTACTGTAGCCATTTTTTGAGTCGCTCTTTTACCTCGGCATGGGTGCGGAATCGCCCGTCGCGGTATTGCTGGCGGCCCTTTTCGATGGCATCCAGCATGATGAGGCGGTCGATTAAGTCATCGAGTTGAAACGGCTCGGGCAACTTTTCCAGCGCCTGAACCACCTGTTCTTTCGTCATGAGCGTCGTGGTTTACGCTTTAAAACTACGAAAAAAAAGAACGAACTAACGTCACGGCTTCAGCACCAACCGCCCCGTCGCCACCCGCTCCACGTCGGCCCGGTTCATCCATTCCGGCCTGGCTTCGCCTCGGGCAAATAGCTCCGCCTGGTCGGCGTAGTGGGGGCTGGCGCGGTTTCCCGACTGGCCCGTGGGCAGCACGCTGCTGCCGTGAGCCGGATCGGCAAAATCGACGATACGGCGCAGGGCCGGGCCGTAGCTGACGTGGTATTCGCCCGTGGAATCGAGGTCGAAGTCAAGGTTATTGAGCGTTTCGCGGCCCCCCGGCACGGGAATCGGCCCGACGTTGAAATAGCCCGCCAGCACCGGTCCGGCCAGGGCCAGTGGGTGCTTGTGCATGAGTGTATGAACTTTTTGCCACTGCCAGTCGGCTACTTCGCTGCCCAACTGGGTTTCCAAATCCGAAACGGCGCGGCGGAAGGCTTCGGTTAGAATCTGGGCGCGGGTTTCTTTCGCGGGCGTCTTGACGTTGTCCCACCAGGGCGAGGCGTCGTGGCGCAGCCAGCGGGCCAGGTTGCGCTTCCCCACGACGTAATTGGTCAGGTAGTCGCTCACCGTTTCCCCGACTTCATCGTGCAGACCCAGGCGGCAAACGTGGTAGAGAAAGCGGTAAAAAATCGTCGGCTCCACGGCGGCCAGTGGGTGGCTGCCGTCCCAGGTTTCGAGTTTGGAAACCGCAGCACGTTGCAAATCGGTCGCCTCGCCGAGGCTTGATTTTACTAACGGCAGCAGCTCGCGGAGCAGGGCCGGGTACGTCGGGTTGGTCACGTCGTTGATAACCGCCCGTACCTGCGCCGGAGTCCAGTCCTTTTTCTCGGTGAAAAGCAATTGCTCGATTCGTCGGGCGCGGTCGCCGGGGACGTAGTAGCCTGGGACGTGGCTTGCGCCCATGTCAGCGGGTTGGTTGTTGGCGGAGTACAGCACGCCCCGTTCAGGATTCAGAATCTGCGGGTTTTGGCTAAAGGGCAACCAGCCCGTCGGGTCGTCGGCCCCGGTGGAGCCGTCGAGTAGCAGGTAGGGGCGCACCTGCGGCGGGCGTTTGGGGAGTTTCGCTGCCGCCCACCAGGCGATGTTGCCTTCGGTATCGGCCCACATGAAATTCAATCCAGGTGCGTGGAGTTTGGCCACCGCCGCACCCGCTTGACTGGCATTTTTGGCGTGGGCCAGGTCGTAAAACGTTTCGGCGGAACGGCTCGGAAATTTGTAATACGTCCACCACAGCGCGATGGGTTGGGCGCGGAGGTTGGACTGGTTCAGCGAACGTTCCACGTCCTGAATCAGGATCCCGTGACGCGACTCGCGCACGGCCAGGGGCATGTCGGCGCTGTCTTTCACCCGGAGGGTTTCGGTGCGGGTGCTCAGGGTTTCCCAGTGGTCGCGGAACCAGACCTGGGTTGGGTCGGCGGGGTTGGGTTTTTCCCGGTAAAAATCCACGTCGTCGTTCTCGAACATGGTCAGGCCCCAGCCGCCGCTTTCGTTGTGGCCCAGCGCCCCGAAGGGCGTTCCAGCCAGGAAATTCCCGTAAAAATTGAAGCCCGGACAGTTTAAATGCGCCTCGTACCAGACCGAGGGCTGCGCAAACCCAATGTGCGTGTCGTTGCTCAGGATGGGTTTGCCGGAGGCCGTTTTCTTCCCGGAAATCACCCAGCCGTTGGAGCCGATGAAGGGCGGGAAGGCCAGGTCGCGTTGCAGGCGGGTGATGGTTTCGGCGATGGGTAGCAGGGAGTTTGCTGCCAGTAGCCCGTTTTGAACGGGAATGGTCGGCTCGCCTTCGGGCCAGTCGCCGTTGAAATCGGCGAGGTAGGCCGGACCGAGCTTTTCCAAAATCGTGGTGTGAATGGCCTCCGAACGAAAGGCCTCGGCAAAGCCAAAGGCCATGAACCCCTGCACGATTTCGAGGTCTTCGAGCGTGAAGGAAGTTTTCGGGATGTCCGCCAGCGTGAATTCCAGCGGCGTTTCGCCCCGTTCGATAAAGGCATTCAGGCCCCGCACGTAGGCTTCGGCGGCCCGCACGAAGGGCGCGTCGGGCTGGGTTCGGTACACCGAATCGATAGTGCGCCGGGCGTAGTGCCGGAAACTGAGCGTGCGGAAAAAGCGGTCGGATTCAATTGCCTTCGGGCCGAAGACCTCAGCCAGCCGCCCGTCGGCGAGGCGGCGGAGCATTTCCATCTGAAACAGCCGGTCCTGGGCGTGAACGTACCCGAAGGCGTAGAATAAATCGATCTCGTTTTGGGCGTAAATGTGCGGCACCCCGAAGGCGTCGTAAAGCACTTCGACCGAGTCGCGCTGGCCGGGAAGGGTGAGGGTGGCGTCGAGGTCGGGCGCTTTGCCCCGCAACCAGAGCCAGCCGCCGAGGGTGGCGATGACGAGGAGAAGCAGGAGAGCGAGGAGGAGGCGTTTAAGAAGTTTCATCGGAGAGGTCGGTACAAAAAAAGGGCTTCGCGTGAAAGTCCTGTCAATCAAATTCTTCTGAATCACGCGCCGTATGAATCAGCCGTTGAACCAGGATAAGGTCTTCATCAATCAGTTCGTAAACGATTCGGTACGTCCCCTCAATCAGTTCTCGGAGTGAGCCATCGCTACGCCGTGAGCGAGGAACAATGCGTCCGACCCGAGGAAATTTTTCGAGAATTTCAACCCGCTCAAAAAGCCGGTCGGCTATAGCTTCAGCCCGTTCCTGCGAGGTGACACTCAGCAAGTAGATTCTGATTTGCCCGAGTTCTGCAATGGCTTGTTCCGTCCAGATTACTTCGGCCATCCTTCCTCGAAGCGTTTTTTGACCTCGGCGTGAGGCACGGTTTTGCCTTCGCGGTATTGCTGACGGCCTCGTTCGATGGATTCAAAGAATTCCAACTGCTCCACCAGTTCCTGGATTGAAAATTCTTCCGGCAGTTGCGCGGTTACTTCGTTGAGCAGGGTTTTAGTCATGGCAACGCTGGTTTAGTTTCCCCAAAAATAGAAAATTCCCCAATACCCCGCCTATCAAAATTCCGGGAGAAAATTGACGAAAACAAGCGTGGAGCAAGTAAATTTACCCGCTTTTCCGTTTATGAAAAGGCACCCGGTCAGTCATCTAACCAGTCTTAAACCTTGCTACCTATGAACTGCATTGCTCCGTTGAAACGCCTGCTGGCCCTCGGCCTGCTCAGTTTCACGGCCTTGGCCTCTGCCTCCGCCCAAACGCCCGAAAATCCCCTGAAGGGCCAGCGGGTGCTGGTTTTCTCGAAAACCAAAGGCTTCCGCCACGCCTCGATTCCGTTCGGGAAAGCCGCCATCATGGCCCTGGGCAAAAAGTACGAGTTTGCCGTGGACACGACTGAAAACGCCGCCCTGTTTACCGAAGATAATCTCAAAAAATACAAGACCGTCATCTTTCTGAGTACCACCGGCGACGTTCTCAATTCGCAGCAACAGACTGATTTTGAGAGGTACATCCAGGCGGGTGGGTCCTACGCGGGTATTCACGCCGCGACCGACACCGAATACGGCTGGCCCTGGTACAACAAATTGGCCGGGGGGCAATTCCTCAGCCACCCCGGCAACCCGAACGTGCGCAAGGGGCAGGTGACGGTTCGGGACAAGGCGCACCCCGCCACGCAGGGGATGCCGGATGCCTTCGAGAAAACCGATGAGTTTTACGATTTTAAGAACTTCAACACCGACGTAAAGGTCCTGATGACCATCGACGAGGCTTCGTACGGCGATTCCAAAATGAACGCCGGGGCCAACCACCCGATGGTTTGGTACCACGAGTACGACGGAGGACGGGTATTTTACACCGCCTTCGGCCACACCGACGAGACGTTCATGGAGCCGCTGTTTCTCCAGCACTTCTGGGGCGGGCTGCGCTGGGCCGCCGGGGCGCTAGGCAAACTGGACTACAAAAAAGCCCGCTCCGAACGAGCGCCGGAAGAAAATCGCTTCAGCCGCGAAATTCTGGATGAAAAACTCTGGGAACCCACCGAACTGGTGGTGCTCGACGACCAGCGCGTGATTTACACCCAGCGCCACGGCGAAGTGCGGGTGTACAACCCCACGGCGAAAGGGAAAAAAGTGAAAACCATCGCCCAGATTCCGGTGTACGACAAGTCGGAATACGGGCTGATGGGCCTGAACGTAGACCCGAAATTCAACGAAAACCACTTCGTGTACCTCTACTACTCGCCCGACGCAGCCAAGTGGGGGGCCGACACCGCCCAGCACCTGTCGCGGTTTAAATACGACGTGGCGAAGGACACGCTGCTGATGGATACCGAAGAAGTGCTGCTGCGCGTGCCCGTGAAGCGCGGCGGTCGCTGCTGCCACACGGGCGGCTCCATCGCCTGGGACAAGGCCGGGAACCTCTACCTCTCGGCCGGCGACGACACCGATCCCTTCGCTTCCGACGGCTACTCGCCGAGCGACGAACGGGCGGGCCGCGAAGGCTGGGACGCCCAGATGACTTCCTCGAACACGAATGATTTGCGAGGGAAAATCCTGCGCATCAAGCCCACGGCCAGCGGCTACGACATTCCCGAAGGAAACCTCTTTCCGAAGGGCACTGCGAATACCCGCCCCGAGATTTACGTGATGGGCAACCGCAACCCCTACCGCATTTCGGTCGACCAGCGCACGGGCTTTTTGTACTGGGGTGAAGTAGGCCCGGATGCCGGGGAAAACAAGGAAGGGCGCGGTC
>Ga0163144_10026628_pt1 | contig 11233 bp, 11 predicted proteins | sample OliLak19BULKMAT1_FD_123175 | JGI IMG/M metagenome (GOLD analysis project Ga0163144, IMG submission 123175) | Freshwater microbial mat bacterial communities from Lake Vanda, McMurdo Dry Valleys, Antarctica - Oligotrophic Lake LV.19.BULKMAT1 | ecosystem: Environmental > Aquatic > Freshwater >... | reverse complement strand
GAAGTCTACGCGCGAACGGTAACCCGGCCGACGAGCAACCTCGACACCTTCGATGAGGAGCGCAAGAACAAGTACCAGTCGTTCGTCCTGGACGGACGCTGGCGCATTCCCGGCGGCGGCCAGTTGAGCGGCGGCATGTCGTTCGAGCGCGAACGTCAGAAGAACTGCACCTCGCCGGACGATCCGAATTACGGCGGCACCGGCAAGGGCCTGTGCGACGAGTTCGGGCTCGACATTCCCTACCGGCCGCAATACAAGCTGTCGGGCACGAAGGATATCGGTTTCGGCGTCAACCTGGCCGTGTCGTTCCAGAACAACTCGAGCCCGACCAGCTCCCGGGTGATGTCGGTGACACGCGGCGCCACGCGTTATCCCGCCAGCTGCCCGTCGCCGTGCCCGGCCGGCCAGGTGATCATGCCGGCCACCGTCTTCGCTCAGCCGTCGCTGACCTACAATCTGGAGCCCGCTCGGGCCACGCAGGTCGAGCGCATCGTCCAGCTGGACTTCAAGGTCTCGCGAACGTTCCGGTTCGGCCGCCTGACGGTGCTGCCGACCTTCGAGGTGTTCAACGTGAACAACTCCGACGCCATCATCAGCTACATCACCACCAACGTCCTGTCCTCGGCCTACCTCAGCCCGAACAGCATCATGCAGGGACGGATGTACGGAGTGGGGTTGGTGACCCGCTGGTAGACGACATTCCGACGCGCACGTTCTCCACCGTTGCGGGAGTGGCTGCGCCAGCCACTCCCGCTTTTTTAATGGCCGACGCGTCTACGCCGAGTGGAGTCGGCCGCCTTCGAGCCGCAGGGTGCGGTCGCACTGGGCGGCGAGGCGGGGGTTATGGGTCGCGATGACGGCAGTCAAACCGAACTCCGCGTGCATGGCCCGCAGCAACTGATGCAGCGAATCGGCGGTCGCTTCGTCCAGGTCACCAGTGGGCTCGTCGGCCAGCAGCAATGACGGCCGCATCACGAGCGCGCGTGACACGGCCACGCGCTGCTGCTCTCCTCCGGACAGCATGCCGGGCCGGTGCTCCAACCGTTCGCCCAGTCCCACCCGGCGCAGCAAGGCTTCCGCCCGGGGACGCGCCTCAGCCACCGACAGGCGCGCAATGCGCATCGGCATCATCGCGTTCTCAATGGCCGTGAACTCCGGCAGCAAATGGTGAAACTGGAAGACGAAGCCGATGTGGCGATTACGAAACGCGACGCGCGCCTCGTCGCTCATGCTGGTGACGTCGTGTTCACCCACCTCAATGCGGCCGCCGTCAATCGTGTCGAGCCCACCCATGACGTGCAACAGCGTGCTCTTGCCGACGCCCGAGGCGCCCATGATGGCCACCATCTCGCCCTGCTCAACGGTGAGATCGAGATCGCGCAGCACATGGAGGCGATTCCCTGCCACCGAGTAGTACTTGTTCAACCCGCTGACGGTGATGAAGGCGTCACTCATAGCGCAAGGCCTGCGCCGGATCGAGACGCGCCGCCTGGCGCGACGGGTACAGGGTCGCGACGAAGCACACCAGGATCGCGACCACCACCACCGTGACGAGGTCCCAGGGCAACAGCTTGAACGGCAAGTAGCTCACCTGGTAGACGTCACTGGGAATCGTGATCAGCTTGTAGCGATCAAGGAAGTACGCGGCCGTGGTGCCGAGCGTCGCCCCCACGAGCGTGCCCAGCACGCCGATGATGGTGCCCTGCAGCAGGAAGATCAGCGTAATGCTCCGCGACGACGCCCCCATGGTCTTCAAGATCGCGATGTCGCGGGTCTTCTCCATCACCAGCAGGATCAGCGAGGCGACGATGTTCAGGGCCGCGACCATCACGATCAGGCCGATGCCAATGCCCATGCCGATCTTCTCGAGCAAGAGCGCGGAATACAGCTGCTGGTTCAGGTCGCCCCAATCCGAGGTGACGTATTCGGTGCCGAAGTCGGCGGCAATCTGATCGGCAATGCGCGGCGCGTCGTAGACGTCGGCGACCTTCAACTCAATGCGCGCGACGCGGTCGGTGCCCGCCACCCGCATGCCGGCGTCGAGCGAGACCAGGCCGGTCCCGTTATCCACTTCGTACAGACCGAGACGGAAGGTTCCGACGACCTTGAACCGTCGCTGCCTGGGCATGACACCCATCGGCGAGAGCGTGCCGTTCGGCGTCAGCAGCGTGACGGTGTCGCCGACCATGGCGCCGATCGAACCGGCCAGGTCCTTCCCCAACACGATGCCAGGAAACTCGTCGTCTGATGGCGGCGTCAGTTGATCGAGCGAACCATCGGTCAGGACCTTGCCAATGTCGGTCACGGACGGCTCGAGGGCGGGGTCAATGCCCTTGACCAACACGAAGCCCTCGCCGCTGGCGGTCGTGATCATGGCCTTGCCTTCGACGGCGGGGGCCGCGCCAATCACGCCGGGCACCGCGCGCAGCCTGGTAATTTCAGCCCGGTAATCGGTGATGCCGGCGGGCTTCCACACGAACACATGCGCCGAAGAGCCGAGGATGCGCGCCTGCAGTTCCTGTTGCAGGCCGGTCATCAGTGCCAGGGCAATGACCAGGGCCATCACACCGACGGTGACGCCCATGGTCGAGACGAGGGAAATGACGGAGATGAACACCTGGCGTCGCTTGGCCAGCAAGTAGCGCAGCGCGACCTGGAGTTCGAACGGCATGCTCCCCTTAGACTACAGCCTTCAGCCGTCGGCCTTTGGCTGTTCCTCGACGCGTGGGCGCATCAGCGGGAACAGAATCACGTCGCGGATCGAGGATGAGTTGGACAGCAGCATGACCAGCCGGTCAATGCCGATGCCCTCACCGCCGGCCGGCGGCATGCCGTACTCGAGCGCCCTCACGTAGTCTTCGTCCATGGCGTGCGCTTCCTGATCACCGGCCGCCCGATCGGTCAACTGCGCCTCAAACCGGCGCTGCTGCTCGTAGGGGTCGTTCAATTCACTGAAAGCGTTGGCCACTTCGAAGCCGCCAATGTAGAGCTCGAAGCGCTCGACGGTGTCCGGATCATCGGGACGCTGCTTCGACAGGGGCGAGACCTCGGTCGGGAAGTCGTGGACGAAGGTGGGTTGGATCAAATCCTTCTCCCACAGCGCCTCGAAGATGTTGCTGGCGATCTTCCCGGCGCCCGCGCCCTTCGGGACGTCGACGCCAAGCTGCCTGGCAATCGCGCGCGCGGCATCCACCTGCCGCAACTCATCCACCGTCACCGTGCGGCCCAGCTGTTCGCCAGCCTTCTCCGCCGCGGCGTGCCGCAGCGACAGGCGTCGGAACGGTGCCGACAGGTTGACCTGGTGTTCGCCAAACGGCAACGTCGTGGTCCCGATCACCTGCTGCGCCACCGTCGACAGCAACTCCTCGGTAAACGACATCAACCGCTGGTAGTCCACGTAGGCCCAGTAGAACTCAAGCATCGTGAACTCGGGGTTGTGTTGCGTGGAGATGCCTTCGTTGCGGAAGTTGCGGTTGATCTCGAACACCCGCTCGATGCCGCCGACAGTGAGCCGCTTCAAGTACAGCTCCGGCGCAATGCGCAGGTACAGCTTCATGTCGAGCGTGTTGTGATGCGTCACGAAAGGCCGCGCCAGCGCGCCGCCAGCGATCGGCTGCATCATCGGCGTCTCGACTTCGAGAAAGCCATTGGTCGTCAGGAAGTCGCGAATCGCTGACACCGCGCGGGTCCGAATCTCGAAGACGCGACGCACGTCGGGATTGACGATCAAATCGAGGTAACGCTGCCGGTAGCGAATCTCCACGTCCTGCAGGCCGTGCCACTTCTCGGGCAACGGCAGGAAGCACTTGGACAGGAATTCCAGCTTCGCCGCCCAGATCGACAGCTCGTCAGTCTTGGTCCGGAACAGGTGCCCACTCACGCCAACCTGGTCGCCAACGTCGAGCAGCTTCGCCATCTGGTAGTCGCGCTCGCTGAGCACGTCCTGCCGGACGTAGACCTGCAGGCGCGAGCGGCCGTCGGAAATGACCAGGAACGCGGCCTTGCCAAAACTGCGAATGCCCACCACGCGGCCGGCTGCCACGGTCTCGATCTTCGGATTCTCGAGTTCGGCCGCGGTCGTGGCGGTAAAGCCCTCGACCAACTGGCTCACCGTGTGGGTGGTGTCGAACTTGTTCGGGTAGGCGGCAAAACCGAGCGCGACGATCGCCTCGAGGTTGGCCTTGCGTTGCCGGGTCTGTTCCTCTTCGTTACTCATGTTCCCTACTGATCCACGAGTCCTTCGTCCTTTAACTTACGGAACACGCCGTCGAGGACGCCGTTCACAAACTTGGCGGCTTCTTCGCCGCTATACGAGCGCGCCAGTTCAATCGCCTCGCTGATCACCACGCGCGGCGGACTGTCGCGATGACTCATCATCTCTTCCACGGCCAGCTGCATCACCAGCCGATCGAGCACGGCCATGCGTTCCACGCGCCAGTTCTTTGCGGCATCACCAATCCGCTCATCCAGGGCGGCGCGGTTCTCAATGGCACCCTTCACGAGCGCAATGACGAAGGCGTGTTCGGACTCACCAGGATCGGTCACATCAGGCGGGCCGGCGTGATGCAACACACCGAGGGCCTGCTGCGGCGTCAAGCCGCCGATCTCGCACTCGTACAGCGCCTGCAGCGCCGCCGCGCGGGCATTGTGACGGCTGGTCCACCGCGATCCGGCGTCAGGCACGTCCAGGCTCACGAGCGGCCATCCCCGAGTCGGGCAAACAGCCGCGCCATCTCTAACGCCGCTTCGGCCGCTTCGCGGCCTTTGTGTGCCGGCCCTGGCGCCACGCGCTCCAGCGCTTCTTCCGCCGAGTTCGTCGTCAGCACGCCGAACGCCATCGGCACACCGGTGCTGGCGGCTGCGGCCGTGATGCCATGGGCGCACGCCGACGCGATGTACTCGAAGTGCGGCGTCGCGCCGCGAATCAGGCACCCGAGGCAGATCACCGCCGCGACGCGGCCGGTCTCGGCCACGCGCTGCGCCGCCACGGGCACCTCGAACGCACCGGGCACGCGCAGCACTTCCACCGCATCGCCGCTCACGCCGGCGTCAGCCAGCGCCGCCGTCGCCCCTTCGAGCAGGCGGTCGGTGATGAAATCGTTGAAGCGCGCCACGACGATGGCAATGCGCATTACTTGCCTTGCCACACGGGCTTGCGCTTTTCGAGGAAAGCCTTGGTGCCCTCGCGCATGTCTTCGGATGACGCGATGGTGCCAAACAGCGAGGTCTCAAGATACTCGCCGACCGAGAAGGGCGCGTCCAGTCCCTGGTTGACGGCGTCGATGATGAAGCGCACCGCGATCGGCGCCTTGGAGGCCAGCGCCTGCGCCAGCTTCCTGGCTTCCGTCATCAGCTCCGCGGCCGGCACCACCCGATTGACAAGGCCAATCTCGTAGGCGCGCGGCGCGCTCACCATGTCGCCGGTCAGCAGGATCTCCATGGCGATCCCCTTCCCCACCAGGCGCGGCAACCGCTGGCTGCCGGCGTAACCAGGAATCAAGCCGAGGTTGATTTCGGGTTGGCCGAATCGCGCGGAGTCGGCGGCGAGACGAATCGTGCAGGCCATCGCCAGTTCGCAGCCACCACCAAGGGCAAATCCGTTGATCGCGGCGATCACCGGCTTGCCGAGTTGCTCGATCGCATCGAAGATCAACTGGCCGCGGCGCGCATGGGCCTGGCCCGCCACCGGCGACTGCGTCGCCAGCTCGTTGATGTCGGCGCCGGCGACAAATGACTTGTCGCCCGAGCCCGTCAGGATGATCGCGCGCACGCCCTCATCGGCCTTGAGACTGGCCATGCACGCTGACAGTTCAGCAAGCGTCTGGTTGTTAAGAGCGTTGAGGACTTTGGGGCGGTTGAGCGTGACGATGGCGACGGCGCCATCACGTTCGAGCAGGAGGTTTTCAAAGGTCATGGAGAGCCCTGTACGCGGACGTCAATCGGCCCGCGACGTAGTCCTCATGATACCCCACGCCCCGGCTGCGCCGAGGGCCAGGCCGGCGCCAATGGCGTCGTTACCCAAATCACGCCACTCGGCCATCCGGGTGGGCACATACATCTGCAGCCACTCGACGGCGGCACCGTGGATCACGCAAATGCCCCAGGCGGCCAGCATCGCGCCAAACGTGACGCGCGACCAGCGACCGCGCGCCACCGCGCGCAACGTCACCAGGGCCAGGACGAAGTAGCCGCCGCCGTGAAGAGCGGTATCTGAAAACCAGTTCCCGACCGGGCCTGGCACGGTGCTCATGGACGCTCCGTAGAAGATGATCGCCATGTAGATGGCGACGGGCGCCCAGAGCTGGATCACAGCGGCAGGATGCGCATCAGCCAGCCCAGCACGATGGCCGCGCCGACGAAACTCCCCATAAGCGAGAGGCCCAGCGCTGCTTGCTCTTTGGGTGAATCCTTGGCGATGGTGGCAAAGATCAGCGACACGAAGGCCGCAAACAGGAGCAGGAGGCCAAAGTGACTGGTCATGACTTGCGGCCCAACCGGATGTCGTAGGCATCGATCACGACGAGGGTATTCAGGAGTCCCGACACGATCAAGAACGCGTTGCCGTATTCGTACGACGCGGCGGTGGCCACGCCCGGCCCCAGGCCGAGCGCCGAGGCGATGAAATACGGCACGCCCATGCCGACGTTGGCCAGCGCGGCCAGGCCGACGAGCGGTTCGAAAACGACGAAGGGGAAGAGCCGGCCACTGAGCGCGAGCCCGACGACAAACATGGCGGGCAGCGCGAGCAGGAAGATCACGCCCTTCTGGCGGCGGCCCTGGATGAGGTGACCGGCCCCCGGCACGAGCCACGACAAAACACAAATCACCGATGGCGGCACGACCGGCAGTTTACCTCAAATCACTCGAATTTCGAGGAAAACAACCCTCCTTGTGAAATTTGGAACTTGCCAAAGCCCCCCTTCGTCTAACACCATTTGAAGACTGAACACTGTTTATTATGGGTATTGAAGAACGTCGCGACCGCGAACGGCAAGCCGTTACTGACTCCATCCTCGACGCTGCCAGGGAGCTCTTTCTCGCCGAAGGCTATCCGAGTGTGTCGATACGCAAGATCGCCGAGCGGATTGAATACAGTCCGGCGGCGATCTACAGCTACTACCCCAGCAAGGACGATATCTTCCTGGCGCTCGCCAAGGAAGGCTTCCACCGCCTCGACGCCAAAATCCAGTCGGCGACTTGTACCGGCAACCCGCTCAAGGATGTCCGGGCCTGCTGGTGGGCCTTCTACGAGTTCTCAAAGGAACAGCCGGAGTACTTCCTGCTGATGTTCGTGGACCGGTCGGTGCCGCGCATCACGGAGCAATGGGACGGGTTCGAGTTCCTGCAGCAGTTGCTCAAGAACGCCGTGGCCGGCATCCAGAAGGCGATCGATGCCGGGGCCTTCCCCACCACGCTGAACGCCAACGCCGCGATGCACATGCTGTGGGCCGGCCTGATCGGTCCGGCCGTCGTCGGCATTCGCCATCGCCTGGCCTCGGGCGAAGACTACGACGCGCTCGCGCGCGACGTGCTGAACACCACCATCGCCGGCTTGCAAGCCGGCGTGCCGACCACGTTTGTGTCTTGTAAGTGTGTTGAGGAAATCACGGGCGCCGCGGTGCCCGCTGGAGCGAGTCGTCATGAATCGTAGAGTTGCCCACGTCCGGATCGTTGCCGCAGTTGCCATCCTTGGTTCGTCGCTAATGGCCGCCGGCTGCGGCGCGTCCACCACAACCGAAGCCGCGCCGGAATCCACCACCCCGGCGGCCACCGTGGTTGATGTCACCATCGTCACGGCAGCGGCCGGTGCCATCGAGTCGGCGCTCGAGATCTCGGGCACGCTGACGCCGCTCAGCCGGGTGGCCGTCAAGCCGAAGCTGCCGGGCACGATTGAGAGGATGCTGGTCGACATCGGCGACGCGGTCACCATCGGCCAGACCCTCGCCACCATCGACCGGCGCGAGATCGACGCGCAGGCCGACGCCGCCGTGGCGACCGTCGCGGTCGGCAAGGCCGCGCTTGAAGCCGCAGAGGCCTCGCTGGCCAACGCCGTACTCGAGCACGACCGTGCGCAGACCCTGTTCGACAAGGGCGCCCTGCCGCGTCAGCGTCTCGACGGCGCACACACCTTGCACCGCTCGGCCGTCGCCCAGCGCGACCTCGCCACCGCGAACCTGGCGCAAGCCGAAGCCGCGCTGCGCCGCGCCCGCGAAGTGCAGCGCAACGCCACCATCACCTCGCCGGTCAATGGCTATGTCGTGGAACGCAACTACGACGCCGGCGCGATTCCCGGCGACAAGCCCGTCGTGGTGGTCGCCGACATGCGCCAGATGAAGCTTGAGGCCGGCGTCTCGGAACTGGAAGCCGGACGCCTGCGCGTCGGCCTCACGGCCCGCGTGTCCGTGCTGGCGAAGCCGGGCCAGACGTTCGACGGCGTGCTGGCGGCGATCGCCCCCGAAGTCGACGAGCGCAACCGCCACTTCATGATCGATGTGCGAGTCCCGAATGCCAACCGCGCCCTCCTTTCAGGCATGTATGCCACTGCCCGCATCGTCGAATCGACGGTCGCCCACGCGGTGGTCGTGCCGAAGGAGGCGGTGATGACCAGGGACGGCAAGCGCGTAGTGCAGAGGGTGCTGGGCGACGTGCTCTCGACAGTGGTCGTCACCGAGGGATTGTCCGACGGCACACGGGTGCAGATCGTCAGCGGCCTGGCCGCCGGCGACACGGTGATGGCCGATGCCCGCCGGCAGGTTCCGGCCGGGTCGAAGGTGCGCGGCATCGCGACCAAGAGTTAAGAGTTCAGGGATAAGAGTTTAGAGCTGAATCATGTGGATATCTGATACATCCATCAAACGACCCGTCTTCGCGACGATGGTCATCGTGAGCTTCATGGTGCTGGGCGCGGTGTCGATGACGCGCCTCGGCATCGACCTCTTCCCCGAGGTTAACTTCCCGTTCGTCAACGTCTCGATCGTCTATCCCGGTGCCGGACCTGAAGAGGTCGAGACGCTGGTGACGCGACCCGTTGAAGACGCGGTGGCCGGCATTGCCGGCGTCAAGCGCGTGATCTCCACTTCCACCGAGGGCTTCTCGCGCGTCGGCATCGAGCTGCGTCTCGAGGTCGATCCGCAGGCGGCGGCCGCTGAAGTGCGCGAGAAGGTCGCGGCGATTCGTGAGCGGTTGCCTGAGCAGATCAAGGACCCGACCATTCAGCGGTTCGACGTCGCGGCCCTGCCGATTGCCACCTATGCGGTCGGCTCGCAGCTGTCGTCTGACGTGACGCGCCGCATGGTTGAGGACGACCTGAAGCCGCTGCTCGGCCAGATCGACGGCGTCGCCGCGGTGGAGGTGAACGGCGGCGAAGTGCGCGAGCTGCACGTCGATCTCGACCCGCGCCGGCTCGAAGCCCTCAACCTGCCGCTGACGGAAGTCGCGGCCAAGCTGGCGGCCGACAACCTCGACGTTCCCGGCGGGCAGATCAAGCGCGACGGCAAGGCGGTCTCGCTCCGCACGCAAGGTCAGTATCAGTCGGCGTCGGAAATCGAGAACGTCATCCTGCGCTCAGCCGGCGGCTCGGCGGTTCGCGTGAAGGACGTCGGCGTCGTGGTGGACGGCTACGAAGACCGCCTGTCGACGACCCGCCTCAACGGCGCCGACGCGGTGTCGTTCTCGGTGCGCAAGCAGTCGGGTGCCAATACGGTCGACGTGCAGGACAAGATCGACGCGGCGCTCGCCAAGGCCGCACCCGGCTTTCCCGCGCTGCAGATCAAGACGGTGCACACCGATGCGGAAGCCATCCAGGAGAACGTCCGCGACGTCCGCGGCCACATCATTTTCGGCGGCCTCATGGCGGTGCTGGTGATCTTCGTGTTCATGCGCGACTGGCGCTCGACGCTGATCACGGCGCTCGCGCTGCCCACCTCGGTGATCGCGACGTTCTTCTTCATGTATCTCGTCGGCTTCACCATCAACATGATGACGTTGATGGCACTGTCGCTGGTGATCGGCATCCTGATCGACGATGCGGTGGTGGTGCGCGAGAACATCTATCGCCACATGGAGCAGGGTGAGGATCCGATGACGGCCGCCCAGCGCGGCACCTCGGAGATCGGCCTGGCCGTGATGGCCACCACGTTCACCATTCTGGCGGTGTTCCTGCCGGTCGGCTTCATGACCGGCCTGGTCGGCCAGTTCTTCAAGTCGTTCGCGCTGACCATTGCCTTCGCGGTCAGCATTTCGCTGCTGGTCGCGTTCACGCTCGACCCGATGCTGTCGTCGCGGTTCGTTCGGTTCATCCCGCTTGAAGAGCGCACGCGCACCGCAACCGGCCGCTTCCTGGAGCGTGTCGGCGGGTATTACGACCGTCTCGATCGCCAATATCACCGCCTGCTCACCTGGGCGCTCGAACACCCCTGGAAGATCATGGCGACCGCCACCGTGGTGTTCTTTGCCAGCATGTCGACCCTCAGCATCATCGGCACCGAGTTCGTGCCGGTGGAAGACCGCGGCGAGTTCGTCGTCAACGTCGAGGTGCCGCCGGGCACCTCGTTCGAGCAAACGGTGGCCTACGTCGCCGACGTGGAACAGACCATCACGCAGATGCCAGAAGTGCAGCAGATCTTCTCGACGGTCGGCGTTGAGGGCAACCCGATGAAGGCGGCGCTGCGGGTCAAGGCGGGCAAGAAGAACACGCGCGAACGCGGCCTGCTGGCACTCAAGGACGAGATGCGGACGCGGCTGAAGGCGATTCCGCTGCTCAAGATGACGGTCGCCGATCCCGAGTTCATGCAGGGCGCGCCCAGCGAGGCGCCGCTCAACGTGTTCGTGCGCGGCGATGACATGCTCGAACTGCAGCGCCTGAACGAGTTGATTGTCGCCAGGGTGAAAGCGGTGCCCGGCGCCGTCGACGTCGACAGCTCGCTCGAGACCGGCCAGCCGGAAATGGCGGCACGCATCAACCGCGAGCTGGCCGCGGACCTGGGCTTTGATGTCGGCACCGTCGCCATGCAGCTGCGTGGCATGGTCGAGGGCATCGTCCCAACCCGCCTCCGCGAGAACGACAAGGAGTACGACATCCGCGTGCGACTGGCGCCGGAGTTCCGCAACGACTTCGAGGCCATCGCGCGCACGCCGCTCTACTCGCAGACCGGCGCCGTGGTGCGGACCCGCGACATCGTGCGGCTGGAGCCGGAAGTGGGTCCCGCCAGCATCGACCGCGAGCAGCGCGTTC
>Ga0163144_10026627_pt1 | contig 11233 bp, 12 predicted proteins | sample OliLak19BULKMAT1_FD_123175 | JGI IMG/M metagenome (GOLD analysis project Ga0163144, IMG submission 123175) | Freshwater microbial mat bacterial communities from Lake Vanda, McMurdo Dry Valleys, Antarctica - Oligotrophic Lake LV.19.BULKMAT1 | ecosystem: Environmental > Aquatic > Freshwater >... | reverse complement strand
TGTCGTAGGGCTCTGGAAAGTGTCCAGGAGTTTCTTGAAATCCAGGCTCGCGGCACTCACATTCCTGCAGCACCCACCGACAAACGCTGCACTGGCTGTCCCTACGGCAAGCCTCGTGCGTTTCAACGTGGCAAATCGGAATCCGTCTTCAACGAAAAGCCGGTCACTCCCTACACCACCAACAGTTACCGTCCATCCGACGGAAAACTACGAGGCACCTTCCACTGCACCTGCGGCGACCGTTTCCAATGGATCCCGCCACATCGCGATGCGATCAAACTGGGAATCGCCAAGCCCAACTCTGGCTGAGATGGAGCGTTCGTTGCGTTCGTCTTCTCGATGAAGGGTAAACCAAAATGGTTCCACCCGGTGTTCGCGGTTCCCCGCGTCGGTCAATGTGACCGAAGCATGAAACCCGACAGAACCGAAGTGGGTAGCGGCCTGTGTACGAGGTTAAGATAACGTGAACAAGGTAGAAGCTATGCGACGAACTGAAGGAAAGACAAAAATGTCCGAAACGGGCTGCCAGTCGGCAAACTTCCACGAGGGAACCAGATCAGAGTACTTGGCCCATTACGTTTTTTCGACCATTGGGACGTGCGTTCCGGTTTCTCATCCGGAGGAGAAAAGGTATCGATCTGCATTGCACGTTCACCGAAAAAATCGGTCAGCGGATCTGGCCGCTGGCTTACTACTTTGTCCAAGTCAAGAGCACGGAACAGCCGTGGAGATTCAACTCGAAGAAATCCGTTGTGCAGTTCCTCACTCTGCCATTGCCGATGTTTCTCTGCATCGTAACGAAGAAGGATCTCCGCCTGCGCGTCTGTAGCACTTGCAGCCGGCTCTCCATTCTCCGGGAAATCCCTGACGAATTGTCACTCTTTCCGAGTGACATGTCCGACGAGGGCAATCGCTGGCACGACGCGACAAACAGGATCAACCTTGAGCAGCCAATTCTTGACTTCACTCTAAACGAGATCGTTGATCCAGCCTTGGGTAGTCGTTCGCAACAAAACTCTACGTTGCGAAGTATCAAAAAGGCCTTCAACTTTGACCGGCATACAATGCACGAGGTGTCATGAGCCGAATACAATCGTACTCCCTTTGGGCAGACGCAGCCATCAGCTAACGCGGCGGCGCACTGGCCGTACTCTACGTTTCCGTTCGATAGCAAGGATGTGCTTTCCCAGGGCAAAAGCGATAGGAGGCGGAACCGCATTGCCCACTTGCCGCGCACAGGACCAAAGGCTTCCTACAAATTCGTATGATGCGGGGAACCCTTGAAGAATCGCAGCCTCTCGAATCGTCAAACCGCGATGCTACTTAGGATGTCCAAATCGCCCATTGGAAAAGGAAATGCATTTCGTTGTGATGGTTGGAGCCGGCTTGTCCCACGCCATTCTGGCGTAACTATCTGCGAATGATTGGCCATAGACGCGACTGTTCTCGCCATGCCTGAGGGTCTTAATCCGCTCAAGGTTTTCTGGACTCAGTTTCATCGTCTTGTGATTCAGAATCGTTATTGGTTTGTCAGGCAGGTGACCGATCGCCTCTCGAACAGTTCTTGGAGAGTCAAATGAGCCGACTGGTAACCCTACGTGCTGTCGTCCGGCAACGACAATCAGCCGTTCTCGCTGTTGAGGGACACCGAAAGCAGTGGCCTTTAGAACGCCGAATGAAACCTCATAGCCGTATCCGCGAAGTGAGCGGAGCACAAAACTCCATGCCTTTTGCCGTCGCATTATCGCGGGCACGTTTTCGAAGACTACATAAGCTGGAGTTAGGTCACGAACAAGCCGCATGTACGAACGAACGCCTTCGGATTGTTGCGAAGGATTCTTGTTGAGACGACTAAACAATTGGCATGGAGGCCCCCCAGCCAGCAGTAGCGGTCGTTCGCGATCCAAGTGCTTTTTGATAGATTTAGCGGTGATTTCATGAACGCAAGACTGAATGAATACCGGCCCAGAAATGTTCGTTGTGTAGGTCCTCTCACAATCCAGGTCGAGGTCCACCGCTACTCGAACATCTACGCCAGCCTCCATCAAACCGAGACTCAGCCCTCCGGCACCGGCATAGAGATCAATGCACTGGAGCATTGTTGGCGATCTCCTCAAGCTGAGTGACCAAGGCTTGAAAGTCGGGACCTTTAGCGGCACAGAACTTTTGAATGAAAAACGAATGTAACATTTGAAAGCCCGATGCGTCTACGCGGTTCGAAGGTGGTGTGACGGACTTCGCAAGTATGTCGAATTTCTTCTTTACCATCGTAACCTTTGAAAAATCGGGAACTGGTTTCTCCTCGTTTACAAGCTTGTGGAAGCCGATAGCTGTATCCAAGTTCCAGATGGCATCATCAGCAGTATTGAATGGCAGGCAATGAAAAGACTGATTTGCGAAATTCATAAACTGAATTCGTTGCTCACGTTTAGTCGCTTCTGCCATATTGGAGTCCTCTTGAAATGCGACGGAAACGCCCAGATTCTCCTTAATCACTCGATCCATTTCTTCCGAACTTGTTTCAACTGAGATTTTCTTCATGTCGAACTTGACGAGCTTTGTGATATTGTCACCATCGAAGAGGAAAAACAGGCCCTTGCTTTTCAGCATTAGGATCGGTGCAGCCATCTTCATCGCCGCATCACCGCCGGGCCGAAAATCTACAATGAATCGACTGCAGAATTTTGGTGGTTTGGTTGCAAGTACGGCTTCAACCAGTGCTTTTGCAAGGGAATCCTCCACAAGAATATGTATCTTGTTTTCTTGAGGATGTCCCAAGATGTAAAACGCTTCGTCTACTGGAACATTCCCTGTTGCGTTTACCACTCCGTTCGGATCAAGATCGAAGACCTTTATCGCCTCTTGAGGCAGGCATCGAACGATCGCTGGCGAATGACTGGAGATCACCACCTGGAGGCGTTTCGCCTTTGTCTCGAACAGTAAGAATCGGACGAGTTCAAGCTGAGCGCCTGGGTGCAATGACGTTTCCGGCTCGTCTAACAGAAAAAGGCAATTGGGTTCAGACTGGCATACTTCATGGACCAGCCTTGCCACTGCCGATTCTCCACTCCCCGCGAAAGCTTCGGAGTACTGCAGGCTTCCTGTCTTGACCTGAGAGGCGTTGCAGTTCGATCAGGTCTTTCACCAATGGCCGAACCAACTTCTTAACCGTCTCGATACGAGCATCGTCTACGGCACTGCGCGGAGCGTTGTCGTGTGCTTCCGTCCGTCCTTTCAGTAGCGCGGCGACCGCCTGCAATTTCTGGAGCGTTGTCGGATGAACCATTTCGTTCTCGACACCCCACTTGAAGGCAAGCCGAATTCGGTTAACGCCCTTGTTACAGGATTCCCGAACCCAACCGTTCTCTACAAACTTCTGACGAACGGCCTTCGACATGAGCGGCCCGAATTCATCAACCGCCGTGAGCCCGTACAGATCGACAAGGGGACGTATTGCAGCTTTGAGGCAGTGAATCTCAGACGTCGGTTCACCATTCTTTACGTAGTGCCCGTCTGCATGACGCATGAACGCCGGCACCAGTTCGTTGACGGTAAGTCCGGTTCCGTCATCGGCAGATTCATTTCGTGGAAGTCTTCCACGTTTGGAGTCTACAAACGGATCAATCTGGACGCCTCCAGCGTGCTTTGCAATCAGTTGACCGTAAAGAATCCTGGACGCCTCAGAACCATATTCACCCAGAAGATAATCCTTCCCATGGATTCGGACTCTAGCCTGTCCACTCTGTTTGTGGAGAAGATACGACGGAAAAACATTCGGTTTTCGTGCTATGTGCGGGGTTCCTTTTCATTTCGTGGAAGAACTTCCACGATCGAAGCAGAGTTTTCGCCGCACGGAGGAACACCCTCAGGTATCGTTAAACACTATTCGGAATGCAGTTTGAGTGAAAATCGGGAATACAGGATTTGAACCTGCGACCTCTTGGCCCCCAGTTCAGAGATCCATACCGAGAAACCCACGAATATCAATTAAAAAACAGGGATTTTGAAAAGTCCATCTTCCACAGATCCCACCAAATACTCCCTTTTTCGCCACCAAAAGGGAAGACGAAAAGGGAAGACGATTTGCTAATCCCACGCGAGGACAGGAATACATGAAGTCAGATCGTTTCGTGGCCGTCTGCAATTACTCGACAGAACGCGACCACCGATTCACAAACCAGTTTTGCAAAACCGCCGACACGATCTGGAACGAGGCTCCATTAATCGCGGCTGGCGCGTGTGTCGGACCAGTTGCGTACGAAATCCATCGGGTAGACGATTGACGACGATTACCGTTTAGTTAGTACTGCCGTCGAGGGCTTAATGGAAGCGCACACACGGCTCACGGGGCAACTTGCGTCCCCTGTCAGCTTTCTCCCACACTCAGACAAAGGCTGGTAGTGCTGGCGTGGGAAGCGATGTTTTGGTTGGGTTACCGTTCCTGTCTAAATCGCCATGAGGAGAATTTGATGACGACGAACAGCTTTGTGGATGTCATTGTGAAAGATCCTGCCAATCCGCCGAAGGTAAAGCTGGTGGTGGGCTATTTGGGAAAGGCGGCCAGCGCCGGGCTGGTCAGAATCTATACGAACCCTGAACTGTCTGAGCACATTGATGTGCCGGAAGGCGCCGTGCTGCACACGCTCGAAGTGCCAGACGACCATTTCGGAGCGCAGTACATTTGGATTGACAGGGATGCCGAAGTGACCGTGCGTGACACCAGCCGGTCCGAATTGAAGACTCGGTTTATGGCTGGCCCACTTGCAGAGAGTGCCGCAGACTCTGGGGGGAACCAGGCAGCCGCACAAGCGGCATTTGCCGCCGCACCCTCGTTCGTTCAGATTTGTCCAACTCCAAGTTTCAATCCGGCAACATGTCCGACAGAAAACGCCCGCTGTCCATCAAACGTCGGCCTTTGTCCGTCAGTGGACATCGCTTGCCCGACCCTTGTCCCCCAGAATTGTCCGGGGAGTACCTCGTTGCTATGTCCGACATTGACGCTGAAATGCCCTTCCGTGGCCATTTGTCCGTCAGGAATCTGCCCTTCACAAGTAATGGAATGCCCACCTCGGACGCTGGCTGACTGTCCACATTTGACGCGTCCTCAGGCTTGTCAGATCTTTACGCGGGTCCAGAACTGTTTCCAAACCAAAATCGGCTGTAGAACCTTTCTGGGTGGTTGTGGATCCGCCGTCGATGCTTGCCCAAGTGCATTGCAATGCGGGACGACAATCTTCGGCACGATTTTTGGTCCGCTGATGTAAAGTTGCCTGGAAAATTGTTCGCCTTATTGCGGTAACTGCACGCCATCCCGCCCCTTGGGCTGGCGTGTTTCTTGAATTGATCCTGATGTTTCTAACGCCACACAACGTTGTTCATTTTCTGCTGACTCGCAGCCAAATTTCCGCCTCTTCCGTTGTTCATGACGGATGCCGAGTGGAAGACTTCAGCAGCCGCAACCGATGCTTCAAAGTCTCGTTTGCCCAGTCTCCGGGAATCTTTGTGAAGCAGGCCCGGCAGACGGATGCGACGATGAAAGCCTGCCTTGAGATCGAGGCGGAATGTCTGCGTCTGATTGGGAAACCCGAGTCTTCATTGAGCTTGTCGGATCACGTTCCGCGACTCATCTCTTTTGACCGAGAACGGCTCGTGCTGTGTACGATGCTCGTTGAGAACGGTCACAGTCTGCGGACAGTACAACTGGCGAACCCGGAGCTTCGGAATGCACTCGCGAAATCACTCGGCGCTTTGCTCGCGACGGTTCATACAACTGAGGCCAGTGAAATCGTAAACCATCTTCCCGCAGCGGCGCAACATCGTGTCCCGACTCTGCTTCATGGCAGGTCGCTGGCGACGCGACCCGAGGATGATCCGGCTGGGGTCTACGCGCGCATTCAGGAATATCCCGAATACGTGAAACTGATCCGCGACACCGCAGGTTACTGGCAGGCCGACGGTTTAATGCACGGCGACATCCGCTGGGACAATATCCTTGTGTCCGAGAGTGAATCCGGTCCGGTTCTAAGTCTCATCGATTGGGAACTTGCGGGCGGTGGAGATGTGGCCTGGGACGTGGCTGGCGTTGTTCAATCGTATCTCATCGACTGGTCCGCTGACCTGTTGAGTACTGAAGACCTTCAGCTCGTTGTCGGAACGTTTCTGTCTGAGTACCTGACCGCTCGACACTTGCCAGACAATCAGACACAGTCCTTCCTGAGAAAAACCATCCTCTATTCTGGCTGTCGCCTTGTGCAAAGCACTTTTGAGCAGCATCAGTTCGGAACAACACTGAATAGCCATGGACTCCGCCTGCTTCAGCTAAGCTGGAATATCCTGCGCGATCCGGCGGCGGCCGAGAACGAACTCTTGCTGTTCGACCAGTTGCGACGGTCGCTGGCAGGACACCAGTCAGTCACAGCGGCAGGACGGGCGTGATGCAGAAAAGTCTATCATTGAGCCGAGCGGCCGATACAAGACTGCTCTCGCTGCTGGAACAGACCAGTGTGCTTAGTGATTACCGCGCGACAATTGCAGACGATTCCGTGTCGGCCGATACACTCTTCCACGAATCAAAGCCTGGTGAACCACCCATTGTGATTCCCTTGCATCAACATCTCTACGAACGATTCTATTGTCGATTGGACCAAACCGGCGCTGGCACTGACGCATCCAAAGGCAGCGAGACGGAAAACCTGCAGTCCCCGGCTGAGTTTCTCGAAGAACTGCGTTCCGCAAACACGGGCCGGGAAATTTCGCGGAGTGAGTGGATGCTCCACTCGTTCACTGCCAGCGGACAGGCATTCGTCACGTGCGGCGAAACGATTCATCTTGCAGAGGCGGGCGATTTTTCTTTGAGACAGCAAGATGACAGCACTCCGCCCGCGATCGAATCTGTTTTGTTTCGAAAAGAACGGATTTCGCGGGAAACCGGATTTTACTTCGGCATGGGAGAAACGCCGGCAGATGCCTTTGACCGGACTCTTGTGTCGCGATTCTATTTTAATCTGCCCGCGAGCCAGGCGGCTGAATGGTTTCGCCAGATCACTACGATCTTCAATCGCGGACAGATGCCATATACGATGAAATGCCCCATGCTGCCGCAGGCGTTTGAACGCAGCGATTCCTGTGTCCTGTACGTTCCGCGCAGGTATCTCCAGATGGTCTTGTGTCTGCTGCCGCCGGTACTTCAGAGGCTACGACAACATTTGCGATCTGAAGTCCCGATGTTTTCCAGACCCTTGATCCCTGGAGTCGGGTTCGGTGACGATCCAGGAACCGGGGAGAGTTTTGGTCAACACCGGATGCGGCTGGTCGCCCGTGGCCTTTGTCAGGCGCAGCAAAATGGCGCAACGACTTCGCTGCAGAAGCGAGAACACGTTGCTCAACAATTTGCGGCGCACGGACTGAACCTTGATGCCGCTCATCTGAGTCCCGGCGCTGTCGATATTCTGGACACGTTCAGTTTCGAAGTGAATACCTTATGAACAGATCGGACCAATTGTTCTCCGCCGCCGATAGAATTGGATTCGAGTTGTGCCGTGAGGCCATTTGGGATGGCCACGCCTGTAACTGGATGGGGTGGGCGAGTGAAGTTTACGGCGAATCAGTCTCCTACACCTGGCAATCGCTTGGTGCAACAGTTTACGACGGCACGGCTGGTGTTTCCGCTTTTCTGGCGTCTCTCTTTAAGTGCTCCTCTGAACCGCTGCACCGCAGTACGGCCCTCGCCGCCATTCGTCACGCAATGGAACATCGTTCAAACCCAGGCGATCAATTCGCAGCCGGTGTTTTTTCCGGCGGCTTCGGGATCGCCCTGACAGCGATCGAAGTCGGACAGCAACTTGAAACTCCGGACCTTGTGGAATCCGGTTTGCTAACACTGCAGGACAGTGCATCTGTTTTGCATGAGGACCAGGAGATCGATGTCATCGGAGGCAGTGCCGGGGCGATTCCAATCCTGATCGGTGTAGGAAAAAAGTTTGAGCTGCCGAACTGTTTTGATCTCGCTGTGCGACACGGCGAATTGATTCTCAAGCGATCAACTCGCCAGCTTACGAAGGGTACAGCCTCAGCACCGGGCACAACGCCCTTCGAACGATTGTGGAAGAACCCCGCCTTCGGACGTGACGGACTGACAGGTTATTCCCACGGAAATGCCGGGTTCGCAAATGCTCTGCTGGAACTCTTTCACCTTACCTCCGACGAACGTTACCGCGAAGCCGCAAGAGAAGCACTGGTCTTTGAAAGACGCTGGTTCGATATCGCTCAGCAAAACTGGTGCGACCTGCGCGTCGTTTCGGAAAACGCCCCTGCCGTTTCCTGCGCCTGGTGCCATGGCGCGCCCGGGATTGGTCTGGCTCGATTGCGGACTCAGGAACTGCTGCCTGATGATCCGTTGATCGCACAGGAAATCGCAACCGCCCTCGCCACCACTGTTCAATCACTCGTCGTGAGTCCCGAATCACGGCAGAATTTTTCACTGTGCCACGGCCTGCTCGGAAACGCCGAACTGCCCCTCGCAATGCATGCGAGAAACTTGGATATCGGCAACGCTCTTGCGGCTGTCGATACCGCCGTCGCTTTTGCTCTCGATCAGCACGCCCAATCCCACACCCCCTGGAAATGCGGCACCCAGGACGGTCGCGCGGTACCGGGCCTGATGCTGGGGACAGCGGGAATTGGCCTCAGCCTGCTGCGGCGCTGCGACGATCCCGGTGCCCAATCAGCGATCGATTGGCTGCAAGTCACTTCCGACTGGTTTTCGTAGTGGGACAGCTCTCTCGCGACGTGAACCTCTCCACGCAACGGAATCATGGTGCATTGATTTCAGCGACACTGCATGCAGCCTCAAAACCTGCGGGAATAACGGCGTCTTCGATCATGTCAAAGTTGGACTGCAAACCATCGACTGTTCGTACGGCAAACGGAATTGTGAACAATTCGTTGTCGAGTGTCTCGACGAGAAGTTGCCATTGAGATTTTCCATTCGGCAGTGGTTCAGCAATTTGCCGACCGGATAACGTATTGAATTCACGCAAATCCAGATTCAGATTTCCAGTACGATAGTCCTCGGCGTAGAACGAAAATGCCCCTGAACCATCCACCAGATAGGCGCCGAAAGTTCGTAGAACCGTGAGGTATCGATGCGTCACCGGAGACAGGTCGTATTTTGAAATCTCTACTCCCGTTGTGTCAAAGATCTTGTCTCGCAGTCTGATCCTTTCACCTGCTCCCAGCGCCCATGGTGATGCGTTATAGAATGAAATCTCTGTGGTCGTTGTCGGATACACGAAGTCACGAGGGGATGTATCGGTCGCAGGATGGAAATGCCGCAGTCGAGGAATCGCAAAGGCCATTGCATGTGTAATGTTGGAACATTCTGGAAATCCTCCGGCACGAGAAGGCCAGCCAGCAGAGGAACGCCGGTTACCGAGCACTGTCGCGAATTTTGCAATTTGGCTCAGGTTTCTGAGCCCCGGGGCCATTCAGCGAAAACCGTTCGATCGCGCCCGCGAATTGAATGGTGTTTCCCTCAAGTCCGCCCCCCAGAGATTCGGCTTGGGCATCCACGACCGTGGTGGCCGCAAAAAATCGTATTCCAGCAATTTTACGCGATCCACCAACACCAAATGTCCGTCGGCATTCTTGCACTTCGGCCCCGAGGGGCGAACCACACCTTCCGGACTCGGAATCCCTTTCACGGCAAACTGTGATCCCGTCTGCACTTGCTGATTAACAAGCGTGGACGTTTGCCAGCTCTCTCCAAAATACGTCTTGAGTTCCAACAGCGTGCCGGACTCAGATTCAGACTTTGCTTCAAAGATCGGAATCGTAAAGTCCTCGAAACTCAGGTTGCAAAAATTCTGCTTGTGTCCCTTGAGCAGGCAAAACATCTCATGCACATACTCGACCTACGGTTCCTTGAGACCGGCCTGCTCCGCCGACTGTCGCCAGGCGCTGGCAGCATCGTACAGAGGATGCGGCAGAGAACACTTCCGCTGAAGATCCAGCCTAGGCAGTTCCGATTCGGAGCAACCTTTGCCTGAAGTGGACGACGCAACGCCGCAACGCTTTGCCCCAAATGCTAGAACTCCGCTGCCGTACGCAAAAAATCCCGACGGTGACTGGGCATCAAGTGATCCCCCCCCCCAAAAAAAAATGAACAGGCTGGCTGAACTGACGATTTGTCCATAATTCGGATGCAATTTCAGTGTACCAGAGCGGCCCACGGATTGCACCGCCAACCCGGGCTTACTTGACCGGAATGGGGTCGATGTTATACTTAAGTGGGGTTGAACAAGAAAATGAGTGTAAGGAGTGCATGGCTGTATGAGGTCTCAAATCACTTCGCCTTTTGTTTATCTGTGTGCTCTTTTTTTCGGACAGTCGCTGCTTCATGCGCAAGTAGCAGTGGAAGTGGAGATTTTCGAAACACAAACGCCGGACGATGACTACCTAACATGGTCGCCAATAAAAGCGAGAATTCGCTTGCAGGCTCCTCAGGCGATTGACATCGCCATTGTGCTGACGAATGATGCGGCAACGGATCGGCCGGACGGAGGTGACTTGGTCTTTTCGAGTATCGCCCCAGTTGCTGACAATTGGCCGTCCGCAGAAGAGTTACCATTGACGCTAATCAAGGATCGAACTTGGTCGCCGTTTTCCATCGCGGGAAAATTCGGCGCGGGACAAATCGGGAAGGCGAGCACCGAAGACAAAGATGCTGTTCTGGACGTTCATCAAGGTACTGCATCTGGAACTAAGATTGGCAGTCATGCCGTGATGGTGCGTGTTAGAAAAAATGCCCTTAGCCTGACCGACGGAGAGAGAACGCGATACCTGAAGGCCATTCGAGACCTGAGGCAAAACGGTCAATACGCAGTTTTTCAACAGATCCATGCGGCCAATCCATTGGCTGCCAATCCGGATGCACATGGAGGCCCTGCCTTTATTCCATGGCATCGCGTTTATCTCTTGGCTTATGAGAGGTCACTCCAGGCAATCGATCCATCAGTTTCTCTGCCATATTGGCGATTCGATGAGCCCGCACCTGCAGTTTTTTCGGATGACTTTATGGGGGCAAACAGTGTCTCACCAAGTTTGAATCCGCAGAACGAGCCACCCGTACCGGTTGAGTTTGCAACAAGCAATCATTTGTTTGGTTGGACAACTGACCTTCTGCCACTCAGCCCAATTCCCGCAGCGGGTACGCAGCCACTTAGGCGTGCCCCTG